>WNFF01024193.1_pt1 | contig 11245 bp, 12 predicted proteins | sample 5400441 | NCBI WGS metagenome assembly WNFF01 (sample SAMN13153345, study PRJNA577476) | soil metagenome | isolation source: 120 cm saprolite under Douglas fir tree site 2 hole 3 replicate 1 | place: USA:California | collected 2015-04-18
CTGCGGCGGCTGCAGCAGCGCGTTCTCGACATTCACGTGGCGCCGGCGCTTCTCGACTACGTCCAGGCGCTGGTGGCCCACACCCGCCATTCGCCGGGATTGAACGCCGGCCTGTCGCCGCGAGCCGCCATCGGGCTCCTGCGCGCGGCGCGCGCCTGGGCGTTGATTGCCGGCCGCGACGCCGTGATTCCGGAGCATGTGCAAGCGGTGTTTGCCGCCGTGGTCGAACACCGCGTGCGGCAGAGGGACAGCGGCCCGGCCACGGTGATTCGGCTGCTCGAGGCCGTTCCCATACCGTAAGCGAGGCGACCTTGGGTACTCTGCGGCAGGCAGCCATCGACAAATTACGCGCCTGGACCGCGCGCCGGCACGGCCGCGATTCCCTGCCGATCACGATCAGCCGGCGCCGAGTCTATATTCTGCCGACGCGCTTCGGCATCATGCTGGCGCTGATGCTCACGGCTATGCTGATTGCCGGGCTCAACTACAACAGCAACTTAGGATTGGCCTTCGCCTTTCTGATGGTGAGCGTCGCGCTCGTCACCATGCATCACTGCAATCGCAATTTACTCGGCCTGCAGGTGGATGTGACCACGGAGGCGGATGCGTTCGCCGGCCGCGAGGCGAGCTTCGAGTTCATGCTGCGGAACGAGGCGAACGTCGATCGCCGCGATGTCGAAATCCGCTGCATGACCGCCGCCGGAATGCGCAGCGTACCGGCGCGGTCGAATGAATCCGTCCGGGTCGACATCCCGGTGCCTCGGCGCGGAGTCGTCCGCCTCGACCAGTTCGAGCTGCGCACGCGCTACCCCTTCGGCTGGTTTCATGCCTGGACTTATGTGCAGGCCTCGCTGACCGCGTACGTCGCTCCTTCCCCGCAGGGCAATCGCACACTGCCCGCCGTGGGAGGAACGGGATCCGCTTCTCGATCGGAAACGCGCGGCGATGAGGACTTCGCCGGCTTGCGCGCCTACGAGCCCGGCGTGCCGCTGAAACATATGGCCTGGAAGGTGCTGGCGCGCGGCGGTGAGGCTGCGGTACGGAGCTATTCGAGCTTGGCCGCGCAGCCCGAATGGCTGGAATGGTCGTCCCTCGAGGGCCAGGATACCGAGACTCGCCTGTCCCAGCTCTGCGTATGGGTATTGGAGAGTGAAGCGGCGCAGCGGGTCTTTGGGCTCAGGATCCCCGGTAAGGAAATCCCTCCGGCGCGGGGCCCGGCGCATCGATTCGCGTGTCTGCGGGCCCTTGCCACGTACGCGATTGCGGAGCCGCGGTGACTCCTAGTGCCGTATCCTACGAGCAACTCGCGGGGATTACTGCGTGCCTGGCGCTGGCCATGGTTGCGCACCTCGGCTCACTGCCGGTGTGGGTGCTCGCCACCGTGGCGGTGTCGGCCGGCATACGGCTGCTCCTCGCCCGCCGCGGCCGCCCCGCCCCGCCCCGCGGCGTACGGCTGATTATTGGAGTCCTCGCCGCCGCGCTGTTGTACCTGCAATTCCGCACCTTCAATGGCCTGTCCGCAGGCACGGCGCTTCTGGTCCTGATGGCAGGATTGAAACTGCTCGAGACCGACACACGGCGCGATATCTACGTCATCACGCTGATCATCTATTTTGTGAGCCTGTCGGCGCTGCTGGAAGGCAATTCCTTTTGGCTGCTCGCCTACCTCATCGGCGTCTGCTGGCTGACGACGGCGACCCTGCTGCGTCTCACCAGTACCCTGCCCGCTCCGGATTGGCGGCGGAGCCTGCGCTATGCCGGGCGAATATTGAGTCAAGCCCTGCCCCTCGCCTTGGTGTTCTGGCTGCTCTTTCCGCGGTTCGCCGGACCGCTTTGGCACATACCCGACGAGGGCGGCACGGCCGGATCAGGCTTGAGCGACACCATGAGTCCCGGAGACATCACCGAACTCGCGCTATCGGATGAAATCGCATTCCGCGTGCGCTTCGCGACGGCTCCGCCGCCGCCGCAGGAGCGCTATTGGCGCGGCCCCGTGATGCACGAGTTCAACGGGCATACCTGGAGGCGCGCAAAATCCGCGTCAATGACCGCACCTGCGCTGCAGCCGCAAGGACCTGCTTATCGATATACCTTGAGTCTGGAGCCGCATCAGCACAATTGGATATTCGCGCTCGATTGGCCGTCGCATTGGAATCTGCCCCGCGGCGCGCTCACGAGCGATTACACCTTGGTCCAGCCTGAACCGGTGTCGCGCCCGATGGATGTCGCAGTGACCTCCTATACGCGAGTGCAATCCTCGGAGCCGTTGCGCACACGGTTGCGCCAGATGGATACCAAGCTTCCGGCGGATCGCAATCCACGCACGGCAGAGCTCGCACAAACTCTGCGCGGCGCACACCCGGACGACATGGACTACGTGCGCGCCGTTCTCAACCTGTTTACCGAGCAGGAGTTCTACTACACGCTGACGCCGCCCCGGCTCGCGGACGATTCCGTGGACAAATTCTTATTCGATACGAAGCGCGGCTTCTGCGAGCACTATGCCTCGGCGTTTGCCGTCTTGATGCGCGCCGCGGGCATACCGGCGCGGGTCGTGACCGGCTATCAGGGACGACGCCGTGAGCGCCGACGAGCCCCTGGGCAGCCGCTGGCATCGACGCACTCCATGGCTCGCCGACCTGCGGCTGCGTCTCGATGCCTTGGGCCAGATCTGGCGCGAACGCATCCTGTTCTTCGATCAAGATTCACAGCAGAAAATGCTCGAGTGGCTGAATATCCCCGAGCCGGACGGTCAAAAGCTGGTGATGGTGCTGACGGCGGCATTGAGTCTGGTACTCGCCTGGCTCACCTGGGCCGTGCGCCGCGAAATCGCTCCCACCCGGAAGGAACCGCTGATTCGCGCCTACTCTCGTCTGTGCGCCAAGCTGGCCGCGCTCGGAATGCCGCGGCTGGCGCATGAGGGCGCCGAAGACTACGCGGCCCGCGTCGCGCAGAGCCGCCCGGACCTTGGCCCCGCCGTCACCGCACTCTGCCGGCACTATTCCATTCTGCGCTACGCGGCTGCTCCCGCGCGCATCACCGTCGGTCAGTTCGACGCCGCCGTGCGCGCGTTCCGGCCCGTACGCAACGCCTAAGCCGCGAGATTCTCGCGGGTCTTGAGGAATTCGATCTCCGGCCACCGTTCCTCGGTCAAGCCAAGATTGACCCGCGTGGGCGCGAGGTACACCAGTTCACCGGCGTGATCGATGGCGAGATTGTCGTAGGCCTTTTCGCGAAACTCACTGAGCCGCTTCTCATCGCGGAGGCTCACCCACCGCGCCGTGGCCACATTGATCGGCTCGAACACGCACTGCACGCTGTATTCGTCCTGCAGACGAAAAGCCACGACCTCGAATTGCAGTTGGCCGATGGCGCCGAGAATCAGATCGTTGTTGCGCAGCGGCTTGAAGAGCTGCGTGGCGCCCTCCTCGCAGAGTTGCGACAATCCTTTTTGCAGGGCCTTCATCCGCAGAGGGTCTTTCAGAACCGCGCGGCGAAACATTTCCGGGGCGAAATTCGGAACTCCCGTGAAGGTTAGATCCTCACCCTCGGTGAAGGTATCGCCGATATTGATCGTCCCATGGTTGTGCAGCCCGATGATGTCCCCGGCGTAAGCCTCCTCGGCCTGGCTGCGGTCGGCGGCCAGGAATGTCAGGGCGTCGGCGATGCGGACGTCCTTGTCGATGCGCACGTGATGCAGGCGCATGCCGCGCGCATAGCGCCCGGAGCAGAGACGCATGAACGCGATGCGGTCGCGATGCCCGGGATCCATGTTGGCCTGAATCTTGAAGACGAAGCCGGTGAGCTTCGGCTCGTCGGCAACGACTTGGCGCTGCAGCGTCGGACGCGGCAGCGGACCCGGCGAATGCCGCACGAAGGCCGACAGCAATTCTCTGACACCGAAGTTGTTGACGGCAGAGCCGAAGAATACCGGCGTCTGTTGCGCCGCTCGATAGCGCTCCAAGTCGAACCGGGGACTGGCGCCGCGCACCAGTTCCACCTCGTCCAGAAACTCCTGGTACCTCGGCCCAAGAAATTCCCGCGCCTCGGCGCTCTCGATGCCGTCGATGGTCTCGTGAGTGCCTACCCGGCCCTTCTCCACCGGCACGTACACATAGATTTTGTCCTCGAGCAGATGATAGACACCGAGCAGATCGCGCCCCATGCCGATCGGCCAGGTGATCGGCGCACACTGAATTTTCAGTACGCTTTCGATTTCATCGAGCAGCTCGATCGGCGCCCGGCCGTCCCGATCCAGCTTGTTGACGAAGGTCATGATGGGTGTGTCGCGCAGCCGGCAGACGTCCATGAGCTTGATGGTGCGCTCTTCGACACCCTTGGCGCAGTCGATGACCATCAAGGCTGAATCGACCGCCGTCAGAGTGCGGTAGGTGTCTTCGGAAAAGTCCTCATGGCCCGGCGTGTCGAGCAAGTTGACGATGCAGTCTTCGTAGGGAAACTGCATCACGGAAGACGTCACGGAAATGCCGCGCTGCTGCTACAGGCGCATCCAGTCGGAGGTCGCGTGGCGCGTGGCCTTGCGGCCCTTCACGGTGCCCGCCATCTGAATGGCGCCGCCGAACAGCAAAAGCTTCTCGGTCAAGGTGGTCTTGCCCGCGTCGGGGTGGGAAATGATGGCAAAAGTCCGTCTTTTGCTGATTTCCTCGGCTAAGGAGCCATTCAACATAATGTGAAAACCTCTGTACGAAACGCGCACGAACAACGCTGCACCCGGGCTGCGAACAGATCCAGGGCAGCCGATCATTATAGGACAAGGGGCTGAGAGGGTCTCCTGGCGACAGGGTATAACCATTCATTTTTGGAGATATTGACAAGGTATAGCTACTCAAATATCCTATTCATGACAGGCTATAGCTACTCAATGGTGTGCTGTGCTCCAATCGTTACCTCTGCAGCATCTCGACCGCGCCCTCGCCCCTTGGCGCGCCCTCTCGCGACGACCGAAGAGCGGGTGGCTGCGCGCTATTCGCCAAGCATTGGGTATGACCACGCGCCAGCTTGCCAAGGCCGTGGGGGTTACCCAGGCAGCGGTTGTTGACGCCGAACGCAGCGAAGCCAAAGACGACATCACGTTGGCAACGTTACGACGCTATGCGACGGCTCTGGACTGCGAGCTTGTCTATGCCTTAGTACCAAACCGCCCGCTGCAAGAGTCGCTCGAAGCGCGCGCGGATAAGGTGGCGCGCGATCACGTTTTGCGCGTGAGGCATTCTATGGCCCTGGAAGATCAGCAAACGAGTGATGATACCCTCGAACGTGAGGTGACGGAGCTGCGCAGAAGACTTCTAGAGGGCAAGAGGTCGCGGCTCTGGCAATGAAGTTTGAGTATCCTGCCGGCGCTACCCCGATCGATCCAGAGGAAGCCACTGGACTGATTCCTACTCACATCACATTGCAGCGCGAACTCAACGAATACGAGGAAGCCAATATCCTCGAGGCGACGGAATGGGCATTCGCGCGGCGACGGGGTGATCCGCTGGACGGCGCGTTCATTTATGCCGTGCACGAGCGCATGTTCGATCGAACTTGGAAGTGGGCAGGTACGCCTCGGCGCTCCGAAAAAAACATCGGCGTCCCCTGGACCGAGATCGCCGTACACTTACGCCAAATGCTCGGGGATGTCCGAGCTCAGCTCGAGTACCGATCGTATTCCCCCACAGAAACTGTGGCTCGGTATCATCATCGACTCGTCGCAATCCATATCTTTCCGAACGGGAATGGTCGTCACGCGCGTTTGATGGCGGATCTCCTGTTGACAGATCTCGTCGGGCAGAGATTTGAGTGGGGCCGGGGTTCGCTCGTAGCTATCGGTGATCTACGCGCTCGCTATATCGCGGCACTTCGCGCAGCCGACGCTCGCGATTATGGTCCTCTCCTAACGTTCCTGCAGCAGAGCGCAGCATGACTCTCATCTCGAAGATCCTAGCCGACAAGTCGGAAGCGGCAGTCAAGAGCGGTGTTGCGGATATCAAGCAGAGCTTGATAGGCCGGCGAGTTGTACCATGCCAATGCCGTGTCCTTATCTGCGAAACGGATGATCATGCCGTTGTGATACGCGCCCTCTCCAAAGAGCAATTCCCATGGTCCGAACGCGAGGACTTCGCCTCCGAATTCCTTGATTAATGGGATGGCCTGCGAGGCGTAGCGACCTAGAGCCTCCTTGTCGCGAACGATGCCTTCGACAACGATATATGCGCTCATATTCAGCTTTGTTCTCCTGTCAACCAGAGAGTAGGGATTAGGTGGGGAAACTGTTGCCAAACATGGGTAGGCCGCTCCGTGAATCCGACCGGCCAACCTCGTCTTCGATCACATCCCAGTGCTCGGCAAGCACGCCATTCTCGATGCGTACGACGTCGGCTGCGATCCAGTTCCGCGGCTGTCCGAAGCCCGAGAATCTCCCGTGCACGATGACGAAATCGCCGTCGGCGACGACCGCGCCCGGCTCGTATTTGAGAGTCGGCGGGAGGCTCTTGATCAGGTTCATCAGCCCCTCGCGGCCCGGCTCGATGTGGGCACTGTGCTGGATGTATTTCGGCGACCAGAAGCTCTCCGCAGCTTTGTAGTCGCGCTTGTTGAACAACGTGTCGAACGCCTTCAGAACGAGCGCCTTGTTTCGTGCTTCCTTCGACTCAGTCATCTTTTTGCTCCTGGTTAACGTAGGTTGGTGGTGCGTGTGTTTGTCTAACGCTCAAACGATCATTTAGAACCGATCGGTTCATAATGGACGAAGTGAATACGGACGTCAAGCGGTATTGAACTAATCGGTTCGTTAAAGTAAGCTCGAGATATGGCCCGCCCTAGAAATTTCAGCCGCGACGGAGTGCTCGAAAGAGCCCTTCCGGTGTTCTGGAAGCACGGCTTTGCCGACGCCAGCCTGCAGGAACTGGAAAAGGCCACCGGAGTGAACAAATCCGGCCTTTACTCGGAGTTCTCGGGCAAGGAGGAGCTGTTTCTGGAGAGCCTGCGCTTCTACCTCGATCGAGTGGCGCAGCACGGGTTGCTCATGGTCGAACCCCTGGGCTGGGACAACATCGAGCAGTTCTTGAAGCTCGGCCCGCGCAATACTGACGGGCAGAAAGGGTGTTTCGCCGTCAGTTCGATTCGGGAGCTTGCCATCCTGCCACGCGCAGCGATCGAGATGCTGGAACACGGCCGAGTGCAATTGAAGCAACTCATTGCCAAGAATATCGAGGCGGAAAAGCCGAAGGCTGATATCAACGACGTAGCCGGTATGGTCCTGACTTTCTTTACGGGTTTGAGTCTGGAGCAGAACCTTAAATCGAGCCGGCCTAACACAGGACGTAAGGTTGACAATCTGATGCGGGTCCTGCGCCGTCTGTAGCTGGCCGATAACGAAGGCGATCTTTTCATCTTCGATGAGGCATCCAGATCAGGTATACTTGCCATCCACGACGTGCCGCTTGCGGTACGCCGGTGCTGCAAGGGGCGCTGCGACTGGGTACAGACCAGCCAGGCTTGCGGCACCGTGGCTTTAGGGCCAACGGCGCTCACAACTTTAACCAGGAGTTGGAGCTTGCCATGAACGCCGTTACCAAAAGTGCCTCTTCTACCAGCGATTTCTACGTTGCCGACCTGTCTCTCGCGGACTGGGGTCGAAAAGAAATACTCATTGCGGAAACCGAGATGCCAGGACTTATGGCAATCCGCGCAGAGTATGCGCCGCTCCAGCCGTTGCGCGGTGCGCGCGTGGCCGGTTCGCTGCACATGACCATACAGACCGCAGTGTTGATCGAAACCCTACAGGCGTTGGGCGCCGAGGTGCGCTGGGCCTCGTGCAACGTATTTTCGACGCAGGACCACGCCGCGGCGGCAATCGCCGCGCGCGGAACATCGGTGTTCGCCTACAAGGGCGAAACGCTGGATGAGTACTGGAACTACGCCCATCGCATCTTCGAATGGCCCTTAGGTAGGCAGGCCAACCTGATCGTCGATGACGGCGGCGATGCCACGTTGTTGCTGCACTTGGGCGCGCGCGCCGAGCGCGATGAGACCGTGGTGGCGCACCCGAGCAACGAAGAGGAGGCCGCCCTATTCAAAGCCATCGAAGCCAAGCTCGGGCGCGACCCGCACTGGTATTCGGTGCGCCTCGGGGCCGTACGGGGCGTGTCGGAGGAAACCACTATCGGCGTCAAACGCCTCTATCAGATGCTCAAGGAGGGTCAATTGGCTATTCCGGCTATCAACGTCAATGACTCGGTGACCAAGAGCAAGTTCGACAACCTCTATGGCTGCCGCGAGTCTCTGGTCGATGCCATCAAGCGCGCCACCGATGTCATGGTGGCGGGCAAGATTGCTGTCGTCGCCGGCTACGGCGATGTGGGCAAGGGCTCGGCGCAGGCGCTACGCGCCCTCTCAGCGCAGGTGTGGGTAACCGAGATCGATCCGATCTGCGCGCTACAGGCGGCGATGGAAGGGTATCGCGTAGTGACCATGGAGTACGCGGCCGAGCAGGCCGATATTTTTGTCACCGCCACCGGCAACTATCATGTGATCACGCACGAACACATGAAGCGCATGAAGAACAACGCCATCGTTTGCAACATCGGTCATTTCGACAACGAAATCGACTGCGCCTCGCTCAGGCAATACCCGTGGGAAAACATCAAACCGCAGGTCGATCATATTATCTTCCCGGATGGCAAGCGGATCATTCTCTTGGCCGAGGGTCGGTTGGTGAATCTCGCCTGTGGTACCGGTCACCCGAGCTATGTCATGGGCTCATCGTTTGCCAATCAAACGTTGGCGCAGATTGAGCTCTATACGAATACCGCAAAATATCCGATCGGCGTGCATGTGCTGCCCAAACACCTGGACGAAAGAGTGGCGCGTTTGCAGCTCGAGAAACTCAGCGCCGAACTTACGTTACTCACGGATCGCCAGGCGCGTTATATCGGGGTCGAGCAGGCAGGGCCGTATAAGACCGATCACTACCGCTACTGATACGCAGGATCAGAGATCATGAAAGCGGGCATGACCTCCGCGCCGCGCCGGGGCTACTTCGGCGGCGCGGGGGCCGGTGGCTCGTCATCGTTCCAGATGTCGCGGATAATGAGCCACTTGCCGTTGATCCGGCGCCAGACCTCGATGTACTTGCCGGTCTCAACGGTCTTGCCGGCGGCGTCGATCACCGAGGAGGTGCCCGCGTGCCAGGCGAGATCGCCCGAGATGCCGACGTCGCCGACGCCGTCCTTGGCCGTGAGGCCCGCGGCCTTGACGGCGGCGATGTCCTTCGTCAGGAAGTCTTTGATCGCCGCGCGCCCAGTCAGGGCAGACGCGTTCGTCGGCATCACCACCGCATCCTCCGTGTAGAGCGCGACTATCTTGTCGACCTCGCCGGCGTTGTAGGCGTCGGTCCAGAGAACGGTGCCGGCGCGGATCGCCGCCTCGTCGGCCGGAGCCGCCGCGGGCGTCTGGACCGTTGAGGCATGCTGGCCACAACCGGCGGTGACCGCCAGGGCCAGTGAGATGAGCAGCATCCGGATAGGCAGGCGCATGGTCGTTCCCCCTCATTACTTATGGTTAGGTGTTCGCAGTGACCGGCACATCATCGCACGCGGCCGAGTTGCGGGGACGCATAATCAATGCTTTTGGGCCACGCGTCTTCCGAACGGCAGGTAACGGGTGGGAAATTCGATTACCCGAGTTTCGGGATGGCCGATCTGAGCCTGTCGTGCACCCGCGGCGCTCCAGTGAGTACTCTCGGACCCGGAGTTGACACTCGCGAACGTCACCTATCGGGCAGACCAGTGACGAACTCTCGGTCAACAGCAGTGAACATCGCAGCGGTGACAATCTTTGTCACTTTCGCAGCCGCTGCGCTGGTGTGCGTCGTGCTCGGCGCACATCGTCGCGTAGTGCTCGGTCTTCGAGTCGACCGTGCAGCCACACGCCAGCTTTTAGGCGCGGCTCATTCCCGCACCATGGCGTAGCGCGAATCCTTTCGCAACCACGTCCCCTGCACTGGCGTCGCCTCGCACGTGTAGTCCGCTGCGACGTTCGTGGCTGCCACCTTGAGTGCATCCCTGCACTGCTCCAGGCTCGGATACGCGCCCACGGTCTGAATCCCGCCCGCGTGTAGCTGAGCCACCAGAATGAACAGCATGGACTTCATACGGTCACCTCCACCACCTTGACCTCAATACAGTGATGGTCCTGCCCTCTTCGATTCGTGGCAACGCTGCATTTCCAAAAGCACGTCGTCTATCGCAGGCTGCAACACGCTATGTCACATGCCGGACTCAGTAGCTGGCATCTGGCGCGAGGAGGGGCCGAGGAGTGCTATGGGCTCTGGTGAATCTGCGACAAGCCGTTTCAAGAGATCAAGGTAAGTTCGACAAAGAGCGCTTGGCCAGTTGTTTGCGCTTCGGAGGGAAAAGGATCAATTTACTGCAGGCAGGTCGGGGGCTCATATCGACCCATTGCGGGCACTGGTGAGCGACAGCTTTGGAGGAACGAAATAGTTATATGTTGAATACGTGGCATCATCTAATTCTACTTCGTCAGATTTAACCATATGAAATCGTTGGCATATCCAATATGATGACGGCTCAAATCAATGACACCTCTCTCGACAAATAGGATCGAGAGCAAATCACCGAAGAAACAAGCAAAAAAATAGGATTCGCAATGACAAACCGCTGGGGAAGTTGGGCGGCGACTATCAAGGGTTTGCGAGACCATTTTCCGGGGACTTTCGATCCGGCAACCACTCGGTTGTGCAGACCGCACAGCAATATTTGTTTGGCCTGATGCAATCTGAAAAGCGCAACATGGAGCGCATGGTCGAAGCGGTACCCGATAGCGACTACCAAGTGTTGCAGAACTTTCTCACACACTCGTCGTGGGAACATCGCGGCGTCATGGATCGAGTAGCAGGCAACGCTAATAGCTGGATTGGCGCGGAGGTGGGTGCGGGTCTGTACATCGACGAGAGCGCGTTCGAGAAAAAGGGTGAGAAGTCGGTGGGCGTTGCCCGCCAATGGAACGGCCGATTGGGGAAGCAGGACAACTGCCAGGTCGGAGTGTTTGGTGCGCTCGGCCGTGGGGATCGGGTGAGCCTGATTGACGCGCGTTTGTATCTGCCGAAGGAATGGACTGACGATGCAACGCGTTGCGAGGAAGCGTGCGTACCGCGAGCGCAGCAAGTGCATCAAACCAAGCTGGAGTTGGCCGAAGAGATTGTGCGCCATGCGCGCGCCAT
>WNFF01004612.1_pt2 | contig 11241 bp, 6 predicted proteins | sample 5400441 | NCBI WGS metagenome assembly WNFF01 (sample SAMN13153345, study PRJNA577476) | soil metagenome | isolation source: 120 cm saprolite under Douglas fir tree site 2 hole 3 replicate 1 | place: USA:California | collected 2015-04-18
ACACCTGGCCTTTGTCGTCGGCTGCACCACGCGCGTACAATCGACCGTCGCGCACCGTCGGCTCGAAGGGCGGCGTGGTCCATTCCGCCAGCGGATCGGGCGGCTGCACGTCGTAATGCCCGTAGATCAGGAGCGTGGGGGCGCCCGGCACGTCCGGCCCCACACCCCACACCACCGGATGCGTGTCGCTGCCGAGAAACGATACCTCGCGGCACCCCAGACTGCGCAGCTCCGCGGCCACCCACTCCGCCGCGCGGCGGCAGTCGGCATCGTATGCGGGCAACGTGGAAATCGAGGGGATGCGCAAGAACTCCGACAGATCGCGGAGCTGTCGCTCCGTGTCCAGGCCCTTGTCCATGGCGCGCAAAATAGACGAGTCGGGCTCGGCTAGCCAGCGACCCGCGCGGGCGTAGATTAGCCGCATGCGAACGACGGCGTCTTACGATCTGTTCCCCGACGCCCCGAGCGAGCGTGCCATGGCCCGGGCCCGCTGGCTCGCGCGCGAAGGCCGCGTCGGCGACGCTGAGCGGGCGTACCGCGACGTCCTCGCCGCGCAGCCCGAGCTGAAGCAGTGCTGGGCCGAGTACTTCGAGCTGCTGCGCCGCAACGGCCGCCGCGACGACGCCCTGCGCCTCGCCGACGGCTGCACCGCCCAGTTCGCCGAGGACGCCTTCTCGCTGACCCTGCGCGGCGCCGCGTTGATCGAGCTGAGCCGCTACCGCGACGCGATCACGACGTTGGAGCAAGCGATGGAGCGCGACCCCGATCTGGCGATCGCGTGGCACGAGCTCGGGGTCGCGGCCTACCGCCTCGGCGACCGCACGCGCGCGGCCCTCGCCCTCGATCGCGCCTTTGCGCTCGAGCCCCACGCCGAAACGCTGCTGTTGCGCGGCCGCGTGATGCGCGACGCCGGACGCTACCAAGCCGCCGAGGTGGCCTTCGAAGGCGCGGCGCAGGCCGCGGAGCACAAGGAACAGCGTGACGCGGCGGAGCATGAGATCGCCGTGACCCGCCGATTCGCGTTCTACGCCCCCCGCAAACCCGAGGAGTTGGCGCCCGGCGAACGCTGGTTCGCCGAGGGCGGCGCACCCGTGCTCGCCGCCGTGCCGGCACCCGCACGGCCCCCCGACGATGCCTTGATCGACGCGTTCCTTGAGCTGGCGCAGGACTGCGGCTGGCGCTTCGGCCAAGTCGTGGCTCTGGGGCCGTCGCTCCCGGCGTGGGAGCGGCTGGCGCAGGGCCTCGGCGCGCCGCGCGTGGAGCGGGCGGCCTTCGACCTGAACGCCTGCCCCCTCGTCGCCGCAGTGCGGCCCTTGGGGCGCGAGGCCGAATGGGACACCCTCGGCGCCGCCTTGGTGGAGCACGCGCAGGGCCTCGCGTTCGTGCTCGAGCATCCCGTAGAGACGGCGGCGGCCGCCGATCTGGTGGGCGTGCTCACCGACACCGGCCTGCGCCGTGCCCTCGAAGCGCAGGTGGCGCACACGCTCGCCGAAGCACAGCATCCGGCCGCCCGGCTCGCGGGCCGCCGGCTCCGTCCCGTCTGACCCCCCTTCGTCCCAGGAGGACGACGCCGTGACCACGACGACGCCCCAGGCCCGCGCCCCGATGTCGGGTAAGGCCATCGCGCGCAGTCAGTTCGATCGCGCGGCGGACCTCATCAACCTCGAAGCCTACATGCGCAGCATCCTGACCGCGCCGTTTCGCGAGGTGCAGGTCGAGCTGCCCGTGCGCATGGACGACGGGCGGATCGAGGTGTTCACGGGCTACCGCATTCAGCACAATGGCGCGCGCGGGCCCTGCAAGGGCGGCATCCGCTACCACCCGGAGGCGGACAAGGACGAAGTGCTGGGCCTCGCCACGATCATGACCTGGAAGACGGCGCTGATGGACATTCCGTTCGGCGGCGCCAAGGGCGGCATCCAGGTCGATCCGCGCAAACTCTCGAAGCTCGAGCTGGAGCGCCTGACGCGCCGCTTCACGCAACGCATCTCCATCGTGCTCGGCCCGTACCGCGACATTCCCGCGCCCGACGTCAACACCAACGCCCAGGTGATGGCGTGGATCCTGGACGAATACTCCAGTCGCCAGGGGTACACGCCGGCCGTCGTCACGGGGAAGCCGGTGGCGCTGGGCGGCTCGCTCGGCCGTGAAGAGGCGACCGGGCGCGGCGTGATGTACGTGATGGCGGAGTACGCGCGCGACTTCGGCATCCCGCTCAAGGGCGGGCGTGTGGTGATCCAGGGCTTTGGCAACGTCGGCAGCCACCTGGCGCGCCTGCTCGACGCCGAAGAGGGCGCCAAGGTCATCGCGGTCAGCGACGTGGACGGCGGCATCGTGAACGAGAAGGGCCTCGACCTGCCTGGCCTGCTCAAGCATGTGGCCGAACGGCGGCCGGTGGCCGAATGGCAGGGCGGCAAAGCGATCACCAACGAAGCGCTGTGGACCGTCCCCTGCGACTGGCTCGTGCCGGCCGCGCTGGGGGGCGTGATCACCAAGGAAACGAACGCCCGCACCATCGACTGCAAAGTGGTGGTGGAAGGCGCGAACGAGCCCACGACGCCCACCGCGGACGCGATCCTCGAGGAGCGCGGCATCGCCGTGATCCCGGACTTTCTCGCCAACGCAGGCGGTGTGACGGTGAGCTACTACGAGTGGGCGCAGAACCTGCAGCAATACCGCTGGACGCACGAGCAGGTGAACCGCGAGCTCAAAGCCACCATCACCAAGGCCTACGCCGCCGTGCGCGATCTCTCCAAACAGAAGCAGGCGACGTTCCGCACCGCGGCCTACGCCATCTCATTGCAGCGTGTGGCGGACGCGGAACGCTTGCGGGGCAACTAGCGGCGGACGGGCATTCCGGGCCGCGAGTACAGCGCCCGGTAGGGATCCTGGTCGGCCTCGGTAAAGACGCGGATCTGAATCGCACGGATGGTCTCGCGGATGTCGGCGCCGCTCTGCAGGTATACTTCGTCGAACAGGTTGAGGTTCATGCGGTACAGCCGTTGCGCGATCACGACCGCGTTGTTGAGCGGCGCCCGCGCGAACCAGCGCCAGTCGTAGGTCTCGAGCCCCTGCCCCACCGGCCCGGCGAGCTGCTGGTGGGCCCAGTTGAACAGGATGCCGCGCGTGCGCACCAGCGTGGCGGGGCTGCCGGTATCGCTGTAGGCGGAATCGAGGCGGCGGGCGAGCTCGGCATAGAACACATCGAGCGTGCGCTCGTCGCGCCAGCGCGCCGCGGCGCGCGCCGCATCGAGCGAATCGTGGCGCGCGCGGAAGAATGCCTGCGCGCCGCGATATCCCACGAACGACGCGAAGCTCTCGTTGAACGGCGTCTGGCTCGGCACGTAGAGCGTGTTGTGCGCCAGCTCGTGAATCACCGTCGCGACGAGCTCCATGGTGTCGCGCGAGACCGCCGTGGACACCAGCGGATCGTTGAAATACCCCAGCGTCGAGAACGCGCCGGACGGCCGCAGGTACGTATCGAGGCCCTGCGCGTCGAGGTCGGCGGCTGCCTCCTGAGCCGCGTGGACGCTGAAGAAGCCCTTATACGGCACGACCCCCACGATGGGATACTTCCAGGTGTACTCATGCAGCTTGTTCTTGGGGCTGGCCGAGAGCACGAGCAGCAGCGTGTCGCGGCCGACGTCGGCATAGGTCGTATACGTTTCGCCGACCGCGAGGCCGAGCGAATCGGCCGCGAACCGCCGGGCATCGAGCACCAGCTGCAGCCGCTGCTTCAACGCTGGGGGCGTGCGCGGATCCTTCACCAGATCCGCGATCGGGCGGCGGCGCCACAGCAGGCGGGCCTCCTGGGCGCCTGCCCGCGCCAGATAGCGCACGTCGGCGCTGACCGCGTAGGCGACGATGAACGCGACGGGAATGCCGATCGCCACCCACCGCACGAGGCGCGCGATGATGCGGCCCCAGGGCGGCCGCCGCCGCTCTACGGGGTCCATCGCACGCCAATGCGGCTCAGCCCGCCGCCCAGCACGTCATAGGTCTGATAGGCGTAGTCGAAATGCAGCCGCCCCAGCTCCACGCCCGCGCCGAACGACAGCGGCGACGCGTCGTTGGCGGGGCGGGACGGAGCGTATCCCAGGCGCCCCACGAGCCCGACGCCGCGCGTCACCACGCCGCCCTCGACTCCCGCGACGAAGGCGGGTTTACCGCCGACCAGCCACTGCCCTTCGAGCGTGGTGAGCAAGCGGTACGTCCCCTGGGGGTCGGCGTAGTTCATGGTGAAGCCCGCGCGGGTGCGGTGTGGCAGCACGGCGCCGTTGCCCACAGCGCCGCCGACATTCTGCACGCTCACGCCGAACGCTAAGATGTCGAACACGGCGATCGTCAGGCCGCCGTCGCCCGCCCACCCGTTAGCCGACCAGCCGCCGATCTGTTGGCGCACGTACTTGCCCGACACGCCCACGGCGATCAAACCGGAGCGGTACACGATTGTGCCGACGCCCAGCAGGTCGGTCGAGCGGAACGTGTTGCCGGTGGGCATGCCCGTGCGGCCGCCCGTCGCGGGGTCGGGCACGATCTCGGGCTCCGTGCCGTAATCGAGCGCCTGCACACCCGCCCCCAGATCGAAGCGCGGCAAGCGGATCGCGAATGCGGCGGAGCTGAGCGTGGCGCCGCCCAGGTACGGTTCGTACGAGCCCTCCACCGCGATGTGGCGCACGGTGGCGATGCCTGCCGGATTCGAAAAGATCGCGCCGGCGTCACCGACGATCGCCGCGCCGGCCCCGCCCAAGCCGGCCGATCGCGTAGAGCCGGGCAAGGACGCGACGGCGGTCTGGCCGGCGACGGTGCTCGCGGCCAACGAGGCGCCAAGCAGAAGCGTGAAGCAAAAGCGTCGCGCAAGAGCGTAGCGCATCGCTACGTCTTCGCTCGACGGTGTTGCTGGGCGCCTTCGCCTGACATCGTGGCTGGACCCATCATTTGATCTTGATAACCGTCAGCCGGGCCACCACCGAAGCGGGAAGCGGCCCCCCGCTGCTCGTGCCGAACCGCAGCGTGAAGCCCGGACCGCTCGCCAGCTGCGTCACGAGGCGGTACTCACCTGAACCGGCGCGCAGCGTGCCGCTCGCGTTCGTGGCACTACCGGCGCTCACGCCCGGCGTCAGCGGGAATGTCTTGATGAAATTGGTGGGGTATTGCGTGTGCAGCGACGCGAACGCGGCGCGGAACGCCCACGACGAATATTTCAGCCGGCTGGGCGCCGTGAAGCCCGGCAAATCCGACACGTAATTGGCGAGCGCCCAGTTGGTAACGGTCCGGTCGAACGGCACGCCGGTGACGTTGGCGACGTTGGTCGCGCCCGTCAACGTGGTGGCCTCCATCGGGCGCGTGACCGCGGCGCCCGCCGCGAACGACGTGTCGGCACGCTGCTGGTCCACCAGATAACGCACGAACAGCCACGCAGCGCCCCGCTCCGCCAGACTACCGATTCCCGCGGTGGGGAGCAGGAAGTGATTCCCCGTCGAATCGAGATACTGGTAGGCGTTGTACAGATCGCCCTTCACGAACCGCGTGAACGTGACCGAGTCCGTCGGCAGGTAGCTGCGCCCACCCAGCTCTTCGGCGTAATGCGAGAATCCTTCATTCAACCACAGCACTTCGGGGTCCCCCCCCTTGATCAACACGTGCTGGTTGTAGCTGATCATGTGCTGGAATTCGTGGATGAACGTCACCGGCACGACGTGCTTGATCTCGCTCACGGTATGCGCGCACGACAACACGCTGTCGGGGTCCGCCACGAGCGAGTAGAACACTTCGGCGTGGTTGAAGCGCGAGTCGTTGGCGAAAACCGGGTCGATGTCCGCGCCGAAGAAGAACCCTGCGACGAAGCCGCCGCCGGGGTCATTGCACTGCGTCTTGGTCACGAGCTTGTTGACGAGCGGCGTCATCAGCACGATGACCTTGCCGTTGCCGTCCACGTCCGATTCGCGCCCGAAAGCCGACGTGTCGACGGCATACAGGCGACTGTCGAAGGTTTGCGCCAACGTGTCGAGGTCGGGGGTGGACAGGCCACCGGCCGGGGTAGCGTTGTCGACGTAGATCACGAGCGTGCTCTGCACCGCCTTGGCAGTGGCCGTGATGCGTGTGAACACGGAGCACGTCAGGGTGGAGCAGACGCTGAACCCCCGCTGCTGGCCGACGGTGTCCGGCGCCGCGGGAAACGGCGCCACGGCCGCCCGGCCCGGGCCGGCCGGCGCGGACCCGAACCAGCGGCGTTGCTCCGACTGCCGCAGGAAGTCGTGGAATCGCTGGGCCAGGGTCAGGGCCGGCGTGTAGGGCGCGCCGGCCGCGGCGAGCGCCGGGCGGACGGTATCGCCGTGCAGTGAAAAGCTCGCGGTTATACCGGGCACGCCCGTGGCCGACTGCGGCACCACCAGATAGATGGCGGAGTCGATCCCCGAGGGATTGTTGGCGAACACCACGCACCCGGAGTCGCTGGCGGGATCGAGCATCGTGTCGGACCCGAGCGCCGAGCCGATGTGACTGCCGAACGATGAGGCGCAGGGCGGCAGCGTGACCCCGGTGCCGCCGTCGCTACACGCGACCGCCGCCCAGAGTGACGAGGTCGCGATCAGTGCCAGGCTGTGCCGCATCGTCCTCCTTGGAGTCCCCTACCGCACCCAACGCCCGGCGGAACGAGATCGCACCCGCCACTTCGTTCACCCCAATCATCGCCAGAACGAGAGCCTCCAGGGAGACCCCCCATTCGGGAAAGGCCCGTCGCGCCACGGCCGCAAGCGCCACCGTGGCGCCGGGTTGCGCCACCAGCCCCCACCAGCCGTACTGCGCCAGGACCGGATCCACGCTGGGACGGCGCGCCGCCCAGCGCATTCCATAGTAGAGGCCCAGCGCGCGGAGCCCGGCGAACAGGACGACCCAACCCCACGCCTCCGCCAGGGCACCGAGCGCGAACCCCGCCCCGGCTAGGGCGAAAAACACCGCAAAGAGCGGGCCTTCTACGCCAGCCACCGCCTCCCCCAGCGCCGCTGCCTGCGCCGGAGCGAGCAAGCGCAGCACCGCCCCCGCCATCAGGGCGAAGAGCACCGGCTCGAGGCCCACCCAGTGGGCTCCCAGCCCGGCCACCAGCGCCAGCCCCAGGACCTTGGAGTCGGCACGGGCGCCGACCCCGAAATGCGCGATTAGCCACGCGGCCAGGGCGCCAGCCGCCAGCGCGCCTACCAGCAACGCGGGCCCTTCCCACAACGCGGCCGGCATTACCGCGCCCGCTCCGGCCAGCGGCCATGCCACGAGTAATGCCAGCGCGAGGAGCGCGAGGGCGGCGATTTCCTTCCCGGCCGCGAGCGCCAGCACGTCGCGCGCCAACGAACCGCGCGCGCCGGTCTCATCCATCAGGGCCTGCACCACCACAGGCGACGCCGCGACCGCGAACGCCCCGAGCGCCAGGGCCACGGCCAGTCGGTCACCCCACGATTCGTGCACTGTGAGCGGGAAACGCGGCGTCACGGCGAACGCCACGAGCGCGGTAAGGATGAAGGGCCCCGCAACCGTGCCCAGCAGCACGCGCCGCAGACCCAGTTGTGGTGGCGCGAACGCGCGGAGGTCGAGTCCGGCGCCGGCGCGGAACGCGATCAGCGTCACGACCACGTCGCTCACGAAGCGCAACGCCGTGACCTCGTCGGCGCGGACCAGCCCAAACCAGCCCGGCCCCACGATCACGCCCAGTGCCAGATATCCCACCAGGCGCGGCCACCGGCGCCGCGCGACGAGCGACCCGGCGACCGGCGCGGCGAGCAGCAGGAAGCCGAGGGCGAGTGTAGCGCGCGCCTCCAGCGGCGCCCCCGCCGTCAGGCGATGGAACAGGGCGGTTGCCGCGCCCAAGACCAACAACGTCGCCCATTGCATGGCGTGGAAATCTCCACGCGCTCATTCGTTTTGACAATGCGGAGAACCGCCGGTATCTTCACCATATCCGCGATGGCATTCGTTCATCTCCACACGCACAGCGAATATTCCCTGCTCGACGGCGCTAATCGCATTCCGGAGCTATTGGACCGGGTGCAGGCGCTGGGCATGGATTCGCTCGCCGTCACCGATCACGGCAACCTGCATTGCGCCTGGTCGTTGTACGAGGAGGCGAAAGCCCGCAAGATCCGTCCGATCCTGGGCTTCGAGGCCTACCTCGCGTTCGGGAGCCGCCACGCGCGTGAGAAGCAGCCCGATGCGCCCGCCGCCTATTCGCACCTCGTCCTGCTCGCCCGCAACCGCATCGGCTATCACAACCTGGTGAAGCTGTCGTCGATCGGCTTCCTGGAGGGTTTCTACCGGCGGCCGCGCATCGACAAGGAGGTGCTGGAGCGCCACAAGGACGGCCTCGCCTGCCTCGCCGCCTGCCTCTCGGGTGAAATCGCGCTGTACCTGCGCCAGGGCAACTACGCCGCCGCGCGCGGCAGCGCCGAATGGTTCGCCCGCACCTTTCCCGACGCGTTCTGGCTCGAAGTGCAGGACCACGGGATCACCGAAGAGCGCGTGGTGATCGACGGCATGTTCAAGCTGGCGGCGGACCTCGGCTTGCCGGTGGTCGCCACCAACGACGCGCACTACCTGAAGAAAGACGACGCCGAGGCGCACGACGTGCTGCTCGCCATCGGCACCGGCAAGGACCTGGACGATCCGAAGCGCTTCCGCTTCTTCGGCCAGGAGAGTTACGTGAAGAACGAGAAGGAGATGCGGGCGCTCTTCAAGGATCATCCGGAAGTGATCGGCGAGACCGCCCGCGTGGCCGAGCGCTGCGAGCTGGACTTCGAAAAGCGCTACTACCTGCCGCAGTTCCCCCGGCCCGCGGAGTTCGGCAGCGACAACGACCTGCTGGTGCACCTGGCGCGCGCCGGCGCCGCGCGGGTCTACGGCACGCCGCTGCCCGAGCCGGTGGAGCAGCGGCTGCAGTACGAGCTGGACGTGATCTCTCGCACCGGCTACGCGGGCTACTTCCTCATCGTGCAGGACCTGGTCCAGGCGGCGAAAGCCCGCGGCATTCCGGTGGGCCCCGGCCGCGGCTCGGCGGCGGGCTCCCTGGTGGCCTACGCCCTCGGCATCACCAACATCGACCCGCTGCGCTTCGATCTGCTGTTCGAGCGCTTCTTGAACCCCGAGCGCGTGTCGATGCCGGACATCGACCTCGATTTCTGCTTCGAGCGCCGCGGCGAGGTGTTGCAGTACGTGCGCGAGCGGTACGGCCGCGACTCGGTAGGCCAGATCATCACGTTCGGGACGCTCAAGGCCCGGGCCGCGTTCCGCGACGTGGCGCGCACCCTGCGGGTCGAGATGGGCGAGGTGGATCGCCTCACCAAGCTGATTCCCTCGGGCCCCGGGGTCACGTGGACGCTCGCCGATGCGGCTGCCAAAGTTCCCGAGCTGCTGGCGGCGTCGCGCCAGGACGAGCGCGTCAAGAAGGTCTTGGAGCTGGGCGCCCGCATCGAGGGGCTGTCGCGGCACGCGTCGGTGCACGCCGCGGGCGTGGTGATCGCGCCGGGGCCACTCAGCGATTACGTCCCGGTGTGCCTCGCGCCCCAGGAGCCCGACGCCATCATTACGCAGTTCGACATGGTGGCGCTCGAGAAGGTCGGCATGCTCAAGATCGACCTGCTCGGCCTGAAGACCCTCACCGTGCTGCATGACGCGACGAAGATGGTCGCGCAGCGCCACGGCGCCACGGTCGACCTGGATCGGCTCACTCTGGACGATCCCGAAGTGTACCGCCTGCTCTCGGCCGGGCGCACCGCGGGGGTATTCCAGTTCGAGTCGGCGCTCGCCACCGACTGTTTGCGCAACATGAAGTGCGACCGCTTCGACGACCTGGTCGCGACCAACGCGTTGCTGCGCCCCGGCCCGCTCGACACCGGGATGCACCTGGTGTTCATCAACCGCAAGCTGGGGCGCGAGAAGGTCACCTATCCCCATCCAGCCCTGCGGGAGATCCTCGAGCCCACGTACGGTGTCATTACCTATCAGGAGCAGGTGATGCGCATCGCCAACGTCCTGGCGGGCTTCTCGCTCGCGGAAGCCGACGTGCTGCGCAAGGCGGTGGGCAAGAAAGACCAGAAACTCATCGACCAGGAGCTGGGGCGCTTCATCGAGCGCGCGCTGGCGCAGGGTCACGCGAAGAAGACGATCGAAGACATCGCCGCCCAGATCGCGACGTTCGGCCGCTACGGGTTCAACAAGTCGCACTCCGTCGCGTACTCGGTGCTGTCCTACCAGACGGCGTGGTTCAAGGTGCATTATCCGGCAGAATTCATGGCGGCGCTGCTGTCGTCGGAAATTGGCAACACCGACAAAGTGGTCCAATACATCAATGAGGCGCGCGAGCTGGGCCTCGACGTGCTGCCGCCGGACGTGAACGAATCGGGATTCAAGTTCACCGTCGTGGCGGATCGCCGCATGCGGTTCGGGTTGGGCGCGATCAAGAATGTCGGCGCGGGCGCCATCGCCTCGATTCTCGAGGGCCGCACCGCCGGGCCCTACCGTTCGCTGGTAGACCTCTGCGACCGCGTGGATCTGCGGCTCTGCAACAAGCGCGTGATCGAAGCGCTGATCGACGCCGGCGCGTGTGACGGGCTCGGCGGGCACCGCGCGCAGCTGGTAGCGGCGCTCGACACGGCGTTCGCTGAGGCGCAGGTGCGACAGCAGGATCGCGAGGCCGGCCAGGGCGGGTTGTTCGGCGAGACCGCGGCCCATCCGCGGCACGAGGTGCCGCTGCCCGACCTGCAGCCGTGGACCGAGGCGGAGCGGCTGCAGAAGGAAAAGGCGGTGATCGGGTTCTTCATTTCGGGGCACCCCCTCGCCAAATACCGCGCCGAGGTGGAGCTTTTTGGGACGCGGACCACCGCGACGCTGGGCGAGTGGTCCGATCAGAAGGTGACGATCGCCGCCGTCGTGACGGTGGTGAAGCGCCAGATCTCGAAGAAGACGGGTGCAGAGTACGCACGGCTCGTGCTCGAGGACTTCCACGGCACCGCCGAGGCGCTCGTGTTCCCCGAAGCATGGGCCAAGTTGAATGACGTGATCCGGGCCGACCGGGCGCTGCTGCTCACCGGCAGCTACAGCCCGCGCGACCGTGGCGAGGAGCAGGTGCCGTTCATCATCGAGGCCGTGCGGCCGCTCGACGATCTGCTGGCGAGTGGCGTCATCGGTGTGGCGCTGGTCTGGAGCGCCGCCGAGCCACCGGCAGCGGATGCCGCGCGCGCCGTCGCCGCGCTCTGCGCC
>WNFF01005467.1_pt1 | contig 11241 bp, 13 predicted proteins | sample 5400441 | NCBI WGS metagenome assembly WNFF01 (sample SAMN13153345, study PRJNA577476) | soil metagenome | isolation source: 120 cm saprolite under Douglas fir tree site 2 hole 3 replicate 1 | place: USA:California | collected 2015-04-18
CGATCTCCCAATCGACAAGGCGCGCGCGCGGGACAGAGCCGGGCAGACGTCTGATCCCCGTGCCGGTGGCCACCCACAGACCCGCCGCGCCGTCTGTAAGGGGCGAGGCATTTCCTGCGGTGATCGTGCCCTTGCCGCTCTTTCTGTCGAAGGCCGGCTGCAGCTTCGCCAGTCGCTCCAGACTCGTGTCGGCGCGCGGGAAGCCGTCGCGCGACATGCCTTCGACCGGAACGATCAGATCGTCGAAGAACCCGGATTTCTGGCCTGCGATCGCCTTCTCGTGGCTGGCAAGCGCGATCTTGTCCTGGGAATCGCGCGCGATCTTCCAGGTCTGGGCCATTTCCTCGCAATGCTCGCCCATGCTCTTGCCGGTGGCACGGTTGGCCACGGCAAGAATGTGCAGGCGGATGTCGCGCGTCCGGAGCTTCTTGAACAGCGCAAGGCGCTGCGTTAGCGAACGCGCCTGCGAAAAGCGCCTCAGCCAGTCGGAAAAGTTCTGCGAGAGCCCGATCTGCACGCGGCTCATGCTCTCCACGCCGCCGACGAGCGCGAGTTCCTTGCCGCCGTGCCCGAGCATTCCTGCCGCCTCGAAAGCCGCGACCATGCTCGTCGAGCAGGCAAGCACCGTGGAAAACGCCGGGAGGGTCTGGTCGAGGCCCGCCTCGATCTGCACTTCGCGCGCGATATTGGAGTAGCCGAGGTTCGGAATCACCGTCCCCCAGACGAGCAGGTCCGGTTTCACGGCGGGCTGCCCTCCGGTCATCGCCCGCATGACCGGGACCGAGAGCGCGACCGCATCGAGCGGCGCGAGCGGGCCGTCCACCCGCGCGAACGGCGTGCGCAGGCCGGCGGCGAGCCAGAGTTCGTGACCGTTCATGGTGCCTCATTATGTATCGGATCGCGACGCTCGGCCAGGCGTGCCGCGGCTGTAAGGGCGGCTCGGTTCTTACGACTCACGCAAGCGGCTGCGGGAATTGCGGCCCGGAAAGGCGGTCTATACTGCTGGCTTACGGAGGTGAAAAAATGGATCGTCGCAACTGGTTGAGAGGCTTGACGGCACTGTCCCTGGCGGGTTTCGGTGCCGCAGGATGGGGACAGAAGCCCGCGAAAGGAGCCGTGAAAGTGGAAGACCTGCAAAAGAACTGGAAAACCCTGCTTGCCGAAGGAGCGGACGTGGCCGCGAGCGCCGAACCGCTCAAGCTCCCGGACGCCGAGTGGAAAAAACGCCTGTCGCCCGCGGCCTACGACGTGCTGCGCCACGAAGGCACCGAGCGGGCCGGCACGAGCCCGCTCGACCGCGAGAAGCGTCCCGGCGTGTTCGTGTGTGCGGGCTGCGGCCTACCGCTCTTCACTTCCGCGATGAAATTCGACAGCGGCACCGGATGGCCGAGTTTTTTCACCACGATACCGGGCGTGTTCGCGACCACGACCGACCGCAAGCTCTTCATGGAACGCACCGAATACCATTGCGTGCGCTGCGGCGGGCACCACGGCCACATCTTCGACGACGGGCCCGAGCCGACCGGCCTGCGCTATTGCAATAACGGCGTGGCGCTGCGCTTCATACCCAAGGGGCCGGCACAGAAACCGGCCTGACCGCCCGCGAGCGAAGGCGCGCGACTCAACTCCCCTCGCGCCTCGCGAAATCGGGAATCCTTAAGCGGCGGAGCCGCGGAATTCCGCGGCTCCGGCCTCTCGCAGCGACGGGTTTCCCTATCGCGCCCCTGCTCTATCTATATATCGACGCGGAGGGTGCGTTGCGCCTTCCATGCGCTGTAGACCAGGAGAAGGGTGAGGAGCACCGCTGTGACTGCGAACACCGAGTAAGCCATATTCGACGGCGACAAGGCTATGCCGGTTGCCGGGACGGCTTCCTTCGTGGGCTCCATCAGCACCGCGTACATCCCGGTGTAGTGCATGCCGCACACCGCGATTCCCATGACGATTGCGCTGCCGAAGCGCTGCAGATTGCCGCGCAGATTGAACGCGAGCCACAATGCCACCGTCGCAGCCACCACTGCGATCACCAGAGAGGCGGTGAACAAGGTGGGGTCGTAACTGATCTTGGCCGGCATGATCATCGCGGCCATTCCCGTGTAATGCATCAACGCGACGCCCAGCCCGGTCAGGACTCCCCCGAGGGGCAGGTTCCACGGGCCGCCGTCGCTGCGTCCCACGATGAACAAGCCGATCGCGGGTGCGACCACGGCGAGAATCAACGAAGTGATGGTGAGCGCGGGGTCGTAGGCCACCGGCATCCCCATGTCGGCCGCGTTCATTCCGATGAAGTGCATGGACCAGATCGCGCCGCCGCCCAGCGCGATCGATGCGCCGGCCACCGAACCGATCACCGCCGTCCAGGTCCGCGCCTGCGGGATCGCGATGGCGAGCTGCAGCGCCGTGTAGGAACCGAATACGGATATTACAAACGACAGTCCGACCAAGAACGGCTCGTATTGAATCGTATTCATTGCTGTATCCCCCGTCCGTGATAAGGAACTACGGGTGCATCAAGCGAGCAACGTCGGACATTATAGATCATAGCTGAACTTGAAAGCGCAGCGCGAATCCCCCTTTGCCCTGCACGCCGTTTTTTGAACGCGAGTGTTCTGGGTCAACGGGCCTGCGTCCAGGAATCCCTGCATGAAGCCGGTCAGGAATTCACAACAAGGGATTTTTCCCGTACCGCAAAATGGACTGTCGGGCAGGGTAAGCTCGGTGTCGGTCGCGTCCACCTCGCCGAGGGCCTCCAGAGCGGGAACCAGCGTCCGCCGCAACGCAACGGGCATCTTGAGCGGACTGCCGAACGACCATTCCTTTTCGTATTGAAAGGCGCCGATTTTTTTCCCTGCTTCGGCCAGTTCCTTATCCCGAGTATCCGCGCCGAGCGATTCGCCGTACGCTTGCACCAGAGGGGCGACGTCCGGAAACTGAGCGGCGATTTCCTTGATCGAAGGGGCCGAGCCGGATTGCGCGCCCTCTACGCTGACGATCCTGAAGTCCGGGCTGAGGCTCTTAATTTCAGCGGCCAATCTGGCTTTGTCGACCTGGGTGATGTCGAGGCTGATTTTTACGAGCTTCGCCCCGGAGGCTGATTCCATGAGTTGCTGACCTTTGAGCGGATAGCCCTTGCGCACGAAGAAAGCCGATATCCGGGCCAGTGCGCCGCTCTTGTCGGCCCCGCTGATCGTGATGGTTACCATGGTCGGCACCTCCGAATAACAGCTGCCTTTACGCAACTTCTGTGCCCGCGACGCGCGAGCTCTTGGGCGAGCGGCGTTGAATTTTAAACCCAATCAAGTCCCCTTCGAAGAGCGAACGCCTGCGTGCGAGACTTCCTGTCTGTAACCGCCGCGGCTTACAAGTCGTTACAGGGCTCTCTTCCCGCTTCACCGAAAGTCCGCCTTCGGGCGGACTTTCGCTTTCCGGCCCTTACAATGGCGCGATGCCCGCCGAACCGCCCTACTCGGGGCTCACCCCCGATACCGTGCTCGACGCGCTCGCGAGCGTGGATTTCGCCGGCGACGGGCGGCTGCTCGGGCTGAACAGCTACGAGAACCGCGTCTACCAAGTCTGGCTCGAAGGGGAAGAGACGCCGAGCTCGCCGGCCTCGGTCGTCACGAAGTTCTATCGCCCGGCGCGCTGGACCGACGCGCAGATCCTCGACGAGCACGCGTTCACGCTCGAGCTCGCCGAGCGCGAGATCCCGGTCGTCGCGCCGCTTGCGCTCGAGAACGGCAAGACCCTGCACGCGTTCGGGGGCTTTCGCTTCGCGGTGTATCCGCGCCGCGGCGGGCGCACGCCGGAGCTCGAAGACCGCAAGACGCTCGAATGGATCGGTCGTTTCATCGGGCGCATCCACGCGGTGGGCGCGGTGCGGCCGTTCGCCGATCGGCCCGCGCTCGAGCTCTCAAGCTTCGGCCGCGAGCCGCGCGATTGGCTGCTTGCGCACGATTTCATTCCGGCGGACCTGCTCGACGCCTGGAAGAGCGCAGTCGACCTCGCGCTCGCGCGCGTCGCCCGCTGTTACGAGCGCGCGGGCGAAGTGCGCACGCTGCGCCTGCACGGGGACTGCCACGCGGGAAATATGTTGTGGACGGACGAGGGGCCGCACTTCGTGGACTTCGACGACTGCCGCTCAGGCCCGGCGATCCAGGACCTGTGGATGCTCCTCTCGGGCGACCGCGCGTCGATGGCGCAGCAGCTCGCCGACGTGCTGGCCGGTTACGAGGATTTCCACGAGTTCGATCCGCGCGAGCTGCACCTGCTGGAAGCCTTGCGGACCCTGCGCCTTATCCACTACTCGGCCTGGATCGCGCGGCGCTGGGACGATCCCGCGTTCCCGGCGGCGTTTCCCTGGTTCAACACCCAGCGCTATTGGCAGGACCGCGTCCTCGAGCTGAAGGAGCAGATCGCTCTGATGGACGAAGCTCCGCTCGCGGTGGCTTAGGAATCCCTACTCTACGGGCCGGTGCTCGACCTCGTAGCCCGCGGCGATCCAGGCGTCCAGCCCGCCGTGCAGCGGGCGCACTTTGGTATAGCCGAGCCCGATCAATTTCTTTGCGACCTGCGCCGCCGAAGCTTCGTTGGGACAGGTGCAGTAGAAAACGATCTCGCGGTCGGCCGGCAGCTCTCCGAGCCGCCCGTCGACTTCGGCGGCGTCCATCGCCAGAGCGCCGGGAATGAAACGCGGATCGAGATCGCGCGCGCCGGGCGAGCGCACGTCCACGACCACCGGGCGCCTGCCCCCGTCCATCAGAGCGCGCAAGTCGGCCACGCCGATGCGCGCGATGCGCAGAGTCCTGTAGAAGCGCCGCCGCTCCCACCACTTGAGCGCGATGTATCCGCCGAGCAGAACGCCGACCGCCTCCGCCGCCAGCGTACCGAGCCCTTCCAGGCGAACGATGAATTCGTTGATTTCGGTGTGGAACGCCATCCCCGCGCCGATCGCGACGCCCGCCCAGATCACCACACCCAGGCTGTTCAGCAGGAGAAAGGACGGCCAGCCGAGGCGCATCGCGCCCGCGAGGGGCGGCGCGATGGTCGAGAGGCCCGGGATGAACTTCGACAGCACCAGCGTCAGCCTCCCCCAGCGCTCGAAGCGGAACTCCGTCTGGCGCACGCAGGAATCGGGCGAAAGCGACACGCGGCACAAAAACGCCATTACGCGGCGGCCGTAGCGCCGGCCCGCGAGGAACCAGATCCCATCGCCTATCATGCACGCGACGAAAGCGACGCCGAATACCGCGAAGGACGAAAGCTCTCCCTCGGCCGCCAGAGCGCCGGCGACGACGAGCGTCGGGATCGCGGGAATCGGCAGGCCGAGCTGCTCGAGCAGCACGTTCGCGAACACCAGCGCGAGCCCGTATTCGGCGATCAGGCGGTTCATGCGTGCGCGCTCAGTCGCCCGTAAAGCGCCGGATCATGCGCCGGTCGCGCTTGGTGGGCCGGCCGTGAGTGTCCCGCGCCGGATGCGGCCCGGCGCGGCGCATTGCGATCATGTGCTCGCGCCTCGCCCGGCTCTCCTCGCGCTCGGCATACAGCAGCGCCGCCACGGCGGCCGGACCGCGTTTGAGCGCCACCACGCGCACTTCGATCAGCCATTGCAACTCCCCGGAGCGCAGCTCGAGCTCGTCGCCCGATTTGACTTCCTTGCCCGGCTTCACGCGCTCGCCGTTGAGCTTCACCTTGCCGCCCTCCACCGCGCGCGCGGCAAGGCTGCGCGTCTTGTAGAAGCGCGCCGCCCACAGCCACCTGTCGATGCGCGGACGCCCGGGCCTGTCTGCGCCCATGGAAGGATCCGCTCCTCGACGCTCTAGCGGGCGGACCGGCCGAAGCTCTTGCAGTACTGCTCCGGGCCCTGCCAGTTCTGCTCGTCGACGCGACCGGCCTTGAAAATCAGCGTGCGCTCGCAGCGCACCGGCTCGCCGCCGCCGGATCCGAACATCACCCCGGTGCCGATGCCGATCCCTCCTCCGCCTCCACCACCGATCCCGAAGCCTACCGCCGAGCTTCCCCGGGAGCCTGCGCTGTCGGACACCCATGTGTACACGTCACGGCCGTCGGTGAGCTTGGTGCTGCGCGCGGGCGCCCCCCAGCGCAGCACGACCTCATCGTACGTCGCGCCGTCCCAGCTACCCGTTGCTTCGGCGAGCTCGGCGCCCGGGGTGGCGCAGCCGGCGAGCAGAACTACGACTAGCGTTGCGATTCTCATAAAGCCTCCATTGAAACGAAAACGCCCCGAAGATTTCTCCCCGGGGCGTTTGTCCTGCTGTAAGGCACGCCGGCCTAACGGCTGGCGGAAATCCCAAGTCGGATTGATCCGCTGTTCGAGGTCGGTAGTCCGGTCCTGCCTTGTTGATCTCTCACGGGATCACCTCCTTTCGAAATTGTGGGCTTTTAGTTTATCACGCTCGCTTGGGCCGGCAACGCGAGTTAGGCGTTCGCGACGGGCACGGCCGGTGCGCGCGGGATCAGGAGCCACAGCACGATGTAGAGGAGGATCCCGAGACCGCACGCCAGAGCGAGCAGGATGAACGCGACCCGGAAAAGGACGGGATCGATCTCGAACCGTTCTCCGAGGCCGCCGCACACGCCCCCGATCTTGCGATCGGTACTCGAAAGAAGCAGGCGCTTCAAGGGGCGGGGCTCGCCCTGCGCGCCCGTCTTCTCGGGGACCATGATCCACAGGATCAGATACGCGAGCGCCCCGAGCCCGCCGAAAAGGAGCGACACCAGAAAGAACAGGCGAAAGAAGACCGGGTCGAGATCGAAATAGTCGCCGAGCCCGCCGCAGACGCCGGCGATCTTCCTGTCCTCGACGAATCGATGGAGTTTTTTCACGTTGCGCTCGCCAATTTTCCCGACAGAGGAATAGAGTATCAATCTAGCACACCGGCCGGCTTGACCTGGATCAAACCGGTAAAGACGGTGCCCACAATCAACATGCGAGGCGGACATGGCGAAATCACGTGCGCGCAAGGGGGTCGGGAAGCATCGGGTCGTATCGCACAAAGCCTGGATCGAGGCCCGCAAAAAATTCCTCGCGAAGGAGAAGAAGTTCACCCGGCTGCGCGACGAGCTCGCCCGGCAGCGGCGCGCCCTGCCCTGGGAAAAAGTGGAAAAGCAATACGTCTTCGACGGACCGAAGGGCGGGGAGACGCTGGCCGAGCTCTTCGAGGGCAAGAGCCAGCTCATCGTCTATCACTTCATGTTCGCGCCCGACTGGAACGAGGGCTGCAAGCATTGCTCGTTCTGGGCGGACAATTTCAACGGCGTCGGCATTCACCTCGATCACCGCGACGTGAGCTTCGTCGCCATCTCCCGGGCCCCGCGCGCCAAGCTCGAGGCGTTCAAGAAACGGATGGGCTGGAGCTTCAAATGGGTTTCCTCCGGGCAGAACGATTTCAACTACGACTATCAGGCGTCGTTCACTCCGAAGGAAGTCGAAAGCGGAGCGGCGTTCTACAACTATTCGAAATTCGACGTCGGCGTGACCGACCGCGAGGGCGCTAGCGTGTTCTGCAAGGACGAGGGCGGCGCCGTCTTCCACACCTATTCGAGTTACGCCCGGGGAATCGACATGCTGAACACGGCCTACCACTACCTCGATCTGGTTCCCAAGGGGCGCGACGAAGACAGCCTGGAATTCACGCAGTCATGGGTCCGGTACCACGACAAGTACGAGGACTAGCTGCCGGCCCGTCATGAGCGGCCCAAGAACCGCGACAACAGCATGGGGAATACAATGGCGCGCCGTCCCGTTAACGGCAGGCACATCGCAACCCCCACCAGAGAGGAGAAAAACCATGTCACGGATTTCGGCAGGACTGCAAGCTGTTGCGCTCGTTCTCGGCGCTCTCGCGACGGGAGCCCAGGCCCAGGGGCTGGTCACCACGCATAAATTGTCGGCGGCGCTGGCGAACCAGCTCGTGGGCGATTCGGTCGCGGCCTGCGCGCAGAAGGGTTACCAGGTGGTCGCGGTGGTCGTCGATCTCGACGGCGTCCGCCAGGCCGTGCTGCGCGGCGACGGGGCGCCGATCCACTCGATGGACAACGCCTACTACAAGGCCTACACGATCGCGTCGCTTGGCCTGTCGCGCAAGGAAGAGACCACCAAGCAGATCGCCGACCGCATGGCGAAGAACCCGCCGACCAACGTGCCGCAGACCCAGCTGCCGAACGTGACCTACGCGCAGGGCGCGATCGCCATCATCGCCGGTGGCAACACCATCGGCGGCCTCGGCGTGAGCGGCGCGCCCGGCGGCCAGTTCGACGAGGAGTGCGCCCGCACGGCCCTCGCCAAGATCAAGGATAGGATGAAATAACTCACGGATCGCCTGACTCCGTCCGCTGTGAGCGCCCCGACCTCGTGGCGGGTCAGTGTCGGCGAAGAGGAAACCTCCGCGGTCTTCGAGCCCGCGCTAGCACCGGCCGGTGGCGGGCTCTTTGTTTTCGCACACGGCGCCGGCGGCCACATGGCCGACCGCGGCATGCTCGCCGTGTCCGAGCGCCTGCGCGGACGCGGACTCGACGTCGTTCGCTTCAACTTCCCTTACCGCGAGAAAGGGTCCAGCCATCCGGACACCATGCCCCGCCTGAAGGAATGCATCGCCGCCGTGGCTTCGCACGCCCGCCGTGAGATCGCGCCGCAGACCCTGCTCCTCGGCGGACGCTCGATGGGCGGTCGGGCGGCTTCGATGCTCGCAGCGGACGGGTTTTCGTGCGACGGCCTTCTGCTCCTCGCCTACCCCCTTCATCCGCCAAGCAGGCCGGATGCGCTGCGCGACGCGCACCTCGCACAAATCAAGGTGCCCGTCCTTTGCCTGAACGGCACCCGCGACGCTCTTTGCCGGCGCGATTTGATGGAACCGGTGGTCGGTCGCTTGACTGACCGGTGGACGATGCGGTGGCTGGAAGGCGCCGATCACAGCTTCCGCGTCCTTAAGACTTCGGGGAGATCGGACGGGGACGTTCTGGATGAGGTCGCGGAGGCGTGCGGCGCTTGGGCGTCCGGCTTGAAACGCGGGACTGGAGGGTCGTCATGAGGGCGCTCGACACGAAATTCATCAGGATGTTCTCGCTTGCGGCAGGCGCGCTGCTCGCCGTGTCGACCTGGGCCGCGGACTACCCCGCCCCGAAGGAAGCCGACTGGGTGGCGCGCGACTTCCGCTTTCACACGGGCGAAACGCTGCCCGAGGTGCGCCTGCACTACACCACCGTCGGCGCGCCCTCCGGGGAACCGGTGCTCGTTCTGCACGGAACAGCCGGATCCGGCGCCACCCTGCTCACGAAGGACTTCGCGGGCGAGCTCTTCGGGCCGGGGCAGCCGCTCGATGCGAGCCGCTACTTCGTCATCCTGCCCGACGCCCTCGGCACCGGGAAATCGACGCGACCTTCCGACGGCCTGCGCGCGCGCTTTCCCAAGTACAACTACGAAGACATGGTGCTCGCGCAGTATCGCCTCGTCACCGAGGGCCTCTCGATCAAGCACCTGCGGCTGGTTTTGGGCAACTCGATGGGCGGCATGCAGACCTGGATCTGGGGCGTGAAGTACCCCGAGTTCATGGACGCTCTGGTGCCCATGGCCTGCCAGCCGACCGAGATGTCGGGCCGCAACTGGATGCTGCGGCGACTGCTGGTCGAATCCATCCGCCGCGACCCGGACTGGAACGGCGGCAACTACGCGTCGCAGCCGCGCGGCATCCAGACGCTCCTCGTGCAGTTCGGCATCGCCACCTCGGGCGGATCGCAGGCGCTCTACAAGCAGGCGCCCACGCGCGAGAAAGGCGATGCGCTCGTCGCGCAGCGACTCGCGCAAGCCTTCCGCGGCGACGCCAACGACGTCCTATACCAGTGGGAATCCTCGGACGACTACAACCCGTCGCCGGGGCTGGAACGCATCCGCGCGGCGCTCGTCGCCATCAACTCCGCAGACGACGAACGCAACCCGCCCGAGCTGGGAATTCTCGAGCGCGAAATCAAGCGCGTCAAAGGCGGCCGCTATATCCTAATCCCGGCGAGCGCCGACACGCGCGGCCATGGGACTACCGGCAACGCGGCGCTATGGAAACAACATCTGGCGGATCTGTTGCAGAGAGCGCCGCGGGTGGGGAAGTAGCGCTCAGCCGCCTTTCACCGCCCGGTAGGCCGCCTCGACGTTGGTCGGGAAGCGTTCCTGCGCGGCCCAATTCTCGTACTCGGGCATGCGCACTTCCTTCTTGATCTGGTCCAGCGACTTGCCTTCTCTTGCCAGCCTGCCGACGCGCTCGAGGAGCAGCGCGTAATATTTTTCGCTGTCCTCGAAGATCTTCGCCGTGCCGGGCATCCCGTGCCCGGGAACGACGTGCGCCGGGTTCAGGTTCTTCATCGGACACGATCGGCCGGAGGTTGTTGATCTGGTTGACGACGATGCCGGCGGCCGAGAACAGCACCCGTTCCTTCGGCAGCCATACGGCGGTGTCCGACTCGCTGTGTACGCCCTTGAGGTGCATCAGCTCGAACGCCCGCTCACCGACCTTGAGCGTCATCTTCTGGTGGTACTCGATGTCCGGCGTGACGAAGCGATAGCCCTCGAGCGCCGCGCGCATCTCCGGCGACGTGGCCGCGAGCTTCTGGATGCGGTCGGTCTCGCCGCGCTCGCGAGAGCGCATCGATTCGCCCGCGCCCTCCGCCGCGATGATCGTCGCGGGAGGAGAAAAGACGAAATGGCCGGTGGTGTGGTCGGGGTGCGGCTCGGTATCGATGAGGAAACGGATCGGCAGGGGAGTGAGCTTCCTCACCGCCTCCATGATCGCGCGCGAGTCCGTCGGGTTGTGTCCGCCGTCGATGAGCACCACCCCTTCGCGGGTGAGGACGATGCCGCAGTTGGAATTGAAGTTCTTGCCGACGTAGACGTAGACTCCGTCTTCCAGCTTTCGGATCTGCGGGCCCAGATCCTGGGCGAGCGCGAAGCCGGCGGCGAAGAACGGGATGAAGGCCGCGAATGCGTTCTTGAGTTTCATGGCGCTCCTTGACTCGTTGCAGCCAAGTATACATTCTGGAGCGGCGCGGTATTCAGATCAAGGCGCGCGTTCAGGTCGCCTTGGAAAGATCCGGCGGCGGCCGGTACGGCGATTCGGGGATCTGCCTCTTGAAGCCCGAACCGTCGGAGGCGCGGGCGGGCGCCCCCGATTTCTTTCGGCGCTTCACCGACGGCGTGTCATTAAAAGCCAAACATGGCGGGACAAGAACCTCCGAAGG
>WNFF01006264.1_pt1 | contig 11240 bp, 7 predicted proteins | sample 5400441 | NCBI WGS metagenome assembly WNFF01 (sample SAMN13153345, study PRJNA577476) | soil metagenome | isolation source: 120 cm saprolite under Douglas fir tree site 2 hole 3 replicate 1 | place: USA:California | collected 2015-04-18
GCGCCTCCGGTGTCGTCCGGAGCTCCTGCGCTCGTTCTTCGACGCGACGCCCCTCTTTTTTTCTCGTGAATAGGACATTACTTATACAGTGATCAATAAGTTTTGGAGATCCGATCCCAGGAACGATGGCCGGCTGCAGGGTGGCTGGGAAGGGGAAAGAAGCTTTTTCTTGATCGCTCGTCACGAATCCCCTTCGGGGCTACCGCCGGTACGCGGGAGCTGGTGTTCGAGGGCGCGGCGGATGCCGTCGTGCCTGCGCGGCGAGTACGTCGACGGACGCGACGCGCTCGACCTGCCCGAAGAGCGCCCGCATCGCCCCGCTCCGGCGCCTCGGGCACGAGGAGCCCAGACGCCCGCCCCTGCCTGCTCGTCGCGGGCCCAGTCGTCATCGAGAACGTGCCCCGCATCCGGGATGTGACCGCGCTCCTGGAGGGGCTCGGGCAGAGCCGCCTCTTCTTCGTGGATAGCCTGATCGCGATGGGCGCGCGGATCGTGCTGTGCGATCCTCACCGGGCGGTGGTGGTCGGCCCCACCGAGCTGCGGGCCGCCCCGATGGTCTCCCCCGACATCCGCGCCGGGATGGCCCTCATCGGCGCCGCGCTGTGCGCCCGCGGCACGTCGACGATCATGAACGCGCACCAGGTGGACCGCGGCTACGAGCGGATCGACGAGCGCCTGCGCGCGCTCGGCGCGCGCATCACCCGCGAGCCGGGCGCCTGACGAGGCCGGCTCACTTCGGCACGACGCGATCGTAGAGCGCGCGGACCCACGCGGTGCGGCGGCGGTAGTCATCGAGGAAGTCCTTCCGCGACGGGTACTCGAGGGTCTTGGCGAGCCGGGCCGGATTCGGCCCCGCCAGCTCCAGGGTGTCCGACGGCCGCGTGCCGAAGAGCCGGAGCCCGAGCGAGACGCGGCGCAGGACGCGGTACTGCTCGGCGAGCGTGGCGCCGTCCGCGGCGGGTAGCAGCCCGGCCGCCGCGATCTCGCGGATGGCGTGGAGCGTATTGGCGCGGCGGAGGCCGGGCTGGCGGGCCCCGTGGCGCATCTGCAGGGCCTGGGTGATGAACTCCACGTCCACCAGTCCGCCGCGCCCGAACTTGACGTGGAACCGGCCGGGCGTCTCCTTGCCCAGCTCGCGCTCCATGCGCTCGCGCAGGGCGCGCATCTCCTTGAGATCGGGCGGCGGCGCCTCGGGCCCGTAGAGCAGCCCGCGGATGCGCCGGCGCACCGCGCGGCCGAGGCGGGGATCGCCGCCCACCAGCCGGGCGCGGGTGAGGGTCTGGCGCTCCCACGGGTCCGCCCACTCGCGGTAGTAGCGCTCGAGCGCGTCGTCGCTCGAGGCGAAGCCGCTGCCCTTGGAGCCGGGGCGCAGGCGCAGGTCCACCGCGAAGGCCACGCCGGCCGCCGTGATGTCGCTCAGGAGGCCGCTGAGCGCCTCCACCGCGCGGTCGTAGAACACGTGCGCCTCGACCCGCGGGTCCCCGTCGGTGAACCCGGCGCCCTCGTAGACCACGAAGAGGTCGAGATCCGAGCCGGTGGTGAGCTCGCGCCCGCCGAACTTGCCGAGGCCGATGATGGCCGCGGGCACGAGCCGACCCTTCGCGTCGCGCGGGACGCCGTACTGGGCCACCGTCTCCTCGAGGGCCAGGGTCCACGCGACCGCGAGCGTGGCCTCGGCGAGCGCGGTCATCTCGAGCGAGAAGCGCTCCGCGTCCGTCACCCCGAGCAGCATGCGCCAGATGATGCCGAGCTCCTGCGCCTGCTTGAGCCGCCGCAGCACGTCCGGGCGCTCGGCGGCCGCCAGGCGCGGCGCGAGGACAGGCGCCAGCTCGCGCCGGAAGTCGTGCCCCCGCTTCCGCGCCGCGAAGGTCTCCGGGCTCGCCAGCCCGTTGAGCAGCTCCGGCTGGGCGATCAGGAGCTCGGTCAGCAGCTCGCCCCGCGCGCAGAGCTGGACCAGGTTGGTGAGGAGCTCGGGCCGGTCGGCCAGGAGCTCGAGGTAGGCGGTCCGCGGCCCCGCCGCCGAGACAAAGCGCTCGAACTGGCTCAGGGCCTCGTCGGGGTCCGGGCTCTGCCAGAGCGCGTCGAGGAGCACCGGGAAGAGGCGGGCCACCGCGCGGCCCGCCGCGGCCGGGTACGGGATCAGCGGGCGGCCTTCCAGAACCAGTCGGAGATTCTGGCGGGCCCGGTCCGGGTCGGAGAAGCCGGTCGCCTTGAGCGCGGTGTAGCTCGGGATGCGCAGCGGGCGCGCCGCCGCGGCGGGCGGCGCGGCGAAGAAGTCGCGGAAGGCCCGGTGCACCAGCGTGGTCACGCGCCGGTGCTCGACCATGAAGCGCCGCGCCGCCGCCGCGGGGGGCTGCGCGACGCCCATGCGGCGGGCCAGGAGCCCGAGCGCGCGGGGCTCCTCCGGGAGCGTGTGGGTCTGGAACTCGTGGAGGATCTGCAGCCGGTGCTCGACGGTGCGCAGGTACACGAGCGCGTCGCTCAGCTCGCGCCCGAGCGCGTGCGGCAGGTAGCCCCGCTCGGTGAGCCGGAAGATCGCGCGCAGGCTGTTGCGCTCCCGCAGCCACGGGTCGTCGCCCCCGTAGAGGAGCTGCATGGCCTGGATGAGGAACTCCACCTCGCGAATGCCGCCGCGGCCGAGCTTGACGTTGCGGTGGGAGGCGTCCTTGCCCCGGAGCGCCCGGTCGATCTGGCCCTTCATGTCGCGCACCGCGCGCACGATGGCCGGGTCGAGCCCGGGCCGGTAGACGAAGGGGCGCACCGCCTCGAAGAAGCGCGCGGCCACCGCCTCATCCCCCGCGCAGGCGCGCGCCTTGATGAGGGCCTGGCGCTCCCAGAGCTCGGCGCGGTCGGCGAAGTAGCTGCGATAGCCGTCCACCGACCGGATCAGCGCGCCCGAGCGCCCCTCGGGGCGCAGGCGCAGGTCCACGCGGAAGACGTGGCCTTCCTCGGTGACCGACTCCAGCGTGTCCACGATGGACCGGACCGCCTGGGTGAAGAACTCGCCGTTGGCGATGCGGCCCGACTCGCCGCCCGCAGTCTCGCCGTCCTCCCCGTAGACGAAGATCGGATCGATGTCCGAGGAGTAGTTGAGCTCCTCGCCCCCGAGCTTGCCCATGCCGATGACCGCGAGGCCGGTGGGCGTGCCGTCGGCTCCCATCGGGGCCCCGTAGAGCCGCTCGAGCCGCTCCCGGGCCCAGTCCCAGGCCGCGGTCAGGCACACGTCGGCCATGTGGGACAGCTCCTCGGTGGTCACGGTGAGGTCGGCGTCACCCAGGATGTCGCGGCAGCCGATACGCAGGAGCTGGCGGTACTTGAACCGGCGGAGCGCGTTGAGCCGCGCCTCCGGCCGCTCGAAGGGCTTGAGGCCCGCGGTCAGGTCCTCCGCCATCTCATCGGCGAGCCACTGCCGCATGATCCGCGCCTGGAGCAGCCAGGGCAGCAGCGTGGGGTAGCGGCGGAGGGTGTCGGCCAGGAACTGGCTGGTGCCGCCCAGGCGCGCCAGCAGCGGCATGGCGCCCGGATGCGCGCCCAGCAGGCGGAGGAAGGTGGCGCGCTCGCCCTGGGAGGCCAGGCGCTCGAGATTGTTGAGCGCCATGTCCGGATCGGGGGCCGCGGCCAGCTCGGCGAGCAGGCGGGGCAGCGCGGGCGCGAGCAGCTCGGCCTCGCGCGGCGTGGGCGTCAGCGCGTGCAGGTTGCGCAGCGCCGCCGCGGGGTCGGCGAAGCCCAGCGCCTTGAGCTGGCGCAGCGCGCGCCGATCGTCGGGCGCGGCAGCGAGCAGGCTCGTCACGGGTTGCTCGCTATCTGGGGGAGTGCGGGGGCCAGTCCGAGACGGTTGTCCGCGGACTGGGGGAGTGCGGGGGCCATTTCTGGGCCCCCGCATATGGAGAGCTTAAAGAAGTAAACGGCAAAACGCGTCGGAACGGTTGACAGCACAGGAGCCCGAAGCCCCTCACCCGCCCGGCCCCTCACCCTGCCCTCTCCCCTGTGGGGCGAGGGTGACGGAGATCAGATGGCGTCTTCGCCCTTTTCGCCGGTGCGGATGCGGATGGCTTCGCCCAGCGAGAGCACGAAGACCTTGCCGTCGCCGATCGAGCCGGTCTTGGCGGACTGGCAGATGACCGACACCACCTTGTCCACCAGGCTGTCGGGCACCACGACCTCGACCTTCACCTTGGGCAGGAAGTCGATCGTGTACTCCGAGCCGCGGTAGAGCTCGGTGTGGCCCTTCTGGCGCCCGAAGCCGCGCACCTCGGTGACGGTCATGCCGACGACGCCCAGCTCGTTGAGCGCCTCCTTGACGTCGTCGAGCTTGAATGGCTTGATCACCGCTTCGATCTTCTTCATGCCGGCCTCCGTGTTTAGCGGGCGCTGCGCGCCCTGAGCGCTTTGCGGTAGAGAGTAACGTATTCCCGCGCCGAGGCGTCCCAGGAGAAGTCCTCGGCCATGGCATTGCGGACCAGCGCCTTCCACAGCGGGGGCTGCCGGTACGTCGAGGCCGCCCGGCGCACCGCGGCGAGCAGGGCGTCCGGGGTGAACGCGTCGAAGATGAAGCCGGTGCCGCTCCGCCGGGCCGGGTCGAACTCGGTGACGGTGTCGGCGAGCCCGCCGGTGCGCCGCACGATGGGCGCGCCCCCGTAGCGGAGCGCGATGAGCTGGCCCAGCCCGCAGGGCTCGTAGCGCGAGGGCATGAGGAAGGCGTCGCTCCCCGCGTAGATGCGGCGGGAGAGCTCGTCGTCGTGGCCGATGCGCACCGCCACCTGGCCGCGGTGCGCGGCCGCGGCGGCGCGGAAGGCCTCCTCGAGCCGCGCGTCGCCCGAGCCCAGCACCACGAGCTGGCCGCCCTCCGCGAGGATGCCGGGCAGGGCCTCGAGCACGAGATCCATGCCCTTCTGCTCGGCGAGCCGGGCGATGATCCCGATGACCGGCCCCGCGCCGTCCTCGAGCCCGAGCTCGCGCCGCAGCGTCTCGCGACAGACCGCCTTCGGCTCCGGGTCCTCCGCCGAGTAGGGGTGGGCGATGGCGGGATCCTTCTGGGGGTTCCACATCTCGTAGTCGATGCCGTTGACCACTCCGTGGAGATCCTGGCTGCGATCCTCCAGCACGCCCTCGAGGCCGCCGCCGAAGGCGGGCGTGCGGATCTCGCGGGCGTAGGTCCGGCTCACGGTGGTCAGGAGGTCGGAGAAGATCAGCCCGCCCTTCATGAAGTTGAGCTTGCCGTAGAACTCGATGCCGGCGGGCGTGAACAGATCCCATCCGAGCCCGGTCATCGGCATGTCATAGTGCCAGAACACGCCCTGGTAGGCCAGGTTGTGGATGGTGAACACGCTGGCCAGGCGGCCCAGCAGCGGGTGATCGCGGTAGAGGGTGCGCAGGTAGACGGGCAGCAGCCCGGTCTCCCAGTCGTTGGCGTGGATGACCTGCGGCTGCCAGCGGATGCTCGAGCGCGCCGCGTCGAGCCGCGCCATCCCCTCGAGCGCGGCCCGGCAGAAGAAGACGAACCGCTCGCAGTTGTCCCAGTAGTCGCCGTCGGCGGTGCCGTAGAGGCTGTCGCGGTTGTAGTAGTGCTCGTGCTCGAGCAGGTAGACCGGGACGCCGGACGGGCCGTGCGCCTCGATGAGCGCGCCCTCGGCCACCCGATCCCCCAGCGGCACCTGGATGTTCGGCACCACGATCCGCGTCTCGGTGGCGTGGGCCTCCGCGCCCCGGTACTTGGGCAGCAGGATGCGCACGTCGTGCCCGAGCGCGGCGAGGGCGCGCGGCAGGGCGCCCGCCACGTCGGCGAGCCCGCCCGTCTTGGCGAAGGGCGCGACCTCGGAGGCGATGAGCAGGATGCGGAGCCGGGTGGCCACCTAGGCCTCCTCCTCCAGGATCGGATACACCAGCGCGGTGATGTGCGAGGAGATGCGCTTGAGGTTGGTCAGCACGTCGAGGTGGATCTCGGACGTCTCGAGCGATTCGGCCAGCCCGCGCCGCAGCCGGGCCAGGTGCGAGTCGCGCAGCTCGCGCTCCCGCTGCCGCACCATCGGCCGCATGTCCAGCACCTCCTGGGCGAGGCTCCGGTCGTTGGCCGCGAAGCCCGCGATGGCCCGCTCCAGGTTCTTCGAGACCAGCGAGTGGAACTCGATCAGCTCGGCCTCGCCCGCCTCCGAGAAGCGGCGGCCCTGGTAGAGCTTCTTGCGCGCGAGCTCCATCAGGTTCTTGTCGATGATGTCGCCGATGTTCTCGAGGTTGCCGATGAAGGAGATCAGGGCGATCTCCTTCTGGGCCATGCCGGCGCTCATGGTCTCCCGCCCGAGCCGCGCGATGAACAGCTTGATCTCGCGGTCCAGGTAGTCGAGCTGGTCGTCGCGCCGCTCCACGTCCTCCAGCAGCTCCTGGTTGTCGGTGCGGAGCACCAGCATGGCGTCGCGCAGCATGTTCTGGGCGACGTCGCCCATGCGCAGGGCCTCGCGCGTCGCCTGCCCGATGGCCAGGGCCGGCTGGTCCAGGTAGCGGTCGTCGAGGTAGCGCGTGCGGTAGGGATTGTCGCCCCGCTCCTCCTCCGGCACCATCGCGATGATCACCCGGGCCGCCCACGGCGCGAACGGCAGGAACAGCGCGCTGATCGCCACGTTGAAGAAGGTGTGGGCGTTGGCGATCTGGCGGGCCACGTCCCCCGCGGTCTGGGCAACCAGCACGGTCAGCGGCGCGACGATTGGAAAGACGAGCGCCACCCCGAGGACCTTGAACGCGATGTGGGCCACCGCCACCCGGCGCGCATCGGAGGACGAGCGCAGGCTCGCGGCGAGGGCGGTGGCGCAGGTGCCGATGTTGGCGCCCAGCACCACCGGGATCGCGGCGGCCAGCGGCAGCAGCCCCTGGTGCCCGAGCGAGAGCATCAGGCCGATCGTCGCCGCCGAGGAGGCCATGCCCGCGCTCAGCACCGCGCCGACCAGCAGCGCCAGGAACTGGTTGCCGGCGAGGGCCACCAGCACCTGGCGCGTGAGCTCGTTCTCGGCGAGGGGGGCGAGCCCGTCGTTCATCACCTTCATGCCGAGGAAGATGAAGCCGAAGCCCAGGATCACCTGGCCCAGGCTCTTCAAGAAGCCCCGGCGCGCGAAGAAGGTCATCGCGAAGCCGACGCCGACCAGGAGGAGCGACAGCTCCTGGACCTTGAAGGCGAGGAGCTGCACCGTGAACGTGGTGCCGATGTCCGCCCCCAGGATCACCCCGAGCGACTGGCGGAACGTGACGAGCCCCGCCGAGACGAAGCCGATCAGCATCAGCGTGGTGGCCGACGAAGACTGGATGATCGAGGTCACCAGTGCGCCCGAGGCCACCGCGGCGAGGCGGGTGCGGGTCATGCTGGTGAGCAGGTGGCGCAGGTGGCCGCCCGCCGCGCGCTGCAGCCCTTCGCCGATGAGCTGCATGCCGTAGAGCAGCAGGGCCAGGCCGCCGAAGAGCGCCAGCAGCGTCATGTCAGGGGCTCATCGGAGCGGTGACCGCAACGTCGATGTCGCGCAGGTGGCCGGTCTCGTTCACCGAGACCACCCGCGGCGGGGCGATCTCGGAGAGCGAGCAGTTGGCGACCGCGATCCGCCAGATCGAGGACAGCGGCAGGCCGAAGCAGTGGGCGAGCAGCGCGCTGATCACGCCCCCGTGGGAGACGATCAACACGTCGTCGCCGTTCGGATGCGCGGCGGTGATCCGCTCGACCGCCCGGAGCACGCGCGCCTGCACGTCGGCGAGGGGCTCGCCGCCCGGCGGCGGGCACTGCACCGGGTCGCGCACCCACCGGGCGTACGGATCGCCCGGGCGCGTGCGGATCTCCTCGACTGTGCAGCCCTCCCACTCGCCCAGCGACAGCTCGCGCAGGTCGTCCACCACGGTCAGCGGGAGGCCGAGGCCGGCCAGCGCGATCGCCGCGGTGTCGCGGGCGCGCTCGAACGGGCTCACGTAGACGTGGGCGATCGCCCGCCGGCTCACCGCCTGGCCCAGGGCCTCGGCCTGGCGCATGCCGAGGGGCGATAGCGCCACGTCCTGCGCGCCCTGGAATCGCCGGATCGCGTTGGAGACGGATTGGCCGTGGCGCGCGAGCAGGAGCCGCCTCACCGGCGGGCCTCCACCGCGGCTGCGGCGGCCTTGAGCCGGGCGACCGTCTCGGCCTTACCGAGGATGCTCACCACCTCGAAGATCGACGGGCTCGCGGTCTTGCCGGTGACCGCGATGCGCGTGAGCTGAGCCAGGTCCACGAGCTTGAGCCCGAGGTCGGCGGCGAGGAAGCGGTAGAGCTCCTCCAGGGCCTGCGGGTCCATCGCCGACTGGGCCTCGAGGCGCTTGATCAGGATCGCGTAGCGCTCGGCGGCCTGCTCCTTCCAGAACTTGGCGGTGGCCTGCGGATCGTAGGCGTCGGGCGGGCGCAGGTAGAACGCGGCCTGCTCGGCCATCTCGACGAGGGTGCGCGCCCGCTCCTTCAACGTGTCCACCACGCGCGCGAGCCAGTCGAGGTCGCGCGGGGCGGGCAGGCCGGCCCGCGCGAGGAAGGGCACCAGGTCCGCGGCGAGGCGCGCGGCGGGCAGCCTCTTGATCCACTGGTGGTTGACCCACGTGAACTTCTCGAGGTCGAAGACCGCGTCGGCCGCGCCCACGTGGGCCAGGTCGAAGTGCCGGATCAGGTCGTCCCGGGAGAAGATCTCCTGGTCGCCGTGGGACCAGCCGAGGCGCGCCAGGTAGTTCACCATGGCCTCGGGGAGAATACCCAGGTCGCGGAAGGCCAGCACCGAGGTGGCCCCGTGCCGCTTGGAGAGCCGCGTCTTGTCCGCGGCCAGGATCATCGGGATATGGGCGAAGACCGGCAGCGGGTAGCCCAAGGCCTGGTAACAGAGCACCTGCTTCGGCGTGTTCGAGAGGTGATCGTTGCCGCGGATGACGTGGGTGATCTTCATGGTCACGTCGTCCACGACCACGCAGAAGTTGTAGGTCGGGGTGCCGTCGGTGCGCACGAGGATCCAGTCGTCGAGCTCGGTGTGGCTGACGGTCACGCGCCCCCGTACCACGTCGTCGATCACGGTCTCGCCCTCGCGCGGGATCGCCAGGCGCAGGGCGTGGGGCTCCGAGGCGGGCACGTTGGCCTCGCGGCAGGTGCCCGGGTAGCGGAAGGTCTCCTTGCGCGCTTCGGCGACCTTCCGCAACGCGTCCAGCGTCTCCGGCGTGCAGCGGCAGCGGTAGGCCTTCCCCTCCGCGATCAGCCGCTCGGCGTGCGCCCGGTAGATATCGAAGCGCTCGGTCTGACGGTAGCCGGGCGTGGGCGGGCCCTCGTCCCAGTCGAGCCCGAGCCAGCGCAGCGCCTCGAGGAGCGACTGGGTGTACTCCTCGGTGGAGCGGGAGCGGTCGGTGTCCTCGATCCGGAGCACGTACACGCCCTGGTGGTGGCGCGCAAAGAGCCAGTTGAAGAGCGCGGTGCGGGCGCCGCCCACGTGGAGGTGTCCCGTGGGGCTGGGCGGAAAGCGCACGCGAACCGGCTCGGACATGGAGCCCCATTGTACTCCGGCCGACCGTTCCACCCCGCGGGCCCCGGAGACGTCCCCCCGGATGCATCTCCCCGGATGCATCTCAATGTTACGATCAGGCCCATGACCGAGCCGGCCAAGCCCTCCCATTTCATCAGGGATGCCGTCCTGGAGGACCTCCAGGCCGGCCGATTCCCCGGCCCGGTGGTCACCCGCTTCCCCCCGGAGCCCAACGGCTACCTGCACATCGGCCACGATCTGTCTCGACTTCGGCCTGGCCGAGGAGCTGGGCGGGCGCTGCCACCTGCGCTTCGACGACACCAACCCCACCAAGGAGAGCCAGGAGTACGTGGACGCCATCACGCGCGACGTCCACTGGCTCGGCTTCGACTGGGGCAAGCACCTCTACTTCGCGAGCGACTACTTCGAGCGGCTCTACGAGTGGGCTCTCCTGCTGATCCGCGCCGGGAAGGCGTACGTGGACGACCTCTCGGCCGATGAGATCCGCGAGCACCGCGGCACGCTGACCGAGCCCGGGCGGGAGAGCCGCTGGCGCAACCGGTCGGCGGAGGAGAACCTCGACCTGTTCCAGCGCATGCGCACGGGCGAGTTCGAGGACGGGAGCAAGGTCCTGCGCGCGAAGATCGACATGGCCCATCCCAACCTCAACCTGCGCGATCCGGTCATGTACCGCATCCGCAAGACCGCGCACCACCGCACCGGCGACGCCTGGTGCGTGTACCCGATGTACGACTGGGCGCACGGCCAGTCCGACTCGATCGAGGGCGTCACCCACTCGCTGTGCACGCTCGAGTACGAGGACCACCGGCCGCTCTACGACTGGTACCTGGAGGCGCTCGGCGTCTACCATCCGCGCCAGATCGAGTTCGCGCGCCTCAACCTGAGCCACACCGTGATGTCCAAGCGCAAGCTGCTCACGCTGGTCCAGGACGGCCTGGTGAGCGGCTGGGACGACCCGCGCATGCCGACCCTGGCCGGGCTGCGGCGCCGCGGCTACACGCCCGAGTCCCTCCGCGACTTCTGCGAGCGCATCGGGGTGACCAAGGCCGCGAACCTCGTCGAGGTGGCGCTGCTCGAGCACTGCCTGCGCGAGGACCTGAACCGGCGCGCGCTCCGGCGCATGGCGGTGCTGCGGCCGCTCCGCCTGGTGATCGAGAACTACCCCGAGGGCCAGACCGAGGAGATGGAGGCGATCAATAATCCCGAGGACCCGGGCGCGGGCACCCGCAAGGTCCCCTTCTCGCGCGAGCTCTGGATCGAGCAGGACGATTTCCGCGAGACGCCGCCGCCCAAGTACTTCCGCCTCTCACCCGGCGTCGAGGTACGGCTGCGCGCGGCCTACGCGGTCACGTGCACCGGGCTCACCAAGGACCCGGCCACCGGCGAGGTCATCGAGGTGCGCGCCACCTACGACCCCGAGACGCGCGGCGGAGAGGTCAAGGGCCGCAAGATCAAGTCCACCATCCACTGGGTCTCGGCGCCGCACGCGGTCGACGCGGAGGTGCGACTCTACGACACGCTCTTCACGGTACCCAAGCCCGACGAGGCCCCCGACTTCAAGAGCGTGATCAACCCCCAGTCACTGGAGATCGTGCGCGGCGCCAAGGTGGAGCCCGCCCTCGCGGAGGCCGCGCCCGAGGAGCACGTGCAGTTCGAGCGCGTGGGCTATTTCGTGGCGGACTGGAAGGACCACCACTCCGGGCACCCGGTCTTCAACCGCAGCGTGGG
>WNFF01004614.1_pt1 | contig 11238 bp, 10 predicted proteins | sample 5400441 | NCBI WGS metagenome assembly WNFF01 (sample SAMN13153345, study PRJNA577476) | soil metagenome | isolation source: 120 cm saprolite under Douglas fir tree site 2 hole 3 replicate 1 | place: USA:California | collected 2015-04-18
TCCGCGACGCTCTGAATTCATCTCTTACCTCGCGTGACAGCTCAGTGTCAAAGTATAGCACACCGAATCCGCCGCAAACTCCGGTTTGACACCGGCTGACACCCTTTCTATGATGCCCATGGACCCTTTAGACGGCTCCCAAGCCAATGTTAAGCATTCCGCACATGATTGTGGTCTTTATCGTGGTACTGGTTGTTTTCGGGCCACAGAAGCTGCCGGAGCTCGCCCGCGGTTTGGGTAAGCTCATGGCGGAGTTCCGTAAGGCCTCCACCGACTTTAAGAGCGCCTTCGAGGAGGAGATGCGCGAAATGGAGCGTCAGGCGCTCCAGGCCGAGCGGAAGAAGGCTGCAGAAGCCGCCGCCGCTTCGGCGGCAGCCGTCGAAACTAGCGGAGACCCCGCCGCGGCGGGGTCTCCTGGCACGGAAGCACCATTGAACGAGGCCCAGGTGGAAACCCGCAGCTCAGAAGACCCGGTCGTTTCCCAGGTAGCCGAATCGGTTCCGCGTTCCTCCGAAGAATCGGCGGAATCCGCACCCGAAGGCGCCGCAGTCGCGAGCTCCCAAGAACCTCGACATGACCACGAGCATCTGGCCTGAATCCGTGCCCGAGTCCGATTCCAACACGCAGATCACCACACCCCCGGAAGAACCCGCCGGTGCAATGACCTTTTTCGAGCACCTCAGCGAACTCCGCAAACGCATTATCTATTCGCTCTACGCTATCGGAGTCGGCGCTTTTATCGGCGTTTACGTTTCGAAGTATTTCATCAACTGGATCACCAAGCCGATGCTCGATGCGTTGAAAGGGGCGCATCTCGATCATAATCTCGTCTACACTCATCCTGCCGGGTATCTGAATCTTGTCATCACCCTTGGCGTCTACCTCGGGCTGGTTCTGGCCTCGCCCATTGTGCTTTACCAGATTTGGCTGTTCGTCGCCCCTGCTCTTTACAAACATGAACGCGGCGCGATTACCGGCTTCATGTTTTCCACGGTCTTCCTCTTCCTGGCGGGAATCGCTTTCGGTTATTTCGTCACCCTTCCGTACATCCTCAAGTTCCTCGTCAGCTTCCAGGGACCCGCCGTGCCCATGATCAGCATCAATGAGTATTTCGACTTAACGCTGATGGTGCTCCTTGGGCTCGGGCTCGTGTTCGAATTGCCGATTCTGATTTTCTTTTTGTCCCTCTTCGGTATCGTCACGCCGAAATTCCTGTGGAAGAATTTCCGCTACGCCATTCTCATCATTGCGATTGTCGCCGCCATTGTGACGCCCACTCCCGATGCCATGACCATGCTCATTTTCATGGCGCCCATGGTCGGGCTCTATTTTGTGGGGATTGCCGTCTCCGCCATCGTGACGCGGCGGCGCGAGCGGCGGCTGGCTGCTCCCGCGGAGGCGCGCTAAATGACTTTGTCGGCAAAAAATCTTCTGAGAATGGCCGCGGTCCTTTGCATCCTTCCTGCCGGCCTTGCCGGTTGCAAGGCCAGAAGCAACGAATCGTCCGGCGCCGCCGGTCAGCCGCCGTTCATGAGCGCTGTGGCTTCCACTCCGCCGCAAACGGTCGATGATGCACCTCCGCCGGAAAAGACCGGCGGCTTCGACGGCAAACGTGCCTTCGCTCATGTAGCCAAGCAAGTCAGCTTCGGTCCTCACCCATCTGGTTCAGCAGCCATTGCGCGCCTGCAAGACTATCTGCTCTCTGAATTAAAGAGCTACGGCTGCGCCGTCGAGACGGACTCTTTCAGCGCCGACACGCCCGTCGGCCGCCTCCCGATGAAAAACATTCTCGTCAAAATTCCCGGCGAAAAACCCGGCGTGATTCTTCTTGGCACGCACTACGACACACTGTTGATGGACAATTTCGTGGGCGCGGATGATTCCGGCTCTTCGACCGCCGTAATGTTGGAGTTAGCCCGTTTGCTCTGCCCCCAACACGGAAAGTATGCGGTGTGGATCGCTTTCTTCGATGGAGAAGAAGCCATGAAGCACTGGAGCGCCACCGATAGCCGTTACGGCAGCCGCCAGATGGCCGCGCGCCTGGCCATCAGCGGCGACATTAAGAAGATTGAGGCATTTTTGCTCGCGGACATCGTCGGTGGCCGGACCGCACAGTTTCTGCGCGAATCCAGTTCCAATCCCGCATTGATTGATCTCGTTTGGAACACCGCCGCCAAGCTGGGCTACTCGGCCATTTTCTTGAATGACATGACATCTGCCGAGGACGACCATGACCCGTTCATGCAGCGAGGTGTTCCCGCGGTGGATGTCATCGGAGACTTTGTGAATAACGGCTACTGGCACACTCCGCAGGATTCTCTCGACAAAATCAGCGCCAAGACCCTCGCCATCGTCGGCCACATTTTTCTCGAAAGCGTGAAACAGCTTCAAGCCAAGTAATGTAGCTGCCGCGTTATTACCCGGAGCGCAGCCGAAAGGCCGAGGCAGACGCTTTTTTCTACACTTCGAATCGCACGTCCTTACTCTTTTCCACCGCCGAATGCTTCCCAAAATCCTCGTCATTCCGAAACGGGAAATCCGAACGGTAATGGCTCCCTCGGCTCTCTTCGCGTGCCAATCCCGAACGAGCGATCAGCAACGCCAGCGCATGCAAGTTTCGCAGCTCATGGTCCGTACGACCGGGCTCCGGTTTTGGCAGCTCCAGCGTTTGCAACTGCTTGATGGCATCCGCCAATTCCTTCCCGCTTCGCAAAATCCCTACCTCCCGCCACATCACATCGCGAATTTTGTTCAGCGTCGCGCAGGCCGGCGGCGTTTTTGAATTAGCCTTTGCCGCTTCCTTGTTCGCCGCCGAAGGCAATGGCGCCGGACTGCCGGGTAGCGCAGCTCCGCTTCGCTTCCCAACAGGCGCGTCCTCGATCATCGCCTGCCCCGCGCGCGCTCCAAACACCAATCCTTCGAGGAGGGAATTGCTCGCCAGCCGGTTGGCGCCATGCACGCCCGTCGCGGCCGTCTCGCCCGCCGCATACAGACCCTGAAGCGAAGTCCGTCCCCACAGATCCGTCTTTACTCCGCCCATCATGTAATGCGCTGCCGGGCAAACCGGAGCCATATCGGTCGCCAGGTCAAGGCCATAGCCCGCACATGTCTCGTAGATTCGCGGGAACCGTTTCTTCAGAAACTCTTCACTCTTCTTCGTCATGTCCAGGAACACATGCGTGCTTTGCGTGCGGTGCATCTCGCTGACGATCGCGCGCGCCACGATATCCCTCGGAGCCAGCTCTTGCGCCTCGTTGTAGCGTTTCATGAATCGTTCAAGACCGATATTGCGCAGCACCCCGCCTTCGCCGCGCAATGCCTCGGACAGCAGGAACCGCGGCGCGCCCCGGACCGCCAGCGCCGTCGGATGGAATTGCACGAACTCCATGTCGGACAACACCGCGCCCGCTTCATACGCGATGGCCATGCCGTCGCCGGTGGCCACTTCTGGATTCGTTGTCTCCCGGTAGATTTGCCCCAGTCCACCCGTCGCCAGCAGCACCGCTGCCGCCCGCAACTCATGCTCTGAGCCGTCGGTCTCATCAATGAAGCGAAGTCCCGCGACGCGCCCGCGCTCCACAATCAGTTCCGTCGTAAAAGTGTGCGCCCGCAGATGCAGATGCGGAATGGTGTGCGCCCTTGCGAGCAGCGCCCGGCTGATTTCTCTGCCGGTCGAATCGCCGTGCGCGTGCAAGATTCGCGAGCGGCTGTGGGCAGCCTCGCGTGTAAAAGCCAGCTTTGTTCCGGACCTGTCGAACTCCGTCCCCCACTCGATGAGCTCCGTGATGTATTTCGGACCTTCCTCCACCAGCAAAGCAACCGCTTCGGGCCGGCACAAGCCATCGCCAGCATTGATAGTGTCCTGTTCGTGCAGCCCGATTTCATCTTCGTCGGACAACGCCACCGCGATCCCGCCCTGTGCCCAGGCCGTCGCTGAATCGCTCAAATTGGATTTCGCCAGAACCAGGACGCTTCCCGTCGCGCTCAGCTTGATCGCCGCGCGCAATCCCGCGATTCCACTGCCCACCACGGCGTAATCGGCGCGATAATTTTTGTGCGAGTTGGTCATGGGAGTGGGGAGTTGCCGCCTTCGTATGTTAGCACGAAGGAATTGCGCCGATGAGCCGCGCTGGCCCGGCATGCGATGCAAGCTGAGCGTGTGTTACATTGAAAATGTCTCGTCCATGAAAATCAAACGCATTGCGGTGAAATCGGCGGCCGGTTCCTACTCTGTTGTTTCCGGCACTGGCGTGATTCGCGGCGCCGCCCAGGAAATTGCTGCACTCGGGCGGTTTTCAAGCGTCCATGTTGTCTCCTCTCCGAAGGTTTGGCGCGCCGTGGGGAAAACAGTCCAACGTAGTTTGCGACTCTCGAAAGGCAGCGCGATTCACCTGTTCGATGACGCCGAATCCGCAAAGAATCTCCGCAGTGTGGAACAGATTACTCGCTCCCTATGCCGCGCTGGAGCTGATCGAAAATCGCTCTTGGTCGCGGTTGGCGGCGGCGTCGTTGGTGACGTTGCGGGCTTTGCCGCTGCCTCCTATTTGCGCGGTGTGGAGCTCGTGCACATCCCGACGACGCTCGTTTCCCAGGTGGACAGCTCCATCGGTGGCAAGACCGGCGTCAATCTTCCTGAGGGGAAGAACCTGGTCGGCTCGTTCTATCCGCCCCGGTTGGTGCTCACCGACCCGGAGCTGTTGCGCACCCTTTCCAACCGCGAATTTCGCGGTGGCCTCGCGGAAGTCGTCAAGCACGCCGTTATCGCGGACGCGAAGATGTTCGCGATGCTTGAGAAAGACATGGAAAAAGTGCTGCGGCGCGATCGTCAGGCGCTCAGTTTCCTGATTCCCCGTAACGTGGGGATCAAAGCCCGTGTTGTGAGTCGCGACGAACGCGAGTCGGGCATGCGGGAAATCCTCAACTACGGCCACACCTTCGCCCATGCCCTCGAAAGCGTCACGAAATATCGCCGTTATCAGCACGGCGAAGCCGTAGCGTGGGGCATGATCGCCGCCGCTTTTCTTGGCCACGAACTCGGCCTGACGCGCGCGGACGACGTTTCACGCATCGTCGCCCTGATTCGCCGCCTCGGTCCTCTGCCGCCCTGGCCGCGTGTTCCGGCCACGGCGCTACTCCGTGCCATGCGCTCCGACAAAAAAACGCGCAGCGGAATTCTTCGCTTCGTCCTCTCGCCCCGCATCGGCGAAGCGCGCTCCTACGACACCGTCCCCCTTCACGTCGTCGAGCGCGTTCTTCATCTCACTCCCCGTCTCATCACTGCAAGCAACAAGGTTTCGCGAGGGCGCCGTGGCTGATGTCGCCGCGCCCGTCAAGGGAACCCGCCCCGAGGGCGCGGTTTCCGAAGCCGATGCTTCGAATAGAGTCCGCGAAATGTTTACGCAGATCGCCCCGCGCTACGATCTGCTCAACCATCTTCTTTCCCTGCAGCTCGATCGCCTTTGGCGCGCCCGCACCGCGAAGCGTCTGCGGCCCGTTCTCGAACGGCCCGAGGCCCTCGTCCTCGATCTCTGCTGCGGAACCGGCGATCTCGCTCTGGCTCTCGCGCGCGCCGGTAAAGCCCGAATCGTGGGGGCGGATTTCGCCCATCCAATGCTGGTTCGGGCGAAAGAGAAGACCGCCGCCCAGGCTTCCTCAGCGAGTCAAAGCGCCGCTTCGCCAATGTCTTTTCTTGAAGCCGACGCTCTGCATCTTCCGTTCGGCAGCTCTTCTTTTGACTTGGTGACCACCGCCTTCGGTTTTCGCAATCTCGCCAACTACGAAGCCGGTCTGCGCGAGATTCAGCGTGTGCTGAAGCCCGGCGGCGCTGTCGCCATCCTCGAATTCACCGAGCCCCCCGAAGGTTTGTGGGGAGATTTTTACCGCTGGTATTTTTGCAAAGTGTTGCCGAAAATTGGCGGACTTATTTCCGGACAACCATCCGCCTATACCTACCTCCCAAAATCCGTTGCCCGCTTCTTTCGCCCCTCCGAACTCGCCGCGCTCCTGAGCACTGTCGGCTATCAGTCTGTGGAATTTCGCGCCTGGACCTTCGGCACCGTCGCGCTCCACATCGGCTCGCGCGCAAAATAATTTGTAGGGGCCGGGCTTCAACCCGGACTCGCTGCTTGTCCAAATGTTCACAAGGGAGGGCTGCCGACGGCGGAAACCGAAGCGGCATTGCCACCAGGAAATCATTCTTTCTTACTTTCAACTTTAAACTGTCGACTGTCGACCTCTTCTCGTGCGTCACCAGTCACTCTTCCAGTCCCGCACCACGCAACTTCGCCAGCAGCGTCTTTGGTGAAACGCCCAGCTTCTCCGCCGCCCGCGTCTTGTTCCACTTGCACTCTCGCATGGTGTTTTCCAGCAAAACTTTTTCCACGTGGCTGGCCGCCCGCCCCGTAACTTCCTCGAGCGAACCTTCCCAATTGAATTTCTCCGCCAGCATGCCTGCCGGCAGTTGTCCCGGATCTGGCTTCGAGACCGGCAACTGCAAACCCTCCGGCCGAATGCTCAACCCTTCCGCCAGAATCACGGCCCGTTCCAGCGTATTCTGCAATTCCCGCACGTTTCCCCGCCAGCAATAATGCAGCAGCAGGTCTCGTGCTTCAGCCGACAATTCCAACCCGGGCTTTCCAAATTCGCGGCTGAATTTCTCGAGGAAGTGGTCCGCGAGCAACAGAACGTCGTTCCCGCGCTCCCGCAGTGGCGGAATTGTCATCGGGACCGCCGAAATTCGAAAGTACAAGTCTTCGCGAAACAATTTTTCTTCCGCCATTTTCTGCAGATCCCGATTCGTGGCTACCACGATTCGAACGTCCACATCGATCGACTGCGTCCCGCCCACTCTCTCAAATCGTCTCTCCTCCAGCACGCGCAGCAGTTTTGCCTGGATGGCCAGCGGCAGCTCGCCAATTTCATCCAGAAAAAGTGTCCCGCGGTGCGCCAAGTCCATCTTCCCGACCTTGCGCGCTCCCGCTCCGGTGAACGCTCCCCGCTCGTGCCCGAAGAGTTCGTTCTCCACCAGCCCTTCCGGAATTGCCGCGCAGTTCAGCGCCACAAACGGCTGCTCCCGCCGCGGCGACAAGTGATGGATCGCCAGCGCGAACAACTCTTTTCCCGTTCCGCTCTCTCCCAGCAGCAGGCAAGTCGAATCTGTCGCGGCCACCTTCTGAATCTGCTGGCTCACTTCCCGGATCGAGGCATGCTCCCCCACGATCCGCGGAAATCCGTAGCGCGTCGAGTATTCTTCGCGCAGAAGCAGATTCTCTCTCAGTAGCTCCTGCTGCCGCGCCGCCCGCTGTACCAGCAGCTTCAAATGCTCCAAGTCCACCGGCTTCTGCAGGAAATCGAACGCGCCTTCTTTCATCGCAGCTACCGCTTCTTCCACCGAGCCATACGCCGTCAGTAGCAGCACCGGTATCGCCGCGTCCGCCTGCTTGGTCTCGCGCAGGACATCCAGCCCCGAAGCCCCCGGCATCTTCAAGTCGGTAATCACCAGCAGATACCTTCGCGCGCGTATCTTCTGAATTGCCGCCGCCCCGTCCGGCGCTTCGTCCACGGCATAACCTGCGCGCTCCAGCGCCTTGCGCAGCATGGCGCGCAGCTCGGTCTTGTCTTCCACAAGGAGAAGAGGTTCCATCTCTTTCGTTTCTACCACGAATCCTGCCGTCCCCAGCACACAACCAGAGACACGTGTGCAGAGAAGGGAAGCAGCCTTCGGCACTCCCAAGGCGGTGGCACACCCCGGCACGGATCTCAGTCTGGAAAGGAGGAATCTTTCTAACTAGAAACTTACACGAACAACTTTCGGCGTCGTCTCTTTTACCGCGCCCACCCGGGATCGCCACCGGACTTTCTCAGCTGGTTTTCCATGTCATCTAGCCCCTGCCTCAGTTGTTCCAGTTCCTTTTTCTTGGCATCGATTTTTGCCTGCTTCTCATTGATATCTGCGCGCGAATTTTGCTGCGTCATGGCCTTCTGCGGGTCAGGGTAATATTCCACTTGGGCCTTTTCCAACTCACGTCCCAAAACATCGAGTTCCTTCTCGGCCTTCGCAATCTTGTCGCGTTGGGCTTGAAACCGCTTTCTCCAGGCCTTCTCGCTATTCGGGTTTTCGGTCTCGGTTGCGTCCCCAGTCTTGGTGGCGTCTCCAGCCTTCGTGGCGCTTCCGGCCGCTTGCGCCTTCGTGGTGGCCGGAGTTCCAGCGGCGTCGCCCGCGTTCGAAGCAGGCGCCGGCTGCTCAGGCGCGCTCCTCTTCAAATCATCGTCCGTGTAAACCTTCTTCGGCTTCGGAGCGTCCTTCTTCGATTCCCGGGCCTTTCTTGCGGCATCCGCCACCGGATCGCCGGTCTGCTGCTGCGAAGAACCCTGCTGTTGCGCGCTCGCCGCGAGCCCAACCAGGCACAAAGCCGGAATCATCACAATAGCCTTCATCCAGAATCTTACTTGCATACAGTCTTACCCTCCCGGAGCAGTTGGAAGACCCCGACAATCTCTTAGATGCTGGTCTGCTTTGATTCTACTGCTTCTGGCATGCTGCGCGGGAGGGGTAGCGTAACGATAAACTCCGCCCCTCCTTGCGGCCTATTCCGCACCTCCACTTGCCCACCATGTTGCACGATGATCTTCTGCACCACGGCCAGCCCCAGCCCCGTCCCTTTTGCTTTTGTCGTGAAGAACGGCCGGAATAGCTTCGGCAACACATTCGCGGGAATCCCCGGGCCGTTATCGCTGACGCAGATCCGTTGGAAATCCGCTTCTTCCCCGTGAACGATTTCTCCACGAACGGCTACCTGCCCGCCGCCGGCGCTGAGGGCGCACGCTTCGGCTGCGTTTCGCGTCAGGTTCAGAAGCGCTTGCCTTAGCAGCCCTTCGTCTCCGCCCGCATCTCCGAAAGTCCCTTCCCAACGTATCTTGACCTGCGGCAGGGCCTCTCCCACTTCTGTAACCACGCGCTCTGCCATCGTTTGCAAGGGCACTCTGTCGTCCGGAATCTCCAGCGGCCGCGCGTACTTCAGGAACTCCGCCACCACGTGCGTGATGCTCCGCGTCTGCTCCAGGATGCGTTCGGCGTAGTCCAAGGCCTCCGTCTCCGTTGATTCCGAACGGATCATTTGCGCGTAACCAGAAATCGTCGCCAGCGCGTTCTTGAACTCGTGCGCGATTCCCGCGGACAATTCGCCCAGCGCGGCCAGGTTTTCCTTCAGTTGCATGCGTTGATGAAGTGCGGCAAGCTCCGTCAAATCCGAAAGCAAACAAATCGCTCCGCTGATCTTTCCTTCGCCTCGCCGGATCGGCGAGATGGTTACGCCCAGGTGCCGCGTGTCTCCCGCGGGCGGGTCGTGCTCTACTTCTTCGCGTCTGAAGATTGTCCCATTCGAAAGGCATTCCGCAATCAGCCTGGTCATTCCCGAGGACGCGCCAAGTGCCTCGCTGTAGCGCCGGAATGCCAGTCCGCGAATTCCCAGCACCTGCTCCGCCGCGGGGTTCGAGCTGGAGATAATCCCCGTGGCGTTCACCACCAGCAACCCCGCGGGCATGTTCCTGGTCACTTCTTCGCTCAGCCGCTCCGTCTGTTCCGCTCGCTCTTTCTCGATCCGGTGCAACCGTTCCAGCTCCTTTTCCTGCTCGCGCAGTTGCTGAATCACGCCTTGCATCGACGCCGCCATGAACGCCGAGGGATTCTCCGTACCCGGCCCGCTCGCCTTGAATTCCTCTTTCTGCTGCTCGCGCGATCTCTGAAAAAACTTCCGCATCAGGAACACCACGAGCAGTATGGCCACCAGGAACGCAATCCCCAGTCCCGCGGCAATCATCCAAAGGTGCTGCGTGTTGCTCGTGTTTTGCAGTGCTCCGAACATGGATCCTTCTTGTCGTCTCCTCTCTCTTCCTCTGCGTGTCTCAGCGTTCTCTGTGTCTCTGCGTTATATTTTTCCTGCTTCTTCTCTTTCTTCTTCAACTCTAAACTTTCAACCTTTGACTTCCTTCCTTAACCCACAAGTCCTCTTAAGCTCGGCCACTCCGTTGCAATCACTGGCCCGCCATACACGATCGCCAGCGCCCCAATCCCCAGAAACGTCCCCAGCGGCAACTGGTATTGCCTCGCTATCGCCCATCGCAATCGCTCTTCAGTTCCCAGTCCTCGCCGGCTCGCGCGTTTTGCCAGCCCGCTCCCCCAACCGCCGAGATACAGCGCCACGATAAGCGCGATCCCAATCACGCTCCCCAGCAGACTCCCCACCAGAAGCGTCAGAAACGTCCCCCGTAAGCCAAGAAACGCTCCGATCATGGCCATCATTTTCACGTCGCCCATTCCCATGCCTTCGTGGCCGCGCACGAATTTGTATCCTGCCGCCAGTCCCCACAGCAGAAAGCTCCCGAAGGCCGCGCCGAGAACTCCGTCAAGAATCCCCGCTGCAAATCCCGGCAATCGCACTTGCAGGAATCTTCCCATCAGAATCCCCGCGAAACCGTTGTTTGGTGGCACAAACGCTGAAAACATCAGTCCCGCCGCGAAGCCCGGCCAGTTCACCACGTCCGGCAGCAACCGCACGCGCAGATCCGTCACCGTCAGAATCAGAATCAAGCACGTGAAAAACAGCCATTTCACCGTTGCCTGCGTGATGCCAAACTCCAGAAACGCCGCCACAAACAGGAATCCTGTCGCCAGCTCAATCAGCGGGTACATCGGTGAAATCGGCAGCCCGCAAGAGCGGCATTTCCCCCGCAGCCACAGCCACCCAAGCACCGGCACGTTGTCATATGGTTTGATCGGCGTCCCGCACCGCGGGCAGCGCGATCCCGGCGACACGATGGAGACCTCCTCCGGTATCCGCGTGATGCAGACATTCAGGAAGCTCCCCACAACAATCCCAAATAGAAAAAAGAAGGCGATGACCACGGTTTGGCCGGCCGCTCTGCGGTCGTATAACTAATGTCCCATACTCACCCCGCTCCCTCAATCCATCGCCCTTCCCCCCGTGCCTCATCCCTAACGCTTTCTTCTCTGTGCTTCTCTGTGCCCTCTGTGTCCTCTGTGTTGAAATCCTTCTTTTGCCATTCCCCCATCGACCCGACTTTTTCTCCTCCCGCTTTTGACTGTAAACTGTGAACTGTTGACTTTTCTCATGCACTGGTTCGAACGCAAAATCCGCCGCTACGAGCACCGCCGCTGGACCACCGACGACAATCGCCGCGTCCAGCCTTTCCATTGGGGCCTCGAGCACATCGGCGGCT
>WNFF01011339.1_pt1 | contig 11236 bp, 8 predicted proteins | sample 5400441 | NCBI WGS metagenome assembly WNFF01 (sample SAMN13153345, study PRJNA577476) | soil metagenome | isolation source: 120 cm saprolite under Douglas fir tree site 2 hole 3 replicate 1 | place: USA:California | collected 2015-04-18
GCGGCCACGTGCCGCGAGCGTGGCTTTGAGGCCTACGTCGGGTCAATATCGACCGCCTCGGCTCCCGCGTACAAGCCCAAATTTGATTGCATAGTGTTCAGTCATGTGCTTGAACACGTTTACGACATCCCCGCATTCTTTTCAGCCGCCCGCGGTATTCTCGCGCCTGGAGGTTACTTATATCTCGAGACTCCCGACGCTACCCGTTACGACGACTATCTCTACGCGCCTTTCCAGGAGTTTAATACTGAGCACATCAACCATTTCTCGGCGCGTGCTCTCGAAAACACCGCTCGCCGCTTCGGTTTCCAGCCAATTATGGTTGAGCAGAAACTGATCCGCACAGCGGAAGACACGCTCTACCCTGCTGTCTTTGGCCTTTTCCGCGACTGCGGGGGAGCCGCCGAAGAGCGCGTCGTTTGCGATCAGGAGTTACCGTCCAAAATCACCGCTTATATCCGACATTCGGCCGAGCAGATGGAAAGGATCAACCGTCACTTAGCCGCCCAGCTCACGGCTACCCAGCGCGTCATCCTTTGGGGCTCAGGGCAATTCGCGATGAAGCTCCTCGCCCTTCCCTGCCTGGCTAAGACTCAAGTTCGCGCTGTGGTGGACAACAACCCCATTCTTAGAGGCAGGGCGCTGGCGGGCGCGTCCATCGTGGGCCCGCACGACATCGCCGGCACCCGTGAACCAATCATTATCGCCACCTTGCTACACGCCGGCGAAATCCGCACTCAAATCCGCAGTCTCGGACTCACCAATCCCGTTTTCTCACTGCTCCAAGACTCGAACTTCAAAGTCCATCTCGGGGTCCCCCGCTCATGAAGGTTTCAGACTACATCGTGGAGCAGCTCGCGAATTGGGGTGTGCGCCATATCTTCCTGGTCACGGGCGGCGGCGCCATGCACCTCAACGACTCCATTGGCAAGGAGCCGCGCATTCAGTACGTTTGCAATCACCATGAACAAGCTTCAGCGATGGCCGCCGAAGCCTACGCTCGCATCAGCGGCCAACCCGGCGTAGTCAATGTCACCACCGGTCCCGGCGCTATCAACGCCCTCAACGGAGTCTTCGGGGCTTGGACCGACTCCATCCCGATGCTCGTCGTCTCCGGCCAGGTCAAGCGCGAAACCTGCATGCGCGCCCAAGGCATCACTGGCCTGCGCCAGCTCGGAGACCAGGAAGCCGACATCGTCGCCATGGTCGCGAACATCACCAAGTACGCCGTGCTGATCGACGATCCCCTTTCCATCCGATATCACATCGAGCGTGCCTGGCACCTCGCGCAGAGTGGACGCCCAGGTCCCTGCTGGCTTGATATTCCGGTCGACGTGCAGGCCGCGTCCATCGATCCCGACAATCTCCGCGGCTATGATCCCGCAGAGGACGGTCCAGCAGGGGACGGTCCCGCAAAAGACAAGATCGCCCGCGATCCTTCCCATCTGAATTCCGATTGTCGTGAAGTGCTCGACCGAGTAAGAAATGCAAAGCGACCCGTGATCCTCGCCGGCACCGGCATACGCTCCGCCCATGCGCTCGCTGAATTCGACGAACTCTTTCACCGGCTGGGCGTACCCGTGACCACCGCCTGGACCCATGACCTCATCGCATCCGACGACCCCCTCTTTTGTGGGCGCCCGGGCACCATCGGCGACCGCGCCGGAAACTTCACCGTGCAAAATGCCGACGTTCTGTTGATCCTCGGATCGCGTCTCAACATCCGCCAGATCAGCTATAACTGGAAATCATTCGCGCCGCACGCCTTCAAAATCCAAGTCGATATCGACGCCGCCGAGTTCCACAAACCTACTATTCAGCCAGACATGGCCATCCACTGCGACCTCAAGCGGTTTCTGCAAGAACTCCTGCGTCAGTGTGAGGCCGACAACTACCGCAGGACCGCCAGCGCCAGCCCGGCCCACCCTTAAATCCTTACTTCTTCGTAGAGCAACTCTCGGTCAAACTTGCCGACGACGATGTCATAGTCTGCGGGAACGCAACTTCCTGCATCGTGCCTTTCCAGACTATGCGGTTGCACAAGAACCAACGGCTTATCTCGAATTCCGGATCCGCTTCCATGGGTTACGACCTGCCCGCCGCCATTGGCGCAGCTTTCGCCCGTCCCGGAAAGCGTGTTATCTGCCTTGCCGGAGATGGCAGCATTCAGATGAACATCCAGGAGTTACAAACTGTTGTTCACCATCACTTACCGCTCAAGATCTTTGTCCTGAATAACTCCGGCTATCTTTCCATGCGGATGACGCAATCCGGATTCTTCGGGCGTCTAACCGGAGAGAGCACCTCGAGCGGCGCTTCCCTCCCGGACATGGTCAAGATGGCCTGCGCCTATGGCATTCCGTCGATTCGCATCGACCGCCAATCACAGCTGGCGCAAATCGACCTCGCACTTGCGGCTGATGGGCCAGCATTGATTGACGTTGTACTCGACCCGAATCAGGAGTTCGAGCCGCGATCGCGGGCCAGGCAGTTACCCGATGGACGGATCGTTTCGCCCAATCTAGAGGACATGTACCCTTTCCTGGATGAGACTGAACTAAAGGACAATGTCATCAGGGAATAAGGACATTACCATACTAATTAACAGTGCCTCTCGGCCGGCACGGCGCCACGAACTGGACAGGCAAGTAATATTATGACTGGCAATGATATATTCGACGAGTTATTCGTTCTCGAAGTGGCTAATAACCACCTGGGCGACCTTCAGCGCGGCCTGAAGATCATCAGCAACTATGCGCAGGTCGTGCGTTTTAACAACGTGCGCGCCGCCATCAAACTGCAGTTGCGCGACGTCGACAGCTTCATCCACCGGGATTTTCGCCACCGCGACGATATCCGCTACATCAAGAAAACACTCGACACGCGCCTTCAGCCGGAGGACTTCGCCAAACTGGTACAAGCCATCCGCGAAGCCAGTTGCATCCCGATGGCAACTCCGTTCGACGAAAGTTCCGTCGACTTCTGCTGCGAGCTCGGCATCTCCATCCTCAAACTTGCCAGTTCGGATTGTGCCGACTGGGTTTTGATCGAAAAGATGGCAAAGACGAAAAAGCCGGTCATCGTCTCTACCGGCGGCTCGTCCCTAAAGGACCTCGACGACCTGGTCACGTTTTTCGACAATCGTCATATCCCGCTGGCCATTAATCACTGCGTCTCGCTCTATCCCTCGGAGGACTGCGACATCGAACTCAATCAGATCGACTTCCTCCGCAGCCGGTATCCCCATCACACCATCGGATTTTCCACGCACGAGTACCGCGACTGGACTTCTTCCATGCTCATGGCCTATGCCAAAGGCGCGCGGACCTTCGAGCGCCACGTCGACATTCAAACCGAGGGTATGACCGTTTCTCCATACTGTTCGGTGCCTGAGCAAATCGACACGTGGTTCAAGGCCTTTCATCGCGCTAAGAGAATGTGCGGAGCACCGGGAACGCAGAAACGTCTGCCTCCGCAAAAGGAAGTCACCTATCTCGACTCGCTGGTCCGCGGAGTCTATGCCAAACGCGATCTTCCCGTAGGCCACGTTCTTCAGGATGCCGACGTGTATCTGGCCATTCCGCTCCAGCAGGGACAGATCTCCTGCCGCGAACTGATGCGGGGCGAAGTCATCCTGAAAGCTGTGCCCAAAGATCAGCCCATCATGATCGACGCCATTGACAGTCCTTATGCCAACATTCCATCGCTCACCGAACTGATCTATCACCGGGGTCTGCCTCCCCAGGCCGCTGCTCATGCGGCAAAAGCGGGCGGTGGCAAGTGAGCGCTGTTCACGAAATGAAGACCATCAGCGTAGTCACGCCCTGCTTCAACGAGGAAGGCAATGTCCGCGAAGTCTACGAACGCGTGCGTGACCTGATGCTGCGCCTTGGAAAATACCGCTACGAGCACATCTTCATCGACAACGCGTCCCGCGACACTACCTTCACTGTCCTCAGTGAAATTGCCGCCGCCGACTCGAATGTCAAGGTTATCCGCAACGCGCGTAACTTCGGACACGTCCGCTCCCCCATGCATGCGCTCCTGCAAACTCGCGGCGATGCCGTCATTGTCCTTATGTCCGACCTGCAGGACCCTCCCGAAGTTCTCGCCCAACTGCTCGAACAGTGGGACCTACGAAAACTTCACAGGATTTGGGCTCTACGATCGCCAAGTCATCGACCTCGTGCGCCAGTTTGGCGATCCTTACCCTTACTTTCGCGGCATGATCGCCGAAATCGGCCTCCCTCACACCGAAGTTCAGTACGAGCAGCAGCGCCGCAAGAGTGGCAAATCCAAAAACAATTTGTACACACTTTACGATCTCGCGATGCTCGGCATCACCAAGCTCTCCAAAGTCCCGCTGCGTCTGGTCACGTTCGCGGGATTTGTGGGATCTTTGTTCTCCATGCTTGGCGGCACGGGCTACTTCGCATACAAACTGATGTTCTGGCACGAGTTCACGCTGGGCATTGCGCCCATCGCCATCGGAATGTTCTTTCTGGGATCACTCCAGCTTCTCTTCATGGGCATCATCGGCGAGTACATCGGGAACATTCACACGCAGGTACACAACAGGCCGCTGGTGGTGGAACGAGAAAGATTGAATTTCCAGTATGAGCCCGGCGAGCCGCTCCCCCGCAGCGCTCTCACTACGGGCGCGGCTGCAGGCCGCTGAATCTTGAGCGAGCGCCTTGTCCATTCGCCACGGGATTGGATGGGGGAAGGCGTATCGCCTCGACTCCATGTGACCGCTTGGCCAATTCGTGTGGGAGCCGAGAATTGGCCGGTTACAAATGTAAGCAGTGGAAGACTTCTAATCGAAATCGAAAGACCGCCTTGCAACTCCATACGGTCGGACCGGATCTTCTATCTACTCCCGCCAGTACACGTGAAAGATCCCAAACATCCGGCTCTGTGGAAACCTCCGTATGACTTCGGCGCGCACCTCGGGACCTGTCTGTGCCGAGGGGAAGTAGGGGGATTCAAAGATGACTACAACCTTGACGTCGGTTGACTGCAGCGCCTTCAGCACTTCCTCGGCCGGAGCCCCGTTATCATCGCGGGTAATGTTTTTCAGTCCAGTTAGAAAGTAAAGCTCCGGGCAGTCATTGCCTGCATACATCAAGCCGTTCGAGGCATGCTGCTGCAGGAAAATCGTCAAGTCCTCGAAATAGGGCTCGTCTTCAATCAGCAGGCCTCCGCGCGGTACGCGGAGCACGTCCCTGGGCCCGAAGGCATGCGAATATTCGGCGAGGTGAAGCGGAATCAGGTTCACCACTGCGAATGCAAGGTAAAGCCCAGCTAGCGAAGCCAGAACGTAGGTTCCATGCTGCTTCCGAACTGTCGTTACAATTGCCACTAAAGCGAGCAGGGTTATGGGCAGCGCGTAGCAAAGATATATGGGTACGGGAAACGGATACTGCACAAGCGTGCAGGTCGCGGCCAACGCCACTAGCAACACCAATCGCTCTCGCTGGAGTTTTGAGACGCCATCTCGTGAGCGCAGCGCCAGGATCGAGGCCACACCCGCCGCAACCACCACGGGCGTCAGCATCACTACCGATAACCACACCCCCGAGTAGACGAACGCGGACCGCGGAGCTCGCACGACAACCACAACGGCGAGAAGCGCGACGGCCACACCGACCATTCGTCCCTGGAACTGCTTCCAGTACATACCAGCGGCCAAGAACGCCACCAGGGGCAGGACGGCCACGATATATTTGGGCGATGCTGGCCGAGCCACGGCTAAATCTATCGCGTGGGCGATCGTGCTGGAGCTGACTCCAGAGAAAAAGCCGCCTGCAGAGCCCGCCCGCGCATACGGGATCACAAAGAGGACGATGGGAACTACCGCACCGCAAATAAACGGAATGACCAGGCGCAGGAGCGCGGCAAAACGTTCCCCGGTTCCAGCACCAGCCTTCCGTTCACCAAGCAGAATCATCCCTACCACTGCGAGCGACGGCAACAAGAAATGGTAGAACTCTCCGGCCGCGAGCCGACCGTGCAGCATGTAAATCAACGTACCCAGAAACGCGAGCAATGCGCCCGCACTGAATGCGCGGTAGCCCCAGCTGTTTTTCTCCGTTCCCCGCTGCTCATTGTCGCTCTGCTCTAGAAAAGCCAGGAACAGCAGGACGCCGGCAATGTAGTAGAAGCCGATCACCTTGATGAGAATCGAGATTCCGCCGCAGAGCCCCGCGATAAACAGCCAACGCCTGCTCCGTACTTCGAGGTAACGGAGCAATGCCGCCACACCGAACGTGGCGAAAAACAGGTTGTACCAGGACGGCATTGCGGCCTCATAGTTTGGAAAGCTCCAAGCAATCGCCAACAGCGCAACCATTCCCGCGGTGACGGGAGGCGTGAAGCGCAGGGCAATGTAATAGAGAGCGGGAACCCAGGTTAGAAAAAATAAAAACACACAAATCCGCAGCGATAGCAGATTGACTCCGAATACGCGAAAGGCTGCGGCATGAATGAAGCTGAGACCGCCCGTATAAATTTCAACAAAGTCACTATGTGGAAGCTGGCCCTGAAGAACGCGCACAGCACTCTGAGCCAGAATTCCATCATCGACTGCGATCCAGCTCTGATTCACCCGGACGCCCACGTAGGTTCCGGCGATGACCATTACAAGGCAGAGAACGAGTATGCGAGCCCGCGAATCATTGCTTGAAAGCACAGCAAGCATGGCTTCCCAGGCAGTCTTTGTTGGCTTGTCAGAGTCCGCCTCCTCAACCTTTACTTCGACACTCAGAAGCGTTTGCCTTTGCGTGCACTGGGACTGGTCCTTAATCTGGTGACCTTGGATCTGGTTGTCTTCGATCTGTTTGCTCACTTGGCCTCCAGCGCCGCTAGCCGCATCTTTGCTTCTTTGCTGTCCGGATTCAGTTGCAATGCTTGCCGATACTCTGCCCGCGCGCTGGATGTATCCCCGCCTTCCTCAAATGACTCTGCCAGCCAGTAGTGGTAGTCCCACACCTTCGGGTCCATAACCACCGCCTGCAGCAGGTAAGGCTGCGCCTCCGCACTCCGTCCATCTTGCAGGAGTGCACGCCCTAGAAAATGTTTGGGAGCCGCTTGCTCCGGCACTAGCCGCACCGCGCGCGACAACAATTGTTCCGCCTGCTGGTACTGACCGTCCAGCAAGTGGATGTTGCCGCAATTGTAGAGCGCCGAATAAAGATTGGGCTCCTTCTGCAAAATCTCCGAGCAAAGCACAAGAGCACGCTCATAGTCGCCCATTTGGCCATACAGGCCGGCGAGACCAGCCATCCCCACCTCCGACTTGGCGTAATCCGGATTCACGCGGTCGAGCCAAGTGCGGCCTTCCTCGAATCGACCGGCGTGGATATACACCTCCGCCAGCGTCAGCGGCCCATAACCATACTCCGGATGGTCCCTTACCACCGACTCCGCCAACTCAATCGCGCGATCATGCACGCCCACCTTGCTGTACTCTTTCGCCAACCCCGCCATCGCGGACGGATTTCCCGGATACAGTGATTGTCCGCGTAGCAGCACCATCAGATCGTTCGCCCAGTACGCTTGCTGCGTAATCGACGCGCACAAATAACCACTGCACAGCACGAGTACCGCGCACCCCTGCACCAACTGCGCGCTCCATCCCTTGATGGACGGCAATCGTCGCAACCCCATTGCCGCCAGAATCGCGAATCCGATCGATGGCAAATACATGTAACGGTCGCGCACAAAATCGCCGTTGCCGAAATTTCGCAAATACAGCGCGGGCGCGAGTCCCACCAACAGCCACAATCCCGCAAACGCGACGATAGAATTCCCTGCGCGCCGATTCCAGTACCACAATCCAATCAGCGCCGACCCCAACACTGCTGCCGGCAGCGCCACTTGGCTGACGATTGCGGTCGTAACATAGGGCGTGTAGTAAAGCCCCGTAGTGCTCACAGGAACCAGCAACTGCCGCAGATAAATGGACATCACAAGCGCCAGAGTCCGTGCCACGTCCATCATCCCGTGACTGGGATTAAACTGCCCGGTTGTGGATAGTAGCGCGTGCCTGCGGAGCAGCGCATACGCGAGCGTCACCACCGCGTACGGAGCCGCCTCAATCACCGCCAGAATAATTCTCCGCCCTGACGACACCTTCGCTTTCGCCGGGTACAGCCACGCGTAGATTCCAACCAGCGCTGCAAACATGACCGCCATTTCTTTCGTCAGCAGGGCGCATGCCAGCAGCACTAGCGATGCAATCCACCACGCCGTTCTTTTTCTTTGTTCTGGATTTCGTTGCTGGTCGCGCTCCGCATCACGCCCGTTAAGAAACGCCGCAAACGCCAGCGCGGCAAACATTGTGACCATCGTGTCCGAAGCGGCGGAAATCCATGCGACCGGCTCAATGTGAACTGGATGCAACGCGAAAATCAGCGCCGCCAGGGCCGCCGTCCAGTATTCCAATCCCAGCCTTCTCACCATGCAAAACACTGCCGCGACCGCGCCGACGTGCAAAAGAACCGCTCCCAGGTGCCATCCCCACGGCCGCAATCCGAACAATGTGTAATTCAACATCGACCACGCCACGAACAGCGGTCGGTAATACACCTGGTTTCGCGCCACGTGATACCACAAGTCACTCCCAAACGCGCGCGGGAGATTGCTCCATGTCCGGATGATCGGACTGTTCACAATCTGAGGCCAGTCATCCCATACGAAATCGAAAGACAGCGAGCCGCTGTAAACCACAAAAGTGACCAGCCCGAGCAAGGGCAGCAGGGCGCTCGGCCGGCGCAAGTACTTGGCCAACAATTCCGATGCGCTCGGTTCGGGATGACTTTGTGTCTCTTCCATGTCCATTGGTTCGTGGGGAGAGAATCGCTGTTCCTCCCTCGGATCAGCTCATACTAACGCCCCGTCCCACCCGGCGCATGTTACTCAGGTTACCTAGGTGTGCCACTTATTCCCGTATTTCGCCCTCCTGTGTATGCGACGATCATTCCATGGGGTCTGTCACCGGAGCCAAACCTGCCAGGGAGCTGTCCCCGGTTTTGTGCGTCGATCTCGATGGCACTTTGATCCGGGGCAATGTCCTTTGGGAGTGCGTCCTCGTCCTCCTAAAGACTCGCCCCAGCACGCTCCTGCTGCTCCCCTTTTGGTTGCTTGCCGGACGAGCTTCTCTCAAGCGCCATCTCGCCGCCAGGACTCATCTCAACCCCGCTCGACTGCCCTATCGGCAGCAAGTTCTTGACCTTATCCAGCAGGAAAAAGCCACTGGGCGCCGCATCGCGCTTGTAACTGCCGCCGACCGCGAGCTTGCCGAAGCGATTGCCAGCTATCTCGGCGTCTTTGACGAAGTCCACGCCAGCGACGGGCAACTGAATCTCAAGGGAGCGAACAAAGCTGCGTTTCTAGCACAACATTTCGCCCCGACCGGCTTCGAATATGTAGGCGACTCTGCCGCCGATGTGGAAGTTTGGCGCAACGCCCGCGCGGCATACGTGGTCGGCACCGAAGCCCGCGCCGAGCAAGCCGCCGCCCTAACCACGCTTAAAGGCACGATCCTCGAACCGCAGGCATCGTTCCGCACGTCTTTCCTTATATGGGTCAACGCGCTCCGCGGCCACCACTGGGCGAAAAATCTATTGCTCTTCCTGCCACTTGCCCTCTCGCACAACCTCGCGGTCGGGCCCATTGTCCGTACTCTCATCGGCTTCGTGCTCTACGGCCTCTGCGCCTCCGGACTCTATATTCTCAACGACCTCCTCGATCTCCATTCCGATCGCGAGCATCCATGGAAGAGGGAGCGACCATTCGCCGCCGGCGACATCTCGATTCCCCAGGGTTTGCTCGCCTCGTTGATCTTGCTCTCCTCGGCACTCGGCCTAGGCTTCCTCCTCAACGCGAAATTCGGCTTCGCACTCCTTGGATACGCCACGCTTACCATGCTGTATTCGCTCTATCTCAAAAAGATCGCTCTTCTCGACGTTTTTGTTCTTTCCAGTTTCTACAGCTTCCGCATCCTCGCCGGGGCATTGATCTCCGCCACGCCTCTCTCGCAGTGGTTCCTGGCGTTCTCGATGTTTTTCTTTCTCAGTCTCGCGATGGCAAAACGTTACTCTGAGTTACTTCACGCCGGCGATTTAGTTATTTCCGGTAACTCTGGACGTAGTTATCGAAGCGGCGATCGCGAACTTCTGCTCTCTCTCGGCGCCGGCAGCAGTTTCTCCGCCGTTGTCATCTTTAGCCTCTACGTTCAGAGTCAGGACGTGCGCCTGCTCTATTCCTCGCCGGAGTTTCTCCTTCTGCTGTGCCCCATCGTTCTCTATTGGCTCAGCCGGAATTGGTTGCTTGCGCATCGCGGAGAATTAAAGGAAGACCCGGTCACGCTCGCCATCCGGGACCCAGTCAGTTACGGGGTCGCCGTAGCCTCGGCGGTTGTTATCGCAGCGAGCATGATAAACATGAGTTTCTAGTATGTCTGGTCAATCAGCCGCAACCTTGCGCAAGCAATCCGCAGCGCCGCCGCCCACCGAGCGAATTCTCTCGTGGGGCCGTTACCCGAAGACCGCGCACCATCGCGTCCACAAGCCGGCGTGGAACGACCAGGTACCGGAGATTCTCGGAACTGCCGCGCCCGGTTCCCTCCTCCCCTATGGCCTCGGCCGCAGCTATGGCGACTCTTGTCTCAACGCCGGCCGCGAGCTGATCGACTGCCGCCGCCTCAACCGCATCCTCGGATTCGACGAATCGACTGGTATGCTGCGCTGCGAAAGCGGCGTCAGCCTCTCCGACATCCTCGACGTGTTCCTTTCTAAAGGATGGTTCCTTCCCGTTACGCCTGGTACCCGTTTCGTCACTGTCGGCGGAGCCATCGCCAACGACATCCACGGTAAGAACCATCACTGCGCTGGAACCTTCGGCGCTCACGTCCGCCAGATCGGCCTGCACCGGTCGAACGACGGTCTGGTAATTTGTAGTTCCAACGAAAATTCGGACATGTTGCACGCTACGATCGGCGGTCTCGGCTTGACCGGCGTAATCGCCTGGGCAGACATCCAACTCAAACGCGTGGCTGGTCCATGGATCGACGCCGAGTCCGTCCCCTTTCAGTCGCTAAACACTTTTCTCGATCTGAGCCGCGAAAGCAACGACCGCTTCGAATACACGGTGGCCTGGCTCGACTGTTTTGCCGGGAAACACCCTCGTGGCATCTTCTTTCGCGGTAATCATTTCGCTGAGCGTGGTAAGGAAG
>WNFF01016766.1_pt1 | contig 11236 bp, 10 predicted proteins | sample 5400441 | NCBI WGS metagenome assembly WNFF01 (sample SAMN13153345, study PRJNA577476) | soil metagenome | isolation source: 120 cm saprolite under Douglas fir tree site 2 hole 3 replicate 1 | place: USA:California | collected 2015-04-18
CAAAGACAGAGCTGGCTCGGAAACATCGCGAAGAGAATCTCGGGATGGTAACGAACCTGTTTAACATTGTGAATAGCACCGTGCTGGCGCTGCCAAATCATCCGATTGATCCGGCGAAGTTGCCGATGAAGATGGATTTGGGCGGATTGACGGCCGTTATCGAGAGCTACCCGGGACATTCCGGAACGGACATCATCGTGCGAGTCCCGGAACAAAACGTAGTGTACACAGGGGATCTGCTCTTTTCCGGATTGTATCCTGTTTGCTTCGACACGCAAGCCACGGTGTCCGGCTGGAGGCAAACTTTGAAGACCTTTGCTTCCTGGGATAAGGACACGCTCTTTGCGCCCGGACATGGACCGGTCTGCGGCCAGGAAGGGGTTGCGCTCCTCCGGGCGCTCTTCGACGACATCGAGGACCAGGCGCAGAAAATGCACAAAGCGGGAGTGCCCGCGGCGGAGGCTGCTGATCTTTACATTGTTCCCGAAAAATACAAGAACGTCGGTATTTTTGTCTGGGACTTTTCCATTGCGCCCACGATTACGAAGTTGTATGCGGAATGGGGAGCAAAGTAGAGGCTCCCGTGACGAACGCGTCGAGCAGGAGCTGGAGACGTTAGTCCGGAATCAAGTCGTCGAAACTGTGGATGGCGTCGCTCTGGCGGCGAGAGGAAGCAGATCCCGGATCGCGTTCGCACAAGAGTGCTTGCATTCCCGCGGACCGCGCCGCCTCGATTTCTTTTGTCGCATCGGAAATGAACAAAAACTCGTTTGGCTCATAAGATAGTGAGGCGGCGATTTTCTTATAGCTTTCCCCTTCTGACTTGGCACCCACGCGCGTGTCAAAAAATGCGGAGATGTGCGGCGTAAGATCGCCTGAGGACGTGGCACGAAAAAGAAGTTGCTGCGCCAGAACGCTCCCGGACGAGTAAATGCAGATGGTTCGCTTCTGCCGCCGCCATCGTTCAAACGCCGCCGGCACATCAGGATAAACTTCGCCGCGCAATTCTCGGCTCTCGAAGCCCTGCTGCCAGATTCTCCCCTGCAGCGATTTCAGCGGAGTGCACTTGCTGTCACGTGTGATCAGCCATTGGCCGTAGGCGACGCTCGACCGCAGCCGCGTTTCTTCCGGCCCGGCCTTCCATCCAGGCGGTTGCAAACCACTGCGCTCATCCACAGCGTGTTGCGAGCGTAAATCTTGAATCAAAGACTGAATTTCGCGATCCTGCGCGTGCTCACGAAGAAACGATTCCAGCTTGCGGCTCGCAAAGGGAAAGAGCGTTTTGTAAACGAAATCAACGGGTGTTGTCGTGCCTTCGATGTCGAGAAGAATTACACGGATCTGTGATTCGTCAATCAGAGCCACGCCGGCTACTTCGCCGCCGTTTGCGGCGGAATGTATCGGGGACCCCAGCAAACCGGCTCGTACTTCCGGTCCACGCCGCTGCTGGTGTAGTGCGGCGTCGGAACGCGAATTAAGTCTCCAGCCTCCACCTCAATCGCCACAACCGGGCCCTTCTGCGGGTGGATATGAAACAGGCCGCGACCAGCGATGATATAACGTACTTCGTCCTCGTCGTGCGTGTGTTCGATGTTGAACTTCGCCAGCATTGCGTCCAGCCCAGGCGTATCCGCGTTGACGTCGATCACATCTGCTGTGACGTAGCCACCCTGACATTTCAGTTTTTCGACTTGCCCGGCGTAAGCGCCCAGGACTTGATCTGCGGAAGCGTCCTCGGGTAAGTCCGCCGGAGACTCCCATCGTTCGTAGTCAATGCCAATCCCGGCGAGGAAGTCGCGCACCTCGTCATGTCCGCGGAGCGAACGGTTTTCATCGGGGATTCGGAGTACAGCCACGGCAATCAACTCCCAAGTTCAATCAGCGCAGGAATCAAGCGCTCTGTGCGGCACCGGAGCGAACCAGCACTTCCATCAGGAACTCCAGAATTTCAACATGGCGTTTGGCTTCCTGCAAGCCCGCACCCCAAGTATAAAGCCCATGCTCCTTCAGAAGGAAACCATGAATACTGGGACTCGCCTGTAGAGTTTTCGAAACCCGGTCGCTCAGTTCGACCATGTCCTGGGAGTTTTCGAGAATCGGCAGCCACTCGCGATGCTTGTGCGTTCGCACGCCTTCCAACCCCTTGAGCATTTCATATCCTTCGAAGGCGATTCCGCCCTGCGATGCATGCGAGCCCGAAAGGACCGTGCTCCAAACCGAATGAGTATGCAAGACCGCTCCGGCACCCACGCCGCGCACAATGGCGAGATGAAGCAAGGCTTCGGCGGAAGGTCGGCCATCGCCGCGGACAATATTCACGGCATTGTCCACTTCCAGAAACTGCGTGGGACTAAGGCTGCCCTTGTCGAGGCCCGTAGAGGTTATCGCCACCCGCAGCGGCTCGCGAGAAGTCACCGCGCTGAAGTTCCCACTCGTCCCCAGAACCCATCCGCGCAAATGAAATCCTTTTCCAATCTGCGTCAGGAAAGCGGTTGCCTCCGCGAACGAAGTGCCCTTGGGGTTCGATCGCGCATTCGCCGCGGTGGCATTCCTGCGGTTCGAGCGCCTCTCGGTTTTTCTTGTCGTCACGCCAAACATTCTACGATGTAGCGCAAGAGGATGAAACACCCACGCACATGAACCTGGACTGGAGGGCCACCTTGATTCTCTGTGCGAGGTCAGAACTTGACGAGAATCGCCATGTTCAGCCGATTCTCCGTTTTACGAAGATCCGGGAACCAGGTATTCGTTGGCGAACCGTTGCAGGTCGTGAAGCCGCTGAGGCAGACCAATGATCCCGGCGCGCCATTGTTGCCGCCTGGTGGCGTAACGCCTCCGGACCCGGAAAAGTACGGCACATTTGCTGCGCGATGGTTGTACTCCCAGCGGAAGGTAATGTATTGGCTCGGCATCCAGTCAAATGTTCCGGACAGATCCCAGGCTTTGTACGGATCACCGGGATTCTCCGTGAAATAAGGCGTGCTGGAAGTGGCCGTCGCGCCATTGATCGGCGGCAACAAAACCAAATACCGGCCGGGATTGTTAATCTGTCCGCCACCGAGTGTCAGGCCATACTTGTCGTTATCGAACCACAAGCGGTTGTAAACCATGTAGCCAAGAAAACTTTGCTTCGGGCCTTTCGCGGAATTGCCGGCGCAACTGACGCCGCCACCGTGCTCGCATCCCATGTCGCCGGTGAGCGAGAAGGCCGCTTTATCCAGGAAACGCTCCTTGTTGTCGTAGTATTTGATCTGAATGCTGTCGTCCGTGTGATAACGCACGCGGCCAGGTGTGTTCAGTGCATCCTCACCGAGGGCGTACTGATTTCCCAGGACCGATAGCCACCCGTTCGGCCGCCAGAGAATCTGAAATCCCAGTCCCGGCCTGTTGTTAAATCGCCCATAGGACTGCCAGCCGTTGACGAACCACGGTTCGATCTTCAGGTGTTCCGTCGGGAAAATCTGCACGCGTACGCCGTTGAAAAACCATGGCGTGTTCGATGAAACATACGACGGCTGGTACGCCCAATTATCAAACTGGTAGTAGCTGAACAGCCCGATGTACGACATGAAGATGCCGGCGTCGACGTTGACTCCATGGAGCGCGTTGAAATGGTAGCCGCCGTAGGCTTCCGAAAGATAGCGGTAAGCGTTATCGAGATTCCACTGGCCGCGCGAGGGGCTGGCATCATTGCGGGGCGTGGTCTGCGAATACAAACCGAATTGCGTCATCAACCGGGCGCGAACATTATCGTAGTGAAAGTCTCCGCCGACGCCGAGCTGCGTCACGTGAACTTCGCTGGAACGGAAAACTTCGCTCGAACCGCTGATGGTATCGTCTTTCGGATGGGCAAAATCATACACGTAGTCAACGTCGGCTCTGATTTCAGGAGTGAAGAACTTCGTGTCCATCGGCGATTCTTTGGTGCGCGCGTTGCCGGTCAGCCAGGTAAAATCCGCGAACGCAAACGGTTCCGCCTTTTCCGGCTTTCCCGCCTTCTCCTGCGTTTTCATTTCGGTAACCGCTGCTTCCGGACTCAAGACATCGGGTAGAGAGCGAAGGGCTTTCGCTGGGCTCGCGGGGGTTGGCTGCGCTGATCCTGTTTCCCTGGCCGTCGCTGTGGCCGAATTGCCCACGGTTGAACCACTCTTGGCCTCGAGTTCCGCCACGCGCTTTTCGAGTTGCTCCATGCGGTCGAGCATCCATCGCTCTCGTTCGGTGAGCGGTGCCGGCGAATCGGTCTTTACCGGCACTGGTTTTGCAGGCGTACGGTTGGATTCTTTCTCGTCGGCCAGCGAGTGATTTGGAACAATGCCGGAAAGCATAAGCGCAGCGAGAAACAAATTAAGAATTCTTCCACGATTCTGCAACATGTGCATCTTTCTCCTCAGTGTATTGATGCATGGCAACGGATCTTTGGTGGAGCGATCTGCGTCTTTGGCAGGCGCACGGCGCTGTTTCGTTGCCTCGGAATGCTAGCGTTCGGAACCTAAGGAAATCGTAAGTCGGACGTTAGAATGGGATTAGTGCGTAAAGAACAGCTTTTTCAGGGATTTGCAGGGGCGCGGCGGGAAATCTCCATGGCCATAGCACGCATTTCTTCGTGGATCAGGCCATTGGTTGCGAGAACGACGGGGCCTCCAAGTTTGTAGGGATTCCCGGCAAAATCGCTCACTTTGCCGCCTGCCTCTTCGATCAGCAGAACACCCGCAGCCGTGTCCCATTTTTGAAGGCCGAATTCCCAGAACCCATCGAAGCGCCCGGTGGCAACGCAGGCAAGATCCAGCGCTGCGGAGCCGTCCCGGCGAACTCCGTGCGAGCACTGAGTGAACTCGCCATAATATTGAAGATTCGGGCTGGCCTTGCGGTTGCGCACTGGAAAACCGGTGCAGAGCAGACTCGTCGAGAGCGTGGCGTCCGCGGCTGCGAGCAGCGTATCGCGCTGGGCAAGAGCAATCGAAACGCAGAAGCACGGATAACCGTGGGCGAAATTCGTAGTGCCGTCGAGCGGATCAACGTGCCAGCGAAATTCCGAGGCAGAGGCGCTTTCGTGCCCTGTTCCCTCTTCAGCAGCGATCGCATGCTCGGGAAAATGCTTCGTCAGCCGTTCGACGATGAACCGTTCGGAGCGCTTGTCCGCCTGGGTGACAAGGTCCACCTCATCGCCTTTGTAGCGAATGTCGAGAGGACGCGCCAACTCTTCGACTAGAATCTTGCCGGCTTCCTGCGCGATTTCGACTGCAACTTCGAGAAAGTTCTTAGGCACTGAGCAAATCCTCGTGTGGCAGCGTCATCCCCTTCATGCTTCGCCGATACAGCGCTCGCCGGCATCCTCCACTTTACCATTGGCGGCCAGGTGAGATGGCTTCCGGCGAGATGGAGTTGCATTCATCGGAAGATTCATTAGGTTTATAATTGGACAATCTCTGCATGCGAGGCGCATGTCTACGAATTGCTATGCTAGATTCATTACTGCCAACCGGTATTCGTGGTTGAGACCCTTCCTTGGCGTGCATGCGTCCGCAGAATTCTCGATACCAGGGACCAAAGGGTAAGGCGGCCATGTCGAAACCAGGGAAACCGAAAGTTACAAGACCGGTTAATTCCAACAAAGACTTCCTTCAACGCGCCCAACTTTTTCGTGTCGTTGCCGAAACTGCCACGGACGCCCTCATCACGGTAGACGAACGAAGCACAATTCTTTTTGTCAATAAGGCGGCCGAAAGGATTTTCGGTCACCCCGTTTCAGAGATGATGGGCCGCGAAGTGACCATGCTAATGCCCGACTACCTTCGCGAGGTGCATCGCAAAGCCGTCGGACGTTATCTGAAAACGGGGAATAGGCATATTTCGTGGACGGCGATCAAACTGACGGGCCTGCACCGGACTGGAAAGGAATTCCCGATCGAGGTTTCTTTAGGAGAGCATGTCCACGGGAAAGAGCGCATTTTCACGGGGATCGTCCGCGACATTTCCGAGCGAGAAGAATCCGAAGCCCTGATCCGTCAGTCCGAAGAGAAATACGCGAAGATGGTCCACTCCAGTCCGGACGCCATCACCCTGCGGAGCCTCCCCGACCGCCGATACCTGGAGGTGAATGAAGGGTTTGCGCGTCTCACCGGTTACACTGCCGAGGAAGTGCTCGGAAAGACGCCCGGGGAACTGAATTTGTGGGTAGAGCGGGAGCCACACCGGACAACGCTGCGGAAGTTGGAGGCGGAAGGCCAGGTCACAGGAGAAGAGTTTCGATTCAGAACAAAGTCTGGCGAGATCCGTTACGGGCGGGTGTCCGCAGTGCGCGTGGCCGTGAATGGCAAGCAATGCATGCTTTCCGTTACACACGACATTACCGACCGCAAGCGCGCTGAAGAAGCGCTATCCCAGCTTGCATCGATCGTCGAATCTTCTGACGATGCCATCGTGGGAAAGACATTGGATGGAACAATTGTGAGTTGGAACGCCGGCGCGGAGAGAATCTACGGCTATTCGGCGAGTGAGGTGGTGGGTAAGCCGGTAAGTATTCTGCTTCCCGAGAAAGAACGCGACGAAGTTCCTGAAATCCTAAGAAGGCTTAGCAAAGATGAACGAATTCATCACTATGAAACCGTGCGCGTCCGAAAGGGGGGACAGCAAATCAATGTCTCCGTGACCATTTCCCCCGTGAAGGATGCGGAAGGAATAATCATAGGTGCTTCGGCGATTGCCCGGGATATAACCGACCGCAAACGGGTGGAAGAGAAACTCCAAGAGTCTGAGTCCCACTTCCGTTCATTAGTCCATGACGCTCCGTACGGAATTTACCGGGTCACCTTGGACGGCCGGCTCCTTCATGTGAACCCAGCCGTTGTGAAAATGCTCGGCTACGAGTCGGACCAAGAGTTAATGGCGTGTAATGTCGAAAAAGAGGTCTGTCGCGATCCACAAGCCCATCAGAGTCTGCATCAAAGCTATTCGCAGAAACAGGATTTCCGTGATGTTGAGGCCGAATGGCGAAGGAAAGACGGGAAAATCATCACCGTCAAAATGACGGGCCATCCGGTCTTCGATAAGGACCGCTCGCTTGCTTATTTCGAAGTTTTCGCGGAAGACATAACGGAACGGCGGAATCTTGAAAAGCAGCTTTTCCAATCGCAAAAAATGGAAGCGATCGGCCGGCTCGCGGGCGGAGTCGCGCACGATTTCAACAATCTCCTGGGCGTCATTCTCGGGCACAGCGACATTCTTGATCAGCAAATAGGCGCGGATGGCCGACTGCGCAAGAGCGTGGAAGCAACCCGCAACGCGGCCGAACGAGCAGCGGCTCTGACGATGCAATTGTTGGCGTTCAGCCGCAAGCAGGTGATCGAACCAACCGTAATCGACCTCAACGCTTCAGTCATGGAAATTGAGAAAATGCTCCATCGTGTGATCGGCGAAGATATTGAATTGGCGATCAGGCCGCAATCGAGGCTGTGGCGCGTGAAAGCAGATGCCGGGCAGTTGAGTCAGGTGCTCATGAACCTGGCAATCAATTCGCGGGACGCCATGCCCAACGGAGGAAAGCTGGTCATCGAAACTGCCAACGTCGAACTCGACGCCACCTATGGCCGCCAGCATTTGGGTGCAAAGCCTGGACCCCACGTAATGCTGGCAGTCAGCGACACGGGCATCGGAATGGATTCTGAGACGCTTTCCCACATATTTGAGCCTTTCTTCACAACGAAAGAGACAGGTAAGGGAACTGGTTTAGGGCTATCGATGGTCTACGGAATCGTCAAGCAGAGCAACGGATACATCATGGCCTACAGCGAACCCGGCCGTGGCACGACCTTTAAGATTTATTTCCCGCGTACCGAGGAAAGTGTGTCACTGCCTCAAAAGGTGGAAGAGGAAACTCCAAGAGGCACAGAGACAGTTCTGGTAGTAGAAGACGAGCCGGCTCTGCGAGAGCTAACCTGCCTGCTGCTGAAAGACGCCGGATACACGGTTCTGGAATCCTTCGCGGTCGAAGATGCCATAGAAACCGGAAAAGACGGTCAACGCAATATCGATCTGTTGCTTACGGACATTGTCATGCCCCGGCTGGATGGCCGCGAACTAGCGAATCAGATGGTCTCGCTTCGCCCTAACTTGAGAGTTCTGTACATGTCCGGATATACGGATGACGTCATCGTTCATCGCGGCATATTGAAACAGATGACCATGCTGGTCCAAAAACCTTTTACCAAGAGCACTCTCTTGCGAAAGGTTCGGGAAACACTGGACTCCCAGCCGCAAAATCCCTTGCACGAAAACAAATAGTTTCCGAAACGGCGTGTTTCTGCGGCCAAGATCCTACTGCGGGCCGGTCAGGTAAGACCTGCGGTGGCGCACGTGATAGGTGGAAGGGTTTACGGTGACCACGATCGAGCGGTAGGCATTGACGGGTCCGCGCGGAGCGGGGTAGTACGCCAGGAGATACTGAGTGCGCAGCTCGCGGTCGATGCGGTCGAAGATAGCGCCCAATTCTTGCGGTGTGTCGGGATAGAACATCGCGCCGCCCGTAGTGTCGGTCATGGTTTCGAGGGCGTGTTCACCGGCGGTATTTCGTCCACTTTCGTTTTTCACCGGGCGGATGACAATGGTGTAAAGGAGCGCGTTGGAACGGACGGCTTCCTTGCGAGCGGCGTCAAAATCGGAAGTGCTGGTGGTTTCACCAGCATCAGTGACCAGGATGATGACACGCCGGCGCTCGTCCCCGCGGCGTTCGAGCGCGCGCGAACCGAGAAGCACGGCGTCGTAAATCGAAGTGCCTGCACCGGCAGGAATCCTGCGAACAGCTGTTTGCAGGTCCGCGACGTTGTCGGAAAAGCCAGCAACCTGAGTCACGTTCTCATCGAACGCAAAAACGGACAGACGGTCACCGGGCCGCAATACTTGGCGAATAAAGTGGGCGGCGGCTTCCTGCTCGAAGCTGATTTCCTTGTGGGCGCTCAAGCTGGCGTCAATCATGATCGCGAGGTCCAGCGGCTGAGAAGTCTCGGGCTCGAACTTATTGATCTGCTGCTCGACGCCCTCTTCAAATAGCTGGAAGGCTTCTCTGGGGAGATCCGGAGCGGGCCGATTCTTATCGTCAAGAACACTGACGAGCACACTGACAAGATTGACGTTAACTCGGATGCGGCCGCGCTGAGGAGCCGTATCTTGCGAATCATCCTTTGGCGCCGCCGGCGTTGGTTGCACGATCTTTCCGGGCTCGCCGTCCGGCAGCGAAGAGGGGGACGCAGTAGATGTGGAGGCCATACTTGGATTAGTCGTCGATTTGGCGCTCGCCGCGGACTTCGGCTTTTGCGCCCAAGGAGGACGGTCAGGCTTGTCCTGGCTGAAGGCCATGCCAGTGATTAGTATCGCCGCGGCGGCGAGGATCAGGTGGGAGTGAAGACGAAAGGGTGTCATCGACATTGGGAGTTAGGATGCAGGTTTCCCGCGTTGTGTCGCCGTGGGTGTAGGCGGAAGTTCGCCCTCAGCCCAAACCGCGCCATCCTCGAAGTATTCCTTTTTCCAGATGGGAACAGTGCGCTTGAGAGTATCAATGGCGAAACGGCAGGCATCGAAGGCGGCGCCGCGGTGGGGCGCGCTGACGGCAATGAACACGCTGGTTTCACCGATTTCGAGGCGGCCAAGCCGGTGAACGATGGCTACGCGATGAATGCGGTATTTCTCGTGGAGTTGAGCCCCGATTTCGCGCATTTTTGCCAGGGCCATGGATTCGTAAGCCTCATAGTCAAGGTAGAGAGTCGCGCGATCGTGGGATTGGTTGCGGACGAACCCGTCGAAGGTCACGATCGCGCCGTCTTCGGGTGCGCGCACGTGCCGGGCCAGTACCGCCATTTCAATGGGCTCGCGCACCAATTGGTAGATGTCTTCGTAGGGCAATGTCGCCATCTGGATGCGTCAGCCTCCGCTTACCGGCGGGAGGAAAGCGACTTCGTCACCGGTGCGGAGCGGCGTATCCCAAGCGGCAAATTCCTGGTTTCGCGAAGCGACAACCGAAGAGCGGTATTTTGCGAGTTCCGAAAGGCGCACCGTGTAGAGCCCGAAAAGCTGCTCGATTGTCGTGGCCTCACCGATTTCGAGGGACTCCTCGGCATGTCCGACGAGCTCTTTTAGGCGGCCAAAAAAGAGGACGCTCACGCGAATTGTCTGTGAGACCTGTGGCACAGGAGAATTGTAACCCGCGCTGGGCAAGGGAGCCAGTGGGGCAGGCTTTAGCCTGCGCAATTCTGCAACTTGGCGCTGCTCGACTATTTCGAAGACAACGGGAGTTTCGTCCGCTTCGTACTGGAGATAAATTTTGAAAGCTTCAAATACTTGACCGCTCCGCGCGGCTTGCGTAGCGTGCAAGGAACTGGTTTTTTTGTCCGAGTCAGGCCAATGGAGCCGAGAGGAAAAAATGAAGATTCTGGTAACAGGTTCGTCGGGGCTTGTAGGGGGGGCGCTGGTCAGCGCACTGGCGGGTGCCGGGCATACGGTGTGCCGGCTGGTTCGGCCGGAGAGCGCGGCCGGCGAGGGATCGAAGGACGGCTTTGGCGTGGCGTGGAATCCGACCACCGGCGAATTGGGCGGTGCAGGCGTCGGCGCCGATGCGGTGGTGAACCTGGCAGGCGCATCGATTGCGGGAGGACGCTGGTCGACGCGGAGAAAAGAACTGCTGCGTGCAAGCCGCATCGATACGACCCGCGCACTGATAAATGCGCTCGCGAAGATGAATGTGCGGCCCAATGTACTGGTGTCCGCATCCGCCATCGGATTTTACGGCGATCGCGGTGACGAGATGTTGACGGAAGAGAGCAAGCCAGGGACGGATTTTCTGGCGGCCCTGACGCAGGTCTGGGAAGCAGAAGCGTTGAAGGCCGAAGCGCTGGGGATTCGCGTTGTACTGGCGAGGTTTGGAGTTATTCTCGCGCGCCAGGGAGGTGCACTTCCAAAAATGCTCACTCCTTGGTAGAGAATTCTGAGTTTACGCAGATTCTTGCTAGAGCGGTACATCGGCCCGCGCTGTTCCCTGCTCCGTCGATTGCGTTGCGCTTCGCGCTGGGAGAAATGGCGGACGCGCTGCTCCTGTCCAGCCAGCGCGTCGTACCACAAAGATTGGAAAAATTGGGCTACAGGTTTTTGCGCCCAGATTTGACGTCGGCCCTCGCCGCAATCCTCGCCAAAAGCTGATCGCAATTCCGTGCTACTTTTGCACGTTAATGGTTACAGTAACGCGCAGCGT
>WNFF01004617.1_pt1 | contig 11235 bp, 7 predicted proteins | sample 5400441 | NCBI WGS metagenome assembly WNFF01 (sample SAMN13153345, study PRJNA577476) | soil metagenome | isolation source: 120 cm saprolite under Douglas fir tree site 2 hole 3 replicate 1 | place: USA:California | collected 2015-04-18
GCGCAATATTCGGCGAGCACCATCTGCTCAAGGGCGCCAGAGCCGGCGTCGGTCTTGAGCGGCAGCATGCGCGACAGTACCGACCAGTCCGCCACCACATACCCGATCCGCAGCGCCGGCGCGATCGATTTGGAAAATGAGCCGATGTGGATGACGTTGCGGCTCTTGCTCAGTGCGTAGATCGCCGGCGGCCGTTTGCCGTCCCAGATCAGGTCGGCGTAGCAGTCGTCCTCGAAGATCGGCACGTTGTGGGTTTCGGCAAGGCGCAGCAGCCCCAACCGTCGCTCTTGCCCCATGATGGCGCCGGTCGGGTTTTGCACGGTCGGGATGGTGTAGATGTACTTCGGGTGGATGCCGCGTCCCTTGAGGTCGTCGAGCGCGGCGGACAGTGCATCGAGGCGCAAGCCCTCGTGGTCGAGCGGCACCCCGATGGCATTGACGCCGAGGCGGGCAAGGCGGCTGAGCGAGCCGAAATAGGTGACCTGCTCGACCAGCACGGTGTCGCCGCGCGAAAGCAAAAGGCCGTTGACGAGTTCGATGCCCTGGAGCGATCCGGAGGTAATGAGAATCTCGTCGGCCGTACAGGAAATCCCCGCGTCGCCCTTGAGCTTTTCGACCAGGAATTCACGCAGCCGCCGGTAGCCGAGGGGGCCGTTTGCGAGCCCATAGGTCGCAAGCGTCCTGCCCTCGCGCTTGAGCACCGCAGTCGCAGCCGCGATCAGTTCCTCGACCGGCACCTGCGCCGCATCGTTGTGGCCGCCGGTGAAGTTGTACTTGGGAAAGCCATTCCACTTGATCGCCGGCGCCGGCAAACCGGCCGGCAGCAGGGGCGCGAAGTCGAACGGTCCCGTGGCGGTGGTGGATGCAGCTTGCGTCATGATTTCTCCCGGTGCTCTAGAGCGGGATGACTTTTCTTCGAATCGTCATCCCGCTCTAGCTTATTGTTGGAGCATGATCTTTTCCGAAAACCGGTTCCACTTTTCGGGATCATGCTCTAAGGCGTAAGCGTCCTGGCGACCCGGAAACCCACATAATGGACACGGTCGTCCGGGTCGGCCCAGATGCGGACGGCGGCACGGAGGTTCTTCGGGAAGTTGTACCATGAACCGCCGCGGAGCGGGCGGAGACCGCAAACGGGTCCCGATCCCCCCACTGCAATCATCATCCGTCCAACCCGCGCTCCCGGTGTCCAAGCCGAACCGTCGGACGGCGCGCCCGCATAGCCGTCATGATAGCAGTCGCCGGTCCACTGTGAGGCGTTGCCGAGCATGTCGTACAAGCCGAATGGATTCGCAGCGAAACTCCCCACCGGCGATGTATATGCGTAGCCGTCGCTGCACGGCGCCGCCGTCCAAGCTTTGGCTCCCGCGATGGTGCTCTTTGCAGTCTGATCCGCGACATTGCCGTACCGGCACAGGTCAGTTTCCTCATTGCCGAACCAATACCGTGGATACGAGCCGGGCTGCGTCCGCGCCCGCGCGGCGTATTCCCATTCTGCCTCGGTCACCACGCGATAGGCCTTGCCGGTCTTGCGGGCCAACCAATCCGCATACGCCTTAGCGTCGTTCCAGTTCAGGCACACCGCGGGATGAGACCCGCGTTGGGTGAAGCCGGGAGTACGCCACGAACGACCCGAGCGTTCCTTGTTCTCCCCGCCTTCGAACGTCTGGCACTTGGAGCCGGTATCATATCTGGTTTCCGCCACGAAGGCCGCGAATTGATCGACCGTGATGTGAAATCTGCCGACCGCAAACGGTCGCACGAACGTCACTTGATGGAGAGGACCTTCGTCCTCGTCGTGATCATGTTCGCTTTCCGGCGATCCCATCGTGAAGGCACCAGCCGGCACCACCATCATCTCGGGGCACTGGATGCATTCCTTGAATGCATCACCAGGCCTCAGCGCGCATTCTTCGGTGGCGGATAGCGGCACGGCCGTTCGCGGTGATGCCGACACCGCTGTTAATCCGCCGCCACACCCGCCGGAGGGGATCGGCGTTACCATTGGCGGCGCCACCACCGCGAGCTTGGCCGGTGGGGGCGGCGCTGCGGGCGATGCGGGCGGCGCGACGACCTCCTTGCGCAACTCGTCAAGCCGTGCACGGGCCATCGAGGCGTATGGCGTGCTGCCGAACTGGCGAATGAAATCCTCCAACACGGCGACGCTCGTGGTGTTTTGGGTCGCGGTCCAGGCCTGTCGCGCCTGATCAACAGGCAGGAGTGGCGCCGCGACGGCGGGCTTTGCTCCCGGCTTGAAATAGATCTCCGCGCTCGGCAGCGCCCCATAGACAACCGGCTCCTGTCGCAAATTCGTCGCGTTGAGTACGGCTTCGCGGACGTTGCGGAAAAGGTAATTAACCTCCAGTCCGGGCGTCTCGATTTGCCGCAGAAGCGCCGCAGTGAACGGGCTGTTGCGGCCCGTTCCATCGCTCGCCGTGGTGCCCTCTTTCGCCGCAAAGGCGACCAGGACGCTGCCGGCGGGTTCCACCCGCGTCAGACCTCGTTCGACCGCCCGGACCGGCATGCTGCGTTGCATCCGCGCTGCAAACGGATTGTTGCGGCAGGCATCGAGAATGATCAAGCCAAGCTTGGAGGCTGCGCCGACAATGGGCACCAGGCTTCTGAGCGCAATCGCTTCCTGCTCCGCCGCAATATCTTCCTTGAGTTCGGCATCGACCGGGATCAACCAGTTGTCGCCGCCGATCTCAATGCCATGGCCGGCAAAGAACACCACTGCCATTTCGGATCGCCGGGCCTGCGGGGCGAAATCCCGCAAGGCCACGCGCATGTCTTCGGAGGTCCCGTTGATGATCCGCCGGACCGTGAATCCCAGCCGCGCCAATGACGCTGCGACGTCAGCTGCATCATTGGCGGGGTTGGGCAGGGCGGGGACGTTCCGATAGCCGCTGTTGCCGATGACGAGCGCAACGCGGGTCTGGGCGTAGCCGGGCATGGCGCCCAACAGCAGCACGAGCAGTGCCCATGCGATAGCAAAGGCGACGCGCATGGTCGATTCCTCGAAGCAGCCTACGATATCGTCACGAACGGCTGGTCTTTCACCGCCGCGACCAGGCCGTTGAATGCCTCGTTCACCTTCGGCCATGCGGGCAGCTTCGCCACGTTGTCAAGCCAGCGTCTGATGTTCGGGTAGGCCGAAAAATCGACCTTGATGATCTCGCCGATCGACACCAGGCAGGCGCCGAAGTAGTCCGCGATCGTCACCTGATCGCCGCACAGATAATTCTTGTCCGGGCCGATCCAGTGGTCGTTGAGCACCTTCAGCCACCGCTTGGAGTGTTCTTTCCCCATTTCGAGGGTGGCGGCCTGGGCCTCGTCACTGCGCCGCTTGAGATTTGGGAACAGCTGCGGGTAGCACAGCCCGTAGCCGAAATCGCGATAGAAGTTGGTGTTGATCCAATCCATGACCTCGTTGACCTTGGCCCGCTGCTTGAGGTCCTTGGGGTAGGCCGGAGAGCCGACTTTATCGGCAAGATATTTCAGAATCGCGGAGCTTTCCGTGAGCCGCAAGTCGCCGTCTTCCAGCATCGGCACCAGGCAGTTCGGATTGACGGCGGAATAGGGCAGATTGTATTGCGCGCCTGTCATGATATCGACCACCTCTTCTTCCACCGGAATCCGGTGCTCGGCGACGAACAGCCGCACGGGCCTGCTGGTTGTCGATATAGGGTGCATGTAGAGTTTCATGGGTCTAGCCTCCCTCCCTGGAAATATCGCTGCCGTCTGGAGCGTGTTTCAATCCGGCTGGGCGTCGTGCGCGGGCTTGACCCGCGTAACCGTCCGCTTCGCAGTGTTTTGCTTTCGATAGGGGGCCGGGTCAAGCCCGACGATGGCGGCAGACCCGTGGGCGGGCAAAATCGCCGGCGAGGACGGTGACGACCCAGCTCGTTATGCGGTGTCGTCTTCGATCACGCCGGTCAATGCCGCTCGCCGCGAAAGACTTGTCCCCCTTGCTTGAGGGTCAAGGCGATCACTTTGCCGTCGGCGTCGCGCTCGAAGTCGAACTCGGCGCCGACGCCCTCGGCGACGAAGATATCCTTATCGACAGATGCGACTTCGCGCGGCCCTCCGCGGGAGCCCTGCACGAAGAGCTTAGCGCCGGTGGAGAAGACGCGCAGCGCAATGGCGGGCGAAAGCGGATAGTTGCCGTCGTACTCCTTAAGCTCGGCTTCGGTCGGCGTCCATTTGGCAGCGACCGCCGCGGGTGCGCCGATGCGCTCGGCCTCGAACGCGCCGCCCCCCTGAAACAAAGTGAAGGTGTATGTGCCGTCAGCTTTGCGCTTCGGACGCAACACCGCGTCGAACTGGAGCGGATAGAAATCGCCAGCGCTGTCGTAGCCCATTTCGAATTCGGGCTGACCGTCGGCTTGGATGGTGAGCGCGTCGCCCTTGTGACGTAAATCCATGCCGAGGCCGCCCTGCAAGCGATAACGGCCTACGAGCGCGTCGATCAGCTTGACGTCGGCGGTCGCGACCATGCGCGGCGCGCCGGCAGGTGCTGAGGGATCGAGCAGGTGCAGCCCGAGCGTAACGAGGCCGCCGAGGTTGGTGAGCGCCGTGTCGCTAAGCAAGACGGCGGCGCGCTTCGCGGCGCGATCGAAGGCGACGAAAGACGAATAGCCTCCGGTGCCGCCCCCATGCATGATGATGGTGTGGCCGTTCGCGATATTCGCGGTGGACAGGATCTCCCAATTCATACCCATCGTATGGCCGCCGATCCTGGCGACTTGCTGTTGCGTCTGTGCCAACGCCGGCGCGATCTCGCTCTCGCGCGTGCCAAGCTCGCCTTCGACGTAGCGCACCATGTCGGGCAACGTCGCACGCACGCCGCCGACGCCAGCCATGTCGACAGGAAAATCCCACGGCACCTGGGGCATGGTGTTGGGGAGGTGCCCTTGCGCGAGACGAACTTGCAGCGGGCGCTTGGCGATATAGGTCTCGTTCATGGCGAGCGGCGCCAGCAGACGTTCGCGCAGCAACGTCTCGTAGTCTTTGCCGCTGCGCTTGGCGAGCGCGTAGGACAGCACCATCATGGCGAAATTCGAATACTCCCACTGCGAGCCAGGCGCGCGCGTCAGCCGCGTCGCGGCCAGGGCGCCGAGCAGATCGCCCTCGGTGAAGGCGGCGTAAGGGTTGTTCATGTCGGTCATGCGCCACGGGAACGACGGCAGGCCTGAGGTGTGGGTGACGATGTCGCCGATGGTGATCTCGCGGCCCTCGAACGACGGCACGCTCGTTCCCGGCGGCAGCAGCTTGGCGATAGGGTCGTTGAGTGCGACTTCGCCGCGCGCGATGAATTCGGCGAGCAGCGCGGCGGTCATCGTCTTGGTGACGGAGCCGATTTCGAACGCCGTGTGCTCATCGTATGGGCGCTGGGATTTCGGGTCGGCGCAGACATAGGCGCTCGCGGTCGTGCCATTGTCGATCACCGCCGCCGCGACGCAAACGCCGGTCCGATCGCCCTTGAAGCGCTGCTCGAGTGCCGCGCGCAGATCATTGTCGCTCATGGCAAAGGCCGACATTGTCGAAAGCACGACAGCAGCAAGGCTGAGGAGATGCGTTCTCATGGGTTCCTCGTAGTCGTTGAGCTGCACGCCCGCAAGCACAGGGCGATCGCCTCTGGCGCAGCCCTTACCTCTCCCCGCAAGCGGGAGAGGTCAGAATGAGCGCGCTCTTCGCGCTCATTCTGGGTGAGGGGGCCTCTCCACGAGTCTGGGCGTGTCGGCGAGTCTTGAGCCGGTGGAAACGCCCCCTCACCCCGACCCTCTTCTCGCAAGCGGGGAGAGGGAGCAGCACCGCTGCCACCACATGCGATCACTTGGCCCGCAAGCGCGGGTCAGGGAAGGGCTTCGGTACGTCACCCCACCATCAGCACATCTCAGCCGGCGCGCACGTATCCGTAGCGCAGGTTCGACGGCTCCTTGGCGGCGCGTTCGTATTGGTTCTTGAGGCTCGCCAGCCGGTCCTCCGAATAGGCCGGCATCGTGGTGTTTTCCGCCGCCTTCAGGTTGAGCCGGTAGAGGCGGGTCGCGTTGATGCCGAAGATCAGCTGCTTGACCCCGCTATTGGCGCCGCCAAGCGGCGCGAATCCGTATTTCTTTTGCATGTCTTCGGGGATCTCGAGCCGCCGCAGCGCCTCGATCTGCCACTGCGGCGAGCCGTACCACACCGAGTCGGTGCCCCACATGACGTGATCCACGCCGAAGCCCTTGATCAGCGTGCCGACGAGGGCCGCGCAGAATTTCGGGTGCGCGACGGCCGAATTGGCAAACGACGTGCCGAGCTCCGCGTAGACGTTGGTGACGCCGAACCGCTGCGGGATTTCCGCAAGATCGCTCGCCCACTTGATGCGGCCGGACGCCTCGAACTCCGCCCACGCCTGGTCGGGCAGCTCAAGGAACGCCCGCAGCGCCGAGTGATAGACGACGAAATTCATTTGCGGCCAGTCCTTGGCGGCCTTGCCGATGTCCCAGGCGGTGGCGTATTCCCACACGCCGGCGAAGGACTTCTCATAGTCGGGCGGCAGCAGGCCCTTGTGGATGCAGAGCGTGGTGATGCCGGCTTTGACCGCCTTTTCGTAGAACGGATACATCACCTGCTCGTCGTCGAGACGCCACGGGAATTTCGACGGCCCCAGCGGGTCGCCGATGGTGTAGGACTTCCAGGAATCGGGTTTGTAGACCGCGATTGCCTTGTCGACCTCCTCCATCCAGCCGGGCTGTTTCGGCGTGATCACCGTGTGCGCGAGCAACCGGCGGGAGCCGGCGAAATCGTTGATCATCTGGCGCGCGCTGACGATCTGCTCGTTCGACAGCAGCCACCAGCTCGGGTCGTCGAACGGCGCCCCGCTCAAGAGCGCGAGGTTGGTGTCGCTGTCATAGTAGATCTCCTTGACGTAGTTCTGGAATTTGTAGCGGGCGAGCGACGTTACGCCCTCTTCTAACATTTTCGGATTCCAGTGCTGGCCGGCGAACTGGGCAAGGCCGAGGAGTTCCTCGTGCTTGAAATCGTCGCGCACGAAATGGGTCTGCACATCGAAGATGAACTGGCCGGCGAGGCTCTGCGCCCGCGCCAGCATCATTTCGGGATCATGCTGCTCGGCGGCCTCGACCTGGAAGACCGGGCCGTAGATCTCGTTCATGGCGAGGAAGGCCGCCGCCATGCCGCAGCTCGTGCGCATGAACTGCCGGCGGCTCAAGCCCAGCCGCTTGCCGTTGAGGTCCGCCAGCTCGTTGATTCGCTCCTCGACCCGCTTCTGCGTCGCACTCTGCGGGGGCGGCAGATACTCGCCGTTCGACACGATCTGGGTCGGTATCGGCGTCGCGGCGGAGGCCTCCTCGGCCCCTGCGACAAGGCGCTGTTCTCGTTCACTGAGCCAACTACCCATCGTCGTCCTCCCTTAAGTCTGATTGACCTGGAGCACGTTCAGCAGAAGTGGCCACCGGTTTTGCATCCGAGCGTGGCCGGACTTGCGACCACCAAACCGAACGCGCGCCAATTGGTTGCGAGCGTGGAAAAATCTACACGCTCCGTTTGCCGAAATCATGGCCTTGGGTAATGGGGCAAAAGTCGTGGCAGTTCCTACCAGGCTGCTACCCGCGTCGTCCCGACTCCTACACCTGGCCCGCAATGTCTATATAGTGTTCGATTGCCGGCGAAAATGTAAACCTATGTCACCGCGTAACGTGCGGCCCGGATTAGCGAAATCCGAGGACCGCGAAAGTTCCCGTCCACTGTGCGTTCAATGAGGTCGGATCGGCATGATTGAGGCCATCGACCGGGGCGCCGGTTCCAACAGGTCTTCCGGCGCAAGATCGCTGATCGCGCTGCGCGGCGTCAGCCGTATTCATGACGGCGGCGCCATAGCGGCGCTTAGAAACGTCGACCTGCAAATCAGAGAGGGCGATTGTGTCGCTGTCGTCGGCGCGAGCGGCAGCGGCAAGAGTAGCCTCGTCAATATCTTGTGCGGCATCGATTATCCGACTTCCGGGCATGTGATCTGGCAGGGGCGGCCTATTCGCAAGAAAAAGGATTGGGTATGGTTGCGGCGTTTGCGTATCGGCATCGTGTTCCAGGAATTCAACCTCATTCCGACTCTTACGGTGTTGGAAAACGTCGAACTCGCGCTTCTCGGCCGTGGCATGTCCGCCAAGCATCGTTATACCCGCGCCGGGATGGTGCTGGGCCGCGTCGGTCTAGATCATCGTCCGCACCATCTGGTCACCAGGCTGTCGGGCGGCGAGCGTCAGCGCGTGGCGATTGCGCGCGCCATCGTCAGTGAACCGAAGCTGCTGCTTGCCGACGAGCCGACCGGGAATCTCGACAGCGCCAGTGCCGAGAAGATCGCCGATCTCTTGTTCGATCTGCGCGAGATGACCGGCATGACGCTCATTCTGGTCACCCACGACGATGCACTCGCGGCCCGGTGTAGCCGACAGATCAGGCTTCGCGACGGCACCGTTGTGGAAGATACGCTCCGGGCGTTGATCTCCGGGTCGATCGGAGCCAAGTCCAAGATATGAAGTCCAAGATATGAACTCCAAGACATGAACCTTGTCAGCCTTGCACTTCGCAATCTCGGGCGGCGGCCGGTCCGCACCTGCCTGTCCGTCCTCGGCATCGGGTTGGCGGTCGGCAGCGCGCTGGCGCTCACAGCCCTGTCACGCAGCATTCAGGACGGCACGCGTGAAAGCGTGGATGAGATCGGCGGCGACCTCGTCGTCATGCAGAAAGGCGCATCCGACATTTTTGGCGGCTTCGTCCCGGAAGCAACCGTCGAACGCATTGCGGCGATCCCCGGCGTCGCGCGGGTGTCAGGAGCGCTCGTGGCGTTCGCCCCCAGCGGTGTTGCCAACAACGTCCTCACTTTTGGATGGCCCGTTACAAGCCACCTATGGAAAAAGGTTCCCCTGCGCGAAGGTCGCGTGCCGGCTGCCGGGGAACGCCACGTGGCGGTGCTCGGCGACACTGCGGCGGCCTCATTGGGTAAGAAGCTCAATGACGAGCTCGTTCTTTTTGGCGAGACCTTCCGTGTCGTCGGCATTACGGGTTACGCCTCGATCGTCAATCGCGGCCTGGTCCTTGTGCCGCTCGTCGATCTGCAGGAAGCGAGTTACCGGCCGCGTCAGGTCACCATCGCGCAAGTCAGCGTCGAGAATAATGGAGATCGCACCGAACTCGCGCGCATGCGCGCGGAAATCGAGGCCTTGGGTAATGTCGTCGCAGCGGCCCCCAATGAAGTTCTCGATCACGATCGCAATTTTGCAATCCTTGAGGCGGTGTCGCTCGCGATTGTGGTTGTCGCATTGGGAATGAGTGCACTCAACGTGCTGACCGCATTGGTGCTGGCAACGCAGGAGCGCACGCGCGAGATCGGCATTTTCGCGGCGATCGGGTGGAGCAGCGGCCGCATCATGAAATCGATCGTCATCGAGGGAATGTTGATGTGCGTGATCGGCTGCGGTCTCGGCGTGCTCTTGAGCTTCCTCGCCGCCCATGCGTTTCCTCGCATACCGACAATCGGCAATCTGATCTCTTTCAAGCCGAGCGTCGGGCTGATCGCTCCGGTCATCGGCGCGGCCTTCGTGCTCTGTACTCTCGGCGCTCTGCTGCCGGCGTGGCGGGCGGTGCGGATGCTTCCGGCAGAGGCGCTGCGGCGGATGTAAAGTGCGCTTGCCTCAGCCAATTTAAAGGGATCGGGGCACCGCAATGTAGGGCGATCCCTTGAAATCCATTGACGTAAGTGTGATCGCCGGCCTGGCTTGATCTCGGGCGAGTGACGAATTACTAAATTCGTCAGCATTCAGTTGGCTGCTTATTACCATCGGCAGGGGATACCGTGAATCCGCAGGCCAGAACCAACCCGGACGATACCCGTGCCCGGATTATGGACACGGCCGAAGCGCTGTTCCGGCGGCTCGGCTTCGCCAAGACGGCGGTGGCGGATATCGCGTCCGAACTCGATATGTCGCCCGCCAATGTCTACCGCTTTTTCCCTTCCAAGAACGCGATCGTCGAGGCGATCTGTCGGCGCTTCCTCGGCGAGATCGACCGCAAGGCCTGGGCTGTCGCCCGCGCCAAGGGGCCGGCCAGCGAGCGAATCGAGCAGCTGATCCTCGAAATTCTTAGCTATCATAAGGAAAACGTGCTCACCGAGCAGCGCGTCAACGACATGGTCGTGGCGGCGATCGAATTGAGCTGGGATGCGATCCGGGCGCACAAGGATGTCATGCGCACGGTGATGGAGGTGATCCTGCGCGACGGCATCGAGGCCGGCGAATTCGAGCCTGTCGAGCCGCGTGAGACGGCCGAGCTGATCCTTCGCTCCATGTTGTGTTTCACCCATCCCATGATAGTCGGGCAATGCCTGGAGGAAGGCCAGGACCTGGAGACCGAGGCTCGCGCGTCCGTCAGGTTCGCCCTCCGCGCCATCACCCCCCGGTAATGCCATGTCGAACCACTCGAGAGCGCGATTTTGTCTGAAGTGTGATGAAAAACGAATTTCATCACTTATTAGTGATCACTCACAGCTCCTCCCGGGAAGGGGCCACGACCGCCGTAACCGACCGCACAGGAGTGCCATCATGCCCTCGCCGATCTCACAGCAGCACATCCGCCCCATCGCAGCGATCCTCGTCGTGATCGCGCTCGCGCCCGCTCTCGCCGCCTGCAACGATGCGGCAACATCCGCAACCGCAACGGCGATCCGGCCGGTGCAGGTGCAGCGCGTCGTATTCGCCCGTGCGGACGAAAATCGCGAATTCGCCGGCGTGGTGCGCGCGCGCTACGAGACCGATCTTGGATTCAGGGTCGCCGGCAAGATGGTCGCTCGTCTCGTCAATGTCGGCGATCGGGTCCGGGCCGGCGATGCGGTAGCGCGGCTCGATCCGAGTGATCTCCAATTGCAGGTCGAAAGCGCTGACGCCGAACTCACGGCCGCCACGTCGAGTCTCGCCCAAGCCGCCGCTGACGAATTGCGTTACCAGAACCTTCGCGCCCGCGGCTACGCGGCAGTTGCGGACTATGAGCGCAAGAAGGCCGCCAAGGATGAGGCAGAGGGGCGGGTGGAGCGGGCGCGGCGCGCGCTCGACCTCGCCCACAACCAGCTCGCTTATACCGATCTCAAGGCCGATGCCGACGGCGTGATCACCGCGACGCTGGCGGAATCGGGGCAAGTGGTGGCGCTGGGCCAGGCGGTCGCGCGGCTCGCGCATCGTG
>WNFF01005460.1_pt1 | contig 11235 bp, 6 predicted proteins | sample 5400441 | NCBI WGS metagenome assembly WNFF01 (sample SAMN13153345, study PRJNA577476) | soil metagenome | isolation source: 120 cm saprolite under Douglas fir tree site 2 hole 3 replicate 1 | place: USA:California | collected 2015-04-18
CGCTACGCCCTACGTCAAAGACGCCTTCCATGAATATCTTGTTCATGGTAATTTACTAGCGGTCAATTCGGCACGTGTAGGCACAAAAGCTGGTGCGCTGTATACGCGAACAATCTCTGCTGGTGCGTCATTCACCTTGCGGCTGCGACTCACTAAAGTGATGCATCCCTATGATGAACGCAGAGTCTTTGCCTCACCTTTCGATGACTTCGACTCGACGTTCAGGTTGCGCCAGCGAGAAGCTGATGAGTTTTATGCAGCTCTTCAACCAGTTCACCTGGATGAGGATCAGCGGCGTGTACTCCGTCAGGCACTGGCAGGGATGCTGTGGAATAAACAATTCTATCACTATATTGTTGAGCAGTGGTTACAAGGTGACCAGGCCCAACCTCAACCTCCACCCCAGCGCAAGCAAGGGCGCAATCGTGAATGGCGGCATTTGTACAATGAACGGGTAATGTCGATGCCGGACAAATGGGAATACCCCTGGTATGCCTCCTGGGACCTGGCATTTCACTGCATTCCGTTCGCCCTCATCGATAGTGGCTTTGCTAAGAGCCAGCTTGATCTGCTGATGCGAGAGTGGTACATGCATCCCAATGGACAGCTTCCAGCCTACGAGTGGGCATTTGGCGACGTCAACCCGCCCGTGTTTGCCTGGGCAGCCTGGCGCGTTTACAAAATTGACCAGGAGCAAACTGGATGTGCGGATCGCATGTTCCTGGAGCGTATCTTTCACAAACTACTCCTCAACTTTACATGGTGGGTCAATCGTAAGGACTCAGAAGGTAATAATGTCTTTCAAGGTGGATTTCTTGGACTCGACAATATTGGCGTCTTTGACCGCAGTGCCCCGCTGCCAACAGGAGGCTATATCGAGCAGAGCGATGGCACCAGTTGGATGGGCATGTTTAGTTTGAACATGATGACTATCGCGCTTGAACTTGCACTTAACAATCCTGTCTATGAAGATATCGCGTTGAAGTTTTTTGAGCATTTTTTGGCTATTGCTGCCGCGATGAACAACATAGGCGATGAGGGGATCAGGCTTTGGGATGAGGAAGATGAATTTTTCTATGACGTACTCCATTTACCAGACGATACGTATCATCCAATCAAGCTTCGCTCACTCGTTGGACTGATCCCGTTGTGTGCAGTAGAGGTGCTCGAGCCACATGTACTTGATGCTTTGCCCACCTTCAAATACAACCTGACATGGTTTCTCAACTATCGACCTGATCTTATGCGACTGGTCTCTCACTGGCAACAACCCGAGGCTGGCGAACGTCGTCTCCTGGCACTTGTGCGGGGTCACCGCATGAAAAGTCTTCTCAAACGCATGCTCGACTCTACTGAGTTCTTGAGTGAGTACGGCATTCGTTCTCTGAGCAAGCATCATGCTGCTCATCCCTATATATTGCCTGTCAATGGCGTTACTTATAGCGTGCAGTACGACCCGGCTGAGTCGCGCTCTGAACTGTTTGGCGGTAACTCCAACTGGCGTGGCCCAATTTGGTTTCCTCTTAATTACCTGCTTATCGAGTCTCTTCATAAGTTCTATTACTACTATGGAGATGATTTCAAAGTGGAGTGTCCTACGGGTTCAGGCCAGTATTTCAATCTGAAAGAAGTTGCCGGTGAACTATCACAACGCCTCATGCGCCTCTTCCTCTGTGATAAGAATGGTCGTCGCCCATTCAATGGGGATGATGAACTTTTACGGCGCGATCCTCATTGGCGCGACTATCTCCTGTTCCATGAATTTTTTCACGGCGATAAAGGCACTGGTCTCGGTGCAAGCCACCAAACTGGCTGGACAGGACTTGTTGCAATGTTGCTTCAGCAGTCAGGAATACGGGGAGAAGACGATCCGATGGGAATTTCGAGTGTTGGGCACAGGCAGACTGTACCACTGGGTTACGAGCCGCTTAAACGTAGTTGACTTAACGCACCACAGTTTTCCTCAAATTCCCAAAATCGTCGTCGCCTGCGACGAAAGCAGCCCGCCACTGCCATGAGCAACCGCAAGCTTCGCCCCAGTGACCTGGCGCGGACCACACTGCCCGCGAAGTTGACGCGTTGCCTCGATAATGAGGAAGATGCCGCGCATGCCTGGATGATTGGAAGAAAGGCCCCCACCATCAGTATTGATCGGTAATTGACCGCCTAATGCGATACGGCCGTCCTGCACGAATGCTCCCCCCTCGCCTTTCCTGCAAAATCCCAGATCTTCGAGCAGCAGCAGCACAGTGATGGTAAAAGAATCGTATATCATCGCCATATCAATGTCACCTGGTGTTATTCCAGCTTCCGCAAAAGCCCGTGGAGCGGTTATTGCGGCGGCTGTCATTGTCAAATCAGGCATCTGCGAAATCTGTGCGTGGGTATGGCTTTCGCTGCTCCCCAGTACGAAAACTGGGGATTGCTTCAGGTCCCTGGCTCGTTCCTCTGTCGTTACCAGAACGGCTCCTCCCCCGTCGCTCACAACGCAGCAGTCGAGCAGGTGTAGCGGATCAGCTATCATGCGCGAATGGAGTACATCTTGCACGGTGATAAGATCACGATACATCGCAAGGGGATTAAGACTGGCATGCCTGCGTGTCACAACAGCGATTTCTGCAAGTTGTTCAGAAGAGGTGCCATACTGGTGCATGTGTCTTCGGGCTGCCATGGCGTAAGCGCCAACAAGCGTATTACCATAAGGAGCCTCGTAAGTTGCTTCGGGGATGGTTGTTGGTCTTCCTCCTGTGCCAAGCATACGCCCTCGGCTAGAGAACTGGTTGCTTGCATAGGTGATGAGTGCCACTTCACACTTACCTGCACGGATTGCTGCAACTGCATGGTTGAGGTGTGCTTCGAAGGATGAGCCTCCAATGGAGGTGCTGTCGCTATAACGAGGGTATAACTGTACATATTCGCAAAGCATCACTGTAGGCATGCCCAGTGTATGTGAGCTACAAAACACGCCATCGATGTCTTCTTTACGTAACCCGCTATCCTCTAGTACGCGCTGCAAGGCTTGGGCGTGCAATTGCATTTCGGTCATGTGGGGTACCCGGCCATAATCGGACTCAGCAACACCGACAATGGCAACGCGTCCATTGTAAGCAGGCATAAAGTGGATGCTCCTTCGCATTTTTGATGATACACGTATCGGTAGGGATTTAGTGACAGTCCTGGTGACCCGATTATAGCCTTTTTAGGAAAGGTAAGACAAGGGGGTTATCCAGGAGAGAGGAGGGTGATGATTTGAGAGGCATTCTTCGAAACAAAGTTTGTCGCAGTTGTCGCAGTTGTCGCGGTTGTTGCAGTTGTTGCGATTGTTGCGGTTGTATCACTTGAAACGTTTGCAACAGTTGCATCACTTGTAACAGCTATTTTTCCGCTCGATGGATGTTAAACGTGTATAAGGGGATGAGCGGATAGGTTCATAGCAGCGCTTCGTTGAAAATGGTAAGATATTGAACAGTCATCCAGTAGAGTAAGGATTCAACATGCCGGAAACCAATCGTCCCAAACCATTACCAGTTGTCACAGAGGAGAACCGCCCTTTCTGGGAAGGATGCCAGCAGGGGAAATTACTGTTGCAATATTGTATAGAGTGTCAACGCTACCAGTTCTATCCACGCCTCTACTGTATGAAATGTGGCTCCAATTCATTACGCTGGGTTGAAGCCAGCGGACATGGTGTGATCTACTCCTATACCATTATCCATCAGAACAAATCTCCCGAATTTGTACATGATACGCCGTATAACGTAGCGATTGTACAACTAGAAGAAGGGCCTCGCATGTTGAGTAATATAGTGGATGTTGACCTGACAGAACTGCGAGTTGATCTACCAGTAACTGTGGTTTTTGATCAAGCGACTGCTTCCATAACCTTGCCACGCTTCAGGCCGCGTCGTTAAGTTGTGAGATCATGTCATATAAAATATTCTTCTGTTTTCATCTGCTTCCAAAGCCTGATCTTTGTAATTCCTACCTTGCGTAGAATATCCTCTGTTTGCTGATGTGCCTGCGCTATTCCTCTGGGATTATGGGCGTCCGAGCCAACGCTTATGGGAGTATGATGCAATACGCAGGCTTTTGCAAGCCTGCGCACAAGACTGTGATAATGTAACACGTCATACCCATTGAACTCCAATGCAACATCATTGCGCGTCGCTTCCGCCGCCAACTGTTCAAGTTCTTCATCAAAGGTTGGTGGAAGATAAGGATTATTAACACGCAATCGTACAGGATGGCTAACCAGGCTGAAGTGGCCGCTGATTACTACCCCTCGCAATAGCTCAAAATACTGGAGCCAGAGCGCCTCACCTTCTTCCCGGCTCCATGTGTGGTTTGCCTCAAACTGTACACCATCGATTTCATGCACAGAACCAATTAAAAAATCCCAGTCGTATTCTTGAAAGAATGAATGGATCAGCTCGTTCTTCCCTGGAATAAAGTCCACTTCCAGACCCAGACGTGCATCAACATTTGATTGGCTGGCGGATGTGCGTACATCTTCGATATATGTGTTAAAGGTGAGTAGCGGACCTTCCAGACCCAGGTGATGTAATGCGGAGCGCGTTTCCTTCATTTGAAAGACATGTTCAGAGAGGCCAAGTACGCGTAATCCCTTCTGCTGTGCTGCCTGGATCATTTGCCATGCGGAACTGCGCGATACGTGACTATGCATATCAGTATCGATGGTCATAAAAATCTGTTCTCCCATGCGGTGGTGATTGGAGGGTTAGCTCACCATCGAACAACCGAGATGGCAAATCCGTCTGTGTAGTCGTCATCCATGGCCAGATCGAGCGAGATTAAGCGCGGATCACTGGCGATACGTTTGTTATATGCTACGATGCCAGCCATGCCTTCATCTTGAGATTCTTCGAAGCCTTTGCTACTGCGTATGCAGTTGTCCGCAACAATGATGCTGCCGGGCCGCGACAGACGCAGCGCCCAATCAAGGTACTGGGGATAGGGAGGTTTATCTGCATCAATAAAGATGAGATCGAAAGGAGCTTCATTCTCCAGATGTGGTAGCAAATCAAGAGCATTGCCAACTCTGACCGTGCAGCGGTCGCTCACACCCGCTTGCTCGAAAGCGTTACGCACTAGCTCGGCATGTTTAGGGTTTATTTCCAGGGTTATGAAGCGGCCGTTAGTGGGTAATGCTCGCGCAAGCCATATGCCACTATAACCTCCTAACGAGCCAATTTCAAGAATTTTTTGCGCATTACATGCTACAGCCATGAGTTGCAAGAATTTACCCTGGATCGGCGAAATTTGAATTTCTGGTAATCCCGCCTGCCTGGCTGCTTGCAAAGCACGCTGCAATCCTTCATCTTCAGCGGCAAATTGATGGGTAATCGCTTCTACAATAATTTGACGTGTCTTTGCCTGTTGCTGTAATCCTGCCAATTCAGAATTGTCATTAGCCATGTTTGAATTTCCCTCACTTTTAAAGAGATCTTTACTGTGCCTCTGCATTGTGATATTCGAGATTTGCGAGGATGCGCTCAACCCAATCCAGTTCGATTGTGGCTCCGCAATCTTTGAACAAGTCATGGGCCTGGTTTAGATAAGCAAGCCCTCTCTGGTATATTTCATCCCCAGGCACGCTGCGACGTAACAAGGTGACTCCAAAACCATGCAGTGCGCGAGCATAGTCAAGGCGCATTTCGTACGTGTTGAATACCTCTATTGCTTGCTCAAAGTACTCATCTGCCTGTTCATGTTGGTCCTGTGCTGCAAGGATGCGTCCAAGTAATCGCTGTGAGCGCCCCAGTAAGCGTGTCAATTCTAGTACACGCGCCTCCTCGAGCGTTTGGAATGCCTTCTGCTGCGCAGTATCCAGGTCACCGAGAAAGAAATACACACCTGCTAATGTCAGGTGGCCCTCGGTCATAACCTCCGCGTCCAGCCCCTCGAGAGCGAGCGCTCTCTCTAACGCTGCTCTGGCATTGAGTAGGAGACGGTAGCATGGAGGGTCTTGCAGTATGGTTTGTTCTTTCAGATTGATGACATCGACATTGGAGATTGCGATGGCTTGTGCTACGCGCCAGTCACCTAATGCGACAAGGGCAAAACCTATGCCACGCGTGCTCTGCATAGCGCGTCCCAGTGCCAGAGAACGACGAATATGTTCCAGTGCGCCACGCATATTTCCCTGGTCTTGTAGTGCACTCGCTAAGGCGACATGACTCCAGCACAACTGTTCCCGGTCGTTAATACGTTCTGCTAGCATGATACTTCGCTTGAACCATTCTTCTGCTTCTCGCAAATCCCCACTGCGCGCTGCAACATCTGCCAGGTTGCCTATCACAAATGCCATATCTGGAAAGTCACTGTTGCGCTCGGCGAGTTCAAGGGCACGCTGAAAGTAGGTGCGAGCAACTGCGTTTTCCGCTTTAAAGACATAGACTGCACCCAGGTTACCGTAAACCTGCGTCAGTGCTGTAACCAGACCATGCTGTTCGAAAATTGAGCGGGCCGTTTCTAAATGTTTCAACCCTTCTGCATACTGACCAATAGAAGCTGAAGTAATGCCGAGTATTTCATGACAGCGACCAACTTCCAAAGGATCACCCACGAGCGCGCGTGCAATGCGAGATTGTAGTTCAGTGGTTGATGGTGGGTGATTTCTGGCATATGTCTTTTGAGAATCGGCGCCCCTCGTATGTTGCTCTTCTCTTACTTGTGAGAGCATCTCTAAAGCTTCTAGCGCATACGTGCGAGCATCATCATAGTTGCCTTCTTTCCAACTTATATCTCCTTTTTGTAAATGAAGGCATGCCCATGCTGCGCCAGAGGTGACACCCGCTTCAAGCATGGCTTGTTTGCCATATTGATAACACTGCCGAGCCTGTGTAAAATCGCCGGTCTCTGCCCAGGTTCGGCAAATTTCGCGCCAGATCAATGCTTGTAGTTGTGCTTCTTGCTGCAACTCTTGTTGAGCTTTAGTATCACTCATTTGAGCCGATGCACTGGTATGGGTCTTGAGTTGATGAAGGTTGCGCAGGTCAAGTACGTTTTCGTAAAGTTTACGGGCTTCTGCATAATCGCCTTTCACCATGTTACATTCAGCAACTTGCTCAAGTAAGTAAGCCAGGTGCAGTGGATCTACCTCAGACTCCAGGCTTGTTGAGATATTCCCACCCGTTAGCGCCTCTATAGCCTGACGATAGTAATGTTCAGCCTCAGAATAGGCGGGAAGACAGAAAGCGCGATTTCCGGCGATTTCGGCGTAATAGACTATTTCCCTGGAGTCGCTACCACCTTTGCTGAGGTGGTACGTAATAGCGCCAGCAACCTCTGCCTCGTTCCCATGGTGTAAATCGAGTAACGCTTTCGCAGCACGTCGGTGCATTTGAGATCGTCTAGCCGCAGACAGACGTTCATAGAGATGGCTGACGATCAGCGGGTGCCAGAAGTAATAGGTTATGCGGTCGTTTGTTCCTTCTTCGGTGAGTAATCCAGCGCGTAATGCCTCTTCGATCAGATCAAGAATGGTATCTTCATTCATTCCTTGATCACCTGCCATGAAGAGTAGCTGGTTAAACTCAAACGAGCCTCCAAGAATAGCAGCTTTACTCAGTAGTAATTGGCAATCACTGCTGAGCTTGCTAAGACGACGCTCAAGAACGGCTGCAATTGTTTCAGGTAATGTCACAACACGATTGATGCCCACTCGAACTTCATCGCCGGAGGGGTTGAACTGCGGAGTGAATGCAATGTCGTTTGCGGAATTTGCAGGAGAGAGGAGTGAATTTTCACTTACTCGTGCCAGTTCCTCTGCAAAAAAAGGATTGCCACCTGCGTGAATCTGGATACTTTGCACAATTTCATTGGGGAGATATGCGACAAGTGAGCCAATCTGAGCCTGGGTCAAGGGTTGTAGAGAAAAACTGACAATGATCTGTTCTCTTCGCAGATCGTTGATAAGAGTACATAAATTGGAATTTGCGGTCAGTTCAACATCTCGACAGGTCCCTACAATCAATATGCGTTGATCCTGTAAATGGCGAACCAGGAAAGCAAGCAATTCAAGGCTACTATTATCAGTCCAATGCAGATCATCCAGTACCAGCAGCAATGGTGTTGTTCTGCTCAATGTACTAAGAAGCGCGAGTGTAGCCTCCCATAGATGTAACCTTTCTTGTTCTGGTGGTAATGATGATGCGTATCTGTTTTGCAACGGAGTCAACGGATCGTAGGTAGCAAGTTCTGGCAATAATGCACTGAGCCTTGCGAGTTTGGAGTTTGAACCAGAAGTATCATGAATGCTGTCGGTAGTATGATCTGTAGGATACATAGAAGGCGCTTCAAAGATTGATTTTAGTAATTCAGGGGAAGTGTCTTGAAGAAGCGTTCGTAGCACGTCAGTCCAAAGCCGATAAGGGATAGTGCTCTCTTGTTCGTATGCATGCGTCCAGGCGACAGACCAACCTCTGGCATTGCCTTCCTGGCTCAATTCCTCGGCCAACCGGGTTTTCCCTATACCTGTTTCACCCATCAGTAACAGGAAGTGACAATTTTTTTGATTCCAATGTGAATCACCTGTACTCTGTTTGGCAGGCTGTCTCATTCCGTCAAACTTGACGTTTTGAGCTGTTTCCGGCGAAGCATTCTCAGTAGTCAGTAAGTACTGTCGCAAAATGGCAAGTTCACGATCACGTCCAACTAGTGGACTCTGATTTTGGCGTCCCAACTGTAAAATCGGACGAGGGAATGACTGGATAATTCGCTGATTTATCACAGGAGCAGGTGGTCTTTGCGGTCCGATTTGGACTTCAACAGGAGTAGCCTGAGACGTTATCGGATGTGGGGTATACATGTACCCCTGGCGTAGTGCTTCGTAGAGTTCGTTTGTTTCAGGTAAGGGCTCGCTTGCATAATCACGTTGTAGCATGTTGGCCAGGCGCTGATAGACCTGAAAAGCTTCACCCCTTCGATCGAGTTGAGTAAGCAACAGCATCAGGCGACGTACTGCTGTTTCGTGTGTAGGATCGGTTGCGAGTAGACGGTCGAGTGGTTCGATGGCACTGGCGAGTGCTCCTCTTGATGCTCTTAATTCTGCCAGGTTCAGCAGTAAACCAATCCAGCCTCGGCGGAGTGACTCACGGCGAGTAGCTGCCCATTCGGAGTAAAGTTCTTCAAGTAAATAATCGCCCCCGTAGAGTCGGGCCGCTTCCTCAAGAATCTGTTCTGCCTGTGAAAGATCAGATGTAACATTTGCTTTATTAAGTAAGCCCTCAAATATATCGGCGTCGACCCAGATATGGCTGGCACTGGCTAGTTGCAATACATCCTGTTCGAGTCGTAATAACTGCGATGTTGCTGGTTTTGTTATCTCGGGTTCAAGGATCTGACGCACTTCATGTACTGCGCCATTTAAGCGGTTCGCAGCCGTCTCAATGTCGAGATCAGGCCAGATCGCTTCCATTACCTGTTCTCTACCTGATCGTCGTCCTGCATTGCTGAGAAGGCAGCCCAGCAATGCTCGAGCACGGCGACGTTGCCACATGCGGCTGGTAATGGTTTGCCAATCACTGCCATTTCTGCATTCAATGCGAAATTGACCAAGAACGTAGATTCGTAATGAGGGTTGCTTGTCCGTTGTGTCCTCTAATATTGAGATTGATGAAGTGCTCCCTATCAGGGATGTCTCAACAAGACCGTCCTTTTGTACCTGAAGTTGAATCTGTGGATTAGAAGATGCTGCCGTTTTTAATGTAGGAATATTTCGCCGCTGGGATTTGCTTTTATTAGTTTCGATTTCTACATTTTCAGGAGCATGTATGCCTATATATTTGCTGACAGTTCGGCCATTAACACTCCAATAGGCATACCAGTATGGCCCGTGGCCTGCTCCCTCTTTACATTTTCGACAACGTTGTTTCCCACAGCGAGTAAACTGTTGTCGATAGGTGACTTTACTGCTCATCAGTGAATTCCCTCTCCCCCGAGAAGGTTACTCTATGCATGAGTGACTTTTAAATCACTCGTACTGAATATACATTTTCCCTACACTTAACAAGTCTTACAGAAGACACACATATTATAACTTACTCATTCAAGGGGCAATTATGCAGATTGAATAGTAAATGCGGATACGATTGTGCTTGTGATGGCCGTAATTATTTGTCAATATGCAACATTCTGGTCTTCTACTTGACTTACATTGCTTCAGTGTTTATACTCAATATATGAGTACTTAACCGATGAGTCTAAGCATTGCTCTGATTTAGAATGCGCTTCGTCTTAACTGTGATGCCAGACTTATAACATCCGGTGCAGCGGGTGTTGTCAGGAGAAGTACTCTTTTTTTGCGAGTTCTAAAAAAGCAGCTATGCTTTTCGACCTTTGAGCAAAATGAAATCGTAAAATGAAATCGTTCGAAAAACTTGCGAGTTGACCATCCGGCTTTCGCACTATTTCAAAGTAGCTTTGTATGTGGTTATTACTCTCTAAAATAAACTGCGCTAGCCTGGCTTTTTCGTCGAAAGGCATTTGCGAGCGCGCAGTCCAATCATCATATTCGTGTGTTTTACGGAAGAATTCCATATGTTCGATTGACAGTCCCGCCTCTTTAAAAAATGCTTGCCACTCTTCGGCAGTGCAAGATCTTCCATGCGATGGATCACGCCATTTTTCGACGGTGTTGTCGAATGTATCGAGTTCTGGATCGCCGGGCGCCATACAATCAATAAGCAGGAATATTCCTCCTGGTTTTAAGACTCGCGCAACTTCTTGCACGAATTGTGATATATTAGGAAAGTGGTGGGGCGCGATACGACAGGTAACGCGGTCGAAACTTTCTGATGCAAATGGGAGTTGTTCGGCATCCGCCACTTGAAATACTGCATTGGTTACACCTTGTGCAAGTATAAAATCACGAGCTTTTTCAAGCATGCGAGGCGTCAAGTCGGTAACGGTTACCTGGGCAACATATGGTGCAACGGCAAGTGCAGTGTGCCCACCACCGGTAGCTATATCAAGCGCTTGCAGTTGTGGATTCCATTCTCCTAGTTCGATGAGTCGTTGCATATCGTTTCCCGTGCGATGTGAGAAGCTGGCAACATAGCTTTCTGCTGTGCGCGAGAAATAGTCTTGTACCTGTGTTTTTTTCTGTTCATTAGCTGGTGGGGGTGTATCTGTCATGTGTGAATGATTCCTCTCCCTTGGTTTCATGGTTGTGTAAATCCTGACTTCTATATTATACTTGCAGTGATAGAAAAA
>WNFF01004618.1_pt1 | contig 11234 bp, 14 predicted proteins | sample 5400441 | NCBI WGS metagenome assembly WNFF01 (sample SAMN13153345, study PRJNA577476) | soil metagenome | isolation source: 120 cm saprolite under Douglas fir tree site 2 hole 3 replicate 1 | place: USA:California | collected 2015-04-18
TCAGGCCGGTGACGCATCCGATCAACTTCAATCCCGGCATCATCAAGGGCGGCGATTGGGCCTCCAGCGTGCCGGCATGGTGCGACGTCGATTGCCGGATCGCGATCTTGCCGGGCTGGTCGGTGGCCGATTGTCAGGCAGAAATTCTTGGCTGCGTCTCGGCTGCGGCGCGCGATCATCGCTTCCTCTCCAACAATCCGCCGGATGTGGAGTGGTCCGGGTTTCTGTCGGAAGGCTATGAATTGAAGGATTCAGCCGAAGCGGAAGCCGCGTTCGGCAAGGCCTTCACCGCGGTTTACGGCGGCGAGGTGCAGGACCTCGTATTCACCGCGCTCACCGACACGCGGTTCTATGGGCTGAACTACAACATTCCGAGCCTGTGCTTCGGCGCCAGCGGCGCGGCGATGCACGGCTTCAACGAATATGTCGATCTGGACTCGTTGCGGAAATCGACCAAGGCCACCGCGCTGTTCATCGCGGAATGGTGTGGGGTGGAAAAGATGTAGCTCCCTACGACGTCATTGCGAGCCAACGGGTCGCGCGAATGCGCGCCCGATGACAGGCTCCGCGAAGCAATCCATAGCCTCAAGGAAAGGTGGATTGCTTCGTCGCTTTGCTCCTCGCAATGACGATCGAGAGTTTCAGGACGGGTACAGCGTCTCGACGGTTTCTTCGGTGAGACACACGATCCGGCGGGGAGTGACGCATGACGGACGTATGGCGAATTTCAAGACGCTTGTCACTGCAACTACCCCGTACGTCATTGCCGGGTGTGACCCGGCAATCCATCATCTCAAAAGCTTTTTGATGAAGATTGATGGATACGCGGGTCTTCATCCGTTAAGACGGCGCTTCGCGCCTTATGCCCGCGTATGATGGCTGGAGAAAACAGAGAGGATCACCGATCATGACGCCGCTCGAAAAAGTCAATTCGATGAAGATGCCTTTTGCGGAGCTGAAAGGCGTGACGTTCACCGAAGCCGGGAAAGATCGCGTGGTGGCGCGGATGCTGGTGCGGCCGGATCTCTGCACCCTCGGGCACACGATTCACGGTGGCGCGCTCATGGCATTGGCAGATTCGGTCGGGGCGGCCGCGACCGTCGTCAATTTGCCCGAGGATGCCAAGGGCACCACCACGATCGAAAGCAAGACCAATTTCATCGGCGGCGCCAAGGAAGGTATGACCGTGATCGCGATCGCGACCCCGGTGCATCGGGGACGGCGGACCCAGGTCTGGCAAACCCGGCTGGAGACCGAGGAGGGCCGCCTTGTAGCAATCGTCACGCAGACGCAGATGGTGTTGTAGCAGAGCGAACGGCGCGCGATCGCACCCTATGCAGCGTTAACCGTCTGCACGGCGTTCAACATTCCGGTTTGCGCGTGACAGTCCACGTATTCGAAAAACTGTTCGTCGGCCCGCGCGACCGTAACCTCGTGATAGAGTCGCAGCTTCGCGGCCGGCCCCAATGTCGACAGATATTTCATGGCGGCGCCGAAGATCCTGACATGGGTCGGATGCGATTCGGCCCATCGCTCCAGTGCCGCCAGGCTTTTCCACCAGCTCATGCCATAGGATTTTTCGGTCGGCGCGCCGTCGGGCGCAACGACTGTCATATAGCGGTTGGCGTAACAGCCGATCGAACGACCATTGTCGCGCAGGAAGTCCATGCCTTCCCTCAGAACCGGCTCCACATCCTCGAGGTACATCTTGCGTTCGGATGCTTCGGTGTCGCCCCAATCCTGACCCGACCGGATCAGGCACACATTGTCGTGCGGGACGACGCGAATGCGAGAGCCGTCACGAATGGCGCGGGCCGCGCCGGCGGGCGCCATCTCGCTGGTCTGGGACAGCGGAATGCGATCGCGCATGCCACCCCAATAGGCGTGTTCCTGAACCTCGCCGCTCATGCTGTCGGCGAGAACCGCGATGCCTTCGGGCTGCCCCAAGGAAGAGAACAGGGTTTCATAGCCCTCCACGGATGGATAAAGCGCCTCGATGAACGTGCCGAAACCGTCGGTGGCTCGCCGGTCGCCGGTCCAGCCGTCGCGCGCCGCCGGAAACCAGCCATCGAACTTTACGCGATCGTCCCAATAGGCAACCGTCACAATGTTCGTGAAACCGGCTTCGTCGATATACCGCGCCCGGTCCCAATGCGTTGGGCCACCATCGGATTCGAAACAGGAAGCGACCCGTGCCGTCGCCTTCGCCGCGGCTTTCGAAGACGCATCAGGCGTCTGGACGCCGAAATAGGCCATCACTACCCGCTCCACGCTTGGCTTGTGGCGCGCCACGAACGACGGGTAGGGCGGCGCATAATCGTCGGGGACGCGCCGGTGACGGGTACGGGTGCTCCGGAGATGCTCTGGGATCGCGGATTCCATGGCGGGCTCCTCTTGAAGTCAAATCATCAGGCCTGAAGCCTGATTTCGCTCATGACCTCGGCATCGACCGGGAGGGTGAAATGCTCGACGCGATTGGCGCGGGAGGTGTTGAGCAGCAGCCGCGTGACGTCTGGCCTGGAATAGTGTCCTGCGGGATCGGCGGCGTTCTTCGCCACGCCGATCATGCCGAGATCGATATCGGCATACAGGATGCCTTCCTGATCGGGCGGAAGTTTCTCGGCAAGCGAACTGCCATCCGGGCCATAGATTACCGCATGGCCGCCGCCAGCGTGCAGGAAGGCGTGTTTTTCGGGTGAGTCGCAGAGTTCGTCGATCATGGCCTGCGAGACCACCGCGCAGGGGCCGAGGAAGAAACATGAGCCCTCGACAGCGTAGACCTTGCTCGCGGCGTTGTTGACCTCCCAGCCAAGCGCATGCGCGAACGGGTCGTACAGCGAGAAGCTCGGCCAGGCGCCGACGTGAACCTGTTCGTTCTGGGCGTACATCGCGTATTTCGACAGCGGTTGCAGATGCTCCCAGCAGCACAATGCTCCGAGCCGTCCCACGTCGGGGCGATCATGCACGGCGAGGTCGCTGCCGTCGCCCTCGCCGAATACGGTGCGTTCGGCATGGGTCGGCCTCAGCTTGCGGCGCTTCGCGATGGTTTCGCCGTCGGGACCGATCAGCCATTGCCCCATATAGAGGCTGCCGCCTTCGCGTTCGGACACGCCGATGACTGCGGTCAGCTTGGCGCGCTTCACGGCCCTGCGAATTTTTTCGGCCTGCGGGCTGTCATATGACAAAGAGTTATCGAAATAGCGCTGCACGAAGCCGCGGCCAATCGCCCAGGCCGGAGCTCCAAGCCAGATCTGCCACGGATATCCGGGAATGAAGGTCTCGGGAAACGCGATCAGCTTCGCGCCCTGCGCGGCGGCCTGTTCGATCAGGGCGATGGTCTTGTCCACCGTTGCATCAAGATCGAGAAAGATCGGCGCCGCCTGAACCACCGCAACCCTGTATTTCTGATGAACGAGACCCATCGACGTCATCCTTTTCGCATGGGAGACAGACAATCGTCGCTCCGAAGCCTACAGCCATGTCGGCCGCGCCGCTTGTCCGTGGCAGCACGAAAACTTGTCTTAACTGGCGAATTGGCAGCCCAAGGCGGCCGGTTCGGCCGCGTCGCCACATACAAGGTGGCGTAGTGCCGCGACAGCAAGGGAGCCCGATTGGGAAAAGGCTACTGCGCCGGGTGCTCGCGCCATTCGCGCGGCGAGGCGCCGAACCTCTGCTTGAAGATTCGGCTGAAGTGGGCGAGGTCGTTGAAGCCCCATGCGAATGCGATATCGCCGACGTGCCTGGCCGCGTGGGCGGGGTCTGACAGATCGCGCTTGCATCGCTCCAGACGTTGCGTCTGGACGTAGCTGCGGAACGAGGTGTGTTCGGCGGCCATCAAATCGCTGGCATAGCGCGGCGAGATTCCGATGGCCGCTGCTGCGCGCGGCATCGACAGTTCAGGGTCGGACAGATGTGTCAGGATGTAGCTCTTGAGACGATAAAGCAGCGCGGATCTGTGAAACGACTGGTCCGACGAACGCTCATGCATCCTGTCGGCGAAGGCCATCGCGACGAGATCCAGCCCCTGGTCCAGCAGGCGGGTTGCGGTGGCGGGATCGACGTGGTCGATCGTCTTGCTCATGCCGAGCAGGAAATCATAGGCCAGTCGCTCGAGAGGACGATCGCCGGAGAAAGTGGTCGCGGTCAACGTGTCGAACGAGCCGATGCGCTGTTGCAGAAGCTTCCGAGGCATCTGAAAAATCGTCTGCGAAAAGCTGTTGTCGAAGCGCAGCTCATAGGGGCGCGTGGTGTCGTAAATAACGAACTGACCCGCGGATACGACAGCTTCGCGACCGTCCTGAAACACGCCGTTCACGCCGCTGGTTCCCAAGGTCACCAGCACGAAATCTTCGCTGGCGCGCGCGATCCGGGACGGCGTGCGGAGCACGCGCTGGGCACAGGAATCGACTCGCGTACACGTCGCAGGCCCGATCACCGATTGCGAAACCGAACCCCAAAACGCCTCCTGCATGTCCGACCGGCAATCGAGCCCGACAAAGGTGTCGCAGACGATGTCCTGCCAGACTGCAAGTCGTCGATCCGGAACTGAAGAACTCGTGTCGAGCACGATAGCCACGATGGACCTCCAGGAATCCGTCCGATAGTGGGCCAAAGGCCTAGTTCAATTCCAATGCCTGCAAGTAGCTTGCCGATCATTGCAAACGTCAAGGAAATCTTAACAACGGCAAAACCTGTGGGACATTAATGTAATCGAATTGGTGCCGCTATTTGAGGCGGGAAGCGGCCTTGAATTTCATGGTGCGATGCACAATATCCCTCATCTAGGGATTCGACGCCTCCTCGAGGGCTATCCAAGAGGAGTTTTGAAGTGCACTACCAAGACACCATCCGTTCGGCGCTTGCCAAGGGCAACGTTCGGACCCTGCGCCAGCAGGAAGAATTGCCGCTGCTGCGCGATCATCTCCTGAGGCTCGATCCAGAGAGCCGCCATGATCGCTTTCACGGCTTTATGGATGACGGCTTCATCGAACGCTATGCCGCGAAATGCGCCGACGACGGCACGGTCATCATCGCTTATTTCGAAAACGGCGTGGTCCGCGGTGCGGCGGAACTGCATCCGCCGGATCAATCCCCGGATTCACTACCGGAGATCGCCTTCAGCGTGGAAGCGAGCGTGCGGCGACAGGGCGTCGGCAGCGTCCTGTTCAAAAAGCTGATCGCGGAAGCGCGACTCAAGGGCTACCATTCCTTGCGGATCACCACCGGCGCGCAGAACCAGGCGATGCGGGCGCTTGCCAGCAAGTTCGGCGCGCATCTGACCTTCCGCCGCGGCGAATCCACCGGCACCATCGATCTCAAGCCGCAATCGCAGCCGGAATTCGCAAAGCTCGGTATCGCGACACCGATCGACGCGGCACGCGCGATGATCAATTTCAACCGCGCCTACTGGCAGCTGCTTCTGCGAATGTACGGCTGGGGCCGGACGGCCCGACCAATGGGCGCTGGCAAGCAATTGGCTGATTTCTGATCAATCCAATTGCTGAAACCGTCGGGCGCCGCTCAGGTGCCGGTGCGCTTGTCGTTGCCGAATTTCCTGATAACGCGGCGCTCGACCACGACCGAGCGCTGCGCGCCCTGTTCACCCGCGATCACCCGCGTGGAAGAACGCGCGGAGATGCGCCCGGCCTTTCTGACTTCGGCCTGTACGGACTCGATCGGCAGCCCCATCAGCGACGCCGCGATTTCCGCCTGCGCTTCCTGATCGTCGGTGATGCCGATCGCGGCGAAGATGGCTTCATCCAGCGTCGGCGGATCGCGCCGGACGCGCCGCGTTCCATATTTTGTATTCCAGTCTTCGCTCATCGGGGCCTCTCGTCTGATCCCGAATACCTAGGAGCCATCATGTTGCATTGCAATATGAAATCGGTGGGGCAGGCCAGCCATGCATTCGCTTGTTCAGAGCTTTTCCAGTCTCGTGGCGTCATAAATCTCGATGGTCGTGCTGGCAGCGGCGAGCGGCTGCAGCGCGCGGACGAAATCGCGCGAAGCCGGCACCGCGAAATGTGCCAGCAGTGCGGTGCGATCGGCCCACTGCTCGACGAACACCAGCCGCAGCGGATTCTCGCAATCGACATGCACGGCATGAGAGATGCACCCGGGCTCTTCGCGCGAGCGATGTACGTGTTCGAGACTCAAGGTCCTGATCTCGTCGAGGGAATCTTCCCGGGCGGTCACGCTGCCGGTCACTACGATCATCCTGTCCCCCTGCTGTTTTTACGGAATTGAATCGCCGGCCCCTGCGAACTCCACCGGCTGTTGCGGCCAGCGTTTCAGCGCGGCGCGTCCGGCATCGGTCAGGACATAAATGCCGCGCCCGGCGCGATCGAACCAGCCATAGACATTGCGCAGCAGGATTTTCGCGGCGTCGGGAATTTCAGGCCGCAGATCCCGCACCCGCCGCGGCCCTCGCGACAGCGCCGATGCGCAGGCCAGCGCCTGCTGGCGGTATGCCGTCATGATCGGCGAGCGCGTGCTTCCGCCCAGCGCCGGGTCGCCCTTGCGCCGCCGATGCTCGGCGACCAGGCGCGAGCGCTTCCTGGGATTGCGGCGCGGACTTGTGGTGGGCGGCTTGACGATCACCTCGACGTCGCCGGTGCCGGTGACCGCGAGCATGCCAAAGCCGAGCCGGCGGCACAGATTGCGATAGCGCGCGTCGCTCTCGCGTCCCTTGCCGCGCGCGGACATCCTGGCGGCAAGCCAGACCTCGTCGCAGGCGGCGGCGCGGTCGACCGCCTGCAGAACCAGTTCAAGGTTGAATGAAAGCTTCAATTCGCCGATGACCACGATCGGGGGATCGTCGCCGCTAAGCGCCACGAGGTCGCAGCCGCCGACTTCGCCCTTGACCGTGAAGCCGAGCTTTTCGAGGAAGCGTTTGACGGGCAGGTAAAGCGCGGTTTCCAAGGGGACTCCAGTGTCGTGCCGGCGACTCAGTGTCCGAGTTTAGCCCGGATCGTCCCCGGCGCATGCAGCGGGATTTGATCAAACGACACCGGAACGGCTATCGTGCGTTCGGGACCAAACGGGCGCGATGCGTGTCATGATCAGGAATGGCCTCTACCACATCACTGTGGAGATGCTTGACGGCATCCAGGGCGGCAATCAGGGCGTCATGGTATTGCGCGATGGTACGCTGCGCGGCGGCGACTCGTTCTTTTATGCCTAGGGCACCTACACCTCGGCGAACGGCAAATGGAAGGGCGAAGTGACCAACCAGGAACATTCGCCGACATTTGGTGCGCGCCCGATCTGGGAACGCAAAGTGGTGACCATTGGATTTACCGGGACCTATACCGATGAATCAGCCGAAAGCGACGGCATGGCGCGCGCCGGCAAGCAGGCCATCCGATTCAAATCGATGCTGCGCCTGCTGATTGCGGACTGAACGAAGCCACGTGCGCCCCGTCTGACCTTGTGGCGGGCCCGCCAAGAGAAACAGGTTGCAGGCCGAGAATGTGGGCCCGGAGCGGCAATGCGAGAGGGACTTTACAAGGTCGAGATGCATACGGTGCATGGTTCGCGCCGCGGCGTTCTCTATGTCTATGACGGCAAGATGGTGGGCGGCAATTCGGCGTTCGCGTTCATCGGCACCTATCGGGATGCCGGCAGCGGCGAGATCCTGGTCGACATATCGACGTTGCGCCACAACGACGATCCGAAATTCCAGCCCCTGTTCAAGACCGACAAGATCACCCTCTCGCTCAAAGGCAGGCAGCGGGGCGAACAATATCATTTCGAAGGCGGCACGACGCAGTTGCCTGGCGTTGCCTTCAACTCGGTGATGACTCCCATCAGCGAAGCGGCCGCCCCGCCGGTACTTTCGCTCGGAAAAGACGGCATCAAGAACGGTCTCTATTCGATCCACATCCGGATGCTGGACGGTATCGACGGCGGCAACACCGGCGTCATGGTGCTGCACGATGGCCGAATACGCGGCGGCGACGCATTCTTCGATTATATCGGCTCCTACACCAGCGCGAACGACAGGTGGAAGGGCGAACTCGTCAACCACGAGCACACGCCGAGCCAGGGCGAGCGGCCGGTGTTCGGCGGCTACGAGGTCGGTATCGGCTTTTCCGGCACCTACACCGACGAGGGCGCGGTCGCGGAAGCGACCGCGCTCGTCGGCAAGCGCAGCATTCGCTTCAGTGCGGTGCTGAAGAAGCTGGCGGAGGCGTGAGAGCTAGAATCTGATCCAGCTTCGCTGAATCAGACTCGTCGCTCATTTTTTGTTTGGGCATGATCTTTTCCGAAAACCGGTGTCCACTTTTCGGGATCATGCCCTATACCCGCCCGCTGACCGGGATCAGCGCGCCGGTAACGGCGCTGGCGGCTTCGCTTGCGACAAACAGGATCACATCGGCCAGTTCTTGCGGCGTCACCCATTTTCCGAAATCCGCTTTCGGCATGCTGGCGCGATTGGCCGGGGTGTCGATGACCGACGGCAGCACGGCGTTGACGGTGATCTTGCCTTTCCATTCGGCGGCGAGCGCCTCGGTAAGCCGATGCACGCCGGACTTCGACGCGGCGTAGGCGCCCATGCCGGCGCCCGCCTGCAGCGCGCCGATCGCCCCGATATTGACGATCCGCGCGGCGGGGGAAGCAGCGAGATGCGGGATCGCCGATCGCGACGCGTTCAGCGCGGTCAGTACGTTGAGGGCGTACATGCGTTGCCAGGTTTTCGGATCGCCCTCGGCGACCGTCTCGAACGCAAAGCCGCCGGCGATATTGATCAGCGCGTCCAGCCTGCCGAAATGCGCCGCGACCGCGTCGATCGCTTTTTTGGCCTGCGCGGCATCCGAAAGATCGACGCCGCCGAGTTCGATCCGGTTTCCCGTCGCCGGGATCTGCGATGCCGCGTGATCCACGCCGGCCACCCGCGCGCCCCGCGCAAGCGCGGCTTCCGCGACCACCTTGCCGAGTGCGCCCGAGGCGCCAGTGACGACAACGACTTTTCCGTCCATGATTGATCTCCGGGCCAGGGGCGAGGCGGACTACACTACCGCCATGCGAAATTCATTTGCAATGCCGTGAAATTCTGCGCCCAAATGCGGGGGTCACGAGTGATCGCTCCCGCAAAAGGATGTTCACATGTCTGACGCGCCGCGGCCTTGCGATACCCACCTCGATCTCGTCGGTTTCAAATATCCCCTTCCGCACCTGACGCAGAGTCTCAAACGTCAACGCAAGACCAGGATCGTGGCGATCGGGTCGTCGTCGACGGCGGGCGAGGGCAAGATCGTGCCATATCCTTGCCGGCTCGAACTGGCTTTGAGGGACCGGTTTCACGGCCGGATGATTGACGTGCTCAACCGGGGGATCGGTGGTCAGGAGGCGCCGGACGAGCTGTCGCGCTTTGAGCCGGACGTGATCGGCGAAGCGCCGGCGCTGATAATCTGGCAAGTCGGCACCAACGCGGTGTTTCGCAAGGAGCAATATAACTTCGAAGATATCGCCGGATTGATCGCGACCGGACTCGATTGGCTCGCGGGCCTTCCGACGGATGTAGTGTTGATGGACCCGCAATACACGACGGCTATCGTGAAGCCCGAGAAGATCAAATTTGCTGAAGAAATGGTGTCGCTGATATCGGCTGCCGCCGAGAAGGCAAACGTCAACGTGTTTCGCCGCTTCGCCCTGATGCGGCGTTGGTGCGTCGAAGGCGGTATCCCGATCGAGGAGCTGATCGATCCGACCGACGGCGAACAGCTTCATATGAGCGATTGGGCCACCAGTTGCCTCACGCAGGCACTCTTCGGCGCGATTGTGGGCGCACCCGCGGCGACGGTGTAATGCCCGCATCTGCGGGCCAAGCGCCGATCGTTAAAATTTGCCGGAGTTTCGTAAGCGATCTGCAGAACCATGCCGCTATACCTCAAGGTCGTTCAGTCCAGGGGTTGGAAATGACCATGATGAGACATCTGCCTGACCACGGTTTGCCGCTTGTTCAGCTCAAAGAGCAGCGGCGGGATTTGGTTGTCGCCTTGCAAAATCGCAACGGCCCGGTCAGCGGCTGGGAGCTGATGCAGATTGCCGCGGTTCAGCAGGCGATCTCGGCATTCGAGGACGTCATCGCTGATCTCGATGCTGAAATGGAAGCGGCGGCATAAGGCGGTTCTATTCCAGTTTGAGCGGCGAGGGGATTTCAGGACTCCAGGTAGCGCGCTTGCAGCGCTGCGCGCTCGCGTGCACCGAGGTCTAACCCGTCGTTGAGATAATTTTCGAGATTGCCATAATCGGCGCTGATGGCGTCGTAGGCGGCGGCGAGGAAGGAAGCTTGCACTGACCCGAGCACCCGCCTGACCTCGTCAGGAAGATCGGAGCTGGCGGAGGGGTCGCGCCGGTAGAAGCGGTTGGTCAGCAGATAATCTTCGGCGATCAGATCGTCCGGAACGCCCAGCACATGCAGGATCAGCGCACAGGCGAAGCCGGTGCGGTCCTTGCCGGCGGTGCAATGAATCACCAGCGGCGCGCGGTCCTCAAGCAGGTGAGCGAACAGCGCGCGGAAGCTTGCCGTGTTGTGACGCACATAGCTGCGGTAGGAATCGCGCATCACATCCAGGGCATCGGCCGATGACAGTGCCACGCCGTTGGCGAGGCGCGCACGCAGCGCCGCAACGACGGTCGGCTCGATCGGCAGCGAATGAACCGCGATCTCCTCAATGCCGCACATCGCCGCCGCGCGCTCCTCGGTGCCGCGAAAATCGAACGCGCTCTTCAGACCCAGGGGTCGCAGCAACTCGATATCGGCCTCGGTGAGGTGGCCGAGATGGTTGGAACGGAAGATCTGCCGCCAGCGGACGGGGCGGCCATCTCTGGCGGGATAGCCCCCGAGGTCGCGGAAATTGCTGGCGCCGGCGAGATTGAGGTGGCGGGCAGGAGGATCTGACATCGGGCCAGCTTAAGCCATGCTCTGCGGCGGAGAAATGCCTGACGGGGCGTGTCGGTCGCTTTGGTCTGGTTTATACTCGCGGTTCACGCGCGTATTCCGCAACAGTGGATACCGGTTTTGCGAGTAGATTACGCGCGAGTTATCGGTTAGGAGCATTTTCTTCCGGCTAACCGGATTCCACTTGGCCGGAAAATGCTCCGGGGACGAACATGAATCGGCACAACAACCCTATTGTTTTCGGCGCGGCATTATTCGTCGCGGGAGCTGTGGCCACGGCATCGCCCGCGTCCGCGCAGACGTTCCGGAGCTATCGCTGCGCCGACGG
>WNFF01004624.1_pt1 | contig 11230 bp, 7 predicted proteins | sample 5400441 | NCBI WGS metagenome assembly WNFF01 (sample SAMN13153345, study PRJNA577476) | soil metagenome | isolation source: 120 cm saprolite under Douglas fir tree site 2 hole 3 replicate 1 | place: USA:California | collected 2015-04-18
TGCCGAAGCGGTCGGGATCGTCGAAAGCGATTTGCTTACCGTCCTTGTCCAGCCAATTTCCTTTGCGATCGTGATTGAAGACAGCGCGGAATATCCAGCCGTGCCCGTGAAAATCAGCAAACTGCGTGGTCTTCAACTGCTTGTTGAATTCGGGGCTGCCGACTTTTTTCAAAAATGCATCATCGTTCCAGAGCCCGCGAACGGCGGCGCCCTCCGGATTGCGCTCGAACGATTGAGCGCGCTGTTCCTCCGTCGGGTGGCGCTGCTCCTTCGGATACATCTTGTCGCCATCGATTTCGTTGTCCCACCAGGTAAGCCCAAAATAAGTCGCGACCATGTTCGTGCCGGGATGGATGTGGCAGATCATGCACTGGCTCGAAGGGATCGAACGCGTGAAAACGTGTTTGATGGGATGGCCGGATTCATTCTTAGGAATCGCCGGATCAGAAGAGGCGCTGAAGCCCGAATGTCCGAACGGCGCGTAAGCGACGGAGTGCAACGGATCGCGGTCGTTGGCGTAGATGACGTGACAAGCCGTACACCCGCTGGCGCGATAATCGCCGGGATGATCGTTGGTGCCCGGAAGCGACATCACTGGGTCGAGCAAACGCGTTTTCTGCAGACCGAGAAAAACGGGATCGGTGCGTAGCCCGGTTCCGAAGCCGCGGTCGCTGAGTTTGTCGTCAGGTTTGCCAGGGTCTTCTTCGCGAGTGGGGTTGCCGATTTCGGCTTTCTTGCGGCCGCCGCGTTCGAACACACGAAGGACGTTGCCGGGTTGCGAAGTTTCCCAGCGAAAAAGAGGATCGAGCTCGGGAATCACGCCTTTGGCCCGAGTCTCTTCCGGCGTGGGCTTGGGAAACGTCTTGATCGATTGGGGCACGCCATCGCGATTGTAGCTTTCGCCGAAGTGCGTGTTTTTTGTGGGAAACGCACCATTGTTGTACAGCGCCGCAGCCCAGAGCATCCCCGCGTGCGTCATCATGCTGGTGGAAACGGCGCGCGTCTCCGCAGCGTGGCACCCGGCAGAGCCGCACGTTTCCGGAGCGACGCGAAGATCGCCGGGATTAAGGAACTTGATGTACTCAGCGGATTCCGCAAGCCATTTCGTGTAAGCGCGCTCGGGAACCGCTGAGCGATTCTTGAAGGAAGGATCGCGCGGCTGGACGTGGGCTTTTTGCTTTGCGGAATTGTACTCTGGAGAATTCGGCGCAACGCCGGATGCCACCGAAACGGAAGAGTTGCCGCCATGACAATCGGTGCAACCGAGAGCGACGGTCTTCGTGGGATGCATGGTGGGTTCATCGGTCGAGGTGTGGCACGAAACGCAGCCGGAAGACTTGTGATCGGCTTCTTCCCACGATCGGCTGCGGAACGGTGCTGACTCTTGCGAAGCACCAGCAGCAAGCTTCGAACTCGCGCGCATTGCGAGGAAAAAAGATAACGCAGAAACGCCGAGAACGCAGACCGTTCGCAGAGAAGACGAAACGTGTTGGCGTTCGCTGTTCATAGTCCGCGCATTTCAGAAAGTAAACTTCACGGAGCCGAAAAGCGAAAAGAGCGTGCGGCTCGTGTAGATATCTTTGAAACCCAGGCCCGGCTGCAAGGCCGAAGCGCCGCCGGTGAGGACGATATTCTCACTGAGGGGAGGACGATACTCGACGCCGAGGCCGAAGTCTTCTCCGATGGTGTGATGGATGGGCGATTGGAACAGGAGAAATTCGAGCGGCTCGGTGCGTTCGAAGCGGAGAAAATTAAAATTTGCAAAGCCTCTCAGTTTGGGAGTGATGTCGAAGTCCGCGCCGGCGTTCGCGAGAAAAATTCCGGGATTCACGAAATTGGCCTGGCCTTCTTCCTTGCTGGAGCGAAGCGAGGGAATAAGGCTGCCGGGCGTAGTCAGCAGAACGCCGGAGCCGAGCAGGCGAAGGCCTTCACGATTCCAAAAGCTAAACAGCCCGCCGGCAAAGTTGGGAAGATCGACGATGGAGTCAAATCCGCGCGCGCGTCCGTCGCGCGGATTCGCGTCGCCGGAAGTGTAGAAAGCGGAAACGCGATAACGAATCCAATCTTTGTCGTAGGACATTTCAGCGGCCGCCATCTGTGCGTTGACGGTGACGCGGCGCCCGGCGATGGGATTGAAAGTGTCCTCCCCGATTGCCTGGTAGAACGCGTGCGCGAGATTCAAGCGGTGGATGTGGCCGCTGCCAAGCCAGCCGAAATAGCCGACACGAATGCCGCGGAGGATCGGGCCGGCGCCAGGATTCTGGTTGATGACATTGCCGATCGGTGAAGGCCGAACGAGAAAACCGTTGTCGTCATAGTGCAGGCTAGGATCGTCTTTGTTCCAAGCGACGACGAACTCAGCAGTGTAGCCAGGGAAAAAGAAATCCTGGAGATAGACGTTGCCGAGAAGCACCTGCTGGTGGCGGCGGTCAAACTTATTGAGACCGCTGTTGGTGTTTTTCTCGAGGAAATGAAAATAGGCAAGATTGTATTCGATGCGGTCGCTGTGGAGATTGCCGAAGATGCGCAGGGCGGGCTGCTCATCCACAAAAAGAAAACCGCGGAAGTCGGCGTTGAATTGCTGGATGCCGGCGCGCGCGGAAACGAAATCGTAATTGGGACCCAGGTCATGGAACTTCACTTCGACGAAGGCCTCCTGCAAACCGAAATGATCGTCGAAGCGGTTGGTGCCGTTGCGCGGATCAGGTCCGACGAGGCCGAGCTCGCGGACTTTCAAATTGTTTAGGCTGAGTTCCGGAGTGATTCGAATGCGCCAGTCCACGGGCTTGAAGGCCGCGTCGCCATGAAATAAGTCAAAGGCGAAACGAAGCGTTTGGTCGAAGAATGCTTGTTCCCCCTTGCCGAAGAAGCCGGAGCTCCCCGGGCGCGCGCTGCTGACATTGCTGGGAGAAGGAATCCGGCGTCCATCGAAAAAAGATTCGGAAGAAGCGGTGATATTCAGGAAAGTTTGCTGGCCGAGCAACTCGGGCCAGATGGGCTCGTCGCCTTTGAAGCGATTGCGATGGAAGGGATCGTACCAGCGGTGCTTCGAATAAATGTATTCGCCGCGTTGCGAATAGCGGCGGTAGTCGGGTTGCTCGAGAGCCCAGCGATTGGGAACCGTGTTGTAAACATCGGCCACCGGCGGAAGCGTGTCCGGCGAAATATTTTCGATGTAGGCCGGATCGGAATCGAGGCGCTGACGGAATTGGCGATAGACTCCGAAAGATGGCGGCGATTCGGCAGAAAGGGCTTGACCAAGTTCGGGAAGTCGCGGGAGCCGCGAGCGCGCTTCCATGGCTGCGACGGTGACGAGCGAGATTTCAAGGGTCAAAACTTCGTTTGACGGCAACGCAATGTCAGTAAGAACGAATGGCGCGTAATCCTTGGCTTCGACGCGGAGTTGGTAATGGCCCGGCGGCAGAGGAAAAACTCGGAACACACCTTCTGCTGAAGTGGTGGCGCTGAAGATTTCGCCGGATTGCAGGTTCCGCAGCGTGAGGACAGCCGATGGAATGGGGCGCGTGGGGCCGGACGCGCTTGCGTCGCGGACGAGGCCATCGAGCGCGGCAGTGGTTTGCGCTTGCTGGCGGGGGATGCGCAACGGCGGGCCTTGCTCGCTGGATTGTTTTGCGGAGTCTTGCACCGGTGGCGCCGATTGACGAAGGAAATTTGCGGCGGCGCGCGGCGCAATTCCGAGGCAGGCAAAGCAGCAAGCCGCGCAGAACGCGCGTCGAACGTGCCACGGAATGAAAAGGATCATGCCTTTAGCCTGATCGTAACCATGAAAAAAGGAATCGCGTACTAGCTAACAATATCGAGAGGGCACGGGCAACACTTTTCCCGCGCCGATGGAGACATTCGATAACACTGCGAACGCCCGCGGCCATTCACCAATACGCGCAAAATCCCGGCAAGGGCGTTGAGGCGCCGCAAACGAATGTGATACCAACGAAGAGACTTTCTCCATGGAAAAAACTCAAGCATTGCGGAAGTCGGTGGAATCCCACCGCGCGCTACAGCATCGGCAAAAAACGCTGGCGCTGGGCATTTTTCTGGCTTTGGGAATCGCCGGAGCGCTTGCGATACTGCTGATGGGTTGCGGGAGCGGAAGCAGCGCGCCGGTTGCGCTGCCGGTTCCGGCGGTGCAGGCTTTGCAGGCAGCCGACGTCCAGAACATCGTGCAGGCCGCGATGAATTCCGTGAATGCTAACATGGCCGTGGCGGTGGTGGACCGCGCGGGATTCGTGTTGGGCGTCTTTCGCACGCAAAATGCTCCGGCCACGGCGGTTGGAAATTTCGGACAGTTGCAGAACGCCAACGACGTGGCCGTGGCGCTGGCGCGGACCGGCGCGTTTTTCAGCAACGATCAAGCCCCGCTCTCCTCGCGAACCGTGCGGTTCATCAGCGGGATTCATTTTCCGCCCGGCGTGATGAATCAGCCTCCGGCGGATTTGTACGGCATTGAGAACACGAATCGCGGTTGTACGCTGACCAATGACCCTGTATTTCAGAGCAAAATTCCTCCGTCGCTGGCGCTCGGCGGAGGATTCGGGCTCGGAGTGCTTACCGGCAAGGCCGACGCGATGGATTCCAATGCAACAGCGGCGAATCCCGGCGGCGTGCCAATTTTTTATAAAAACGTGGTGGTTGGCGGCATCGGCGTCGTGACAACCTCGAGCAACCTGAATGTTGCGGAGTTTGCCGCGTTCGCGGGAGCGACTTCGGCGCGCAGCGGACCCACGGACACGTTTGGCCCAACACCCGCCGCTCCGGGAGTGGTTTTTATCGGTGGCATTGCCCTGCCCTTCGTGAGTCAGACTTCACGTCCTGCAAGTTTTTCAGCAGGGCCTGTCGCGGGAACAGGAACTTATGTGGTGGCGGCGACAAACAGCCAGGGGCAGCCGCCGGAGGGCGATTTGATTGCACCCGCGGCGGGACCGCAGGGCGGTTTGAGCACCGTGGATGTGAAGCTAATTTTGGATAATGCCGAAGCGACGGCAAACACCACACGCGCGGCGATTCGATTGCCGCTCGGCTCGAAAGCAAAGATGGTGATTGCCGTTGCGGATCTGGATGGAACGATCATCGGGTTGCGGCGGATGCCGGATTCCACCATTTTCAGCATCGATGTCGCGGCGTCCAAAGCACGCAACATGGTGTACTTCAACAGCACCGCTCGAACGGCAGCGGACTTGAACGGAGTCCCGATGGGAACGGCGGTGACAAATCGCACCATTAGTTTCGGCTCGCAACCGCTCTATCCGCCCGGAATTGACGGTTCGAGCGCCGGACCCTTCTTCAACTTGTACACCATGGATCTGGCGAACCCCTGCACGCAGGGATTTCAGAGCGGCGCGGCCAATGTGAACAAAAGCGGAATCGTTTTCTTTCCCGGCAGTGCAGGTCTATTTCGAAGCGGTGCATTGGTCGGTGGATTGGGCGTAAGCGGCGACGGCGTGGACCAGGACGATTATGTAACGAACGCTGGCACCAAAGGATTCGAAGCGCCAGCAGGTATCCGGGCGGACCAATTTATGGATCAGGGCGTGCGGCTTCCCTATTTCAAGTTTCCGAGAAATCCCACCAACTAATTTTCAAGGGTCATCGGCGGCGCGGCGATTTCTTTCTGCCAGCAATTCTTGTGAGTGCGCGAGTGTATCCTTCGATGGTTTCAGAAACGGCCCGGCTGTATACAAACTGTCCTTCACGGCGGCAGGCGATCAGCCCGGCTTCACTCAGGATTTTCAAATGGTGCGAGACCGTGGCGGGAGTAACACCGCGCATCGAGACAATCTGGGCGCAGTTCATGTGGCCGGATGCGGAGATGGCCTCGAAAATCCTGAGGCGGGTCTGGTCGGCCAGAGCTTTCGAGATTTTTTCAATCCGGGAGCGGCCCATGGGTCCAAGCGAAGTGTAGCGGACTTGCGGCCCCTTCCGCCACCGGGATTCGCGCTCCGGAAAATACGGGCAAGAAGGATGCAACCGATTACTTCGATACTCATCTAAACATCGAAAAGCGGGAATCGCGTGAGCGGCGGGGCGAGCCCCCCGCCGCAGAAGTGCTTTCGCCCAAATTCAGGCAGAAGACGGAGACCAACATGAACAGACTCGAAGGAAAAGTGGCGGTTGTAACCGGGGGCAACAGCGGTATCGGGCTGGCGTCGGCAAAGCGCCTCCAGCAAGAAGGCGCGCGGGTGGCCATCGCCGGCCGCAGCAAGAAAACGCTGGACGAGGCAGTGAAGATCCTGGGCAACGGCGTGCTAGCGGTGCAGGCGGATGTAGCGAAGCTCGCGGACATCGACAAGCTGTATGCCGAGGTTTCGAAGAAGTTCGGCAAGATTGATGTGTTGTTCGTGAACGCGGGAGTCGCGAAATTCGCGCCATTCGAGCAGACCCTAGAGAGCATGTACGACGAAAACTTTTCGATCAATGCGAAAGGGGCTTTCTTCACGATCCAGAAAGCGCTCCCACATTTGAACGACGGCGCCTCGATTATCTTGAATGCGAGCGTGGCAAATGCGAAAGGGACGCCTGGAACGAGCGCCTATGCGGCGACCAAAGCAGCGTTGCGCTCCTTCGCGAGGACCACGGCCGCGGAATTGGCCGGGCGCGGAATTCGCGTGAATGTGGTGAGCCCAGGCCCAATCGAGACGCCGATCATCGGAAGGACGGGACTGCCGCAGGAGGTGATCGACGCTTTTTCAAAGGACATTTTGACGAAGGTTCCGATGAAGCGATTTGGACAACCGGAGGAAGTAGCCGGAGCGGTCGCGTTCCTGGCGTCTTCGGATGCGTCTTACATCACGGGCGTGGAGCTCAACGTGGATGGCGGAATGGGCCAGCTCTAAACGCGGGCTCCTGCAAGCCAGAGGGAAAGAGGCGGGCGAAGGCTCGCCTCTTTTTGTTTTCGAGAAGCTTTTCATTTGGCGCCACCGGAAGGATCTGGGGACGTTGCCGTGTTCACGTCAAGAAACCACTTGTGCCGCGTGTCATTCGGTGAGTAACAATTACCGTCGGGCGCGTATTTTGCGGGGCAACGCGCGGTGAATTCTTTGCGACGCGGCGACTGCGCGAATTGCCAGACCTCGGCATAGGAAATGCCGCTTAAAGAAGGTGGTGTCGGATCATGCGGGAAAGCGCAGCCCGGCGAAGGTGGGCAGAAATCGTTGTAGGCCCAGAAAGCGATGTCAGGTGATTTTGCGAACTTGCGGATGTTGTCGGCCGTAGTGATGGTGATGCCCGGACCGTCCTCCACCGGCATACCAGAGCAATAAACACCGGGATGATAGCCGGCGCGGGTGAGTTCTTCGGACCAAACGGCAAGATACGCGTGGTAGTCGGCGGGCAGACGGCCGCCTTCTTCTATGTCTAGAAAAATAATGGCGCCAGGTGCGAAACCTTCGGACTTCGCGGCGGCGGCGGCATTCTTCGCATCCTGAAATCCGATTTGTCTTGCCCCGGCTTCATTCTTGAGCTCGCGGCTCTCGCGTCCGCTATACAAGAGCAAAAAACCAAAGCCGTGAGAGAGCAGGAGTTCGCGCTTCCCTTTCCAGGTGTTCGTCCGTTCACCGGGCGGCGGGCTGAGCCAGTAACTTGTGAATGAGAATGTTTTGCGCAGAATAGGCAAGGCGTCATCGCCGGGATAAAGGTTGCGGTCGAAGCCTAGATAAGAAGGTTTTGGCTCAGCAGTGACGTCCTGCACACTGAGTGAGCGGGCGTGGAGTAGCACCGGCACAGCAATGAAAAACAAAACGAGCGCGACGCCGATGAATCGCAGCCGACTCATACGCACCATCCACCGCCCGACAAAACAAAGCGGGGATCAGGAATCCATGTATTGAGCTTCGCCATTTCCGAACGACCAATTTTCCCAAGACGTTTCGACAAGGTTGATGAGCAGATCCTGCGGTCGCAGCCCGGGCGACTCGGCCAAAATTTCGGCCATGCGCTTGTAAAGTTTTCGTTTTTGCTGGGGTTTGCGGCCAAAGCTCATCGTGATCTGCACGAGGACAATGCGCTCGGAGCGATGAATACCGAGATATTGGGGATCATAGATGAGGGCTTCGGGTGGATGTTCGGTGATTACCTGGAAGCGGTCGTCCGGCGGGATGGCGATGGCTTCCACCATCGCGCGATGAACTCCATCGGAAAGCGCTTTGCGATATTCTGCCGAGGCGCCCTGGCGAATCGAAATGCGAACGAGAGGCATGATTGAATCTCCGGTACTGTTCGATGTCGAGAAATGGCGGCGCGGCAAATAGTGAAATCAACTGACTACCCTTCACGGAGTTTGTGGCCGGCTAGATTGCCGAGGCCGTCGTACGCGGCGTATTTGTAGAGCTCGCTGAGGGTGGGGTAATTGAACACCTGTTCGATAAATTCGTCGATGGTGAGGCCGTTGTCAAGGACCATCATGCCGATGTGGATGAGTTCGGTGGCGTTTTCGCCGATGATGCTGACGCCGAGAAGCTTGTTATCGGCGCGGGCGAAGATGAGCTTGAGCATGCCGGCGGTATCGCCGGCGATGTGGCCGCGGGCGTTGTTAGCGTAGAGCGCGCGGCCGACGACGCAGTCGATTTTCTTTTCCTTGCAGGATTCTTCGGTTTCACCGGCGGCGGATATTTCCGGAATGGTGTAAATCCCTATGGGGAGCAGAGAGGCGACCCGCTCCTTGTACTTCAAACCAAATGCGTGGCACGCAGCGACGCGGCCCTGCTCCATGGAAGTGGAGGCCAGCGCGGGAAAACCGATGACGTCTCCGGCGGCATAAATGTGCGGGACCGCTGTTCGGTAGTGTTCGTCGACGGGGATGTAGCCGCGGTCGTTGATGGCCAGTCCGGTTTTTTCGAGAGCCAGGCCGTCGACGGCGGCGCGGCGGCCCGCCGCAAAAAGGGCGGCGTCGGTTTCGAGCGTCTTGCCGCTCTTCATCGTCAGGCGCACGCCGGCGGGAGAATTTTCGGTTTTGACCGGGCGCTCGTTAAACAAAAAATGCATTCCAAGAGCGGCGAGGCGATCGCGGAGGCGATCGGAAATTTCGTTATCGAGAAAGGGGAGAAGGCGGTCGCGCCCATCAACGAGAGTGACGCCCACGCCGAGGGCTTTGAAGATGGATGCGTATTCACAGCCGATGACGCCGCCGCCGATGACGGCCAGACTTTTGGGAATGCGCTCCATCTGGAGAAAGGTATCGGAGTCGAACGTGTGAATGTCGTCGAAGGCGATTTCGGAGGGCCGATGCGGCTTGGAGCCAGTGGAGATGAGGATGATTTCCCCTTTTAACTGACGTATGTCGTCGGCGCCCGAAACGGCCACGGTATGAGGGTCCAGGAAGGCGGCCTGGCCGCGCACGAGTTCGATGCTGTGGAGCGCGAGGTTTTTCAGAATGCGCCGGCGCTCCATGTCGACCACTTCGCGCTCGTGGTGCATGAAATCGTGGACGGTAAGATTCTCCTTCAGGGAATAGTCGATGCCGTAGAGGCCGCGCTGCTTGAGGCCAGAAAAGTAGAGCGCAGATTCGCGGAGGGTTTTGCTGGGAACCGTGCCGGTGTTGATGCAACTGCCGCCCATGTGCTCGGCGCGCTCGATGACGGCAACGCGTTTGCCGAAATAGGCGGCCTGCGCGGCGCCCTTCTCACCGGCAGGGCCGCAGCCGATCACGATCAAATCGAAGTTGTCATTCGAGGTCACACCTTCCTCCGCGGAGCTCTAATCGGCTTCCCGGAGGATTGTAGGAGATGTAGGGGACGGACGCAGAAGTTTCTTGTCCCAGGGTAATTGATGAGTTCCGCTTTGGCGCTTCCAAGTGTGCTGTATCGTGGGCTGACGGCAGAAAGGCTAGTAGCGTCCGCCATAGCCGGCTGATGGTCCGTCACCAACGGAGCATCCGGAGAGAATCTCTTTCGGCAACGAGTCCGGCCCCTCAGTGGACGATAGTTTCTGTTAGGCCCATCTGAAGTAGATGGGCAAATTGTGCGGCGGCCAGGGGCTGGCTGAAGAGGTAGCCTTGTCCTTCCGCACAGTGGTGGGCCCGAAGGAATGCGAGCTGTTCCTGCGTTTCGATACCCTCGGCAATCACGCGCTGCTTGAGGTTTTTGCCCATATCAATTATGGCGCTCACGATGGGAGAGTCATCGGGATCGGCAGTGATCCGATGGACAAAGGACTGGTCAATTTTCAAGACATCAATGGGAAACTGCTGAAGATAGCTGAGGCTGGAATAGCCGGTGCCGAAGTCATCCACAACAAGGTGTACTCCCATCATTTTGAGCTGTCGAAGTACGGAAGCCGTGGATTCGGCATGCTCCATAAGGACGCCTTCGGTGAGCTCGAGTTCGAGATATCGCGCTTCCAGGCCAGTTTCCGAGAGTATCGCCCGGAGACCTTCGACAAAACCCTCATCGCGGAACTCGACGGCGGAAACGTTGACGGCAAGTGGCAATAGCGGCAGTCCCTCGTCCTGCCAGGCGCGCGCTTGCCGGCATGCTTCGCGGAGCACCCAACGCCCGATCTGAACAATCAGGCCACAATCTTCGGCGACGGGCACGAACTGGGCCGGAGGGACAAGTCCTCGCTCAGGTTGTTGCCAGCGTATCAACGCCTCGACTCCGGTGATCTCACCCGTGTCGAGATTTACCTTCGGCTGATAATGCAGCAAAAACTCTTCTCGCTCGAGAGCGCGGCGCAGGCTGCCTTCGAGAGATTGCCGCTCTACAGCCTTCAGATTCATTTCCGCCGTGAAGAACTGGAAATTGTTGCGCCCGTTTTCCTTGGCGTGGTACATCGCCGTGTCCGCATTCTTGATTAGTGTTTCGGCATCCTCTCCGTCTTCGGGGTAGACGCTGATACCGATGCTGCCAGCGATATGCAGGTCTTGTCCTCCGATAGAGTGGCGTGCATTGAGCGAAAGAAGTATTTTCTTCGCACTCGTGGCCGCGTGTTCCGGATGGGTGATCTCCGAAAGCAGGATGACAAATTCATCTCCGCCCTGACGGCTAACCGTGTCGGAGGCGCGCACGCTAGCCAACAATCGTTTTGAAACGGACTGAAGAAGCTTGTCACCGGTTACATGTCCCAGCGAATCGTTGATGTATTTGAAACGATCCAAATCCAGAAAAATCACGGCAATCGATTTGTTCTGACGGCGAGCCAAGGCAATCGACTGGGTGATGCGGTCGTTGAGCAACAAGCGATTGGGCAGATTCGTGACAAGATCGTGCTGCGCGGAGTG
>WNFF01008445.1_pt1 | contig 11230 bp, 10 predicted proteins | sample 5400441 | NCBI WGS metagenome assembly WNFF01 (sample SAMN13153345, study PRJNA577476) | soil metagenome | isolation source: 120 cm saprolite under Douglas fir tree site 2 hole 3 replicate 1 | place: USA:California | collected 2015-04-18
GATAAGTATGTGAGCCAAGATTGGTTCCCTCTCGCTCTTTCCTTTTGTTCCTTGAATAGGTGGTAAATAACGTGAAAAGCTGCTCACTTTTCACGTTGGTAGTGGCTCACTTTAGCAGGATGGCCCGCTCTCGGTTGTAGCAATGAAGAAAGAGAAGCAGACAGGCCTCGTGCATGATCACTGACTTAGAAAACGACAACGTCATGCGCACAAAACGGGCCAGACGTTGGCGTAAGGTGTTGTTCCACCGCTCCACACGGGCGGTTTCTCCCGTCTCTTTTCCCACTGCGGAGTGCTGCTCCTCCGGGATCACTGCCGTGTATGCCGCCCAGAAATCCGTGAAGCAGTGTCCCTGCCGATACCCTTGCGGAATCGCTTCCCACAACCGCTGGCACGTCCGTTTGCTTCGATCACCCACGGCATAGGCGACGACCTGTCGCGTCTTGCGGCAGAGGCAATCCAAATCCAGGAGTCGTGCGCTTTTTTGAGCACAAACGACCAGAGCTCGTCCAGCTCCAGTGTCGTGGACGTGGGATCTTCGGGATCCGGGGCGAGCAGAGTTGTACACAAAGGAGGAAGTTGAGCTACTTTTTTTTGATCCAACTCGAGACGGTCGTGCGAGAGACGCCAAAGGTGCGGGTGAGGCCGCGGAGACTACTGCGTTCTTGATAGGCATGCAGGATCTCCTCGCGGCGAGCTTGTGGATAGGCATGGGGAGTCGGATTCTCACGGCTTTGACATCCACATGCACGGCAGCGATACAGCTGTTTGCCATTGGGAGCATGACCATTGCGCACCAGAGCATCACTCTGACAGTGAGGACAGTGAAGGGTGATGGTGACCATCGAAGACTCCTCTTTTTGGGGATTGATTGCTCTTCAAAGTCTACCATATCCTGCTTATTTGTGCCACTACCGATAATTCTTGTCAAAAGTAGCTGCCACCTGCCATGGACTCAGCCTTTCTGGAAGACGCTCGATAAGCAGGTCAAGTATTTCCTGGCCTTCCTTCGTGCGTTTGACCTCCTCGATGCCGACACACCTCGACGTTCCTGGCCGAGGCGTGTCGTTCTAAAACAAGTTATCTTCATGGCCTGCCTGTTCAGAGTGGCAGCCTCAACGAGGTAAGAAGAGCTATTTCCTGCTCATATTCGTCACTTCCGCCATGCCTATCCGCCATCCATCCGCCAACTATCCGCCATCCATCCGCCATTTCCTATGAGAAACCTATTACATATGCTACAATGAGGGCGCTTCAGATACGGATACGTATGTAAAGAGGGTGTTATGATGCAACTGAATGAGATGGAACTGAAGAAGCTTATTCAAGGTGGAGAGACGAATACGGTCGAGTTAAAGGTAGCTGCCCCTCGAGCAGTGGAGATGGCTGAACGTTTATGTGGTATGGCTAATGCCCAGGGTGGCATGATTATTCTCGGTGTCAAGGATGCTAAGCATGAAATTGTGGGAATACCTGATCATCGTATTGGTGAGACGCTGGATGTGATATTACGGGCGGCTCGGCAAATGATCAAGCCCGAACTCGTGCTAGATCCTCCTGAGCCGGAAATTTATACGGTATCCGGGAAGAAACTCGTTGTCGCCACTGTCAAGCCAAGTCATGGGCCAGTGTATCAGGCTCATGGGATTTATTGGGTGAGACGTGGTACCCATACCGTTTCCTTAGGTTTGTCAGAATTGCTCGAAATGGCGAATGACCGAGGTTTGGTGGATTGGGAACATCAGCCTGTTCGTAATGCGACCATGGAGGACATCGATCTAGAAAAAGTCAAGGCATATGTGGCACGGCGCTCAGCGAACCATCGTCAAGCCAGTCGTTTCAAAGATCTAGAACGGGTGTTGATTGGGATGGAGTGCGCTGTCATGACGAGTGATGACAAGGTGGTTCCTACCAATGCCGGTATGTTGTTCTTCGGTTCTTATCCTCAAGAGCATATTATCCAAAGCGATGTGGCGTGCGTGTTGTTCCGTGAAACGATTGGCGCCAGTAGATATGCCGATCGGAGAATTATTACAGGAACGCTTCAGGAGTTGATAGATGGAGCAGAGCTATTTCTGAGTAGATATATAGCAGTGGGAGCCAAAGTGGAGGGTTTTAAGCGTATTGATATACCAGAGTATTCTCTTGAGGTCTTGCGAGAGGCCGTCATCAATGCCGTGGTGCATCGCGATTATAGTAAACGCGGCGAGAGCGTACGCGTCTTTTGTTATCCTGATCGGGTAGAGATACACAGCCCAGGCTTACTGTTGCCTGGCATCACAGTTGAACAAATGGAACGGGGAGAAGTGCAATCAAAGCTACGCAATCCCACGCTTGCGAATTTGCTCAAGGAGATTCCTGGGTACATGGAGCGCCTAGGAAGCGGTATCAGGTTTATGTTGGATGAGACGAAACGCATGGGGCTTCCTGGGCCACAGTTTCGAGAAATGAGTGAATTTTTGGTGACCTTTCGTAAGGCCCCGGCCTTGATGTCTCCGCAACAGCAACCACAATATGCAGGGACTCTTTGGGAAGACCATGAGGCTGCTCAGCCCGAAATACTTACACAGAATCAGTCTGATCAACGAGAGCGCAGGTTGACACAAGCAATAGAGTATGTTCAGAAATATGGCTTTATCACGAATAGCATCTACAGGCAATTAACAGGAGTTTCAGATCGAACAGCTCACAGAGATTTAGAGACATTAATAGAACGTGGAAGGTTAAAGGGCACAGGCCAGAAAGCAGCGCGGCGTTATGTGTTAGCGTAATGGTTCCGAGCGTGGGGAGATGGAGGTGGTAAAGACGGAGGAATCGTTTCTGAGAGCATACTTTGTTGAAGAAAACGAACCCGCAACGAGATAGCGCAGAATCACTTCCTCGTTGCGGGTTTTCTCATGAAATGCTACTGCTACAAACCGGCCTGCAAACTGTATCTTCTCTGCCTACGTTGACAGCAAAAGTGACAGCAAAACCAGTAGACAACCACGGGTTTTGATGGACTTCAATGGACATTAGAGGGGCGTTTTGAGCTTGAAATGGACGTTGGCGGACACCTATGGACGAGCAATGCCGGTGGAGAGATTCGAACCCTCAACCCCTTGCGGGGACTTGTTTTTGAGACAAGCGCGTATACCGTTCCGCCACACCGGCTTGTGAGTAGCATGATACCGCATCGAATGCAGGAAGTCAACATACATTGCTTGCTGCTTGTTGCTATATTTTGCACTTCAAACAATTACGACGCTACGCCAAATTCCCCGATATTCCTGAACTTCTGGTAGCGCAATTCTAAAAGTTCATCCACCGGCAATTTCTTAAGCTCGCCCAGGTTTCTCAGCAATGCTTCCTTCAAATTATCGGCAGCTAGGTGATAATTGTGGTGCGCTCCCCCCAGAGGTTCGGGTATCATTTCGTCAATCAGTTCAAGCGCCTTCAGCTCTTTGGCACTAATGCGCATCGCTTCGGCTGCTTGAGGAGCGTACACTTTGTCGCGCCACATAATCGAAGCGGATGCCTCTGGCATTGCGACAGTATAGATGCTGTACTCGAGCATTAAAATGCGATCGGCAACACTAATAGCTAGGGCGCCGCCGCTGCCACCCTCGCCAATCACAACGGCGATTATCGGCACCTGCAAGCGGGACATGAGGTACATGTTTGCCGCGATTGCCTCCGATTGACCACGCTCCTCATCTGCCAGACCAGGGAATGCGCCGGGAGTATCAATCAGGCAGATGACGGGAAGAGCGAATTTCTCTGCCTGCTGCATTAAACGGCCCGCTTTGCGGTATCCTTCGGGGTGCGGCATGCCCAGATTATGAAATTGCTTCTCCTTCATGTCGCGACCTTTCTGGTGACAGATGAGCATTACATGTTCATCTTCCAGTTTGGCCGGACCTGCCAGAATCGCGTGATCGTCGCTAAAGGAGCGGTCCCCATGCAGTTCAAAGAAATCTTCGCATATCAAACGTATATAATCCGCTGAATAGGGCCGATCTTTGTGCCGGGCTACCTGTACCGTCTCCCAGGACGAGAGGTTTTTGTAAATCTCCTCGGTACGCCGGTGCAGATCACGCTCTGCTTCCCGTAACTGTTTGTACTCATCGGGTTTCAGGCGTTCACCCTTGCGTTGCAACGCGATAATCTTTTTTTCTAGCTCGGCTAGCGGCTTCTCAAATTCCAGGTCGTATGCCATCGCTTTCACCTATTTGCTGTGCAAACTCTTGTGCGTTCCGCTGTATAACGCTCGGTACATACAATCGCAACAATCGGGCCAGTGTCTGTCGCAGGTCACGTCGATGGACAACGGCGTCAATCATACCGTGCTGGAGCACGAACTCGGAATTGACCTCTGGTGGTTTTACATGCATGAACTGCTCAATTACACGAGGACCCGTGAAGCAGATCAGCGCCCCTGGCTCTGCAAGGGTGACATCGCCCAGCATAGCGAAGCTTGCCGTAACGCCCCCAGTAGTTGGGTCAGTCAGAAGACTGAAGTAAGGGATTTTAGCTTCGCCCAGTTTTGCCAGCGCTGATGATGTTTTCGCCATTTGCATGAGTGAGTATAGACCCTCTTGCATGCGGGCACCACCAGATGCGGAAGAGATCAGCACCGGCACGCGTTTTTCGATGCCCAGTTCAATCGCTCGCGTAATTTTTTCGCCGACAGCAGAGCCCATACTGCCGCCGATGAAGCGGAAATCCATGATTGCGAGCGCGAGAGGCATATCTTCGATAGTCGCATGGCCTATTACCACGGCCTCATTCAAACCCACCTTTTTGCGTTCGTCGTCGAGCTTGCTGGCATATGCCTGGATTTCATCTTTTGTGCGACTTACAAAATGCAGGGGATCAACCGAGGTAATATTGGCGTCCAGTTCCACGAAGCTACCGGGATCGAGCAGCAGTTCGATGCGTTCATATGCACTTAGCTTGAAGTGATAGTCACAGCGTGTGCATACCTTAAGGTTCCTTTCCCACTCCCGGGCGATCAGAATCTCTTTACATTTCGTGCACTTGACCACCAGGTTGCCTGAAGGTAAACCTGACCTTCCCGGATTATTGGAGAATGCCGGGCTGGGTGGATCAGTAGCTTCTTTAGCCATGAACTACCTCCTGGTCAATCTTGCGCGAATAGCGCAGCCACAAAACTTTGTGGATCAAATGGAGCCAGGTCCTCGACCTTCTCTCCCGTACCGATAAATTTGATAGGGACGCCTAAATCGTCGGCGACGGCGAAGGCAAAGCCTCCCTTAGCGGTACTATCCAATTTTGTGATGACCACCCCGGTCAGTCCAACATCTTCTGCAAATTTTCTAGCTTGTAGGAGGGCATTCTGGCCTGTGGTTGCGTCGATGACCACTAACAACTCGTGTGGACCATCAGGAAGCAGTTTCTGAATAACCTTGTTTATCTTCTTCAACTCTTCCATCAGATTATACTTGGTCTGCAGGCGGCCAGCGGTATCTACGATTACGACATCGCTTCCTCTTGTACCTGCTGCCTGGATCGCATCGTAGACTACTGCGCCAGGATCAGAACCAGGATTCTGGCTGATTACAGGCACCCCTACGCGGTCGCCCCATACTTTGAGCTGATCGATGGCCGCGGCGCGAAAGGTATCGGCGGCTGCCAGGATAACGTTATGTCCCTCTTTTTTGAGACGATAGGCCATTTTGGCAATACTCGTCGTTTTACCGGAACCATTGACACCTATTACCAGAATGACGGTGATGGGGGACTGTTTGGCAAAGTGTAATGGAGCCGGTTTCCCAAGTAGCGCGACAAGTTCTTCGCGTAGGGCTTGTTGTACCTGGGAGCCTGTATGCATATGTTCCGCCTCTACACGTTGGTGCAAACGTTCTATGAGCCAGGTAGTCGTGCTTGGCCCAACATCGGCGCTTAAGAGTGCTTCTTCCAGTTCATCCCACAGTTCATCTGTGATATTATCTTGCTTAAGGGTGTCTCCTAAACGACCAAACAGCTTGCGCGTGCGGCTCAAGCTGTTCTTAAAAGGATTGAAGCCCTTCTCGGGCGCGGAACTCCCTCCTACGTGCTCTTGAGTAATGGTGGGGTCTTGTTTTTGTTCTTCCCGTTGTTTCTGCCCAAAGAATCGATTGAGCACGTCAGCTTTAACTCCTTATTTATTTCTGTTCCTTTTGGGATTGGATTAGACAAAATAAAAGACAAAAGGAAAAAGGTTCTTTCTGCCTTTTGCCTTGTTTCCCTTACAACGTAATTGATCACAAACCGTTCTAAAGAACGTGAGATTTCCTGGCGAGCGCAAGGCCGCCAGGAAATTTGTCACTTAACTATTGACGGTTGCTACGATACGAATGGAGTGATCCATCGCTAATGGGTTCATTAATGATGATATCACCATTGCGGATCTTTATGTTGTACAAGCAAGACGGGTTTGTACAGACCCAGGCCTTGTACTCGATGGAAGCTCCCTGGCTGCCGAAATCCGAAAGCGGAACCAGATCACCTTCTCCACATTTGCGACACCGGGGAAATGCATTCTCCACGAAATCGCCTCCTTCCTTCTCTCGAAGAGGGTAGTATTCGCCTACCTGACCATAAAACTAAGCGAGGTCTGGCGATGAAGTAAGCCGAAGGGGAGCCTCCGCCGCTGCATCCGCATCCCCACAGCAGTAACACATTGGCCTATTCCTCCGCTATCATACCACAAATTTCTTCTTGTGTCAGCATACTCATGAAGAAATCTTCATTTTCACAAGTACTTGTGTTTAAGCTTGTAACAATGTATGCCTGCTTCTAGATCTAAGCATAACAGGTGTCACAACTTACGTCAAGTTTGACAAGAATATTTTCTTTATTATACTCCCATCGCCACCCCACCTGCCTTTGCTTGCAGGTATGCATTGATGAACGGATCAACGTCCCCGTTCAAATATCCCTCGGTATCGCTCGTCTCATAATTTGTGCGGTGATCCTTGACTATGTTATAGGGATGGACCGTCACCGTGCGAATTTGTGTCCCGAAGTCTGCCTGCACATTCTCACCTTTGAGTTTAGCCGTCTCCTCTTCTCGCCTCTTCACTTCACGTTCATACAAACGAGCCTTGAGCAGTTTCAGGGCCACCTCGCGATTCTGAAATTGTGAGCGTTCATTCTGGCAGGTTACGACGATACCTGAAGGAATATGGCGCATGCGTACTGCCGAGTCGGTCTTGTTGACGTGTTGCCCGCCTGCTCCCGTCGAGCGGTATGTATCCACCTCGATATCCTCGGGTCGGATTATAATCTCAATCGTATTCTCAATATCGGGCAACACTTCGACCTTGGCGAATGAAGTATGCCGGCGATGGGCGGCATCGAAAGGTGACAGGCGGATCAGACGATGAGTCCCAATTTCTGAACGCAGGTAACCATAGACATAACGTCCGCTGATTTCCATGGTCGCGCTCTTGAGGCCCGCTTCATCACCCTCGTTGTACTCGTACACCTCGGTGCGGAAGTTGTGCTGCTCGGCCCAGCGGAGATACATGCGAAACAGCATCTCTGCCCAGTCCTGGGCATCGACGCCACCACTACCTGCATGAATACTCATGATGACATTACGTTCATCGTGTTCGCCATTCAACATCAGCGCAAATTGCAGCTTATCGACCTCTTGCTCAATTGCTGTCACTTCCTGCGCGATTTCTTCCCGCATTGCTTCATCCGGTTCCTCCTCTAATAATCCGGCTAATCCTTGCAGGTCGTTTAATCTCTCAGCTACACTTTCCCAGGTATTTACTTCTTCGCGCAGAGCATTCATTTGTTGCATATGTGCCTGCGCTTTGCGATTATCTGCCCAAAAGTCTGCGGCCATGCTTTCCGCTTCAAGATTGGCTATCTGTTCTTTCTTTTGTGCCACGTCAAAGGCGCACCATAGTTTCATAGACGCGCCCTTGCAGGCGTTCGATCTGGTTGGTTAGTTCATTCATACCGGCATTGTAGCATGTTTTGGGGCTATTTGCACACCTTCATAGGGCTACAAAAAGTTCGAGCTTTCGTAACGATTTTAGAAACTGACTCTTCCAAAGATGAAACACACCAATAACACTAAGCGCTTGCTGTGTTGATGAGTATGCCGAAGTTGCAGTATTGTGTGTGAATATGAACAATACCATGGCAACGAGTATGAGTAGCAGACCAAGCAAGATGAGTAGCAGCCCAACTAAGCGACCCCTGGCTCTATTCCTCGCCACTTCAGCAGATGCAAATCCGGTCTGGCCTTGTATAGTTTGGTAGCGGGCGTCTCCCTGCGGTGCGTAACCTGGATACGATGCTCTCTGCTGTGGGTAATTACCCATACCCTGTGGCACATATCCAGGGTATGATGTTCTGGCAGGTGGTTGACCAGCTATATTAGGTGCCTGCGTGGTGGTCTGCTCAGCAGCACCATAATTACTGCCATTTGGACCCAGAATGAGAGGCTCTTGTGCCTGTTGCGCATATGTACCTGCCTGTTGCGCATATGTACCTGGGCTAATAGGACCCTGGGTCTTAGGCTGAGTCTGATCAACCCCTAGCATGGGGCTTGAAGCAATAGTTGGGCTATCTGCTGGTGAGTCATCTAAGATCAAACCAGCATCTGTAGGTGTGCCACAGCGTGGGCAGACTGTATCCCCTGATGTTAGCCGATAACCGCATTTACCGCAGAAAACCATACGAACTCCTTTCACTCAGCATTTCGATTGGCAAGGTGGCAACCTTGCTCACTTCTTTCAATACCTTCTGTTAAAACTATACAACCTGCCAACTGAATTTGGTAGTAGTGCTGACAAGGGTTTGTTCTTTTCATAGATCCGCGAAACGTGATACAATCTGTCCAACGAGAAAGGAGAAGCGACGGTTCTTTTCCAAGCGATATTTATTGCAAGGGCTCAGGACTCCACGTCGCGTACGCAAAGTAGCATGAGTGATACTGTAGGACCGAATCCCGAAATAACTGAGGAAGCAGTTCGCATACTCGAAGCAGCCAACGAAGAAGGCATTACCCTTCGCTTACTCGGTGGGCTGGCGATCTATCTTCAAAGTCCAAGCGCCACAATGAATGAACAATTAAAGCGCCCATACAAGGATCTGGATTTCGTCACCTTATCAAAATATGGTGCCAAAACTAAGGCTTTGTTTGCTAAGCTTGGGTACACAGGGAATAAAACATTTAATGCGCTACATGGTCATCAACGCCTGCTCTTCTATGATGAGCAGAATGGGCGGCAGGTTGATATTTTCATTGACCGCATGCAGATGTGTCATAACATCGATTTCCGGTCCCGGCTGGATACTGACAAACGCACCTTATCGCTAGCTGATCTTCTACTTACTAAATTGCAGATTGTTGAAGTAAACGAGAAAGATCTGCTGGACGTGGTAGCGCTGTTTGTTGATCACGACGTTGAGGATACTGATCGCGGCATTAATTCTGCGTACATCTCCAGGTTAGTTTCAAATGATTGGGGGCTCTATAAAACGCTTGACTTGAATCTAAATAAGGTGAAAGCCTTTGCTGTAGAGCGTAACTTCCCCGAGTATGTCATCAAGCGTATCGACACTCTAATTGCTAATATGGAAGCGCAAACCAAAACGTTGGCATGGAAGGCACGTGCGATGGTTGGCGAGCGTGTGCGCTGGTACGAGCTTCCAGAAGAACCTCGATGATACGCCAGGTGTATACAAAACCCCCATCCTCATAGCGATACAACGCGGCTCAACTACAGAAATTGATGCCGCAAGGTTATTTTTGTGCTATGTCAGACGCTTTTTGGTGTTCAAAGTGTCTATAAAAGTCTGGCATTGTAGCATTCATCAAGCATTGTTTTTTTACCTCTGCTCTAGTATACTTGCTTGTAATTTCTTAAGCGTTTGATGAACACAAAACGACCCCTACAAGAGGATAAAGCATGGCTAAACATCTTCGTTGTTACATGTGCTCCGATCTTCATGCTGCAAATCGCACCTACCGTAAGCTTCTCAACGCCATTAAAATGAACGTATACGAAGCGCAAGTTGTCCTCATCGCGGGTGATCTAACGGGCAAAGCCATTGTTCCAATCATAGCTCAAAGCAATGGACGTTATACTGCTACCTTTCTAGACCAGGACTATATTGTTGAAACCGACACCGAACGACAAAACCTGGAGAATAGTATCTCCGATATCGGTTATTATCCGTTTGTGACCGACCAGGACGAGGTCAATGCATTAATGGCGGATGGGGAGAAGATGCGCGAATTGTTTCGTCAGAAAATGATCCAGCGCGTGGGTGACTGGGTAGCATTGGCTGAGGAACGAATTGGCAAGAGCGGTGTGCAGTTTTATATGATGCCAGGCAACGATGATGACTTTGGTGTCGATGCCATGATGGCGCAGTCAAGCTATGCTGTCAACCCGGTGGGTAAAACAATTCAATTAAACGAATATCACGAGATGATTAGCTTCGAGCACGCCAATCCGACCCCATGGCTCACTCCTCGTGAGTGGAGCGAAGAAGAATATTACGAGCATGTCAAAGCGGGCGCGAGCACGCTGAATAATGTGAGTAACGCCGTTTTTATGATTCACGTTCCCCCTTTTGATAGCGGTTTGGACACTGCCCCGGAACTTGACAAGACCTTGCGACCAAAGGTGACGATGGGCGATGTCTTGCGCGTCCCGGTCGGGAGCACAGGTGTGCGGCGTGCGCTGCAGGAGCTTCAACCGTTGGTCAGTGTGCATGGTCACGTACATGAATCTGGCGGTCAAAGCAAGATTGGACGTACTACCTGTTTCAATGCTGGAAGCGAGGCCAACCAGGGCATCCTGCGTGGCTTTGTTTTTGATCTTGGTAAGGACAAACTGGACCGGGCTTTCCGTGTCCAGGGGTAGTTGTGGGTACATCATTTATTGTGCCTGACCTCTCTTTTTTATTCATCGCTGGCACAATGAACTGCGCCCTCATGAAAGGGGTTTGCACTCATGGCAAAATCTGCTACTCCAAGCGGGTTATTCGTCAGACAGGCGTCGGGGTTGGTGCGCGATGTCAGCATGGCTAACGCGCTCTTCTTCAACATCGCCGCCTTCGTAGGAACATCAGTGGGTTGGGCTATTGCCTTCTATGCGCTCTACCCGGAATGGCAAGCATTCGGTATCTCAGCATATGCCTATATAGCAGTTCTCACAGGAGTTGCCTGCTACTTCCTGGGTATGATTTTCTCCAGTCTCACAACTGCAATGCC
>WNFF01007804.1_pt1 | contig 11228 bp, 9 predicted proteins | sample 5400441 | NCBI WGS metagenome assembly WNFF01 (sample SAMN13153345, study PRJNA577476) | soil metagenome | isolation source: 120 cm saprolite under Douglas fir tree site 2 hole 3 replicate 1 | place: USA:California | collected 2015-04-18
AAGCACAGCGCGGAGGGCAGTCCGTCGGAGCGCGCGCGGCCGGGCACGGAGACCGCCGCCATGTCGAGCGGGTTCACGAAATACGTATAGGTGCCCATGATCGTGTTCCTGGCGATCGGATCGGCCAGCATCTCGGCGATCGTGAAGATGGTCGGAACGGTCGGCACCACCAGCGCGGCGCAGCCTTGCAGCGCGGCCCTCGCCTCTCGCTGCAGGGCTTTGAGCTCGTAGAGCGCCTTGAAGGCATCGACCGCCGAATACTTGAGGCCGGGCTCGATCGCGGCGCGCACCACGGGGTGAATGGCCTCGGGGTTGCTCGCAAAGATGTCGCCGTAATCGCACAGGCGCTCGGCCACCATGGCGGACTGAAAAACGTGGCGGCCGGCGCGCGCGAAGACGGTGAAATCGATCTCGCGCAGCGCGTGGCCCATCTGGCGCAGCACTGCGACATTGGAGTCGAAGGCCTGGCGCGCCTTCGCATCGCCGAAGAATTGCAGCTGATCGGCGCGCGGCACTGCAAGGGTCAGCGGCCCGCTCTCGATCGCCGTCAAATCGATGTCTCCGGCATCCGGCCGGCTGTAGGGGTCGGCGGGATCGTACCCGGCGATCGTCTCCAGGATCTCGTAGGCGTCCGCGCACGACCTCGCGAACACCGGAATACAATCGAAAGTGCGGCTGTTGTAGACAAGGCCGCGCGAGCTCACGAGCCCGAGCGTCGGCTTGAGGCCGACGATGCCGTTGCACGCCGCGGGCACGCGGCCCGAGCCGCCGGTGTCGCTGCCGAGCGAGAACGACACGATGCCGCGCGCCACCGCGACCGCGGAGCCCGAGCTCGATCCGCCCGGAATGTAATCGGGATCGACGGCGTTGCGGCAGAGCGGCTCGGGGCTGCGCGTGCCGTTGAGTCCGGTTGCGAACTGGTCGAGCGTGTTCTTGCCGATCAGCACGGCGCCCGCGTCCTGCAGCATCCGCACGGCCGGCGCGGTCTCGCCCGGCATCAAGCGGAACGCCGGACAGTTGCAGGTCGTCGCCATGCCGGCGACATGGATGTTGTCCTTGAGCGAGAACGTCAGTCCGAGCAGCGGCAGATCGGCGCCGGCATCGGCGCGCCGCTGCAGCGCTTCGGCGCATGCGATCGCAGCCGCCGCGGGAACCAGCTCGGTGAAGATGCCCTCGTCGGCGACGGCCGCCGCCCGGCGGCAGCTCTCCGCGACGATCTGCGGCGCATGGACGCCCGCGCTCATGGCGTCGCGAACGCGGCGAAATTCAAGTGAGAGATCCCCGAGTGGCGCAGTGGTCGCCGTGAGGTCGTCGGCAAGGCCAGCGTGCATCATGTGCCGAAGGCGCGCCGCCGCATCAGCGCTTGCCTTCCCAGTGAACGATCCGGCGCGACACGAAGGCGATGCCGCGGTCGCTGATGAGGCCGATCGCGCCGATGATGATGATGCCGGCGAGCACATAGGGCGTGCGGAAGAAGCTGCTCGCGTCGAGGATGACGAATCCCAGGCCTTTATCGCCGCCGAGCAGCTCCGACGCGACCAGGATCGTCAGTGCGGTGCCCATGGCGACGCGCAGCCCGGTCATGATCTGCGGCAACGCGGAGGGCAGCACCACGAACGTGAAGGTCTGCCAGCGGTTGGCGCCCATCGACTGCGCCGCGCGCAGCTGATCGAGCCCGCAGGCGCGGGCGCCGGCCTGGGCACTGACCATCATGATGAGGAACACGGACAGCAGGATCAGCAGGATCTTCGACAGCTCGCCGATGCCGAACCACAGGATGAACAACGGAATGAGGCCGAGCGGCGGGATCGGCCGCACGATCTCGGAGGGCACGATGAACAGCGCATCGATCGACGGCACGCGTCCGCGGATGAGGCCGATGACGATGCCAAGCGTCGCTCCGATCACGAATGCGGTCGCGACGCGCCACAGGCTCACGGCGATGTGGGTGCTGATCGCGATGCCGGAATAGCCGCGCCAGAACATGTCGGCGAAGCTCGCGGCGACGGTCGCGGGCGACGGCAGGATGATCGCGGGCGCGGCGCCATTTGCGGTGACGAAGAACCAGGCCGCCAGAATGAGCAAGGGCGACAGGATCGCGATCGCCAGATAGCGGCGGCGCTCCTCGCCGGTCGAATTCGGAGTCATGGTTCGCATCCCATGTGTGTTCGCCTCGCCGGATTCAGTGACGCATCTTGCGGTAGATGATCTCGCGCAGCCGGATGAACCCCGGGTCGAGCCTGTTCTCGCCGTTGGCGCGCGGGGACGGCAGATCGACCGTGTACTCGTCGAAGCTGCCCTCCTGGAGATCGGCCAGCAGGAAGATGCGATCGCCCAGGAAGACCGCCTCGTCGATGCTGTGGGTGACGAACACGACGGTGCATCCGGCATGGTCGCGGATGCGCAGGATTTCCTCCTGCAATGCTTCCCGCGTCTGCACGTCGAGCGCCGAGAACGGCTCGTCCATGAGCATGATCTTCGGCTTGGCCGCGAGCGCGCGCGCAAGCCCGACACGCTGCCGCATGCCGCCGGACAGCTCGTAAGGATAGGCGTCCTCGCGTCCAGCGAGGCCGACGAGCGCCGCCATCTCCTCGGCCACGCGGCGCCGCTCGGCTCTCGGACGGCCCGCGCAGCGAAGGCTGAAGGAGATGTTGTCGGCGACCGTCATCCATTCGAACAGCGCTCCCGCCTGAAACACGACGCCGCGGTCGGGGCCGGGCCCGACGATCTCCTGGTTGTCGATCAGCGCGACGCCCTGCGTGGGCGCGAGAAAGCCCGCGATGAGGTTGAGGATCGTCGTCTTGCCGCAGCCCGAGGGCCCGAGCAGCGCCACCAGCTCGCCGCGGCGGATGGCGAACGACACGTTGCGCATGACGGAGCGGCCGTTGTAGCCGAATCCCACCTGCTCGAACTGCAGGATCGGCCGCGTGGCCGCGAGCGTGGGAGCGTCGTCCGCCGGCTCACGGCTGGGACTCATCAGCTTTTCGTCGTCATTGCCCGAGCTTCGCAGCTGGACGACGTTGGCGTTCATGACTTGCGGCCCGCCAGATAGACCTGGATCGGCTTGGTGTTGAAGATGCCGGGCCAGTCGGCAGGAGCCGCCTGGATGCGCTTCTCCGCCAGGAGGAAGGCGGCGATCCCGTGCAGATGCTTCATCAGGCGTGAATCCATCTCCTTGCCGGGCGCGCCCATGAAGTCGGCGGTCAGAATCTGCTCGAAGCTCGGGTTCGCGACGCTCTGCCCCTCGATCAGCTTGTCGAACTGGTCGGGCGCCATGTCGATGCGCTTGGCTTCGTATTGGCGCACGTTGCGCGGATCGGCCCTGTAGTCCTTCTGCGCCTGATCCCAGACGCGCAGAAAAATTTGCACCGTCTCGGGGCTCTGCGCCGTAAAGGCCTTGCGCGCCACCCACACGCCGCCCGTGATCATGCCAAGGCTCCGGGTCGTCGCCACGGGCTTTGCTCCCGCGCGCTCAATGGCGCCGATATTGGGCTCCCACACGAAGGCGGCATCGATCTGACCCGCCGAGTAGGCCGGCGGCATGTTGGCGGGCGTCAGGTTGACCAGACGAACGTCTTCAGGCCTGAGCCCGTTTTGCGAGAGCGCCTGCAGCACGTGATAGTGGCTGGTCGAGCCGACGGCGACGCCGATGCGCTTTCCCTTCAGGTCGGCGACCTTGCTGATGCCCGCTTCCGGATTGGCAGAGAGCCTGACATTGGTCAGATCGAGGCGCTCCATGAAGAGGATTTCGATCGGCAGGCCGTTGGCATAGCCGGTGACCGCCGGGAATTCCCCCATCCAAGCGAGGTCGACCTCATTCGACGCGAGCGCCGGAAGCATGGCGGGTCCGGCAGGAAATTGCGCGAGCGAAACGTCGAGCCCGGCCTTTTGGAAGACTCCGGTGCTCAACGCGTAGGTCAGGATGACGTTGATCTCACCGGTCTGGTAGCCAATCTTGATCGGCCGGCGATCCTGCGCCGAGACGTTTGCCGTCGCGGCAAGGATGCTCGCGACCATCGTGAACCAGAGAGCGATGCGTTTCATGACTGTCTCCATTGGCGCAGAACGCCTGTTTCGAACGGACTTCAATTTGCGACCCCGAGGATGTCGACGATCGTGAGCGCGAGGATCTTGGTCGCCGCGACCGCCTTGCCGATGTGGATGTACTCGTTGATGGGCGGCCAGCCGTCTTCGCCGGGCCCGAACGTCACCGCCGCGTGCCCGCGCTCGGCGAAGCGGATCGTGTCGTTGAAGGCGTTCTTGCGATAAATCTTCGGCTCCTCGCCCAGCAGATGGCGATAGGCCCGGCGCAGCGACGCCGTCGGATTGGCGTGCGCGTGCTGCTCCATCGTGCCGTCGACGAAGAGCGCGCCGGGGTAAGGACGCGCGGTCGCGTCGAGCGCCGGATCGTTCGACTTCGCCTCCGCGATGACCGCCTCGATATCGGCCATCACGCTCGCCTTGCTCATGCCCGGCACGACGCCGACGATCGCCAGCACGGCTTTGCAGGCATCCGGCGTGAACTGCATCTCGCGCTTCGCGCCGCCCGCCACGCGAATGATGGTCGCCATGGGCGGAGTTCCGCCCGCGAGCTGCGCGGGCTGATGGCGGAAGCGCATGGTCTCGAAGCGCGCGAGCAGATGCGCCATCTTGGCGACCGCATTGATCCCGGTGTCGGGCCGCCACAGATGGGTCTTGGTTCCGCGCGTCTCGATCTCGACCAGGAAGTGGCCGCAATTGGCGACCGCGATGCCCATGCCCCATCGTCCGTCGGGGTTCGTCCAGCCGGTCGGCTCGCAGACGATGGTGTAGTCCGCTTTCAGGCCGCGCTCGTCGAGCAGAAACATCGATCCGTCGACGCCGTTCTTCTCCTCGTCGACCGTGTAGGCGCAGTGCAAGGGCCCCTCGAGCCGGACGCCCGCATCGCGGATGGCGCGCACGGCGAGCAGCGTGCAGGCGAGATTGCCGCGGGTGTCCGAGGTGCCGCGCGCGTAGAGCCGGTCGCCGTGGCGGGTCGGGCGGAACGGATGGCCGCCCGTCATCGTCCATGCGCTCCACTCGCCGGCCGGATAGGTGTCCAGATGGTCGTTGAGCATGAGGGACGGGCCGGAGGCGGTGCCGCGCAGAACTCCGACGACATTGGGCCGGCCCTCGCGCTTGGCGACTAGGTCGACCTCGAAACCCATCTGGCGCAGCTTGTCGGCGATCAGCAGCGCGGCGCCTTCTTCGCGCGCCGGCGGCTCGTCCGGGTCGAGCGGGTTCTCAGCGTCGGGCTGGCCGGCGGGAACAAGTTCGCAGGTGAGATCGAGCCACGCCTGCTCAGTGATGCGGCCAAGGACGCGGTGCTCCAACGCGCTGAAGTCATTGGTTTCGACCACGTCGACGACAGTTGACATGCGCCCCTCTTACGCTGGCTGATGAAAACAAACGCAAAGCGCGTGCCAGCCCTGGCCAACCGGTGTAGGTCCGACGGAATCGACGCTAATTGGCTGAAATGCGGGAATGTTTTTGGGATGGCGGAGACTGTCACATAGTTTCATCGACGCGCTGGCCTGTGCACCGATTGGTCACTCATGCCGGGCCTGCCCGCCGAACTGCGCACCAAACCGCCGCGGCGCAATGCCAAAAGCTCCGACGACATTGTCATCGACTGATGTCGCGCCTCTCGACGTACGCGGTCGCGCCACGCGGTGATGCAGTAGACGGAATGGCCTTGGTCGCATCGCAAGGTCCTGTCCCTCGATGCGCGCTCGGCCATCGGTGCGAACTCACCCTTGAGAGGTGGCAAAGCCAGCGAACATCATCCTGTTGTTGCCCACTTTTGCGGCACCTGAAGCACGTTTCCCCACGATCCGACCGCCGCGAAGAGCATGAATCTGTAAGTGGAGGAATGGCTTAGAAGCCGGCCCTCAGATTGGCATAGGTTATGCTCCCTGTTCTGCAGCGACGCGAAAAAGGAGTACGTGATGCGTGGTCCAGAGGCGCTTATCGAGCCGCTGGTCTCGGCTGCGGCCCGCCTGCCACCGGATTCGCCGCACACGCGCGAGCGTCACGCTCTGCTGCTGGTCGAAAGTCATGGGCTGGTGGGTGGTCCGCCCACGCTGTTTGCCTCGCTCACGCCGCGGGAACGCGAATTGGTGCTGAGCCATGGCTTGCGTCGCGTCCTCAATCGCGGCCAAACGCTTTTCAATCAGGGCGCGGTTCACGAAGGCATCTACCTCATCGAATCCGGCCGTATCCGCGTGTTCTATGAGGCGCCGTCGGGACGCGAGATCACGCTGGCCTACTGGCATGCTGGCAATTTCGTCGGCGGGCCCGAGATCTTCGGCACCGGCGTGCATTTATGGTCCGGCGTTGCGGCCACCAACTGCACCGTCGTGCAGTTTCCGGGCAAGACCTTGCGGTCGCTGGTGCAGCAGGTGCCCTCGCTCGCAATCGGTCTCATCGAAGGGCTGACGTTCAAGGGCAAGTGCTATTCCGCGCTGGCGCAAATGCTGGGCACGCGCTCGATCACGGAGCGGCTGGCGCACCTTCTGCTTCATCTGGTCGATGCCTATGGCATCAAGGACGACAAAGGCATCCTGATCGGGGCGGCGCTGACGCACGCGGATCTCGCCCACATGGTTGGTGCGACACGACAATGGGTGACGATCAGCCTGAAGCGGCTGCAAGAGCAGGGCGTCATCCTCTGCCGCAAATCGCAGATCGTCGTTCGCCAGCCCGACGTTCTGGAGGACATCCGAGGGGGCCGCGAATGAGCGTTTTTTGCTCACCGTGCACGCTTTTTCGGCGGTGACCGCCGAAACACTGCGCAGCCCGTTTTTTTGGGCAACTAATCAACCGGGAGCGCCAGTCTCGGTTTGCCGCGCAACCGACGCGGTCCAAAAATGGCGCAGAGGAGCGAGACGTTCGAGGTGAGTCCGGCCGAGAAAGCAATCTCCCACCATCGCCATTTGCAAGGAGCTACCCATGATCGCCACACGAATCGTTCTGGGGACGACGCTGCTTCTGTCGGGTGCGTCTTTTGCCGCCGCCGACACCATCGATATCGCAATCGGGCACCAGACCATGTGTACCGATACCTACACCGGCGGCATCGTGATCAAGGAACTCAAGCTGCTTGAAAAGCACCTGCCGCACGACGGCAAGTATGCGGGCGCCACCTACAACATCACCTGGGCCGACTATCCGTCGGGCGGCCCGATCACTAACCAGATGCTCGCCGGCAAGCTCCATTTCGGCACCATGGGCGACTATCCGCTGATCGTGAACGGCGCGAAGTTCCAGGAGACCAAAAGCTTGCGCACGGTCCTGTTCACAGGCACCGGCTACAATCTGAAAGGAACCGGCAACGCGATCGTCGTTCCCGTCGCTTCCAATTACTACAAGCTCGAGGACCTGACGGGGAAATCGATCTCGACGCCGGTCGGCAGTGCCTCTTGGGGCATGCTGGTCAAGGCGCTGCAGGACAAGAAGATGCCGCTCTCGAGCATCGATCTCAAAAATCAGACGCCTCCGGTAGGCGCCAGCAATATCGCGACCAACAAGGTGGACGCTCACTCGGACTTCTGCCCCTGGTCGGAGATCATGGAATTCCGCGGCACCGGTCGAAAGATCTATGACGGCAGCGAGATCGGGATTCCCTATCTGCACGGCAGCGTCGTGCGACAGGACTTCGCCGAGAAATATCCAGAGGTCGTCGTCGCCTTCGTCAAGGCGGTCTACGACGCCGGCAAGTGGATCGATGAGAATCCCATACGGGCGACCGAGCTGATGGAAAAGTGGACCGGCGTCGAGAAAGAGGTGCTCTACCTTTATTTCTCCAAGGGTGGCCATCTCACGCAGGACCCGACGATGAAGAAGCAGTGGGTCGATACGCTCAAGATCGATCATCAGGTCCTTGTAAACGACAACCTTGCCCCCGCCTTGGACTTCGATGCCTGGATCAAGGAAGACTACCTCAAGCGCGCCTACGCCGAGATGGGAGTGGATTACGAAGCCGAAAAGGCCAAGATCGTCGATACGCTCGTCACGAATGCCGGCCGCCCGAACGAGATCTGGCACGCGCGCGACGGCATCATCTCCTATCCGACGATGAAGGCGTTCCTCAAAGCGGTCGCGGAATATCAGGCCAGCGGTCAGAAGCTCAATGCGGCCTATGTCTACGACCAGGCAACGGGACTCAAGCTCTTCGGCAAAACGGCGTTCTTCGTCCACAAGCCCGACGGCGAGTTCGCGACCTTCCTGCGCAAGGGTGAGGCCGAGGCGTTTGCCGCAAAAGTAAAAGGCAAGATCATCTCGTTCGACGAGGCCGTCGCAAGCGCGGCGTCATGACAGACCGAACGGCAAGGCGCTCTCAGTCGTGAACGCGCAGGCACGCATGGTCCCGCAAGCGGCGGTGAAAGTTGCAATCGTGGACGAGAGCGCCGACGTAACGCCCATCGCGCCGCCGCCGGCCGTCCCGGCTGAAAGGTTGCCGCCCTCGCGGCCCGATGCAGGCGAGGCGCGATCCGAATGGAAGGAGCGCCTCTGGCTGTCGGCCGCGCGCTGGATCGTGCGGCTATCGGCGCTGCTGGCCGGGGTCGCGTGCTGGCACTACGCGAGCTCGACGGGCCTCACATTGTATGTCCGCTTCGAGCAAATCCCCGGTCCGCTCAAGGTGGCCGAAGCGCTGATCAACCAACTGCAGCAGGTCACGTTCTACTTGCACATTGGTGTCAGCCTGCAGCGCATCGCCATCAGTTATTCGCTGGCGGCCGGCATCGGGATCACGCTCGGTCTGCCGGGGGTCGCGTGGATTCCGCTGGCCATCCTGCTCTGGCCGACGGAGGAAGGCTCGATCATCTACATCACCTTCCTCGGTGCGTTGTTTCCGATCATCCTCAGCACCATTCACGGCGTCGAGCAGACGCCCGAAGTGCTCGTTCGCGCCGCCCAATCGCTCGGCGCTTCGCCCATGTGCATCTTCACCAATGTCGTCCTGCCGGGGGCGCTGCCGAGCATCTGTGCAGGTCTTGCGATCGGCATGGGCGTGTCCTGGTTCTCCCTGCTCGCCGGCGAAATCATCAGCGGGCAATACGGCATCGGCTATTTCACCTGGAACGCGTACTCCATCATCAAGCCCCCGGACATCATCGTCGGCATGCTGAGCATCGGGCTGTTGGGCGCCGCAACCACGGCCCTGGTGCACCTGATCACACGTCCGGCGCTGGCCTGGCAGCGGAAGGCCCGATGACCGGCGCGCTCGTATCCCTGCGGCGAGAAGTACTCGCGCGCTCGGGGCTGTGGCTGACGGTCGCGGCCACATTTTTCGTAGGCTTCCACGGGCTGCAGCTCACGATGCTGTTCGTGCGCTTCGAGGCCTGGCCGAACTACATGACGGTTCACGACTGGCCCGCCAATGTTGCGCGCATCGTTCGCTCGACGCCTGCGATCAGCGACATGATCCCGATCATTCTCGACGAATGGCTCGTCGAGATCGGCTCGATAAACTATTCGTTCGGCCGCGGCATCGCCGAATGGAGCTTCGTGCTGATACCGGGCAAGGCCGCGGTCGTGCTTGCGATTGCGGCACTCGTCGCTACCAACCTCGTGCTGCTGCGGGCTGCCTGGAACATCTGCGGTGTCTCCGCCGGGCTCGGCTCCTCGGTGGCGACCGGCGCCGGGGCGTTCGTTGCGGGCGCGGCGACGATCACCATCACCTGGGTCGTCTGTTGCGCGGCGCCCACCTGGGTCGTCGGTCTCGCCGTGATGGGCGTCGGGGTCACGACCGCGCTCGCGCTGCAGCCCCTCGGCGGTTGGCTGTCGCTCATCGGACTGTCGGCGCTCGTCGCCAATGCGACCCTTCTCCTTTGGCAGTTGTCAGGCCGCAGATCCTCGAACGGGACTGCCCCGGCGATGCTGATGCCCATTGCACAGTCACCGTCATGATGCTCGCCCTCGCCAAATCACCGCTCGCCGATGCCGCGAGCCTTACTCCGGTCCAGGCCGCGCCCGATCGCGGGCGCGTCGAGATTTGGGACGTGTCGGTCAAGTTTCGCAGCGGCGGCAGGACCAATCGCGCGCTCGAAAACACCTCCGTCGATATCGCCGCCGGGTCCTTCGTGTGCCTGCTCGGTCCCTCGGGCTGCGGCAAATCCACGTTGCTCAACACGGTCGCCGGCTACGTCCGCCCGACCACCGGCTGGGTCCGTGTGGACGGAGATCAGGTCGTCCGCCCCGGTCCCGATCGCGGCATGGTTTTTCAACAATACTCGCTGTTCCCTTGGAAGACGGTCCGCGACAACGTTGCATTCGGCCCTTATGCGCAGGGGGCAGGACGCGCCCGGGCGCGCGCGGTGGCCGACGAATTGCTCGACATGGTCGGGCTTGCCCGCTTCGCCGATCGCTATCCGGCCGACCTCTCGGGCGGCATGCAGCAGCGCGTCGGCATCGCGCGCGCGCTCGCGAACAAGCCGACGGTCCTTTTGATGGACGAACCCTTTGGCTCGCTCGACTCGCAAACGCGCGCCATGATGCAGGAGAATTTGCTCCGGCTGTGGGCCGAGTTCAAAACCACCGTGATCTTTGTCACCCATGATGTCGACGAGGCGATTTTCCTTGCCGACCGCGTGCTGGTCATGAGCGCGAGCCCGGGGCGCATCATCGAGGATGTGCCGGTGCCGCTGCCGCGTCCGCGCGACCCTGAGATCACGACCGATGCCGAATTCATCGCATTGAAGCGGCATTTCCTGCACGTCATCCGGGCCGAGAGCCTCAAGGCGTTCGAAGATCAAGACAAATGAGGCGGAGTGGCTGGCACGTCCTGGTCGTCGCCGCGCTCTCAGCCGCGGTGTGGTCGGGGGCCGCGGCGGCCCCACGCGTGAACGGCGTGATCCTCGACCGTGCGGCGCCGGTTCAGGCTTTCACGCTCGAAGATCACAATGGCAAGCCGTTCACGGCGGAATCGCTCAAGGGCCGGTGGTCGCTCGTCCTTGCCGGCTTCACCCATTGTCCGGATGTATGCCCGTTCACGCTCGCCAACCTGGAGCAGGTCACGGCCGAGCTCGGATTGCGCATGCGCCCCGACCGTCTCCCGGTCGTCGTCTTTCTGGCGGTCGACCCCGATCGCGACCGGGCGAACCTCAAAGAGTACGTCCAGCAGTTCCACCCCGACTTCATTGGCGTCACCGGCGAGATCGATCAGATCGACCGCGCCTTGAAGGGCTTTGATGCCATCGCCGTGCGTT
>WNFF01015346.1_pt1 | contig 11228 bp, 13 predicted proteins | sample 5400441 | NCBI WGS metagenome assembly WNFF01 (sample SAMN13153345, study PRJNA577476) | soil metagenome | isolation source: 120 cm saprolite under Douglas fir tree site 2 hole 3 replicate 1 | place: USA:California | collected 2015-04-18
GCCACAGCTGCTCGGCCCACACGATGTGCGCGAGCGTGCCGTGAATGCCGCCGTAGCTGCTCTTCAGATCGCGGAGATATTGGTCATCGGGAAGCTGGGCGACCGCGTCGAAGATCGTCCGGTTCGCCCAGGCGTTGTAGTCGAACAGCTCGAGGAATTCGTTCAAGCGTGACAGCACGTGGGGCAGCACGACTCACCCGATAATGTGACTTCGGGTTGCGTGTCGCCGACCTTTACGACGAAGACTTCCCACCGATAGCCGTTCGGATCGGTCACCCACACCTTGTCCTGTAACGCGTAACAGCAGTCGGTGTTTTCTTCCTCAAACGTCGCCAAACCCTCGGCTTTGAGCCGCTCGGCCGCTTCTCTCACGGCAGCGGTCGAATGCACCTGAATCCCCAAGTGATTCAGCGCGCCCAGCCCGGAGTCCGAGGAAGCGTTGAGCGTGAGATTCAGGCCTGGCTCCGCGACATCGAACTTCGCATACCCCGGCTTGAGCTTCACCGGCTCGAGACCCAGGAACGTGCGATAGAAACGGACGGACTCGTCGAACCGCGGCGTGTTGAGGGCGACGTGCACCTTCATACTGCTGCTCCTTTCACGGCGGACATAGGAACGAGGCGGTTGCGCGTGCAGCACTCGGCATACAGAAAGGCAAGCAGGTTACGGAGTCCCACGGCGTCTGCACGGCACCGCAAGAACTTCCCCTCCCGCGTCACGCGGACCAATCCCTCACGCTGCAGCGCATCGAGGTGGTGGGAAAGCGTGGATGCCGGGATGTCCAGCTCTTCCTGGATCTCTCCGACGACCATCCCGTCGGGATGGGCGGACAGGAGTAGGCGCACGATGCTGAGGCGAGCCTCATGACCGAGGGCGGCGAACTTGGTGGCAAAGTGTAGGGCGTCCACACTTCGATTATACTAGAAATGTCGTACTTGTCAATCGCGCTAGCGGGCCGGCGCGAGCTCCCCCGCATCCATCACGGAATCCTTCACCTTGCGCCCCTCGATCGTCTGGTGATCCCCAATGAGCGAGCCTTCGACCGTGGCGTCCTTTACCTTGGTCCCACGGCCGAGAATGCTGTTGGCGATGGTGCTGCCGAGAATCGTGCTGCCCGCTTCAATCGAGACATTGGGGCCGATGGTCGCGTCCTTCAGCGTGACGCCGTCCTCGATATAGACGGGATCCTTGATCTTCACGTCCGTCGCAACTTTGGCGGGACGCCGAGCTCGGCCATGCTCGAGCAGATGCTGGTTGGTCTCGAGCAGCGTGTCCACTTTGCCGCAATCGTACCAACCGCCGACCTCGCTGACGTAGAGCTTCTTCCCCTGATCGACCATGTACTGGAACGCGTCGGTGAGGTAGAACTCCCCACCCTTCCCCGGGGGACTCTTCATCACGTGATCGATCCCGTCGAACAGCGTGCGCCAATCCTTGACGTACTGTAGGCCGATGTTCGCTCGCCGGGAGATCGGCGTGTTCGGCTTCTCGACGATCTTGGTCATGTAGCCCTGCTTGTCCGTCACGACGACGCCGAAGCGCTGGTAGTCCTCGACTTCTTTGGTCCAGATGATCCCGTCCGCATCGACTTTTTTCACGATCGACAGGTCGGCGTCGAACAGCGTATCGACGAAGATGACGATCACCGGCCCGTCGACGTAGGGACGCGCCAGGTTCACCGCGCCCGCCGTGCCGTCGAGCACCTTCTGCTCGACGAAGCGTGCCGGGATGTCGTAGTGCGACCGCACGTACTGCTCCACCTTTTCCTTCAGATGCCCGGTGATGATGATCAGCTCGTCGAGCGTGCCCGCGCGCTGGAGCGCCTCCATCACGTAGTCCATCACGGGACGACCCGCGACGTTCACGAGCGGCTTGGGAACGCGCTTCGTCAGCGGCAGGAGGCGCGTGCCTTTGCCGGCCATTGGCATGATGACTTTCATGGCACCCGTCCATAGCGGTCTTTGAGCCGAACGACGTCGTCGATCTCCGGCGTGGACGCCTCGAGCAGGTCACTCGCCACGACGGCTTCGAATTGATGAATCTGCTTGGGGGCGATGTGGAATGATGCTCCGGCACGCATGGGACGTTCGATGAGGGTCTCGCCTTGTTGAACCCGCAGAATGATCTCGCCTGTGAGCACGTAAATCGACTCATCCTTCTTGTGGTGATACTGCAGACTGAGCACGTGCCCCGGCTCGATATGCAGGATCTTGCCAACGTAGCGATCGGTTTTCGCCCAGATCAGCTCGTGGCCCCACGGCTTTTCGACGCGATACGGCAGCTCGCTCACGCGAGCCTCAGCTTCAGCGATGACGGCATCGTCACGCAGGCCGTGACACACACGCCGCAACCGACGCAGCCTTCCGGCTTCAGAACAGGTTGGCCGCGTTCGTCCAGCGCAAGCGCCGCCTCGCCGATCGGGCACGCGCGCGCGCACACGCCACATTGCGCGCCTTGAAACGTGATGCAGCGCTGCGGATCGAGCTCGAGCACACCCATCCGCACGTCCGCCCAGATTCCACGCCCGTTCACATCCTCCGGCACCGTGAGCGCGCCGGTCTCACACGCGGCGGCACAGGGCATGTCTTCGCACACGATGCAGGCGCGTACTGCCGGATCGATGTACGGCGTTCCCGCGGCGAGGCCGCCGCCGTTCGCGGGCGTCTTCAGGATGGCGTGCACGGGGCACACGTCAATGCAGTCGCCGCAGCGCGTGCACGCCGCCAGGAACGCCACTTCCGGCGCGGCGCCCGGCGGCCGGAACCACCGCTTCGGCGCCACCCGCTTCTCGGCACGCTCGGCGATCTGATGGAGCACCTTGCCGATCGTACGCTGCAGGAAATCCCGCCGTCCTCCGCCGTCCGGTATCCTCAAAATGTCGGCTCCAAACTCACCTGCCAACGAAACGCGAACCGGCCATCGGTGCTGCGATTGCCGTCGGCCGCATAGTCCCAGCGATTGACCACAAAGGGAATCTCAAAGCGCATCGTCCATCCAAGATCGTTGATCTGGTGCCGCGTCACGAGCCCCACGCCTCCGTCATACAGGGTCGTGTACGACTGACCGGCCGTGGCCGGCGGAATGGCCCGAGGGTCGACGACGCCGCCATCTCCAAAGACTTCCAGTGCCACTTTGGCCCCGCGATACAGTGACTTCGTAGCTTCGACGTTCACGGCCACCGCCCAGCGCCCGCCGAGATCGGGCCGGAATCCACGCAGGTTCGCGTCGCCGGGCGCGTGATAATGGAAGTCGGGGCGCACGAACAGCGCACCGCGACTCCGCAGGAGCGGATTGGTGAAGGTCTCGTATGGATCCGCTCCCGCGAGCATGATGCGGCGCTGCAGCGGCGGGGCATGCGCGGCCATATACGAGCCACCGAAAGCCCTCACGCCGAGCGTCGTCTTAAGAATGAAAGGGGTGCGCACGCTGACCTCGCCGGTGGCGCGCCCAAAGCCCTCCACGTCGTAGCGATTCGACGACTGCACGCCGATGCCGGGGTTCCGGTACAAGACTCCACCCCGTATCTCAGCCCGCGCGTGCCAAACCGTTTCCCCACGAGTGCTGGTGATCGATCCCCACGGCCCCGCCTCGACCGTCCCCGCATCGTCCCACAGCCGCCGGTCCACGTAGCCGACGTCGTTCACCGCCATCCAGATCGCATCGAACCCGGCGTGACGATCGGCGCCGAAGGCGAGGTGCTGTTTGAGCGATCGGTCGGCGTGGAGCGCGACGCCGGCTCTTCCTTCGACGCTCCAGAAGGACGCGCTGGCCTCGGTGCGCGGCATCGGATGGCTGACCGGATTGCCGAACCGGAAGTAGCCGCCGAGCCGGTGCGTAGCGGTCTGGTCGAACGCATACGAGATGAGCGACGCGTTCTTCTCGAAACGGCCGAGATAATTCTCGCGACTGCGCAGCGCTCCCGTCCAGCCGCCGTAAGCGTTGTACCAGACGACCGGCAGGAAGCGGGTGACGATGCGGTCGCGGCGGGCCGATTCGCGCGTGGGATTATCCAGCTGCAGCAGGCGCTCGCTCCTGCCCTTGAAGGCGCGCTTCTCACGGTTGTTGAGCGCGTTCCAATCGTGGGATCGCTGCCGCGGGTCGAGAATCAGGCGGCCCGGCTTGTGATCCGTGACGAACTCGACGCGCTCGCGCTCCGGCTGTCCGGTCGTGCGAGCGTAAATGTGAGTCTCGCCGCCGATCTCGAGCGGCATCCAACCATCGCCCAGCCGATCGACCGTCACGACCGTCCGCCAGCGGTTGCCTTCGCGGTGGCGCTCGACCTTGGACAACCGGTAATCGATCAACGGTGTGCCGTGCAGCCACTGGCCGAACAGCCACTTTAGATCCATGTGTGATACTTCTTCGGCCACACTGCGAAACGCGTCTTCGTCGACGTGCTTGAAGCGCCAGCGCGCGTAGTAGGTGCGCAGGATCTTCCGCATGACGTCGTCGCCCACGATGTAGCGCAGCTGTTCGTAGAAGAGCTGCCCCTTCGTGTAGATCATCGTGTTGTAGGTCTGAAAGTCGCGGTAGCGTTCGCTGACCATCGAGACCGGCTCGCTCCAGCGGTCCAGGTCCCAGAACAGGATTTCGCCTTCGACATTGGGGTAGCCGGAGCCTTGGCCGTTCGCCTCGAAGAACCAGCTCGTCTGAAAACTCGTGAACCCTTCGTCGAGATAGCCCTCACGCCACTCGTTGTTGGCGAGCATGCCCATCGTGTAATTGTGGCCGAGCTCGTGGACGATCAGGCCGAGGCCGGGCCCACCGTCCATGATCATCATCGGGAACTCCGTGCCGCCGCCCTCGATGCGATGCACGTTCGTGATCTGCGGCCAGCCGAACTTCCCGTACAGCGAGTCGAGCCACGCGAGCGCCATCTCGGTGCGGTGAACCGCTATCCCGTTGCCCCACGTCGCACTGTCGCCGGGTTGGTAAAGGACGTGGACGACAACATCGCGATAACGGCCTTGTTCGTATCGATAGGCGGGGTTCAGCGAGAACGCGAAGTGATGAACGGAGTCGGCAAAGAACCGGATGCATTTTCTACCGACCTCCGCCCGTCCGCACCGGGGAGCGGGGAGTGGGGAGTGGTACCAATCGCGTTGATAGTCGATCGGCCCCCCCGCGACCGCCGACTTTTCCCAACCGGGATCACCCTCAACCGGTACGCCCGTGGCCCCGATGACCTGGTCTGCGGCCAAATCGAGCATCACGTCGTAGCTCGCGAATTCACCGTAGAACTCGCCGGCTGGATAGAGCGGATGATTTTCCCACCCATAGCGGTCGTAGACGACGACCTTCGGATACCACTGCGCGAAATCGAACCGGCGGCCTTGCCGTCCCTGGCGCCGCGGTAGCGTCGAGAGCCTCGCCCGCCACTCGATTTCCGCGACGAGCGAGTCACCGGGCGCGAGCGCATGCGGCAGCGTCCAATGCGCAATCGTCGAATCGGGTGCGAACGGATAATCGGGCGCGCGCCGCTCGCCCATCACGGTCGAGCCGGTGATTCGCTCGAACGCGTAGTCGGGATCCTTCATGTGCTGAAAGCGCACGCGCTGCTCGGCGGAATCGGCCGCGGACCAGCGCGAGCCGGGACGAAACGCATTCAGATACTGATGCACGTTGAAGTCGTGGAGCGTGTCGGGCGACTGATTGACGTACCGAATCCGCACTTTACCGCTCAACACACCGCTCGGCTCATCCAGCGACGCGGTGATCTCGTACGCCACTCGCTGCTGCCAATAGGTCGTATCCGATGGAAGAATGAAGAGCAGGAGCGCGAGCATGGAGTCCGGGAATCTCGCGTGTTTTGGGGCCGTGTCGCAAGGAAAGGAGGGCGGTTCGCGCGCCGGCTCGGCCACAATGGGCTTCCACTCTTTTCAGGAGGCCTCATGTTGCACCGCACTGTGGCGCTGGCCGCGCTCGCTCTCGTCGCCGCCTGCGTCGATCGTATTCCGGTCACGTCCCCACCCTCGAGCGAAGGGCCCCCCCCGGCCGCTTCGCTCGCGCCAGCATCGCGCAGACCGGAAGGTCTCGCGCGGATGGTCGCGAAGGGGCTGAAGAACCCCGCGTTCCGAGCCTACCTCAAGGCGCAGCTCGACGCGTCGCCGTATCGCGAGCACAAGCTGCAGTTCGAGACGTTCCTGGCCGCGAACAGCGGCCGCGCGCTGCGCGAAGTCGCGTCCGAAAACAGCGTGACGAAAGAGAACCTTGCGGCGGAAGCGAAGGCTGCAATCGCGCTCGAGGTGTATCTGCCTGTCCCCGCGCATCGCGCCGCCTGGCAAGGCGACGAGCAAATCCTCGTCGCGACCGCTCTGACGGATGACGACCCGCCGATCGCGTTCGATGCCGAGGGGCACCGTCACGCGCTCGATCTCGACACCGGTGCTGGCCATCGTGCCGGTGGAGACGGATTTCTCGGACAAGCCCGCACCGATGCAATGCTTCGAATCTTGCGAGGCAGGCGGTGCCGGAGGGGGTTCCACTCCATCGGCCGCGGGGCTCTACATGACCAAAAGCCATTTCACGCAAACGTTTGAAAGCTGGTTGAAGGGCGCGCCTGAATTTGAGGTACACATCCTCGGCCAAAAAGGGACGAGCGATTCGTTGTCTGACTATCAGTGTGCCGGGGAACTCGCGGGTGGCCCGTACTACTTCGACCAGAATGATCTCGATTGGTCCGGAAGCGTCTTGCTGTTCTCGAAGACACAGCTCGATCAGTACAATGCCGCGCATGCTGGACAGAATGTTCGAGTCTTCGTGGTCGAGGATGACGACACGGCCTGCCAGATCAAGACGGACCCCGATCGCTTTCAGAGGTTGATACTCAAGGTGGACAGCGCATATGACCGCCTCACGACGGGCAATGATTCCAGCACTGCCATTAGCAAGTACTGGGGCTTTGCGAGAGCGGGATACAACGTCTGGCAGGCGCTCGCTTCGTGGTTCAAAAGCAACGATGAGCTTGTCGGCAACGCGGTCGAGGATCGCATCGTGGGGGCATTCTACCCAGGATACAATTGGTTCGTGAAAGGTGAGAACAACATCACGAACGGTTGGATCCACCTCGAGATGAAATGACATGGCCAACTTGCGCCCGCTGCTCGCAATCGTTGTGGTGCTCGCCGTCGGACGAACGCGCCTCGGGGTGTCGCAGTGGTACGTCGGTCTCGAAATCGCGGCGACACGATATGGCGGATCGGCACATGACACGACGAATGGACACGTCGCCTCCGACGGGCGCCCCGGCGACGCGACGGCGTGGAGCATTCGCTTCGGGCGCAATTGGCAGCGGTACGGGATCGCACTGCGCGCGACGTACGCGAATCCAGGACTGACCCTGGCCGGTCAGGGTGTAAGCGTGAGCGACAAGACAGCAGGCAAGCTCATTGAGGCTGCGACGATGGTCAGCACCCGGGTAGGAGGGATCGGGCCGAGCGGAGCGGTACGAGCGGAAGTGGGGCCCTCCCTCCACCTGTGGGACTTTGGCGGCGAGATCCGATCGCGAGTCGGCGCGATCGGCGCCGCCGTCTACGAATGGCCCTTTGCGGGGCGCTTCACCGCCGCGCTGCGGCTGGAAGGAATGCTGTCGCGCTCATGGTTCGACGCCGCGGACGTGCCGCCCGAATTCGAGCGGCGCGTCACGTGGCGGTACGGCGTGAGCTTCGGCCTACGGTACCGGCTTTGAAGGCGTGCTGACTTCCGGCAGCACCGCCTTCCCGATCGTGTTCACATCCGTGCCGAACCAGATGGTCCTGGTCGCCGCGTCGTACACCATGTGCCGCACGGTTCCGCCGCCGCTCGGCACCGGTGTCTCCGCGGAGAATTGCAACGTTTTCGGATCGAAGGCGACGAACTTGTTCGGCTGCGAGGTTTCGGCCACCCAGATCCGGTCCTGATCGTCTCGCACGATCGCGTACGGTCTGGCATCGGCGCCGCCAGGGAGCTGCCACTCGTCGATCTTTCCCGTAGCCGGATCGTAGCGGCCGAGCTTGCCGCCGTCGTAATCGCCGTACCAGATCCTGTCGTCCGACGTGATCTCCATCCGCCGCGGCCGCGTCTCGGGGCGCGGCAGCGTGATTTCGCGCAATTGCATCGTCGCGGGATCCACCGTGGCGATCTTGTTCGTGCCGAACAGCATCACCCAGGGATGTCCCTTCGAATCCAGCTTGATGCCGTAGGGCCGCGCATTTTCTGTCGGCACCCGGACGAGCTGGATCCGTCCCGTGCTCACCGTCAGCTTGCCGACCACGTTGCCGGCCTGCGCCGAAAACCAGATGTCGCCGTTCCTGTCGAACACCATGGTGTGCGGATCGCGCACTGCCGGATCGGGCATCGGGTATTTCTTGATGCTGCCGTCGCGCGGGTCGAGCCGGCCGATGAAGCCCGCCAGATTTCCGGAGAACCAGACGAAGCCTGACCTGTCGACGATCAGGTTGTGCGGCCCGGTTCGCGGATCGAGATCGAACTTTTTGAACTCACCCGTCTCCGGCACCAGGTAGGCGATGTAGTCGCCCGTCTGGCCGCAGAAGTAGATCCGTCCCGTCGTCTGATCGAGGTAGGGATCACGGGGGCGCGTGCGCTCCCATGGGACCCTCCACTCTTTGAAGACGGGGGGTTTATCGACGACTGGAACGACCGCAAGGACAACCAGGCCAGCGAGCGCGAATGTCTTCATAGTCACTCTCCCGTAAGCATTCTCCGCTGTAGCGCCGTGAGCCGGCGGCGCACCGACCCATCGTAAATTCTGTCTCCGACCCGTACGACTACCCCACCCAGGATTCGAGGATCGGAACGGAAGTAGGCCCGGACCTCGCGTCCCAGCGCTTTCGCGAGCCGCTCGACCACCTGCTTCTCGGTGCGGGCATCGGGCTCCTGGGCCAGCGTCACACCGGCGTGCACGCGGTTGAGCTTCTGGTCGAGCAGCACCTGGTATTGCTGAGCGATTTCGGTCAACAACCCCTGCCGTCCCCGCCGCACCACAGCCTGCAGAAAGCGCACGAACTCAGGGGGGACCTCGCCCTTCAACGCGCGCTCGAGAATCTTCGCCTTCGCGGCTTTGGACACTCGCGGCGAGTCAAGCGTGATCGCAATGCGCTCGTCCGCCTGGATCGCGCCCGCCATGGCGTCCAGCACGCCGCCGAACTTGTCGCCGGCCGCAAACAGCGCCTCGGCGTAGTTGCGCGCGATCGTGATGCTCTTCACCGCTTCTTCTCCGCCTTGCCTTACTGAGGCTTTCGAGGAAATCAGTAACCAGCCGGCGGTTGGCGTCGGTATCGAGGTTTGCCTCGATCACCCGCGATGCCGCGGCGATCGACAGATCCACCGCTTCACGCCGCAACGCGAGGATCGCCTTTTCTTTTTCGGTCTCGATGTCTTTCCGGGCGCGGGAGAGCAGCGCGTCGTATTCCTCGCGCGCCTTCGCCAGCAGCGTCTCCCGCTCTTTCTGCGCCACTGTTTTCGCCTTGGCGAGGATGTCCTGCGCGTCGTTTCGCGCCGCGGCGATCTGCTTCTTGTGCTCCTCGAGCAGCCGCTGCGCCTCGGCGTTGGCCCGCTCGGCGTCCTCGAGCTGCTTCTGGATGCGACGCTCGCGCTCCTCGACCGACCGGACGATCGCGGGGAACGCGAGTCGCCATAAGAGCACCAGCAGGATCCCGAAGACGACGAGCGTCCAGATGATCAACCCGGGGTTGATCGTGAACGGCCCGGGGGGGGGGGCCGCGCCAGCTTCGTGCGCGCGTTCCTGCAGAAGAGCCAGCAGGAGCGTCATTTACGCCAGTTTGAAGAGCAGCGCGAACACGAGCGCGGCGAGCGTGGCGCCCTCGACCAGGGCCGCGGTCAGGATCATGGCGCCGCGAATGTCGGCCGACGCTTCCGGCTGGCGCGCGATCGCCTCCACCGCCTGGCCACCGATACGACCGATGCCCAGCCCGGCGCCGATGATGGCGAGGCCCATTCCGATGCCCGCGCCGAGCAGCGCGTTGCTGTTCAGCGCGGCAGCGGCTGTCGGTTCTTGAAGCAGCATGAGCAGATTGTGCATTGAATCCCCTGGTGAATGACTAGTGTTCGTGCCGCATCAGACCGATGAAGACGGATGTGAGCAGCGCAAAGATATACGCCTGCAGAAACGCGACCAGCAGCTCGAGAAACATCATGAACAGCGTCAGCGCCACCGACCCGCCCACCACGACGCCGCGGATGAACGGCGGCGCAGTGCCGAACACGAAGATCAAGCCGAGCAGCACCAGAATGACGAAGTGCCCGGCGGTCATGTTCGCGAACAGCCGCAGCGTGAGCGCGAACGGCTTGACGATTTTCCCGATCAGTTCGACCGGCGTCATGATAATCGCCATGATCACGGCGCCGATCCCCTTCATGCCGGGCGGGATCATGACGATCGTCTTCAGGTAGCCTTTCGGTCCGAGCGCACGAAATCCCGAGATCTCGACCGTGAGGAAGGCGGTGAGCGCGAGCGCCGCGGTGACGGCGAGGTTGCCGGTCGCGGCGGCTCCCCAGGGAAGCAGGCCCAGCAGGTTGCAATAGAGAATGAAGAAGAAGAGCGTGAGGATGTAGGGGGCGAACTTCTCGCCGCCGTGGCCGATGCTCGCGATCGCCACGTCGTTGCGCACAAACAGCACCATCGCCTCGACGGCCGCCCCAAAGCCGCGCGGTCCCTTCCCTTCGCGGTGGCGACGGTCCACCTGGCGGCCGCCATACCACATCGTCACGAACACGAGCAAGGCGGCGATGACCATGAAAACGACATGCTTGGTGGGTGACACATCGATGTGGGTGCCAGGGATGAACCACGGCCCCGGCAGATGGACCTCGTACCCGAACGGCAGCTCCCACACATGGCTGTCGCCCGTGTGCTGGAAGATCATGGCGCCGATATCGGGCTTTTGGATCATCGGAGAAACCTCGTCTCCAGGAACAGGAGCGGCAACAGCACGCCGAGGTAGCCGAGAACAGCAGGCAACGGGGGGAGTGAGGCGCGGTGAGTGGCGGCCCACGCCAGCAACGCCCCAGCGGCCAGAAACCGGATGCCGATGCCGCCCAACCAGCGGGCCATGAACTGCGGGTTCGGCGCCCGCATCTTCGGCCTGAGCAGCGCCACTGCCCAGAGCTGGGCTACGACAGCTAGTCCGCCACCAATCGCAGCGCCTTTGCCACCGATGGCCGCCGCGATCGCGACGAGCGCCACCCCGAGAGCGGCGAGGATGTACCTA
>WNFF01014563.1_pt1 | contig 11226 bp, 10 predicted proteins | sample 5400441 | NCBI WGS metagenome assembly WNFF01 (sample SAMN13153345, study PRJNA577476) | soil metagenome | isolation source: 120 cm saprolite under Douglas fir tree site 2 hole 3 replicate 1 | place: USA:California | collected 2015-04-18
GGCTGTTCGGCTTGGCGTGGTTCGGATTTGCCATGAACGCCGTTTCCGGCGTCCTTCTGTTCTTCGGCGAGCCGCGACGGCTGATGGACACGCCGGCATTCTGGATCAAGATGATCCTGATCGTGTTTGCCGGCCTTGCGCTTTGGGCGCTCGGCAAGGCGCTGCGCGGAGATTCTCAAGACGCAATTGGTCTCGCAACGCCGCGTGGCCCAATGGTTGGCGAAGCCATCGCGTCGCCCAACGCCAGGATTGCGGCGATTTTTTCCGTGGCGTTCTGGCTGGGCGCAATCGTGTCGGGCCGGCTCATCGGCTACACGATGCCCCCGCCGCCGCTGTGAGGCGGCGCGATATAGGCATGACATGACCGAGGGCGAGGTTCTTCACTGGATCAAGGAGTTGCCGCTCGGCGCCGCAGTGCGCGAGAGCCGCTGGATGTTCGCCATGGGGGAGACGCTTCACTTCATCGGCCTGTGCCTCATGGCGGGCGGGCTGTTGATCGTCGATCTCAGATTGCTGGGTTTCATCCCGACCGTCCCGATGCGGACGGCGCTCGCCTTTCTACCGTTCGTGATCGTCGGCTTCCTCATCAATCTCGCAACTGGAATCGAGTTCTTCGTGACCGACCCGTTCATGTACTGGCCCAATCCGGCATTCAAGCTGAAGCTCACTTTGATCGTGCTCGCCGGGCTCAACGCCCTCGTCTTCACTGTCGTGGACCATCGCCACAAGCTTGTCCTTGCTGACGGCAAGACTACGGGCGCTTACGTCAAGCTGGCCGCAGGGCTTTCGCTGAGCCTATGGCTCTGCGTGCTGCTGCTAGGCCGCCTGCTCCCGGCGTTTGAAGGATCGACGAGCTTTTTCTGAGGTCGTTGGTGACGATAGGGTGGGCAAAAGGCGCCCGGCACGGCCGTGGTTGTGATCGAGATCCTCTCGCGCCGTGCCCACCGCGGCACCGATGGTGGGCACGGCGCGAGAGTCTTTCGCTAATGACCTCGGCCGTGCACTGCGCCTTTGCCCACCCTACACCCGCCCCTCACAGCCCGTATCGCCGCGTGCGGCCCTGGAATGAACGAATCGCCCGCAGGAAATCGATCTTGCGGAACGCCGGCCAGTTCACTTCGGAGAAATAGAATTCCGAGGTGGTGCTCTGCCACAGCAGAAACCCCGACAGCCGAATCTCGCCGCTGGTGCGGATGATGAGGTCGGGATCGGGCAAATCCGGCGAATAGATATGACGCCTGAGTGCGTCCGGCGTCACCAGGTCGATGACATCCTCGAGCTTTTTGCCCTTCTTCAACTGCTCTCGCAGAAACGACTGCACCGCGTCGGTGATCTCCTGGCGCCCGTCATAGGCGGCCGCGATGGTGAGATGCAGGCCGTCATAGTCCTTTGTCGCGGCTTCGGCGGCGCGCACGGCGGCAAGCGTCGCGGCCGGCAACAGATCGAGGCAGCCGATCGCCCGGACGCGAACGCGCTGGCGATGTATTTGCGGCGCCTTGGCGAGTTCAAGCAATTTGGTTTCGATCGCAGCCAGGATACCGGATACTTCCTGCGGGTTGCGCGCAAGATTGTCGGTCGAAAGCACCCACAGCGTGACGGCCGGAATTTTGAGCTCGACGCACCAGGTGAGCAGATCGTCGAGCTTGTCGGCGCCCACCGCGTAGATTTCTTCCGGGTCTGTCAGTTGGCGTTGGCGGCCATGGCGCCGATTGCCGTCCAAAATGACGCCGACATGTCGCGGCACCGCCTGCGACCGGACCTCCCGCGCAAGCCGACGTTCGTAGATTCGATAGAGCGCCGCCAGCACGTGCGACCGCGCTTCCTGCTCCTCAGCCATTTGACGTCGAACTGTTCTGCCGGGTGCTCCCGCACATCTTACTGTTTATTATTGTCTTTGCATTGAACCTGCATAGCTGCCCGGCAAATGCCGGCCGAGCCGGCCGTCAGGATGCCCTCCAGGTAAAAATCGACGACATCGCGTAGTTCCATACCGCTCCGACAACCACCCCCAGAAAGCCGGCAACCCACCATGTCTGATGGGTGCTGAACAGGTATGACGCCATGCCGACGTTCGCGGTCGCGCCGATAGCGCAAATGCCGTAGAATGTGAAGAGCCCTCGCAATGTCCCGGTAGGTCAGGAAGTTGTTCAGGAAAAAATTCGACGTCATTGCCGCCCACGTCGCCAATGACTGCGCCACGCCAAATCTCGCCGCCGCGAAGTGCAATCCTCCCCACAATATCGACATATGAACCGCCAATCCGGCGGCGCCGATCACTGCGAAAAGAGTGAAACGGACCGGAACGATGTGGCCGAACAGCTTATCGGCCAACAGCGCAAAGTATTCCCACACGACCAGCGTATCGAGCTTGCTTTCGCCGTGCCGCCGGGTGCGGAATTCGAACGGCAGCTCGCACACCCGCAAGGGACGGGAAGACGATGCCAACAGATCGAGCAGGATCTTAAATCCCTGCCCGGACATGCGACGCACCGCACTCTCGAATACGTCGCGGCGGCACATGAAAAAGCCGCTCAGCGGATCGGAGATGTCCTGCCGGCAGACCAGGCGGGCAAGCGCCGTACCCAACCGGCTGATCCACGCCCTGTTGCCCGCCCACTCGCCCAGGCCGCCGCCAGCCGCATAGCGGCTGCCGATGACGAGATCGACATTTTCCTTCCGGAGAATGTCGAGCATGCGCGGCAGCAGCGCTTCGTCGTGCTGAAGGTCGGCGTCCATCACGGCGATATAGGGTGCGGAGCACGCCAGCACGCCCTCGATGCAGGCCGTGGACAATCCGCGCCGCCCGATCCGCTGGATGCATCGGACCCGCGGATCGACAAGCGCCAGTGCCCGGATGCGTCTCGCAGTGTCGTCAGTTGAATCGTCGTCCACGAACATGACCTCCCAGTCCACGTTCGGGAGCGCCGCGTCTAGCAATGCGATGAGCGGCTTGATGTTGTCGCGCTCGTTGAGGGTCGGCACCACGATCGTCAAAATCGGGGGGGTGTTCGCAACCTTTGGCGGCTGCACCTGCGCTGCCGAAAGCTGTTCCAAATGTTCCGCTCCCGTACCGTGACGATGGACTGAAACTCGATAATGACACCCGCTATACTGTCATCGCCCGGCTTGTGGATTGGATCAACAAGAACATGCTTCACCTGTGCCGGTCCGCCCGGTCGAGAAACTCGCCCACATAGCGCCGAACCGCGGTCGCGAGCGGGGTGAATCCCGCATTGTAGCCGGCGCGGCGCAGGTTCTCGACCGAGGCTTGCGTGAAATACTGATAACTGTCGCGGATCGAGGCTGGCATGTCGACGTATTCGATTTTGGGCGGCCGGCCCAGCGCCACGAACATGGCCTCGATCATCTCGCGAAAGCTCTGCGCTTTGCCGGTCCCCACATTGAACAGCCCGTTGACCGACGGCGTGCCGATGAGCCAGCGCACCACCGCGGTCACATCCTCAACATAAATGAAATCGCGCCGCTGGTCGCCATCCGCGATGCCGGGGCGATGGGACTTGAACAACCGCACCGGCACGCCGGCCTTGGCCTCGTCGAACACCTTGCAGAGCACGCTCATCATCTCGCCCTTGTGGTATTCGTTCGGGCCATAGACGTTGAAAAACTTGAGCCCCACCCATTGCGGCGGCAGCGGTTGCTTCGTGGCGGCGCGATCCAGGACCGCAAGATCGAACAGATGTTTGCTCCAGCCGTAAAGGTTCATCGGCCGCAGCCTCCTGAGCGCCGGGAGCGTGGCGTCATCGACAAAGCCCTCATCGCCGTTCCCGTAAGTTGCGGCGGAGGACGCGTAAATGAAAGGGGTGCGGGTGGATGTGCACCAGTCGAGCAGCCGCAACGACAATCGGAAGTTGCATTCGATGACCTGATCGCCGTCCGTCGCGGTTGTCGACGAAATGGCGCCGAGATGAATCACGGCATCGAGCTTGCGTCCTTTTAGCCAATCGGACAGGTCGGACGGGGGGATGAGGTCGGCGAGCTGGCGCTTGCCCAGATTGCGCCACTTGCCGTCCGATCCGAGCATATCGTTAACGACGACATCCGTGTGCCCGGCCTCGTTCAGATCGGCGACCACGTTCGACCCGATGAATCCCGCTCCGCCGGTCACAAGCAACATAAGTGCCCGCTCTCTCCAGCCGCCATACTTCCGCCTGTCCCGATTCCCGTGGCGATGTCGCGCACCACGTCTGAGCCGCGCTAGCGTGATAGTCAAGCCGCGCTTGGGCCACACTGCCAAGCCTTTAATGATGAGAATGTCTAATATATTCAGCTGTTTAACTGTGATTGACGTAAGAGGGGCAAAACTCGTGGCGGTTTCTACTTGGTCATGGCCGTCTTATCCCGGCGATCTCGATAATCGGCGCGCTGTGCCTACGTTATATGACTTTATTCCTATTGGCATTTATTGTTGGCGTAAGTCCGGTTCTGACGTCGCCCAGCGCCATTGTGGCAAAACGAAATACCCCTAAAAAATAGCGTCGAATCAAGGAGTTGTGCGCACCCCATGCTTGAGTGCGCGCAATGCAATACAAAGTCGTCGGTAAACTTGACAAGAACGCAAGTTTGACTTGACAAGCGGTGGGCTGAAGCAACGCGGGCTTACAGGGGCACTCATGTCCTCATTCGAGACCGTTCTCGATCAGTTCGGCCGCAAGCGCGTGCTCGTGGTCGGCGACATCATGCTCGACCGGTTCGTCTATGGGCATGTGACGCGCATATCGCCCGAGGCGCCGGCGCCGGTGATCGAAACGGCCGGCCCCCTCGACGTCGTCGGCGGTTCCGGCAATGTCGTCCGCAACATCGTCAGCCTCGGGGCCGCCTGCGAGATCGTTGCCGTGGTCGGCCGCGACGAGGCGGCGCAATCGGTCAGCTCCCATCTCAAAGCGATGATAATACGCATCTGCTGCGGGCCGACACCGAGGAAACAACGCCGGTCGCCCAAAAGGTCGAGGACGCGATCATCGCGGCCGTGCAAAGCCGGGTCAGCGCCGTCGACGTGGTGATCCTCTCCGACTATGCGAAGGGCGTGCTGACCCCAAGGGTCGTCGCCGCAGCCATCGCGGCGGCGGAGTGGGCTCGCAAGCCCATCGTCGTCGATCCGAAGGGGCTCGATTATGGGCGCTATCGGGGCGCGACAGCGTTGACTCCGAATGTCGGCGAACTTGCCCAGGCGTTGCGACACCCCGTCAAGAACGACGAGGCAGCCGTGACGGCGGCCGCGAGGGCTCTGGCCGATGAGATCGAATGCGAAGGCGTGCTCGTCACCCGGGGCGAACGGGGCGTGCTCATCGTTTCACGCGACGGCGAGGCGGCATCATTCGATGCCACCGCAAGGCGCGTCGTCGACGTGTCCGGCGCCGGCGACACCGTGGTCGCGAGTTTTGCCCTCGCGCTCGTCAGCGACGCCGGAATCCGCAATGCCGCCCGGCTTGCCAACGTGGCGGCCGGTGTTGTGGTCGCCAAGAGGGGGACGTCGCAAGTGACCGCAAGCGAGCTGCGCGACTTGCTGCTGTCGCGCCCGCACTTCGAATTGCGGGAAAAAATAAAGGACATCGAGGCGGTGGAGGACTGCGTTGCGGCGTGGCGCCGGGATGGGCTGACGATAGGCTTTACCAACGGCTGCTTCGATCTCATCCACCCCGGGCACGTCCAGCTCTTGTGCGAGGCGCGCTCGCGGTGCGACCGGCTGATCGTCGGCCTCAACAGCGACGCCTCGGTGAAGCGGCTCAAGGGCGCCACGCGGCCGGTACAGTCTGAGGCCGCACGCTCGATCGTGCTGGCGGGGCTCGCCTTCGTGGACGCCGTCGTCCTGTTTGCCGACGACACCCCGATCGAACTCATTACACGCATCAGGCCGGATATACTCGTGAAGGGCGCCGACTACCGGATCGATCAGGTCGTCGGGCACGAATTCGTCGAGTCATACGGCGGGAGGGTCGCGCTGGTCGACTTGCTGCCGGATTCCTCGACAACGCTCATCATCGATCGATTGAAGGCCGACGCCGCAAACGCCGTGTCAGGTCTCGTCGAGGTAAAATGAAGCTTCATGGCGGCGTGCCCGCTGGACTGGCGGGCCTACGCTGGCTGACGGACCAGGCGTGGCCGCTCTGGCTCGCACACGGCGTCGATTGGCAGCGCCGTGCCTTCCACGAACACCTCGATCCCGCCTCGCTGCAATGCGCGGCCCCGTTTCGGCGCCTGCGCGTCGCCGCACGCCAGACCTATGTGTTCGCCAAGGCGGCGCGACACGGCGTACCACACGCCGAGGAGGCGGTTGCACTGGGACTCGATTTCCTGCAAGGGCCGGCGCGGCTTTCCGACGGAGGCTTCGCCTGGCGTTTCGATCTTGACAACCAGCCGATCGACTTGACGCGCGACCTCTACGATCACGCCTTCGTACTGCTCGCGTTTTCTGCAGCGGCCGAGGTGGTGGGCGCTGACCGCGTACGTGCGGATGCGGTCGCGCTTGTCGACCATATCGCGGCGCGGTTTGCCCACCCGGCTGGCGGCTATCGCGACAGCATTCCGGACACCCTACCGCGTCGGCAAAATCCCCACATGCACCTCTTCGAGGCGCTGCTGGCGGCCTGCGATGCGTTCGGTGGCGAGCGCTTTTTCAATTATTCGGGCGGACTGGCTGCTCTCTTCGTCACCCGCTTGTTCCAGGTAAATGAAGGCGCATTGCCGGAATCCTTCGATGAAGCGCTGGCACCCCGTCGGGAGACCGGGCGCTTCGTGGCCGAGCCCGGTCATCACTACGAATGGATATGGCTGCTTCACCGGTACGAAACGGCCGCTGCCGCGATGGGCGTGGCGATGGATCCGGCATTGAAGTTGGCGGCCGATTCCCTCTTCGAATTCGCCGAGCGGTACGGCGTCGACCCGTCGAGCGGCCTGGTGGCGAACCGTATATGGAGCGACGGCACGCCTTCCGACGATGGCTTCCGGCTGTGGCCCCAGACCGAACGGCTCAAGGCGGTGGCGCGGCGGCGGCCCGATCGCGTCCCTGCGGCGCTCGACGCGCTCAAGAGGCATTTTGCCGGCGTGCGCCCCGGACTGTGGATCGAAAGAATGGACGCCAGCGGGCACACGATTGCGGAACCCGCGCCGGCCACCAGCCTTTATCACCTGACGGCTGCATTTACCGATGATGCGGTGCTGGAGCTGGGCGCGTAGTGTATTGTTTCCGATGTTCGATGAATGGTGAAAGCGATGGCATCCAAGCTTGAGCAACTGCGCGGCATGACGGTCGTTGTCGCCGACACCGGCGACATTGATGCCGTGCGCCGCCTCAAACCGCAGGACTGTACCACCAATCCGAGCTTGCTGCTCAAGGCCGTGGAGAATCCCGCTTATTCGCATCTGCTCGAAGAGGCAATCGCCTGGGGCCGTGGCCAGAGCGCCAGCCCGGATGCGGTCGCGGTCGCGGTATGTGACCGGCTCGCGGTATCATTCGGCGCGGAGCTGGCAAAAATCGTCCCCGGCCGTGTCTCGATCGAAGCCGATGCCGACCTGTCCTTCGATACCCGGGCGACCGTCGACAAGGCCCGCGCCATCATTGCGGCCTGCGAGGCGCGCGGCGTCACGCGCGATCGCATCCTGGTCAAGGTCGCGTCGACCTTCGAAGGCATCCGCGCCGCCGAGGCGCTGCAGCGCGAGCAGATCGACTGCAATCTCACCCTGCTGTTCTCGCTCCTGCAGGCGGCGGCCTGCGCCGATGCGGGCGTATTCCTGATCTCGCCGTTCGTCGGCCGCATCCTCGATTGGCACGTGAAGGCCGGCGGCGGCCCCTACACGGCGGAAACCGATCCGGGCGTGGCGTCGGTGCGCAGCATCTTTGCATATTACAAGGCTCACGGCTTGCGCACCGCCGTCATGGGCGCCTCGTTCCGCAACACCGGCGAGATCGAGGCGCTGGCGGGCTGCGACCGCCTCACCATCTCGCCGGCGCTGCTCGACGCGCTCGCGGCGGACCACGGTGAGCTGCCGCGACGGCTCGATCCGAGGAGTCCCGGCGATGCTCCCGCGCGGCGCATCCTTGACGAGAGGACATTCCGGTTCGGGCTCAATCAGGACGCCATGGCGACGGAAAAGCTCGCCGAGGGCATTCGGCTGTTCGTGAAGGACTTGTACGCGTTGCGGGCGCTGGTACGGACCAAGCTGGTCCGCGCCGACGCCGCATAGTCGTCGGATGTGCGATAGGCTCCGCGAAGGCTGGAGAGCGACAGGTCTTCCAAGCCCAACGCGCGCGCCGGCATTGTCATGTTCGGGCAAGTAAAGGGGTCCGCGGGGCTGTGCTGTGTCTACAGGCCACCCTTGGACCGAACCGATCTGCCGCAATGGCCGGTGTCGAGGGAGGCTAGAACCGCTGCCGACATGTTGGCTCCTTTTTGCCCAATCCAGTGCAGACGGCGAGCCGCGTGCGATAGCCTTTCGGTCCACAATACGGCTTCCCGTCGGCTAACAATCTGGATATGTGAGTGGAATGGGATTGAGATTGACGAGCATCACCCTGCGGGGTTTCAAGACTGTTCGAAACTTGGCCGACTTCGAGCCTGGCGACTTGACCGTGTTGATAGGGCCAAATGGAGCCGGCAAGAGTAATTTCATTTCGTTCTTTAGGCTGCTTTCCTGGGCACTTGTCCCACCTGGCCAGTTGCAGGTTCACGTGCAAGGACAGGGCGGCGCAAGCAAGCTGCTGCATGATGGGCCGAGCGTTACTACGCAGATTGAGGCGACGCTCTCGCTGGTGACCGACATGGGGATAAACAAGTATGGCTTTCGACTATCACACGCGGCTGGCGACACTTTGCTGTTTACGGATGAGTGGTTTTTGTACGAACCACATGGGAAGCCCCGGCGACCGAGGAGCCTAGGGGCTGGACATCGCGAATCGCTACTGATTGGGAGGCAGGGGACGGCGAACGTCATTTTGAGCATGCTGCGGCGAATAGTTGTCCATCAGTTTCATAATACGTCGCAGACCGCACGAATCCGCAATAGATGGAATGTTTCCGACAATCGCTGGCTAAAGGAGGATGGTGGCAATCTTGCCCCGTTCCTACTCCGGTTGCAAAAGGATGCACCTGCGTACTATCAGCGGATAGAAGGTACGATTCGACTAATCCTCCCTTTCTTTGGGGCCTTCGAACTCTATCCCGAGTTCGAAAACGTTCTCTTGCGCTGGCGAGAGATTGGTTCCGACCAGGTATTTGATGTCTCTCAAGCGTCAGACGGTATGCTGCGAGCCATGGCCCTCGTTGCGCTGCTTCAGCAGCCCGAGTCTGACTTGCCCGCCGTGCTTATCCTTGATGAGCCTGAACTTGGTTTGCATCCCTATGCGATCCAGGTGCTCGCCAGCTTAATTCAGAGCGCATCGAAGCATGTGCAAGTCATTATCGCGACACAATCCGTGTCACTCATCGATCGGTTCGAGCCGGACGATATCGTCGTGACGAACCGCACCGGTCGTGAAACGTCGTTCAAACGGTTGAGTGGCGAGGAGCTGAAGGATTGGCTGGAGTCCTATACACTATCTGAATTGTGGGAAAAAAATATCGTTGGTGGGAGACCTTCAAGCTGATCCGGCTCCACATTCTTGTCGAAGGCCAGACAGAGGAAGGCTTTATCAAAAACATCCTCGCGCCCGCTCTTGGCGTATACAACGTCTTTGCAGACGCCCACAGTATCACGACTGGGCGCCGTCATGGCCGCCTATTCCGCGGGGGCTTGACGGACTATGAGCACCTCGCTCGCGACCTCACATTATGGATGAAGCAAGACCAAAATGAAGACTCATGGTTCACGACGATGGTTGATTTCTACGGTCTACCACGCAATTTTCCAGGCCGGGACTCGGTTCCCCCGCCCGCTTCTCTGTTTGATAGGATCGCGCACCTTGAAGCTGAGTTCAGCAACGATATCGCTACGCGTCTGGTTGACTTACCCGTAACGCAACGTTTTATCCCATATATTCAGTTGCACGAATTTGAGGCGTTACTATTTTCAGAGCCTGCGGCATTTGTTGACATGTTTCCGAACAAGCCAAAGGCGATAGCGCAACTGAGGGCTATCCGCGCACGGTTCGCTAGTCCGGAGGACATTGACGATGGTCAAATGACCGCGCCTTCAAAACGCATTCTCCATATCCTGCCCGATTATCAGAAGCCGGTCGCGGGTCTGCTGATCGCAAAGGCCATTGGCCTTGAGAAGATTCGCAGCGAATGCCCGCGCTTCCATGATTGGTTCAGTCGGTTGGAAGCACTGGTTTGATTGAACGGGGGCCATGCTCGATGCGACCGTCCGCACCTAAACACGAGCAGAAATAATCGAGGTGGCAGGGACAAGCTCGGCCACGACCCCGGCAGACATGGCTACGAAACAGCTTGACCGCGCGATCCCGCAACCATCAACCGTGTATACGCATGTGCTTCCCATCGATACATACTTACGGAAAGCAGCCTACCCCAGCAAGTTCAACTTCCCGCCCACCGGAATCTCCGGCGCCGTCTTGTTGGCCGTAATCACCAGCTCGAACTTGTCGCCGGTGCGCTGCCACTGGCCGGCCACGAGAGGTGTCTTGGTGACATTCTTCACCGGCGCGCCGGTCCACTTCACCGGGCCGACGATGGAGCGGTAGTCGGTCGCCACGATCGAATCCAGGATCGCCTTCGGCTCCAGGGTTTTGGCGCGCTTGAGCACGTCGATCGCCACCTCGAACAGCGCGTGCTGGAAGCCGATCGGCTGCGTCCACGGCCGTCTGGTCGCATTCGTGTAGGCATCGGTGAGTTCACGGGCGCTCTGCCCCGTGAGCCCCGACCGGAACGGATGGTGCGGGGTCCACCACACCTCGCTGGTGAGGCCGTTGCCGCGAAGCCCTAGCGACTCGATCACCGACGGGAACAGTAGCGCCTTCCCGATGGTGACGATCTTGGGCCGGAAGCCCTGCTGGGCCGCCTGCGACCAGAAGGTGGCGAAATCCGGCGGGATCATATTGCCGGTGACGATCTCGGCGCCGACCGCCTTGAAGGCCGAAATCTGCGACGTGAAGTCGTTGTTCATGAGCTGGTAGCGGCCCGGATCGGTGAGCTTGTAGCCGGACGCCGCGAGCGCCGGCGGCAGCCCGAGCTTGGCGTCGCCCCAGGCATTGCCGTCGGCATCATTGGGGAAGAGGCCGCCGACCACCTTGTTGGTAGGCACAGAATCCCA
>WNFF01005516.1_pt1 | contig 11225 bp, 10 predicted proteins | sample 5400441 | NCBI WGS metagenome assembly WNFF01 (sample SAMN13153345, study PRJNA577476) | soil metagenome | isolation source: 120 cm saprolite under Douglas fir tree site 2 hole 3 replicate 1 | place: USA:California | collected 2015-04-18
CCATGGATGGCCAGGTCGAGTCCTTCCGTTTCCCCGGCTTCATCGACTTTCACTTTGGTGATTCGATCAATGATCCACCGCCGTAGAAGAAAGCCAGCCCCGGCGTCATCAGCATGACCAGGCTGGAGCAGAGCAGCATGAAAGCCGTGTTTCCGGTGTCGATGATTAGCGGTGGTGGCATGGCGGTTTCTCCTTAATAGAATAGGGTCCTTCAACAGACTAACCGAGAACTCCGGCCGCCGCATGATACGCCTTTCGAGCGGGTGATCAAGATTCGCGACGGGGCACTAGCCCGACCGCTCTCTTGCCCCGATGTGCGTTCGCGGCTCGGCCGCCTGATGTGCGGAAAGGCTCTGCCTTTCCGTGAGAGTTAGTTTTTGATTCAGCGAGGCTACGCCTCGCCTCGGGGCATAGCCCCGAGATTCATAGAAGCACGTTCCGGAAGGTCATAGACCTTCCGCACATCAGGCGGCAAAGCCGCGACCGGAAATAGGAACTGAGCCCTCCCTGACGGTCGGGCTAGCGCCCCGTTTCTACTGGCGCAGCGCCGAACTTATCTGTTCGAGATGATGCTGGTTGTGCGATGCGACCTTGTCGAATTCGTCCTGCAGAGTCCGGACGCCGGTTTCGCTGTGAACGAACTCGAGATGGCCATGCTGGTTGTAGTGAAGGCGCGCGTAATGAATGATTGCCGAACGGGTGGACGCGTATATGCTCCGAGAAAGTTCCATCGGCAGCTGGGAATAATCGAGCCCTTTCGCCCATGCATCCTGATCGAAGGCCCAGACGACGGGTCGACCTTCGCTGAGGATTCGCCGGATGCGGTCGAACAAAACTGTCTCGGCATCGGCAAGATGGTGGAGGATGAACCTGACCGGCCACTTGTCCGGCGCATAGCGGCGCGCCAACTCCGGCTCACCGAGCTGAAAACATCTTAATGTCTCATCTCGCGTCGCTTCGAGTCTCTGGATTATCTGCACGCGATTCCTCTCAGCCGCTGTTTATAACTGCACGCGATTCCTCTCAGCCGCTGTTTATAAGTATTGGTTGCGGCATGATACGCCTTTCAAAGGTAGGAGCAAGATTCAGTCCAGATGATGACGATAGCCTCTGGCGGCACGCACTGCGCGCCAGCACCATTTATCGTTGAATGTGGGCGCCGGTCTTGGCCGTCTTCAGACGGCTTCCCCGAAGGGTTACAAGAGCACCCCAGCGCGGCTGCCGCGCTGGGGACCCCGCTAGACCAGCCGTTAAAAAGGGCTGGCCTAGTAACCCTGCGGGCAAGCCGCATGAATGCGGCTTAGACCGTCCGCACACCAAGTACCACGCCCTTGCTGACGCGCGGGCTACTGCCCTATGATTTGTCAGCCACTGACCGAAGAACCATTTCATGATCAAAAACGAAATCATCAATCTGATTAAGGACCAGCGTGCGCGCGTCGGCGTGATTGGGCTCGGCTACGTTGGTTTGCCGCTCCTGACTGAGTTTGCCGGCAAAGGATTCAACACCGTCGGGTTCGAAGTTGACGAAAGAAAGGCTTCGCAGATCAACGCCGGCCAGTCTTACATCGGCGACGTCGCCTCGTCGCTGGTCAAAGAGTTGGTTGACGCAGGCCGACTGCGGGCGACGACTGACTTCGATCATCTGAAAGAGTGCGACGCGGTTATCATTTGCGTTCCTACGCCGCTGCGGAAAACGAAAGAGCCGGACGTCTCTTTCATTCTCGCCGCCGCCGAAGAGATCAGAAAGCGTCTGCGCCGCGGGCAGCTCGTAATTCTCGAATCGACAACTTATCCAGGCACGACTGACGAAGTATTATTGCCGATGCTGCAAGAGACGGGATTGAAACTCGACGAAGACTTTCTGCTCGCTTTTTCGCCCGAGCGCGTCGATCCGGGCAATCCTCATTTTCAAACTCACAACATTCCGAAAGTTGTCGGCGGGGTCACTGATGATTCGACTGAGGCCGCCGCCTGTCTGTATTCACAGATCGTGAACGAGGTCCATGCGGTCAGTTCGGCGCGGGTCGCCGAAGCAGCAAAGCTTTTGGAGAACACTTTTCGCGCCGTCAATATCGGCATGGCGAACGAGATGGCGCGGCTCTGCTATGCGCTGAACATCGACACCTGGGAAGTGATCGGCGCGGCGGCCACGAAACCCTTCGGCTTCATGCCGTTTTATCCGGGCCCCGGCATCGGCGGTCACTGCATTCCGCTCGACCCGCATTATCTTTCGTGGAAAGCGCGGCAGCACGGTTTCGATTCGCGCTTCATCAGTTTGGCTGAGGAAGTAAACTCGCGCATGCCAGAGCACGTGGTCCAGCTGGTCTCGGACGGATTGAACGACGATCGCAAATCGATGAAGGGCGCGCGCATTTTGCTGATCGGCGTGGCTTACAAACGCGACATCGACGACGTGCGCGAGAGTCCGGCGCTGTCGATTATCGATCGGCTGCGGAGCAAAGGCTGCGACGTGCGTTATCACGATCCGTTTGTGCGCGAGGTGCGCTTTGACGATGCGCATATTGAAGGCGGCGGCGCGCCGCTCTCATCAGTGGACCTCAGCGATCAAGAAATCGACGCAGCCGATTGCATCGTGATCGTCACGAATCACAGCCAGATTGATTACGCCCGGGTCACCGAGCTGGCCGCTTTGGTCGTGGACACGCGCAACGCGCTGAATGGAGACGTGCGGCGCGGAAGCCGGGCGCGGATAATTCGATTGTAGGAGCATGTCAATGGATGAATTAATCTTCTTAGTTGAACACGCGCCAGAAGGTGGCTACACCGCCCGCGCTTTGGGTGCTTCGATCTTTACCGAAGCTGACGACCTCGACGCCTTGCGGGGTCAAGTACGCGATGCTGTGCGTTGCCACTTCGAGGAAGGCCAGGGGCCCAAGGTGATTCGGCTTCACTTTTTCCATGAAGAAGTGATTGCCGCATGAAGTTGCCACGCAACGTTTCTGGCGAACAGTTAGCTAAAGCCGTCAAAGTCTTGGGCTACGAAGTCACCAGACAAACTGGCAGCCATTTTCGACTGACAACCGTTCAACGCGGTGAGCATCACGTGACAATCCCGCGTCATGATCCGATTCGCATCGGTACGTTCGCGGGAATCCTCGACGATGTTGCCGGCCATTTCGATTTAACTCGAGAAGACTTGATCAAGAAGTTGTTCGGACGATAACGTCGCAGCTCGACTCTCCATGCTCAAGATCATCAATGTCGCGGGCGCGCGGCCCAACTTTATGAAGATAGCGCCGCTCGTGGCGGCGATGAATCGGCGCCGCGCTGACTTTCATTCCATCCTCGTTCACACCGGGCAACATTACGACGCCGCCATGTCGCAGGCGTTCTTTCGCGATCTGGAAATGCCCGAACCGGACATTGATCTTGGGGTCGGTTCGGCCAGTCACGCGGTGCAGACGGCGGGGGTCATCCAGGCTTTCGAACCGGTGGTGATTAGCGAAAAGCCGGATTGGGTTGTGGTGGTCGGCGATGTCAACTCAACCATGGCGTGCGCGCTGGTCTGTGCCAAGCTCGACGTCAAAGTCGCGCACGTCGAAGCCGGCCTGCGCAGCCGCGATCGAACCATGCCCGAAGAGATCAATCGCGTGCTCACCGATCAAATCGCGGATCTCCTGCTCACGCCGTCGCGTGACGCCGATCAAAACCTGCTGGCCGAAGGTATTCCGCCGGAGCGCATTCGCATGGTCGGCAACATCATGATCGATTCGCTCCTCGGCAATCTGGAGCGCGCTAAACAATCTAACGCGCGCGCGGACCTGGGTCTGCAAAACAAAGACTATGCAGTGCTGACGCTGCATCGGCCATCGAACGTTGACGAGGTGGCGTCCTTCTCTCGCATCCTCGACGCGTTGGAAGAAATAGCGACGCGCTTGCCCATCATTTTTCCCGCGCATCCGCGCACCCGAAAGATGATCGCAGAGCTGGGCTTGACGGAAAGGATCGAAAGGCCCAACGGCCTGCTGGCGATCGATCCGGTTGGTTATCTCGATTTTCTGCAACTGCTCAGCGGCGCGCGTTTGGTGTTTACTGACTCCGGCGGGATTCAGGAAGAAACCACTGTGCTGGGGATCCCGTGCATTACGCTGCGCGAGAATACCGAGCGGCCGATCACCGTCGAGATGGGAACGAACACGATCACCGGCACGGATCCAACAAAGATTGTCGCCGCCGCGACTCACGCCCTCGAAAATCAATCCACCCAAGCCTCGCCGCGCGTTCCGCCACTGTGGGACGGACACACGGCGGACCGGATTCTGGATGTGCTGCTGGAGGGCGGGGCAGTAGCCCGACCGTGAGGGAGGGCTCAATTGGTAACCTAACGGTAGCTGGTGTTCTAAATTGGTTTCGTGCTTCTCACTCTTGAACAACAACGATCCACGAAATCACACGAAATTGCACCAACACTCTCGCGCTTCGTGTGATTTCGTGGATCGTCCTGCTTGGCCCGGCAGTCTCTGTCAAAACGGGACCCACTTAATGGTAACCTGCGTTGCCCTTTCACGTTTTCCCCTTTACCCTCTCGTCTGAGTAATGATCACGATATCGAAAATGAAGCGCATGTTACGCGGCGATGTCAGTGCGCGCACCGCCGTTCTGGAAGCGATCAGGCGTACCCGCGTCCTGCGCGCGCGCCGGCGCGAGCGCGAGCAACTGACGACGCTCAATCAACAGCCGGCGCGTTTAGGCGAAGAATTTGCGCGAATGCCTGCGTCGGACTTGCTCGCGCACTTTCAGTCGCGCGCGACACCAGAGTTTTTTCCCGGCTTTGGCTCAACATCCGGGAGCGCGGAACTGCAAGCGTCCCTATTTCCGAACGAGACCTCGCGGCTTCTGGCGCAGGCCAACAGGATCAGGGACGAGCATTGCTGGCCTTTGCTTGGTTTCGGTGAAAAGTGTTTTGGCGCCGGAGAGATTGATTGGAATCTTGATCCGCTGTCGGGCTTTGACTGGCCCATTACCTATCACGGCGACATCAATCTGATTCGCGGCGATGGTTCCGATGCGCGCGTGGTTTGGGAGTTGAACCGGTTTGGGCATTTCATCACGCTGGGGCGCGCGTACGCGCTCACTGGCGACGAAAAATTCGGCGCTGAGTTCTTTCGCCAGCTCGCGAACTGGCGAGCGCAGAATCCTGTCGCCCGCGGCGTGAACTGGAACTGCGCGATGGAAGTTGCGCTGCGCGCGACGAATCTGCTCGCCGCTTTCAGCCTCTTTCTGCGCTCGCCGCAAATGAATGAACCGGCGCTGCTCGAACTTCTCGCAACGTTCGATCAGCACGGCGCGCACATCCAGCGCAACCTTGAGTTTTCGCACATCGCCACCAGCAATCATTATCTTTCCGATGTGACCGGGCTGCTGTGGCTCGGAGTGATGTTGCCTGAGTTGGAAGCAGCGCGCGAGTGGCGCGAATTCGGTATGCGGGAGCTGCTCAACGAAATGGACAAGCAAGTCCTCGCCGACGGCGCGGACTATGAAGCGTCAACCGGCTATCATCGTTTGAAGCTGGAATTGTTCCTGTATTCGTTCGTGCTTTGTCACTTAAACGGCATCGACATCGCTGAGGGTTACTGGAAAAAGCTGCGCGCAATGGTTGATTACGTCCGCGGGTACTTGCGCCCGGACGGACGGGCGCCGCTGATCGGCGATTCCGATAGTGGTCAGCTGTTGCCGATCGTCCGGCGGACCGGAGACGATCACGCCTACGTGCTGGCACTGGGCGCGGCAGTCTTTCAGGAACCGCATTTCAAGATTGCGGGTTCGCGCGCACCCGAAGAATTACTTTGGATCCTGGGAGAGCAAGGCGTGCGAGACTATGTGTCTCTGGCGGATGCTGAGCCGGCGCAGTCGCAGGCTTTTCCCGATGCCGGAACTTACATGCTTCGCGACCACGATCTGTATCTGCTCTTTAACGCGAGCGGCGCCGGAGTCAACGGTCGCGGCTCTCACGGTCACAACGATGCTCTCTCGATCGAAGTCTCTGCTTGCGGAACTGCGTTCATCGTCGATCCCGGGACATACGTTTACACGGCTGATCTGAAAGCGCGGCATCTGTTTCGCTCGACCGCTTATCATTCCACCGTCGAGATCGATGGCGTCGAGCAGAACACCACCAGCCATCAGACGCCCTTTGTCATCGGCGATGAAGCGCGCCCGCGCGTGATCAGCTGGACAAGCGACCCCGAATGCGACATCGCGGTTGCCGAGCATCGCGGGTACGCGCGCTTGCCGGAACCCGTGACGCATCGACGCACGATTGAGTTTCACAAGAAGGAACGCTGCTGGATGATTCAGGACGAGCTGACTGGCGCCGGCACGCACAGCTTTAGTTTTCGCTTTCATTTCGCGCCCAGGTTGGAAATCAAGGCGCGGACCGACGGAATGGTCGAGGTTGGCGATAAGATGAGCGGCGCGCGTTTGCTGATTGCTGCCAGTGGCGTTAACGCTGAACCGGTTTTGGAATCGCGTTTTTCATCTCGCGATTACGGAGCCAAAGAGGCTTCCGTTTCCGCTTGCTGGACGGTGAGGGGTTCGGTTCCGCTAACAGCGCAATTTGCGCTGGTGCCAATTCGGGCCGGCGAAGATGAGGCTCAGCGACTGAGATTAATCAGGCCGACAAATCTTGGGAAAGCTGATCAAGTTGGTTGATTCGTACTGGGTTTCTTCCCCTCCCTGTGGGAGGGGTTAGGGGAGCGTGCGAAGCTTGAGGCGGGTAAGCCCTCTCCCCGGCCCTCTCCCAAAGGGAGAGGGAGTAAGATCAACGACAAACCGAAGTTTATCGGACAGCAATCGGCAATAAGTAATGTGCGGCATCTGCGGAGTCTGGGAATACGGAGCGGCGCAAGGGAATGTCGAGCGCGCGCTGGTCACCGCCATGCGCGACGTGATGACGCATCGCGGCCCGGACGATGCCGGCGAGTTGATCTTTGACGACGCGCGCGGCGGTTTTGGTTTTCGCCGCTTGTCGATCATCGATTTGTCGGAAGCCGGCCACCAGCCGATGCGCGGTTGCACCGATCGCGTCTGGCTCGTCTTCAACGGCGAGATTTACAACCACGCTGCTTTGCGCGAGGGCCTCGAACGGCGCGGTCACGTCTACGCATCACGGACCGATTCGGAAACCATCCTGCATCTTTACGAAGAGCGCGGTCTGGATTTTGTTCATGACATCGAGGGTGATTACGCGATTGCGCTCTGGGACGCCGATCGCGAACAACTCGTGTTGGCGCGCGATCGCGCGGGCGTGAAGCCGCTTTATTTCTATCAGCAGAATGGGCGATTCATCTTTGCTTCCGAAATCAAAGCCATCCTCGAACATCCGGCGGTCACTCCCGAGGTAAACGAAGAAGCGCTCTATCACTATCTGACTTTCCTCACGACGCCGGCGCCGCAAACTCTCTTTCGCCAGATTCAAAAACTTCCCGCCGGCCACATGCTGGTAATTGATCGCGCCGGTGAAGCGCGGATCACGCAATACTGGGACGCCCTGCCACCGTTGTCGCAGATCGTGCGCAGCGAAGCAGAGCATCAGCAAAATATTTTGGAGCTGCTCCGCTCGTCGATTAAGAAGCGCATGATGGCGGACGTTCCCTTCGGAGTGTTTCTTTCCGGCGGCGTCGACTCGTCCGCGAATGTCGCGCTGATGTCCGAGTTGATGACCCAGCCGGTGCGAACGTTCACCGTCGGCTTTCATGATACTCAAGAGCTGAACGAACTAGAGTCAGCGCGAGCCATCTCAAAACGCTTTGGAACGAACCATCATGAAGTAATGATCGGCCGTGCTGAGATGATGAAGTTTCTTCCCGAGCTCGTTTTTCATCAGGACGAGCCGATTGCCGATCCGGTGTGCGTCCCGCTTTACTACGTTGCGAAACTGGCGCGCGACACGGGCACGATCGTGGTGCAGGTCGGCGAAGGCTCGGACGAAATCTTTGCCGGCTATGACTGGTTTAGAACTTATTTAAGAATCGAAGAAAGATTCTGGCGCCATGCTGAGCGCACACCACTCCTGGCGCGTCGGGCGGCCGCGGCTGTAGCCCGGCCACTGGTGCAAAAGACTCTGAAGAAGCGCAAGGCGAGCGAATTGATCCGGCGGCTGGGCGCAAACCAATCGTTGTTCTGGGGCGGCGTCGGTGTTTTTGATGAGACGATGAAAGCGAGCGTGCTGTCTTCGGAAATGCGGGCGCGTTACAACGGGCTGTCGACTTACGATGTTGTCCGGCAGTATCAGGAAACGATTGCCGGCGCGCGGCCCGACTCGGATTACGCCGCCCGGATGACGTATCTGGAATTGAAACTTCGCTTGCCGGAGCTGCTGCTCATGCGCGTGGACAAGATCACGATGGCCACTTCAGTCGAAGCCCGCGTTCCTTTTCTCGATCACCAGCTGATCGAATACGCTATGGGGCTGCCGCGAAGTCTGAAAGTGAAAGGCGCGACCGGCAAGCATATCCTGAAGCGCGCGCTCGAGTCGGTGCTGCCAAAGGACGTCTTGTACCAGCCGAAGCGCGGATTTGGCGCGCCCACGCGCGAGTGGTTTCGTGGTCCCGAGGGCGAAAGCCTGGTCCGGCAACTGTTGAATTCATCGATCCGCAAACGCAATTTCTTTGATTATGGATTCATCGAGCGCCTGGCCGATGAACACCGGCGCGAACAGTACGACTGGAGCGCGAACCTCTGGTGCCTGCTGAACCTGAGCGTTTGGTATGCCCGCTGGATTGGCGGGAAGTCATAACGATCCACGAAACCACACGAAAATGTGCGAATCAACAAGACTAACTTCGTGTGATTTCGTGGATCGGTTTTGTTGAAGGCTTAGAATGGAAGAACTCGAAGGAACCAGTCGGACTGTTGAGTCACGCGAAGAGCCCGCATACGGAAGTTTCAAATCCGGCGTGGCGTTGACATTCGCCACGCGCATTTTGATGTTCGTGGGCGGCGTTGGATCCAGCGTCGTCGTCGCGCGCTGGCTGGGCCCGGAAGGTCTCGGAACCCTGGCAGTTCTGAACGTCACCGTGGCGCTGGCTCTGCAGATCGGCTGCGCCGGGCTGCCGTCGGCAAACACTTACTTCATCGCCCGGGATCGCCGGACGCTGGGACCGGTTTGGGCGAACGCCATCATCTTTGCTTTGACCGGCGGTTCTCTGCTGGCGTTGTTGGTGGTGGCATTAGCGGGGCTTAGACCCGCGCTGTTCGGCGGAGTTTCCACGAACCTCCTGGCCATTGCCGCGATCTCGGTTCCATTTCAACTGCTGACTTTGCTGGGACTCAACGTGCTGCTCGCGATGGATCGAATCGGGCTGATGAATTTGCTGGATTCGATGGCGCCGGTTCTCGCGCTGTTCATCGCGATCGTGGTGCTTGTGATCTTGCGAGCAAACCTGACGACGCTCGTTTCACTCAATACGGTCGCGGCGATTGTGTTGAGTTTGAGTTTGCTGCTGACAGTTGCGCGGCTGTTCGCGCGACAGAAGGAGCGGCGTTCCTGCCGTCCGGATTTTTCTTTACTCAAGGAGATGCTTGTTTACGGCGTGAAGTTCTACACTTCGATCATGGCCAGCGTTGTAATCTTTCGATCTGACCTGCTGATCGTCAATCATTTTCGCGGCGCGGTCGAAGCGGGAGTGTATGCGGTGGCCTCGCAGGTATCGTTCTTGCTGCTGCTTATGCCCGGTGTCATGGCGAGCATGTTGTTCCCGCGCGTGGCTTCGCGACAGGATCCCCGCGGCGAGTTCGCCGTCAGGGTCACGCGGCACGCATCGGCTGTGATGTTCGCGATTTGCATCGCGGCGGCGGCGGCTTCATTCGGGTTGCCGCTGGTTTATGGTGTACGTTTCGCCGACTCAACGCTTCAGTTGCTGATTCTTCTGCCCGGGATCTATCTGGTCGGAATTGAATCGGTGCTGGTGCAGCATTTCACCGGAACGGGATTGCCCGCCGTGATTCCCGTCTTCTGGCTAATCACGCTGGCGATCAATGTCGGGCTGAATCTGGCGCTGGTGCCGGCGTTTGGCGCGCGCGCCGCGGCGGCGATCTCAACGCTCAGTTACGCGCTGATCCTGGGCCTCGTGCTGGTTTACTTTTGCGCGAAGACCGGACGGCGAGTCGGCGAAATATTCCTGCCGCGTCGCGATGAATTGCGCGAGTTGTTCTCGCTGCCTCGGCGAGGTATTTTCTCAAAATCGAATTAGTGGACGAAATCAAGCAAGCAGAGATCGAGGATTTGTGGGGTTACGCCAAGCGCTTGCGCTTCGTGCGTGACGCGATTAGCTTGGCGTTTCCGGAACGCGCCGGCGCGTCACTGCGCGTGCTCGACGTGGGGTGCGGCAATGGCTCGCAACTGGCGCTGCCGCTGGCGATCGGCACTGGTGTTCAACTCGTTGGGATTGATACTGACAGCCGCTCAATCGAACATGCCAGGCGGCTGGCTGGCGATCGGGCGAATATTAGATTTTGCGGCGGGCGAGTGGAAGACTTGATCGAGGCTGAGCCGTTTGATGTCGTGATTCTTTCGGAGGTGCTCGAACACTTGCAGCGACCGGTAGAAATGCTGACAGCCGGCGCGCGTTTGATGAGCAGCAACGGCATCTTGATCGTCACCGTGCCCAACGGCTATGGTGAATTTGAAATCGATTCGTGGATCTTTCGCACCCTGCGATTGCAACGAGTTGTCGATGCGCTCACGCAGCAGCGCGAAGTCCCGAGCGCGACTGACAATCACGAGAGCGGCCATATTCAGTTCTTTACGCGCGGCCGGCTGCGAAAGTTGTTTGACGCAGCCGGGTTGGTCGCGCTCAACGAAGGCGCCGGAAGTTTTCTCGCCGGCCCGATCGCGGGCCATCTGGTTGGCCGCTCACCGCGACTGATTGATTGGAATGCCAGAATCACCAACCGCCTGCCTTTCATTCTTGCCAGTGCCTGGTATTTCGTTCTGCGACATCGGCGATCAGAAACGGTCGGTGATTCAGTATGAAGGCAGTCTTGCTGGTTTTGAGCGGCGATCCCGAGAGTGCACGCGAACGCGTGCACGAACTCTATCCGGGAGCAGAAGTCGATAGGCTCTCGCGCGCTGAGGTTGAAAACTCGGGTTACCGGCGCCGTCTGCAAGTGCTGCGCGCAAGGCGCCCGGATCTTTTTGCGGTCGCCACTGAACGGCTGGCCTGGCAGCGCGGACAGAATGCGCTGATGCTCTTCGGCGT
>WNFF01018268.1_pt1 | contig 11224 bp, 7 predicted proteins | sample 5400441 | NCBI WGS metagenome assembly WNFF01 (sample SAMN13153345, study PRJNA577476) | soil metagenome | isolation source: 120 cm saprolite under Douglas fir tree site 2 hole 3 replicate 1 | place: USA:California | collected 2015-04-18
CCCACACTTGACCATTACCGTCAACGATGCCGTGAAATACCAGGAAATGGCTGGCTTCGGGGCATCCATCACGGACTCTTCGGCATGGCTGCTCTCTCAAAAACTCACGGCTGCTCAGCGAACGGAACTCCTCAAGCAACTCTTCGACGCAAGGCAGGGGATAGGCCTTGCCGTCCTCCGCCAGCCCATGGGTTCCAGCGATTTTTCACTCACAGATTACAGCTATGACGATATGCCACGCGGGGAATCCGATCCACAGCTGAAACATTTCACTATTGATCGTGACCGCCAATACATTCTTCCCGTCCTCCGCGAAGCACTCGCTGTCAATCCCAAGCTCAAAATCATCGCCAGTCCCTGGAGCCCTCCCGGGTGGATGAAAACTTCCGGTTCGATGATTGGCGGCACGCTGCTGCCGTCGTCCTTCGCGCCCCTGGCACGTTACTTCGTGCGATTCGTGCAATCTTACGAAGCCGCCGGCGTCCCGATCTTCGCCGTCACTCCCCAAAACGAACCGCGCAACATTCCTGGTGACTACCCTGGCATGGGAATGACCGCCGAGGAACAAACCATCTTCATCCGCGAACATCTTGGCCCCGCGTTTCGAGACGCCCACCTAAAAACGAAGATCATGGGCTTCGACCACAACTGGGATTTGATGGATTTTCCCGACAAGATCTTGAGCGACCCCAAAGCGGCGGAATTCTCCGCGGGCACTGCCACACATTGTTACGGGGGCGGCCCGGATGCCCAGACCAAACTCCACGACCATTTCCCCGCCAAAGGCATCTGGCTTACGGAATGTTCCGGCGGCGAATGGCAAAAAGGCAACTTGCTCGTGGCTCAGGCGGATCTCATTATCGAAACGACACGCAACTGGGGGCAGAGTGTCGTTCTCTGGAACCTCGCGCTCGACCAGAATCACGCGCCCCATCTAGGTGGATGCACCGACTGCCGCGGCGTTGTTACCATCGACCACTCTAAATCGCCAACCGTGGTCACTCCGACGGTAGACTTCACCGCACTGGCCCATGCCAGCAAGTTTGTTGCGCCTGGCGCACTTCGCATTGATTCCACCTCATCCGGGGATTCGCCGCTCAAACACGTTGCCTTCCGCAATGCAGATGGTTCGATTGTGTTTCTAGCACTCAATCCCGGCGAGAGTGCCGTAACCTTCAGCATTGCCTGGCAAGGACAATATGCAACCTATGTGCTCCAGCCCGGCGCTGTAGTTACTTTTCACTGGTCGCCGAAATCGAAGACAGGCCGCTAGTATCAATGGAATGCAAAGCAGCAAACCCAGACATAGGAATCTTTGGCTGGCAAGTTACGGCGCAACGATTCCTTTGCCCTCTTTCACAGTAAAAATGTGATCCACGGCCGGAATCGTGATTTCTTCCTTCGCGCCACTTAGCCAGTGAATCTCGACCCTGTCTACTTTTGCCGCCGCTCCCAGGCCGAAGTGCAGGCGTTGATCGGAACTGGACGCATAACTTCCGCCGCTGAAGACGTCCCCGCGTTGCCGCACCCCTCCGGCAGTAACAAATACTTTGGCTCCAATCGCATCGCGCGGGCTCTTTGGGCCACCCACCAGTCTTAGCGTAATCCAGTGATTCGCATTCTTGACCACGTTTCGTAATAAGGTGGGCGTCGAATCGATGTTGTTGAGAACGACGTCAATGTGACCGTCGTTGAACAGATCGCCAAACGCCGCGCCTCGTGCCGTTACAACAACCGCCAAGCCGCTGCCTGTCGCCGGAGGCACTTCCTGGAATTTCGATCCATCCAGGTTGCGCAGCAGCAACGGGCGCTCTGCCCAGGTCGTGCCCCAGTCCTGCAAATCAACGCCCGGATAGACGTGTCCATTGGCAACGAATATGTCGAGCAAACCGTCGTTATCGTAGTCGAGAAAGCCCGTGCCCCAGCCCAGAAACGGTATCGTCAGTGTCGCGATTCCAGCGCGGAAGCTGACGTCGGAAAAGGCCGCGTCACCGTCATTACGGTAGAGCGTGTTGTAATCGTCGGAGAAATTCGTGATGTAGAAATCGACTTTGCCGTCACGGTTGTAATCGCCGACTGCGATTCCCATGGCGGCTTGCTCGCGCCCCTCGTCGTTCAAAGCAAATCCCGAAAGATAGCTGATATCTTCAAACGTGCCGTCGTGTTTGTTCCGGTAAAGATACTTTGGGACCGAATCGTTCGCCACGGCCAAATCCACCCATCCGTCGTCATCCACATCCACGAACACGGATGAAAATCCGTAATATCCCTTCGCATCGGCGACGCCGGCTTTTACACTTACGTCCGTGAAGGTGCCGTTGCCATTGTTATGAAACAGATGATCACTCTCGCCCGGCAGGCCCCGCGGACCACACATGACATCGACCCCGCGAAACTGGCAGAACCCCGCCGGAAGGCCGCCTTTGCCAGCGATCGGAGGATTATCGGGATCGAACTTCGCGTAGCCCGGAACAAATAAATCAAGAAAGCCATCGTGATCGTAGTCGCCCCAAGTCGCACCGGTCGACCAGCCGCCAAGCGTGACTCCGGCAGTTTCCGCGACGTCGGTAAACGTGCCGTCGCGATTGTTGTGGTAGAGACGATTCTTCCCGAAGTTCGATACGTAAATGTCAGGCCAACCGTCGTTATCGAAGTCCCCTACCGCTACGCCGAACCCCCAGCTTTCATTTGCTACGCCGGCTTTGTCCGTGACGTCGGTGAATGTTCCATCATGGTTGTTGTGCAGCAGCATCGCGCGCGGCGCGGCTTCCTTGCCTTTCAGCGCGGGAAACGTCGAGCCGTTCAGCAGATAAATATCAAGCCAGCCGTCATTGTCATAATCGAGCAGCGCCACCCCGGAACCGGGCGTCTCCAGAATCGTCCTTTTCTCGCGTGCGCCTGAGCGATGATGAAATCTGTCGATGCCCGCCGCACGCGTCACATCGACAAAAATAACCGGGGCGCCATCAACAAAGCCCCCGGCTGTGATCGGGCGCGAGAGTGCGTCCTTCACCGGAGCGTGCGCGCCGCCGGTGCTCATGCCGCTCTGTTGGCCCCCCACAGGCTCTTTTTCCGCGGGTTTTTCCTGGGCCACGCCGGGGTTTAGAAGCAGCGCCACAAAAATGGCTTGTACTGAGGTAGCGCGGAGAAGGCGCATAAATTGGCTGAATCGCGAAGATGCCATCGAGCCCCAAATGGTTCGTGCAACGCAAAAGGCATCTTCGCACAGAGTCCATTAGCCTGGCCATCAGACTGCTATTTAGTTTGAACCTGCGCCCGGCACGTGAGCCCTCTCCCAACTCCGAACCTTGCGGCGCGCTTCATCGAAAACTCTTTCGTAGTTCCGCAACCGAACTTTGCGGGACGTTTCCGCATCGAGCAACTTCCACAAAGGCTCGTATTGATAGAAGACTTTCAGATACTTGGATTGATCGGTCGGCGCGGCCGAATCCGTACCAAACAAAAAACGACCCGGATAACGTTGTATCAAATCGGCCAGCCCCTTTGTCGCTTCCGGGCTGGCGACAAAATATTTTGCAACTTCGTCCCACGAGATATCGACGCAGACGTTCTGAAAGTCGGGGTCGCGCAAGATCGCTTCGATCTGCGCAAGGTGCCCGTTGGGAGGCGCCACCAAACGTCCCAAACCCATGTGACCCCAGATTATGGTCACGTTCGGGTGCCTCTTAAAGACGGCCTTTATTTGGCTGAGATACGCAGGTTCGGATTCCTCCTTTCGAACGTCCTTTGCAATCGGGATGTCGATATCGTTGTGCAGTATGACCACCAGACCAACTTCCGCGGCAAAATCGAGTATGCGGTCGAGAGCCGGGTTCTGAAGGCTTGCGACTTCGCCTGGAATCTTCGCCGACACAAACTCTTTGTGAATCGTAAACTCGCCAATGCCGGTGAACACGCCCGGGAAAGTCTCTAGCACTCTGCGAATGTGGTCCGCCGCATACATGTCCGTGGGGTTGAAGCCGGTGATCATGGGATCAAAACGGGCCTGCTGTTCCTTCGCCAAGGACTTATATGCCATGGCAATCCAGGCGTCGGTAAACGAGTAGTAGTACAACGGAGCGTCAGAGTGGAGGTAATACGTTGGGGCGCGATCCCCGTCAATCCGGTAGGACCACTGTTGCTGCAAGGGAACTCCAAAAACGGCCACGCGGCCGGCTTTGTTTCCCATCATGTTCAGAAAATCATGAATGGTGGGGCCTTGCTGGACATTGTTCGTCAAGTGGAAATGGGAATCGTTGAATTCATAATTGTTGGTTTGCGCGCAAGCCGGCGCCACGATGATGAACCAAGACACCAGCCCGGCGATCCGGCCAACAAATAGCAATCGTTGCCGACACTCGAAGGAAAGCCTTCTCATAATTACGCCCTTAGTAGATTTCTTCTGGGGTCCGTGCAGGCACCGGTTGAAATCATATTCCTTCGCGCGTGCCGGGAGCATCGACAAATTGCGATGTGCAGGAAAAAGGGGCGATTCGCTCATCGCCCCTGCTCTCCACAGTCTTGTCAGCTTCAGTTTGCGTTGCAGCTGGCTGGCGTTGTCGAATCGTTCGGGTTCGTGCAGAGCGGGCCCAATCCGGTCTTGGCGTCAGGAACACTGAGCATGGCAAAGGGTCCGGCCCTGTGCTCGCCGTTGAACGGCGTGGGCTTGGTCGGGTCGAAGTGACAGCTGGGCAGAGCCGCCGCATCCTGGGGATTGTCAAACCAGAAACCCAGATGGAACGTGTTCGTCGGGGCCAGGCGCACATCGGGGTCGAAACCGAAGATATCGTCCAGAAGAATTGTTTTGATCTGGACATGGCCGTCATCCGTTTGCTTGCCAATCTTGATATCGGACTGATACCAGGCCAAACCGAAGCTCCCCGTGAAATTGGGGTCCTTGGTGCCATTGGCTTGAAAGAAGCTGTTCTGGACGGTGAAGAGGTCAAACGCTAGACCTGGCTTGATCCCATCCAGATCCAGAATGAGTGTGTCATTCTGCTTGCCACGAATGACCGTGGCGCGGGCCCGCGGTTCCTCAAAAGGATTGGCACGAAGACAGTCAACGACCGCCGGGTTCGGCAACAGGTTGAACGTGATCTCGTCCTTCTTATCTTGGGCGGAGACGATGCCGGAGGCGGCCAGAACTGCGAACGCCGCCAGCATGCTGCGCGTGATGCTGTGAGCGGCTCGACCGCTCCAGAACTTCTTGCTGCAATTGTTGTTCAATGCTTTCTCCTTATTTTTCGACTCAGATTGTCGATTTGCAGATTCCCTAGAAGGCCCTTGTTCCTTGTTTCATCGCTACCGCAGCGGCATCGAGAGATGCCTTGAGCGCAGCGGCAGAACTATTGGCCCCTACTTGAGATATCGGAATCTGATGGGAAAAGACGACAAGCAGGATGAAAAGAGCGAGGCTTTACGATGAACTTCAGAGAAAACCAATGCGGGACTTGGTTGCGGATCCAAGCCCCGTACAGGCCCAATTTCGTTCATTGGCATTCTTTTGAGATCACTGCACTATGACCTCAACGGTTGTCGTGTGAGAAATAGTTCCAGACTGGGCGGTAACGACGATAGAAGCAGTTCCGCGGTTTGGCTGTGTGTTGCCGCCGTATGCGCCACAACCACCCGCCACGAGCCCCAAGGCGATGATTGCCGCCACTGCCGTGGCGGTCAGCAGTGAAGTACGAGCTATTCGAACAGTTCTGGCACGCCGCAAAACAAAGCTAAGTAGGGCCAGTGCGACAAGGAGAGCACAAGGGCCGAGTAGGACCGGCATCATGAGCCCGTAACGCGAAACGCTGGCTGAGGTGGTGACCGTTAACGTAGTGCTCGCCGCTCCGTTAGCAGGCATTACCGTCGCGCGACGTTGCTCGCGAAACCACCCACCGGAGCGACCGTCAGGATGAATTGAGTGGACTGCCCGGCAATGACCGCAGCGCTCGCTGGGGCTGCAGCAAGGGAGAAGTCGGCGTTGGCAATGTTGATGGTTACTGCAGGCGACGTGCTGGCGCCAAATTTTCCGTCTCCAGCATAGGTCGCAGTTAGGGAATGGGCCCCGGTGGCCAGAGTATTGATCCTAAACGTGGCAACACCAGCGTCATCGAGCGGCGAAGTTCCCAAGTCCGTGTTTCCATCGTGAAAAGCAATTTGCCCCGTAGGAATTCCTCCCGTCGAGTTAGTCGTTGCCGTCAGCGTTACCGCTGAACCGGGAGCGGCGTTTGCGGGCGCCGCGAGATTGAGCGCCGTAGGTAGCGCAACGACTTGCACCGCGAAGCTGTCGCTGCTTGCCAGAAAAACCGCATCCCCGCTGTATAGAGCAGTGATGTTATGGTTGCCCACGCCGGTGAGAACGGAGTCGAGCGTAGCTGATCCATTGACCAACGAGGCTGTCCCTAACCGATTTGTTCCATCCAGAAAAGTGACCGTACCGGTTGGAGTTCCTGGGTTATCGAGTGCCGCCCCTACGGTGGCAGTGATCGTGGCACTTGTATCCGTGGACGTGTCTCGAGCAGATACTTGGGTTAGGCTAACTAAGCCGGTCGTAATTGCACCGAAAAGCCCGTCATCGGCGTTCTGAAACTGCGTGGTGAAGTAGAGTGTGTCTCCATCTCCAAATCCGTCGGATCGAAATGTCAGGCCGTGGAGGCCGATCTTAGCGATAGCGTGGCCGTCGCCGTCTTTCAGTTTGCCCACGAAGTTTCCTGTCGCAAGGTCAAATGCGTTGATATTTCCATCGCCAACGTTGCCAATCAGAATGTTGTTGCTGAAAGGGCCGAAGTTGGCGCTGGCCTGCGTGACTCCCCAAGGAACATTCAACGCTCCCGCAGTGGCGAATCGCCGTAAGAAATTGCCATCCATGTCAAAAATACTTACGATGCCGTTTCCGGCTCCTACAACCGGGTCGTGCTTAACTGCGTCTTGTATTGCGTACGTGACGAAGACCTGTTGTCCAATCACTTGAATTCCGAACGGTGCGTAACCCGCGGGCAGGTTCGGATCAGTAAATGAACCCGGTAGCGCCACTGGAGAAAATCCAGGGAGCAAAGTTTCAATGAATCCATTGTGGAAATCGGTGACCGCCAGCGCTGGCTGAGTTAATGAAGAGTTCATCGGTGACCAGAATGAATGGATTGATAAGCGATGAGCCGCCAAAGAATGAGTTCTGATCAGCAACCATTCCTACTGGATGATCGAATCCAGTTCCGGCGGCATTTCTGAGAATGAAACCACCGGGCCCGGCGCCAAAACCACTGGCGTCATGGACGGTAACGTGTCCAGGCTGATTATCCGCAATGAAGAATGCCTGATTTGGAAGGAAGGCAATCCCCCACGGGTTGACCAAACCAGGCGTCACATTATTGGCCACGTTCGGAAGGTTAGACGCCAGATTAGTCTGCCGGTAGCCTATCGTCTGCGCGCTTGCGTCAGCGGCCGCAAACAAAAGTCCGAATAGAAAAAAAGACCCAAGACAAAGAGCAATTCTATTTTTCACTGTACCAAGCTCCTCCTAAGAGCAATAAAAATATTTGTGCGCTTTGGTGCTCGCCACATTTCCACACTAAGCGCAGGCGACGGCTTCCCGTTCGACTTGCTCTCCTTGCAGCAGTCGCCGCAGTCGTTGGCGGGCCTTGTGAAGCTGCGATTTTGAACAACCTGTCGAGCATCCCAATAGTCCGGCAATCTCGCTGTGTTCGTATCCAATGACGTCATGCATCAAGAAAATCTGTTTGTAACCGGACGGCAACTTGCGGATTGCGCGCATGAGGTTAAGCCGTTCGACCGCGCCAAGCATCGAAGTGTCGCTGGAACCGTGTTCCCTCGACACCTCGCCATTTGAGGTGTGGCGCTCCAAGTCTTCGGCTAGAAGCTCAGTCGGCTTTTTCCGGCGTAGATGCATCAAGACAACGTTCACAGTCACTCGATGCAGCCAGGTTGAAAAACCTGATTCACCGCGGAACGTGCCAATCTTTCGAAAAAGCTGCAGGAACGCCTGTTGGGTCAAATCTTCGGCCTCAGCCGGATTCTTAATCATTCGTAAGCACAAGTTGTACACGCGCCGGCAATGTGCCTGGTAGAGGTACTCGAAAGCGGCCGAGACGCCGTCCTTGGCCTGCCGTATAGCTTCTGCTTCGGTCAAGTTGTCCTCGTTCTGTGTTGCAGTCAAATTCGCCATATCGCTCCTTCCGGAGAACTGGGGCCCCACGGCAGACCGAGGCCTCCGCAATTGCCCTAACGTCCGCGCGCCCGGAAGGTGGCGCCGGCGAGAGACTGCCCCTACTGGTCCCTACCTGAGATATCGGAAATGGAAGGGAAAACACGACAATAGGCAGGAAAGACTGGTAGAGATGCAGGACTATTGTGTTTGAGTTTCCGATTCGGACAGCCGCCGACAAATGCGCGTCGGAGAACCACCCCGGGCTAAGGCACTAATGGCTCAGAAGTTGTTGATCATCCAAACGTTGGATTCCGAATTCGAATTTAAGATGGCGAGATGGCTTCCGTCAGGAGAAGGAAAGCCCCAAGTGTGGGTTGACTGGGGCCGATGCCAGATAGGCCGCGCCTCTCCGCTGAGTGAAACATGCAACAGCGTTGCACCGCTTGGTTCCTGCGTTGACACGTACAAACTCTTGGAGTCAATGGCCCAGTACAAATCCATGAGGTCGGAATAACCATTTATCGTAATAGTTCTCGTCGGCCCCCCCGACAGCGGCACCAGCCTAATTTGATTTCCGTGCTTTTTCACGATTCCGATCCTCGAGCCATCGGGAGAGAGTTGCCACCAATAATCGAATCCAATGTCAGCGTTGCTGCCATTCTCAAGCGGAATCCGTAACAGTTCCTTTCCTGGACTGCCGAGTGGGTCAAATGCAACGACGACCAGTTCGTTCTTTTCCGCTGTCGGCCGCCCAAACACACAAAGGTTGGCGGTTTTGTTAGAGCACGAGAACAGTACAAACCCACCGGTATTAAACAACAGCCGAGCAGCGCCGCCCTTCGGGTCAACGCGATACAAACCCATCTTGCGCGAATCAAGGGGTTCACCTTCTAGAAGGATTCCGGTTCTGTCAGGGCTGAGCCCCGCCAAATAGAAATTTGTGTTCACTGAGGGCGTGACAAGTTGAGCGGTACTACCCGGATCCATCGCCTGCCGATACATCACCCGGTTTGAGGTACGTTCCGATGAAAAAAGGACTTCGCGAGAGTCTGGCGTCCATGCAGAAGGAAGATTGTAGTTATCGTCGAGCGTCAGCCGCCGGGAGTTCTGGAGACGGGTTTCATTGCCGACAAGATCCCCAACAAAAACAGAAGCGTGACTATTGCCTCTTAGAAAAGCTAGTTGCTTGGCGTCTGCCGTTGCGCTGAAGCTGTAAACGGAAAATCCCGACCAATCCGTTAGCTGGCGTGCTTTGCCCTGCGGAGTTCCGTTATTGGCGTTGACTTGTAGTTCCCACAAATTATCGGATTCAGAAGAGCCGCGTAGTGTATTCCTTGAATAAATGAAGCGTCCCGAGGGCGTCCACGTGAATGCGCTCAAATGATTGTCAAGGAGGACGGTCGTTTTAGCGGCACCACCGAGGTCACAACTCTCAACCATAATCTGCGTATGGTCACCTGTAACACGTCTGTAGAGGTATGCAATCCGATTTCCTCTCGGCGACCATGCGATGCCGTTGATCGTGGCCCGTTTTTCGGCTGTAAGAATTTTGTGAGGAGACTCTCCATTCGCGCCCATGATCCAAATCTCCCGCGCCCCAATGGATGCTCGCAGCCTTTCGTAGGCGACTTTGACGCCGTCGGGTGAGACGGTCCCGCCGCCAAACATATCCTCAACTTCAGCAAGCTTTTGCGGCGTCTTGCTTTCTCTTATCGGAATCGACCATACGGTGGAACGTGTTCCTGGAACGCGGACAGAAGCTAGGAAACGTTCGGAATCCGGGTACCAGCTTCCGAAGGTCCAAGAAGCCTTACCCTGCTCGGTGCCGGGAGGCAATGCCACAGTCCTCACTCCGCCCGTCGCGACAAACTGCAGATGAATGCCTTGCGGGTCAGCATACCCCAAATATTTTCCATCGGGAGAAATCGCAGCGTTGAACACGGGCGAATCCTCAGCGTTTGCCGTGAGTTTTTGCTGATTGAATTGGGGCAAGGGTTCGGGGCGACGGGGAAAGAACAATGTCAAGATGAACGTGCCGATCAGTGCCAGCGTTACCAGCAGCGTCGCAGCAACACTGCTCCTATGCCGGCGCACGAATTTGCCAGCGCGATAAGCAATCGCGTCGGGTCGGGCAGTGATGGGCTCGTGTCTCAAATATCGTTCGAGATCGTCACCAAAGGAATTTATCGAGGGGTAGCGTTCCCCCGGATTCTTCTTCAGCGCCTTGACGACAATCGTGTCCAGGTCGCCGCGCAGCAACCGAGCCAGCTTGTCGGGCGTGCTGGTGCGTCTCCCGGCATTCGTGACGGAAACCTCTTCGTTTGTCTGAGTTCGGGCGACAATCTCGGAAGGACGTGGAGGGTCAGTGTCCAGGATTGCCTTCACCAGTCCCGCGGGCGTATGCGGACCCGCGCCGGCCGGATGACGCCCCGTCAGCAGGACGTACAACAGAACTCCTGAGGCGTAGACATCCGTGGCGGCAGTCACGGGTTCGCCCCTCAGTTGCTCGGGAGCAGCATATTCAGGTGTCAGCGCTCGGCCACCTTCGAGAGTGAGCGATGACTCTCCGGGCTGCCCCTCGCCTTCCAGAAGTTTGGCAATTCCAAAGTCGAGAAGCTTCGCTTGACCATCCGTTCGCACCAGGATGTTCGATGGCTTCAGGTCACGGTGAACGATAAGGTTGGCGTGTGCTTGCGCTACAGCGCGCAATACATCGAGGAACAGCCGGACGCGCGCTCTTACGTCGAGCTTGTGCTGGTCGCAGTAGCGGTCAATGTGGTCGCCTTCAACGTACTCGAGTACAAGAAAAGGCTGGCCGGTGAGCGACACACCAGCGTCAATCAGTTCCGCGATGTGAGGATGTGTCAGGCGGCCCAGAATGCGGCCCTCGCGTTTGAACCGCTCTTCGCCGCCCTTCCCCATCAGCGCGATATTGAGAATCTTCACGGCTACGCGCCGCTCAAATCGCCCGTCGTTCCGTTCCGCCAGCCAAACGGTGCCCATTCCCCCGTGGCCGATTTGCGAAACCAGAGTGTAGCCACCGAGAGTTTGACCTGCCAGGCCAGG
>WNFF01005590.1_pt1 | contig 11222 bp, 9 predicted proteins | sample 5400441 | NCBI WGS metagenome assembly WNFF01 (sample SAMN13153345, study PRJNA577476) | soil metagenome | isolation source: 120 cm saprolite under Douglas fir tree site 2 hole 3 replicate 1 | place: USA:California | collected 2015-04-18
GCCACATCCCACTTTGCCTACTCTCGACGAACTGGAAGTGATTTAGGTACCCTATCCCAACATTCCTGAGTCCAATTCTAACGTGGTACAATACACAAATCGATAAGCATAAACACAGGAGGTAAAGTAAAAAATTGAGTTCCATACAGTTGCTACCAGGGATCACCCAGCACAAAATCAAGACCAATCGCCTTGAGATCGCATACCTTGAAGCAGGTACAGGGGTCACTCCCATAGTGCTAGTTCATGGCAATTGCTCCTCATCCCACTTCTTTCAGGATTTTATGCTCTCGTTAGCAGCAACCGGTCGCTACACAATCTACGCCCCAGACATGCGTGGCTATGGTGACAGCCAGCTATTGCCAGTGGATGCGACACGAGGCGTGTGTGACTTCTCCGATGATCTTGATATATTCGCACGAGCGCAAGGCTTAACCTCGTTCCACCTGCTAGGTTGGTCTTTAGGCGGCAACATCGTAATGCAATACGCCATGGACTATCCAGGAACTCTACGTTCCCTTACATTCCAGGCGACGGGTTCGCCTTTTGGCTATGGTTGCACAAAGGATGCCGGGGGGACTCCCAACTGGCCTGACTTTGCAGGCAGTGGAGGCGGCACCGCCAATCCTGAATTTGTACAACGCCTGGCGCAGGGTGACCGTAGCAACGACCAGTTCTCGCCACGCACAATAATGAACAACTTATACTTTAAGCCAACCTTCAAACCAGCCCCCGATCGCGAAGAGATGTATCTCACGTCTCTACTCTCGACCAGGGTGGCACCTGGAAACTATCCTGGCGATATGACCATCTCGAATAATTGGCCCAATGTCGCACCCGGTACACAGGGAGTTAACAATGCCCTCTCACCCAAATATTTGAACCAGGGCAACTTTGCCAATATCAGCTACAAACCACCAGTGTTGTGGGTACATGGTGCTGACGACCAGATTGTATCCAATACTTCACCGCTCGACTTTGGCTTCCTGGGGCAGATTGGTGCAGTTCCCGGCTGGCCGGGAGCAGAAGTGTACCCACCACAACCCATGAAAACGCAGGTACGCGCAGTGCTGGATAAATACAAGGCAAATGGCGGTCAGTATCAAGAAGTGATGCTACTAGACTGTGGCCACTCACCACATGTCGAAAAACAAGCAGAGGTGTTGAAACTCTTCACTGAGTTTGTAGACGCTAATTGATGGAGCAACTTGATGACACCGCAAGAAAAAACGCTCTATCATCAGATCCATCCCCTCAAACTCTTCACAGACATCAGCGCAGAATTCGTCTCGCTCTACCTGTTCTGGAAGCGTAAGCTGATCGCAGGATTGGTCGTAATGTTTGTCCCGCCAATCCTTGCATCAGCGCTTATCATTAGACTGGCCAACCTTGAGACGTACAAGCAATCTGCCTTTGGCCGATATGTCCGTCTCTATATGACCCCACCAGTCGTATTGGTGCGTGTGCTCGGAACAGTCATGACTCACTTAGGTGCCTGGTATCATATACCCGTACTCATTCCTCTAGGCATCATGACTGTATTGCTCGGTTGGTTACGAGGGATACTCTGGCCTAAAAGGCCATAAGAACAAAAAGAAGGCTCTATGAGACGATTATCTGTTCGCCCATACACGCAAACATTCCCACAAGTTCGCATCTCGAAGCCGCCGGAACTTGTCGAACGCAGGCTCCGTCGCCTCGGTGCATGGCTCTTACTCTACCTCTGCCTGCAAGCAGAACTTGGCCTGGCATGGGACAGGAATTGGCATGATCTCGTCGGGCGCGATCAGTTCTTCACCCCGCCGCACATCATGCTCTACAGTGGAGTTGGGGGTGCCGGCCTGATAGCATTGATCATAGTGTTGCTAGATACACTGCGCTATAACCGCAAGCAACCAGGAGTTGACGACAATTCGACAGTACAGGTTCTGCGCTACTTCCACGCGCCGCTTGGCTACATCCTCTTAGGCTTTGGAGCGCTCACCGATCTGTTTGCCGCACCTCTTGATAACTACTGGCACCTGCTTTACGGCATAGATGTCACCCTCTGGTCTCCCTTTCACATCATGGGCACTATAGGTGGTGTCATGGAGGGACTGGGCATCATCTACATTTTCGCCTCCGAAGTAGTGATCGAGCGTCACGCGGAACATCCACCGCGTCTCTTCCTGGGGTTAAGCGGGCTTGAATGGGGCACACTCGTAGTGTTCTCAGCCCTCTTGAATCTAACTATACCAGCGGTCACAGCTTTCGTTCCCATCACCATCGGTTCGTTACAATTCGTTACTTACCCTCTTCCACTGGTTCTTGCAGGTGGTTTCAGCCTCACAGCCTCGGTGCAGTTCACACATAAGCCCGGCAGTGCAACCCTGACAGCCTTGCTGCTCTGGATTCAAACCATATTCACAATGGCCTTTGTGCCACTGGCAATTCGCATCATGGTAGCGCATCTCGGACTCACCTATCGCTTTCCAGGCCTTCCAGGTCGCGTCCCAGTCTTCAACGTCACATTGGCTCTCTTGCCACTCCTTTTTGTTATCTCAGCACTCATAGTAGACGGAGCAGCCTTCTGGCAGCGTAGGCAAGCTAAAGCCACACTCGATCCTCTACCCAAAGTATGGCTACTCGCCGCCTTCGTTGCCCTACCAGCATTGCTAATGCCACCATTTATCATCCAGATCATTGAGAGCATCCCAGCATTCGTACCCTTACCAGCAGGCGTAAGTGTATTTGAGCCCAACTGGCTCTCCACTTTCCTCACACTCCCCATCGCACTCTTAGTGGGAATATCAGGCGCCCTTATAGGATCATTTTTCGGAGATATCTGGCGCTGGAACAACAGCTAATCCGGTAAGAAACGGGTCGAGGTGGCTGCGCGGTGTTGTGCTGGACTGGGCGTCATCCAGTCCAGCACAACACCGCGCAGCCACCTCGACCCACAAGAGATTCGGCCCGCTTGCAAGCCGATCCGTCTGACGGCACGTTTTCTCGCGCACCCGAACGGGTAGATGCTTTAACAGCCTCACTTCAACAGATCTTCCATCTGCGTCAGGTGAGTATCAAACAGTTGCAAAGCCTGGCGCACCGGCTCAGGCGAAGTCATATCCACACCGGCTTTTTTCAGCAACTCGATACTATAATCAGACGAGCCTGAGCTAAGGAACTTCAAGTAGCGATCAACCGCAGGTTTCCCCTCTCGCAGAATCTGTTGAACCAGCGCTGACGCGGCAGAAATACCCGTCGCATACTGGTATACATAGAAGTTGTAATAGAAATGGGGAATACGTGCCCACTCGATATCTATCAGCTCATCAATGACCGCCTCACCCCCATAATATTTTTCATTGAGTGCGCGATACATAGCACTTAGCGTATCAGCAGTCAATGGCTCGCCTTGTTCGGCTCGGCTATATATCTGCTGCTCAAACTCCGCAAACATCGTCTGCCTGAAAAGCGTCCCACGCAAGTCTTCCAACGAATGATTGAGAATCGCCAGGCGTACCGTGGGATCTTTAGTTGTCTTCAACAGGTACTCGGTAAGCAGGCCTTCGTTCAGCGTCGAAGCAACTTCGGCCACAAAGATGGTATAGTCGCCATACTGGAATGGCTGATAGGTGCGCGAAAAGTACGAATGCATCGAATGCCCCAGTTCATGCGCCAGGGTATACATGCTATCTCGCTTGTTCTGGAAGTTCAGCAGGACAAATGGACGAGTTGCATATCCTCCGCCGCTATAGGCCCCACCGCGTTTCCCAGGAGTCTCGTAAACATCGATCCACCGCTCCTTAAACGCTCGCTTGAGAATATCGGTATAATTCTCGCCCATTGGAGCAAGGGCATCCACCACGGTATCACTCGCCTGCTCGTAGCTTACCTCATCGGCCGTCTCCTTAACAATCGGCACGTATAGATCATACATATGTAACTCATCGAGTTGGAGCAGCCGCTTACGCAATCTCATGTAACGATTGAGCAGGTAGATATGTTCACCGACCGTCTCTACCAGGTTGTCATAGACACTAACCGGAATATTGTAGCGCGCAAGTGCTCGTTCGCGACTAGAACCATAGCTGCGTTGCCTCGTGAAAAAGGTACTCCCCTTGATCTGTGCCGAGAGCGTAACAGCTACCGTATTGCGCTGTTTGAGGAATGTACTATGCAAACCTTCAAACGCTTCTTTACGAACCCGGCGATCATTGCTACGGATGTAAACCAGGTAATTGCCTTTTGTCAGTTGGGCATCTTCGTCTTCCTCATTTTTAATCAGCGGAAGTTTCAGATCGGCATTATCGATCATCGAGAAAATGGCATCTGGAGCATCAGCAATCTCACCCGCGGCAGCCAGTACTGCTTCCACCTCTGCCGAACGCACATGTGGACGTTTGCGATTCAGATCATGCAATTGCTGCCCATAAAGACCCAGCTCGGGGGTCTCTCGCACAAACCTGTTAAGCGTATCTTGCGGTATTGCCAGGATTTCTGGCTCGATGTAAGAGGCAACGGTTGAAGCGTGAACAACCAGTTGCATTGCGCGGTCGTACATTCCCTGATACAGGCTATTTGTAGTATCTTCGTCCTTACGCATCGAAGCATACACAAAAAGGGTCTCAAGTTTCTCGAACAGTTCATCACGCTTCTGTAATACCGCCAGCAACGCCTGCCCACTTTGAGCGAGGGTTCCTTTGAGCGTTTCAAGTTCTGGTAAGCGCTGCTGGAGGGACTTGAAACCATTTTCCCAATCTTCATTAGTTGGGAATATGCTTTCCAGGTCCCATGTATACTCTTTCGGTATATCGCTGCGCTTTGTCAATGTTTGCAATTGATAACTCTCCTTCAGATATGTTAGTTATTCCTTTTCGAGTAGTAAATCATCCCTATGCCTCCACTTCTCCAGGAAGCGATAGAAATTCCTTTTGGTCAATCGTGTTCGCTCGGCATCAGAGAATTTCACATCTGGCAGAAGTGTATGGTTTACCATTGGTAGATTGGGCGTGACCACAGCTCGAACACCGCTATTGCGTGCTGCAAAGTTAAAATCGATATCCATGTAGGACGGAAAACGATAGCGCTCGTCAAACAAACCAACCTTTTTTAGCAGTTTGCGACGAAAAGCCATACATAATCCATCTATAGCTTCAACTTCCAAATCCGAACACTCTTCAAAGTGACGTAAATCATCGGTAAACAGACCTCTGAAACCTGTTATACCTACTTTGCTATCCTCAAGAACCCGCGCTAGTGGTGTAAAAACATCACCTGTCAGTTCGACGCAGCTATTGAGCAACAGAATATATCTGCCTCTGCTTTGCTTCAAGCCGATGTTGCGTGCCTCGGCTTCGCCCAGAGAACGTGATGTACACAACACATGCAAGCGCGGAACCTTACGCCGTAACTCCCTGGCCCAGACATCAAACCCATCCAAAGATCTATTATCAACCAGTATAATTTCGATATCGTGGTTCCCTACCCAGCGCAAGATACTTTCGAGACAGCGTTTCGTCTCCTCAAAGCTGGTACTCGCCAGTATATTAACCGAAAACTCGCAACAATCCTCTTCGTCCAACAATGAAGGCACGTGGCGAGCAGTGCGATAGGCTATCCCATCAACCTCAACACTCGGCAGAATAGTCAAATGAGCGCCACGAGGATTATCTTTAATACCGTAACCAGCATCCTCAATTTGCCGCTTCAAAGCATCGGCCCGATCATATTTTCCTCGCCTACGTAGTTCATCACGCTCATGGGAGAGCGCTAATACATCGGCAGGGATACTTGGGCGTGAAGATCGTATAGTCATTTTCTGTATCCTTCTTTAAAACACTACACTATATCGCTTACCAACCGAGCGCAAGCCCATCACAGCGCGGGTCAGCAGCCCCCTCAAACAGATGGCTGGATGGATTGATTACAATTGCTTGTGCATGGCCCATCCCATCTTCCCACGGCCCTACAACGATTGTGCGATGCTCTAACAGATCAAGCAGGAAAGGAATACTGTTTGGAAAGCGATTCTCCAGCATGACCACTTCGGCTATATCGCGTTCCAAACGCGCATCAACACTCCGCTGACCTTGCATATTCTCCCGCCTTCCAATAGTTGGGGTTATACGCATAGGTCCACTATTCCAGCGTGGCGCTGCAATCGCCTGCTGAGCATTTATACCAAAATCGAGCATGGCGGAGAGCAACTGCACATGAATCTGCGGCTGCGCATCTCCACCCATCGAACCCACCGCCATGTACGGTTCACCATCACGCAAAACCATTGCAGGCATCAACGTATGCATCGTACGCTTCCTCGGCTGCAAGTAATTCACATGTCGCGGATCAAGCGAGAAGTACGATCCACGGTTATGTAGCATCACCCCTGTATCACCTCCAACGACACCACTCCCAAATCCAGAGGAGAGACTTTGTATCAATGAAACGACGTTGCCTTCTCCATCTGCCATGCATAGATACATGGTATCGCCATCCTTCTCAAGCCCCGCTGCGACATGCGCTGCTGCTTTCTTAAGATTTATCCTTGAGCGTTGCTGTTCGGCATACTCCTTACTGATGAGTTGTTCGACCGGCACATCGACAAAATCAGGATCAGTTACATACCGATCCCTATCCGCATAGGCCAGTTTCTTTGCCTCGAGCAAGACATGCAGGTACTCGGCAGTCTGATAACCCAGCGACTTCAGATCAAATCCCTCAATTATGTTCAACATCTCCAGGGCCGCGATGCCCTGTGAGTTTGGGGGCAATTCAAAGACATCGTACCCACGGTAGTTTGTTGAGATCGGTTCTACCCAATCGGAATGGTGCTGCTGCATATCCTCCAGGCTCAGTACACCCCCATTTTGCTGCACGTATTCTGTGATCGTGCGAGCTATTTGACCGCGGTAGAACACATCGCGACCTTCTTTAGCCAGCATACGGTAAGTGCGAGCCAGGTTGGGTTGGCGTAAGACATCTCCAGTGCGCGGAGTCCGATTGTTTGGTAGATAGACCCCGGCGCTGCTCTCCCATCTTTTCAGAACTGGTTCAGCTGCCTGACTCAACCAACCACTCAATTTGCTGGTGACAGGCGCACCTTCCTCGGCATACGCGATAGCCGGAGCAAAAACCGTTTCCGCTGGAAGCGTCCCAAAGCGATTCAGCGCCTCAAACCATCCATCAACCGCTCCTGGAACATTAATTGAGAGCGGGCCTCGTTCGGGTATTTGCTTCAAACCCAGCGAAGCAAAATATTCAGGCGTCATACCTCGGGGAGCGCGACCACTACCATTCAGTGCATACAGTTTTCGCGCCTTTGCATCCCAGATGAGCATAAACACATCGCCGCCCGCAGAACAGGTGGACGGATATACCACGGTCATCGTCACGTTTGCGGCGATTGCTGCATCTATTGCATTTCCACCCTGCGAGAGAATTTGCACACCCACCTGAGTAGCAAGATAGTGTGCGCAGGCAACCATACCACGGGAGGCGAATACAGGCTGTTCGGAGAGCATAGCGGGAGACTCCGTTTCCATATCAGGGGCACCGACGGTTTACTTGTTGTGCATCATAGGATATTATAGCATTAAATAAGCAAGTCGTAAGCAGTTTCGTACCTCACCTGGCACCCCTCGCGGTGCCAGGTGAGGTACAAGGTTAACCTTTACACTTTTTTCTGTTGGCTCTCAGCCAGTTCTTTCACCCGCTGCACAGCATCTTTATGGCAAATAACCGTCTTGTCATCCATCTCAACCACCACCACATCCTCCAACCCGATCGTGAAAACCTCTCTTTGCGAATTGTTGTAGACAAAGATATTATGACTGCCCAGCCCCTGGTGCTGTCCGACACTCCGTATCGCATGCTCGTCGGCTGGGAAGAGCGAACCATACTGTTCCCAGTTTCCCACATCATTCCAGCCAATATCGACCGGAATTACCACCAGATTTTTTGCCTTCTCCATGACACCATAATCGATAGAAATAGCCTGCAATGTTGGCCACAGTTCATCAAGAATCGCACGTTCCTCTGCTGTCCCCATCGCACCCGCAATCGTATCAATTTTTTGCGCCAGTTCGGGTAGGTGCTCATGTAGTTCCGCCAGGATCGTTTCTACCCTCCACACAAACATGCCGCTATTCCATACATAGTGACCGTCTCGCAAATAGGCTACCGCTGTCGCAAAGTCTGGTTTCTCCACAAATCGCTCGCCATAAAATGCCTGGTGGTCAAATCCTTCAGTAAGTGGAGCAGCGTAGCGAATATATCCGTAACCTGTCTCAGGAGCAGTAGGTTTGATGCCCAGCGTCACAAGATAACCCTCTTCGGCTAATTTATAAGCAAGGTGGAGTGATCGATGAAGTTCATCGACATTAGTAATGACCGCATCGGCATGAAACGATGCCATAATGGCCTGCGGATCGTGTTGTGCAATAGTTGCAGCAGCCCAACCTATAGCAGCTGATGTATTGCGCCCCATCGGCTCACCAAGGATATGTGAAATGGGAACCGAAGGTAAGTGTTCATGCACCAGTCCAGTCATACTGCGACCTGTCACCACCCATGACCGGTCAGGAGAAATGAGCGTCTCAACTCGCGCCAGTGTTTCCTGGATCATACTTTTGCCACTTGGAAGTGGCAGAAATTGCTTCGGGAAACTGGGTGTGCTGAGCGGCCACAGCCGTGTACCGCTTCCACCCGCCAGGATAACCGCATTGAAATGTTCCATACCTACTCCTGCTCCTTAGCATCACTTTTATATGAGACACGAGTTTCATCTCGCATCCTGTTTTCTCTTATCTATCTATGATATAAGGATTGTATAGGGGTTAGCGTTTCGTGTCAAATTCTAATAGTAGTGTGTCGAAACGGCTGAGCGGGGCGGCGCCCCGCTCAGCCGTTTCGACACACTACTATTTTTGGGTCGCCAGTCTTCACTCAATAAAGTAGCAGGGAAAGAGGTGAACCCGGGTACTACCTTCCTCGCACTCAAAGTCTTGTTAGGTTAGTACCGAAAGGCTACAATCAATGTACCAAATCAGTAAAAGCTACTACCTTGTCAACACTTTACCAACCGCCCTAAACTTATTATCAGGAAAAGAGAATGTTTCGCAGACTAACAGCAATCGAAATTGCCGAAGGAGCCTTAATGGCAGACATCGGCGTCATATTCCAACTGCTCGTCAAAATACTGCCTGTCGGAGGTGGTATCTTTCAACTCCTCATTCCAATCGTATTCGCGGTAATCGTCCTGCGGCGTAGCTTCTATGTTGGCTGCATGAGCCTCGTCGTCGCACTCTTCATAACAGCTTTAATCAGCGGACCGGGTTCCTCTTTTTTCATGCTGCTGGAATGCGGAGCAGGTCTATTCCTGGGCTTGACTATGAAACATCGTATGCGCCATTTTGTGATCATTTTTTTAGGAGTAACAAGTGGTACAATCGCTTTTTACCTCCTGCTGATTTTCATTGATTTCATAACAGGATTCCCACTGAGTAACATCGTTCTAAGCGTTCAACTGACATATAAAGCGGCAGTTGGCCTGGCAGGCGTGATTGCAGCGCTTGTTGGGGTGAGCAACTGGTGGCTGCATACTGCATTACCACCATTAAACTCCATCGCAAATCTGGCCTTTAGTTACTGGTGGATAACGTATTACATAATCAATTGGGTGTTCTTAATACCAGTTGTCATCGTCGTCTATTACATCACCAATCGCTTTGTCCGCCTGCTTGGCTATCAAGTACGCCCATTTCCTGGCGGTAAAATAGAAGACTTACTATACTGGATCCTGCGTAAACTCACCAGGCTCATTCCCAAAGCAGGTATTGGCAAGCACTGGATACCACGAACTCTCAATAGAGAAGTTCGCAGGCTAGGCCTCGCAAGGCAAAAATCGAAAACATGAACCAGTATCCTCTTATCGATATACAACATCTAACCTATACATATTCTGCCCACAACACACGAATAGGCAAGGTAGCATCTATCCCAGCGCTCCAGGATGTGAATTTACAGGTACAACAGGGGGAATATCTCGTCCTGCTGGGCCACAATGGCAGCGGCAAATCAACGCTGGCACGCCATTGCAACGCCTTACTCACACCTGAAAGTGGATATGTCCTTGTAGCGGGACTGATCACATCCGAGCAGGCCAACCAGCGCAAGATTCGGGACTTGATAGGTATGATCTTCCAGAATCCCGATAACCAGATCATCGCTACCGTCGTTGAAGATGATGTTGCCTGGGCGCTCACTGTGCGTGGCCTACCTATCCCGCTCATCACCGATGAGGCCACAGCCCAGCTTGACCCGCTTTCACGCGCTGAGATTGTTAGCCTGCTCCATCAACTCAACCAGCAGTATGGCCTCACCATTATCCAGGTCACCCACCTGCTCGAAGAGGCTGTGCTGGCACAGCGTATTATCGTTATGGAGCAGGGTAAGCTTGTCATGGAAGGAACACCAGCTTCTATCTTTGCGAACCTGGAACGATTGCGTCAATTAAAACTGGCTATCCCCGAACCTATCGAATTAGCAGCTCTCCTGCGCGCTTCGGGTAAACCTATCTCGCCAGGCGCATTGACTGTGGAGGCGATAGCGCAGGAAATCATGCAGTAAAAGACTCCATGTGACTCTCCACTTGGACTGGAAGTCCAGTAGCTTCTCGTCCCTTGCGAGACGAGCTACGCGAAAGATTTTACCTTTCGTGGGGGGAGCCATGACCCCAACTACTGGGGAGCAAACCGTTTTCCCCAGATACTTGTGCACGTTGGTTCTGTATCGATACAACTTGTAGAGGTGTAGGCATGTGCGTACAGAGTCCTCTCAAAAGATTGATACAGCTTAACACGGTAGTGTTTTTACCCAAGGAACCTTACCTTGGAACCTGCAAGCACTATTCTGTTTTCAAAGTGCTACTCATCTATTCTACCACAGGAGGTAAAAAGTGGAAATGCAAGGGCTGAAGCCGCGAGAAACCCGCCTAACCACTGGGGCTTCCAGCCCCAGTGGTTAGGCGGGTTCAATTCTGTCAATGCGGCCGGAGGCAGGCTACCTGGAGCAAGTAGTCGCCAACCCGCTTTTTACCTGTTGTCATCATCCTTCTTACACATCCAACTTGTCAGTGAGAACGAGGAGCTTGAGGAACTCCCAGTGACGCAGCACCGCAACGCGGTCACTGCCTCCCGTTTGATACCACTGCCGGAGCCAGAGTAGTGAAACGATTTCATCAT
>WNFF01016725.1_pt1 | contig 11222 bp, 9 predicted proteins | sample 5400441 | NCBI WGS metagenome assembly WNFF01 (sample SAMN13153345, study PRJNA577476) | soil metagenome | isolation source: 120 cm saprolite under Douglas fir tree site 2 hole 3 replicate 1 | place: USA:California | collected 2015-04-18
GGGGTTTCTACTTAGTCATGGTTGCGCCCTGTTCACGGCCATCTCGATAATCGGCGCGCTGTGCCTTCCTGATCGACATCGCCCAGACAAGCCCGGCGATGACGTATCGGCCGCCGCCACGAGTTTTGCCCCTCTTACGTTTTTCGCTGATTTGTGTGGTATCCCCGGTGCGACCATCGGCCCTCATGGCCTTCATAGGGTATTCTTGCATCCGCGCTAAGCCGTTGTTAACCACGGATGCGGCGTTATGGCTCGGGCGATCATCCGGCTGATGCCGACAAGATGGACATTCTTCGCGGGGAATTCGTGATCGCCGACAGCGGCTCATTGATTTCACGCGAAACCTCGAAGGTTGACGGGCCGATCAGGTCCTCCTTGGCCCCTTTGAGAAGTCCTTGCCTCGGCGCCGGCCGGGCTCGCACTGGCCACCGAGCCGAAAGGACTAGTCATGATTCCACCCGATGCGGCCTCGTCGGATCTCTCCATTTTCACCCTGTTCTGGCAGGCCCACTGGATCGTCAAGTCGGTGATGATCGGTCTCATGGCCTGTTCGGTGTGGGTGTGGGCGATTGCGGTCGACAAGATCATCCTTTACGCGCGCACCAGCAGGGCGATGGACGGATTCGAACAGACCTTCTGGTCGGGTCAATCGCTGGAAGAACTCTACCGCATGGTGTCGGCGCGGCCGAATCACTCCATGGCGGCGTTGTTCGTGGCCGCCATGCGGGAGTGGAAACGCAGCTTCGAGGGCGCACCGCGTTCGTTCGCGGGCCTGCAGATGCGTATCGAGAAGGTGATGGATGTCACCATCATGCGCGAAATCGAGCGTCTGGAGCGCAGGCTGCTCGTGCTTGCCACGGTCGGGTCCGCCGGGCCGTTCATCGGCCTGTTTGGCACCGTGTGGGGCATCATGACGAGTTTTCAGTCGATTGCGGCGTCGAAAAATACGTCGCTTGCGGTCGTCGCGCCAGGTATTGCGGAAGCCCTTTTCGCCACCGCGATCGGGCTCGTGGCCGCCATACCGGCGACGATTTTCTATAACAAATTCATTTCCGAAGTGAACAAGCAGGCACAGCGCCTGGAGGGTTTCGCAGACGAATTCGCCGCCATCCTGTCGCGGCAGATCGACGAGCGCGACGTGAGCTGAGGACGCAAGATGGGAATTGGAGGAACAGCCGCGACCGGCGCTGTCGGCCGACGACGGCATCGGCGCAAGGCCGTGATGAGCGAGATCAACGTCACCCCGATGGTGGACGTGATGCTGGTGTTGCTTATCATCTTTATGGTGTCCGCGCCTTTGTTGACGGTCGGAGTGCCGATTGACCTGCCGCAAACGCGCGCCAAAAGCCTCGACCAGGACCGCGAGCCCTTGACATTATCGGTGAGCCTCCAGGGCCAGGTGTTTTTGCAGAACAGCGAGATTCCGCTCGATGATCTCGTTTCCAAGCTCAAGGCCGTGACCGACGCGCGCGGCGGGAACGACGAGCGCATTTACGTGCGGGGCGACCGCAAAGTGGATTACGGTACGGTCATGCGGGTGATGGGGCGGCTATCGTCGGCCGGATTCCGGCGGGTGGCGCTCGTCACCGAAGTCGAACAAGGGCGATGAACGTTTTGGACCAGCGCCTGGGATGAGAACCGGCTACACCATATCGGCAATCGGACATGCCCTTGTGCTGGGATGGGGACTGGTTTCGTTTTCCGCCAAACCATTTGAGGTACCGCCGGCTGATGCGGTCGTGGCCGACGTCATTTCTGAGACCGAATTTAGCCAGCTGACGGCCGGCTCGAAGACGGCGCAACAGACTTCCAAGCCGACGCCTGTCGTCGACAAGATCGGCGACGTCAAGGCGCCCTCCAAGGTTCCGCAGCTGAAGGTCGCCGACAAGCCAGAGGTGCAGACAGAGACGGCGCCGCCGCCAGCGCCGCTGCAACCTGACCTCAAGCCGCCGGAGCAGAAGCTGCCCGAATCGAAGCCGGAGCCGAAGCCCGCGCCCCAGCCTGCGGCGGCGGAACCGAAGCCCGAACCTGATCCGATTGCGGAAGCCCTCCGGCGCGAGGAGGCGAAACAGAAAGAAGAGGCCAAGAAGCTCGAAGAAGCGCGCAAGCGCGAAGAGGCTCGCAAACGCGAAGAAGCCCGCAGGCGCGAGGAGGCTAAAAAGCGCGAAGAAGTGAAGTCGGATCTCGATCGCATCGAGACCGCATTGCTCGACAAGCGCGCACCCCAACGTCAGGCAGTGACCGGCACTATGATCAATCCGACGCCGTCGCTCGGTTCGACGACGGGAAACGCACCCCAATTGTTGCAGAATGAAGACGCAAGGTTGCAAGCGATGTTGAACGCCCAGCTCGCGAGCTGCTGGACCCCGCCGGTGGGCGTTAGAGAGGCGAAGGGCCTCGTGGTGCATGTGAGTTTCTCGCTTAACCGGGACGGTTCCGTCTCCGGCCAGCCAATCGTAACCAATCGCGGAAGCAATCCCCTGTTCCAGATTGCTGCCGAAACCGCGGTCAGAGCTGTGCTCAGCTGTCACTTTCGCCTTCCGCCTTCGAAATACGATTCGTGGCAGCGGGTCGATGCCAGCTTCGATCCCATCGAGATGTTCGGCGGCTGATATGGCACGGAGATCGCGGCAAATAGATCTACGTCCTAAGGGTGATTCGCCATGTACGATCGATTTCGCAGTTACAACTTTAAGATCGATTTGGACCGGGACCGGCGAAGCAATGCGCCGTTGACGCGCCGCCGCGCCGTATTGCTTGGCGCTGCCGCCGGGATTGGCGCGGTTGCGGCGTTTGGCGCCGACCCGGCGCGAGCAGTGCTCACCGTCGATGTCAACCGCGGCAATGTGCAACCGATGCCGATCGCGCTGCCCGATTTCCTTACCGGCAGCCCACCAGATGGGCAATCGGCGCGCGGCATCTCGCAGATCATTACCGCGAATCTCAGGCGCAGCGGCCTGTTCGCTCCAATCGATCCGGCCGCGTTCATCGAGAGGATTTCTGACACGGACGTTCAGCCGCGCTATCCGGATTGGCGCGCCATCAATGCCCAAGCGCTGGTGACCGGGCGTGCCACCCGCCAACCAGACGGCCGTATGAGGGTCGAGTTCCGGCTGTGGGACGTGTTCGGTGCCACCCAACTCGCCGGCCAGCAATATTTCTCGACGCCCGACAATTTCCGCCGCATCGCCCACATCATTTCGGACCAGATCTACGAGCGGCTCACGGGCGAGAAGGGCTATTTCGACAGCCGCATCGTGTTCATCGATGAGACCGGTCCCAAAGACCGGCGCATCAAGCGCCTCGCCATGATGGATCAGGACGGCGCCGGCGTGCGCTATTTGACCAATGGCAGCGATCTCGTTCTGACCCCGCGTTTCTCGCCGTCGACCCAGGAAATCACATACATGTCGTTCGGCCAGGGCGAGCCGCGCGTCTATCTGTTCAATACCGAAACCCAGCAGCGGGAAATCGTCGGCAACTTCCCGGGCATGACATTTTCGCCGCGCTTCACGCCGGATGGCCAGCGCGTGATCATGAGTTTACAGCAGGGCGCCAATTCGAACCTTTTCGTGATGGATCTACGTTCGAAGGCCACCACACGGCTCACCGACACGGCCGCCATCGACACCTCGCCGTGCTACTCGCCGGACGGAAGCCGGATATGTTTCGAGTCTGATCGCGGCGGACGGCCCCAGATCTACATCATGTCCGCGGGCGGCGGGCCGGCGCAGCGACTGAGCTTTGGGGACGGGAGCTATTCGACGCCGGTGTGGTCACCGCGCGGCGATCTCATCGCGTTCACCAAGCAAGGCCAGGGCGCCTTCGCGATCGGCGTCATGGGGGTTGACGGGAAGGGTGAACGCATCCTTACCGAAGGCTTCCACAATGAGGGGCCGACCTTCGCCCCCAACGGCCGCGTCCTGATGTTCTTCCGCGATCCCGGCGGCAACACCGGGCCGGCGCTCCACACCATCGATATCACCGGCCGCAATGAACTGAGGGTGCCGACGCCAAGCTTTGCATCCGACCCGGCATGGTCGCCGTTGCTGGCGTGAGCGGATTGATCCTTCCGGGTACGCGCGAGGCTATTGCCTTGCGGGCCTCGCAATCGCCCCATTGACGCTTCAGTAACCATTCGAATTGGTTTCCAGCAAATGAGCAGCGTTGCCGGGGGACCGCAAGGTTACGTCAAGGTTGGCAAACCTACGCTTAACGAACGCCCTGCTAAATCGAAAGATCATGAGGAGGGCGCGGCCGCGCCAACAGCTAGAAGGAGTAAACGCATGCCGAACGTCATGCGCCTCGCGTGGAACGCCAGATTTGCCTTCGCGTTGCTGGCGGCGCTTACCGCGTCGGCTTGTGCCAGCAAGGTGAATGAACTTGGAGCTGGCGGAGGCGCCGCCGCCCCCGGCAGCCAGCAGGATTTCGTAGTGAATGTGGGCGATCGGGTGTTCTTCGATTCCGATTCGACCGAACTGACGATGCAATCGCGCGCCACCCTCGACAAGCAAGCGCAATGGCTTACTACCTACAATCGCTATGCGTTCACCGTCGAAGGCCATGCGGACGAACGCGGTACACGCGAGTACAATATTGCTCTTGGGGCGCGGCGCGCCCAGGCGGTGCGGGACTACCTCGCGTCGCACGGCATCGAGCCGTCGCGGATGCGCACGATCTCGTACGGCAAGGAGCGTCCGGTTGCGGTGTGCGACGATATCTCCTGCTGGTCGCAGAATCGTCGCGCGGTGACCGTGATCAACGCAAGTTCATGAATTCGGGGCCGGGCACCACCGCCGCCCGGGCGTCAGTGATGTTTCGGCCACGTCGGCACGCGCCATCGCGGCTTGGCGTGTTGAAGTCACAATTTCGACGCAGCCGCGGCTATCGTTGGCGATCTTCCGTTCTTTGCTGGTCGGTGCGAACGATGTTGAACCGCGTCGCTTTTGCCGCCATCTCAGCCGCCCTTGTGGCGGCGATCTCGACGCGCGCATTTGCGCAAGCGGGTCCCGCGGAGCTTGTGGTCAGAATTGATCGCCTGGAGAACCAGATTCGTCAGCTGACCGGTCAGATCGAGCAGATGCAGTACCGAAATCAGCAACTCGAGGCCGCGCTCAGGCGACTTCAAGACGATAACAGCGGGGCGCGCAACGTGACTGCCCCACCTGGCGCCCCACCTGGCGCCCCACCTGGCGCCAGGCGGCCGGCGTTCGGACGCGTTTGAGCCGGTGGAAAACTCTAATGCCCCCGGAGCACCTCGGGCGCTGGGTTCGGTTCCGCCTCAACCGCCGCCCTCGATGTCTCGGCGTTCGGACGCATTCGATCCGATGGATAACCCCAATGCTCCCGGTGCACCTCGCGTGCTCGGTTCGATTCCCCCTCAACCAGCACCGATAGTCTCTCCGCAGAGAGGAATTGGCGTGGAGCCCGCGCCCTATGGTGCGGCTGCGGGAGCAGGAGCGAGTGTGGACCCTGGTTCCGGGCGATTTCCGGCGGGCGCGGGACAGCAAAATCCGGGCTCGAGCAGCCCCTATGCGGTTGCGACAGCGCCGCCGCCGTCATCGCCGCGGGACGCCCTTGATCTCGGCATGGGATATCTCCAGCGCAGGGACTATACGCTTGCTGAGGAGTCCTTTCGCGGGTTTCTGACAAGATATCCGTCCGACAGGCTGGCGGCTGAAGCCCAATTCGGCCTCGGCGAAAGCCTGTTCCAACTTCAGAACTATCGAGAAGCCGCCAACGCCTTCGTCGCATTATCAAAAAAATATGAAGCCAGCCCAAAAGCGCCCGAAGCGCTGCTACGGCTCGGCCAATCCCTCGCCGCCATGAACGAGAGAGAACTTGCCTGTGTGGCCTTCGGCGACGTTGGCCGCAAATATCCGCGCGCCCAGCCGACCGTCAAGCAAGCAATCGAGCGGGAACAAAAGCGTGCCCGCTGTTAGCGGAGCTGTTGGCGAAGCCGAGGCCGACGCACTGTTCGCGGATCTCGTTGCCGAGCCGGCTCTCGTACTGGCGATTTCCGGTGGTCCCGATTCGACGGCGTTGCTATATCTCATGGCGCGCTGGTGCGCAGTGCGGCAGCCGGCCCCGCATCTGCTAGCCGTGTCGATCGATCATGGCCTGCGGCCCGAAGCCCGGCACGAAGCGGCCGCCGTAAAACGCCTTGCCGAAAAGCTTGGTGTCGAACATCGCACCATGCGGTGGACCGGCGCGAAACCGTCGACCGGGATTCAGGAGGCCGCGCGGGTGGCCCGTTACCGCCTGCTGCGCGCTGCAGCCCACCGCGCCAAGGCGCGTTGCGTTCTCACCGCCCATACCCTCGACGATCAGGCCGAGACAGTGCTGTTCCGCATGGCGCGTGGCAGTGGGCTCGCCGGCATCTGCGGAATGGCGCGCAGCGTGCCGATTGACAAGCTGGCCAATGGATTCGGGCAACCGACCGATGCGGCACGCGACGCGGAAGGGGCCAACTGGGCCGAGCACGTGGTGCTGGTCCGGCCTCTGCTCGAGGTTCCGAAAGGGCGGCTGATCGTCACGTTGCAAGAGGCCGGACTCTTCTATGCGGAGGACCCAAGCAATGTGGACCCGCGTTTCGCGCGATCCCGCCTGCGCAAGCTAATGCCGGCGCTCGCGGACGAAGGGCTGACCGCCCAATGCCTCGTTCGTCTGGCGCGCCGGGTACGGCGCAGCGAGGCCGCGCATGAGGCCGTGGTCGATTGGGCCGCAAAGCGATTAGGCTTGGCGGCTGATACCCGGAGGGTCGAGTTGAACAGCGCTGACTGGAGAGAATTTCCCGCCGAAATCGCGCTTCGGCTGCTCGGCCGGGCGATCGGCACGATCGGGACCGAAGGACCCGTCGAGTTCGGCAAGCTCGAGGCCCTGGGCGAAGCACTCGCGGCTGCCGTGGCGGGAGGCCTCCCGCGATTCCGCCGTACGCTCGCTGGCGCGATGGTATCGCTGCAGAAGAATTGCATAGTTATTGATCAGGCGCCGGCGCGCCGTTCCGGGCCACGACATGGACATGTGCCGCGCAAGCCTGGCCCGGTTTTTCCGCACCGCAAGCCTGATTCTGCACCATAAGGCGGTGCGCGGGCGGAACAGCCCTATTCACCAACGGCTCGGCAATATTTGCCGAAATCCGTTAGGCCAGCTTGGCAGCGGCAGGTCGCGCGCCTACATTGTGACGTGGGAGTTATGATCTGGGGAGTTGGGCGGGAGCGGCAATTGCAATGTCGTGTCAATGAAGTCGCTGTTCACCGAAGGCTCGATGCCGAAGGAACCCAAAGGTAGGGCGGCGAGTGAAGGCAACGGTGAAGGCACACTAAGTGAAGACATGTGGCCTTGCACCATGAGGGTCGTTGGATGAATGCCAATCTGCGCAATTTCGCCCTCTGGGTGATCATCGTTCTGTTGTTGCTGGCGCTGTTCACGGTTTTTCAGAACCCCGGACAGCGGTCGGTATCGCAGGATATTTCGTTTTCGCAACTGCTCAATGACGTTGATCAGGGCAAGGTGCGGGATGTTGTGATCCAGGGGCCGGAAATCCACGGCACCTATACGGACGGCCGCGGCTTCAATACTTATGCGCCCAACGATCCGACGCTGGTGCAGCGCCTCTATGGCAAGCAGGTCACAATCACGGCGCGTCCCCTGCAGGACAATGTGCCGTGGTTCGTTTCGCTTCTGGTGTCTTGGCTACCTTTCATCGCGCTCATCGGCGTTTGGATATTCCTGTCCCGCCAGATGCAGGGCGCGGGCGGCAAGGCGCTCGGCTTCGGCAAGTCGCGCGCGAAGCTTTTGACCGAGGCTCACGGACGCGTGACGTTCGAGGACGTTGCCGGGGTCGACGAGGCAAAGCAGGATCTCCAGGAGATCGTCGAATTCCTCCGCGATCCGGGCAAGTATCAGCGCCTTGGCGGCCGTATTCCGCGCGGCGTGCTTCTGGTCGGCCCGCCCGGGACCGGCAAGACGCTGATCGCGCGCGCAGTTGCGGGCGAAGCCAATGTGCCGTTCTTCACCATTTCGGGCTCCGACTTTGTCGAGATGTTTGTCGGCGTCGGCGCGAGCCGCGTGCGCGACATGTTCGAACAGGCCAAGAAGAACGCTCCCTGCATCATCTTTATCGACGAAATCGACGCGGTCGGCCGCCACCGCGGCGCCGGCCTTGGCGGCGGCAATGATGAGCGCGAGCAGACCCTGAACCAGTTGCTGGTGGAGATGGACGGCTTCGAGGCGAACGAGGGCATCATCCTGATCGCCGCGACCAATCGTCCCGACGTGCTCGACCCAGCACTGCTGCGGCCCGGCCGGTTCGACCGCCAGGTGGTGGTGCCGAACCCCGACATCGTGGGCCGCGAGGCCATCCTCAAGGTGCATGTGCGCAAGGTTCCGCTCGCGCCCGACGTCAATCTCAAGACGGTGGCACGGGGCACGCCGGGGTTCTCCGGCGCTGACCTCATGAATCTCGTCAACGAGGCAGCCCTGATGGCGGCGCGGCGTAACAAGCGCATGGTGACGCAAGTCGAGTTCGAAGACGCCAAGGACAAGGTCATGATGGGCGCGGAGCGCAAATCCCTCGTCATGACCGAGGAGGAGAAGTTGCTCACCGCCTATCACGAGGGCGGCCATGCAATCGTTGCCCTCAACGTCAAGGCGACCGACCCCGTCCATAAGGCGACCATCATCCCCCGCGGCCGCGCTCTCGGCATGGTCATGCAGCTTCCAGAGCGCGACAAGCTCTCCATGAGTCGCGAGCAGATGACTTCGCGGCTCGCGATCATGATGGGAGGGCGGGTGGCCGAAGAACTGGTGTTCGGCCGTGAGAAGGTGACCTCGGGCGCGGCCTCCGACATCGAGCAAGCGACAAAACTTGCCCGCATGATGGTCACCCGTTGGGGCCTGTCCGACGAATTGGGCAACGTCGCATATGGGGAAAACCAGGAGGAGGTCTTCCTCGGGTATTCCGTATCGCGGCAGCAGAACATTTCCGAATCGACCTCCCGAAAGATCGACTCGGAAATCCGGCGGCTGGTCGAGGCGGGCTATAGCGAGGCGAACGCCATCCTCAAGGCCAAGCGCGACGAGTTGGAGTTGCTTGCCAGGGGCCTCCTCGAGTTCGAGACGCTGTCGGGCGACGAGATCAAGGACCTGCTCAATGGCAAACGGCCGCGTCGCGAGTCCGTGATCGAGCCGGCAACGCCACGGTCCTCTGCGGTCCCGACCGCCGGCAAGCCGCGCCCGCGCCCAGAAACCGGGGGCATGGAGCCGCAGCCTCAGGCGTGAGTGGAACGTGGATTATTTCAGCACGTGACCGCGATGCAACTGCATGAGCGGCTACGTTGTTGATGCGAGCGTCGCGGTGAAATGGCTCGTCACCGGCTGAGATGGTGCGTCAAGTCTGTCATCTTCACCTTCGCACCGGCTTCGCCGACCACACGAGGATGACGATCATCCCCATCATCGCGACGACGGCCGCCGACAATGCGACCACGCCCCACCAGCCCGCCGCGCTCCACAACGCGCCCGCGGCGACGCCGCCGACGTAGAAGCTGCTGACGTAGAGGCCGATCGCCGATGAGCGTCCCTCGTTGGCGCTCGCCGTGACATAACCCGTCGAGGTCGCCTGACATAGCATCCCGCACCCGGCGCACAGGGAAAGGCCAATCAGGATCAGGGCTAGCGGCGACGCCAGCAGCAGCGCGAGGCCCACCAGCCAGACGGCAATCACGCCGATCATCAGCGTGCGCCGCCCGTAGTGCATGACCACCCGTCCGGTCCAGGGCGTCGCTACAGCGCCGACCAGGTAGGTGAAAAACACCGCGCCCAACAGGGACGGCGTGAAATTGTAGGGCGGCGCCGCGAGGCGGAAGCTCACATAGGTGAAAATCGCGATGAAGTTGAACAGCACGCCGAAGCCGACGACGCAGGTCGCCATCAGCTGCAGATTGCGGAGATGGCGCAGCATCTGCCGGCCCGAGGCCAGGAACCCCTCCGAGCGCACGAAGCGCTTCTCCCTGGGCAGTTTCGTTGCCACCACGATGGCGCCCGCAAGCCCGATTGCCGCAATCGCCAGAAAGGCGTAACGCCAGCCGGCAACATCGCCGATAATGCCCGGGACCAGGCGGCCGCAGAAGCCGCCGAGACTCGATGCAGAAACATAAAGCCCCGCAACCCCCACGACCTCGGCCGGCGGCCACTCGTCGCCCACATAGGCAAGCACCACCGTAAAGATCGGCGGCAGCAGCAGCCCCTCGATGAAACGCCAGAAGATGAGGGTTCCCGGCGCGGCCGCAACGGTCTCCATCAACACCGGCACCGTGACGGCGAACATAGCCGCCATGATGAGCCGCTTGCGTCCGAGTACGTCAGCGGCCGCGCCAGTGAACGGTGCTGTCAACGCAATGGCGAGGGTGCTGGCCGTGATCATGACGCTGATTTGCGCAGCAGAGACCCCGAACTCGCGCGCGAGCTCCGGCAACAAGGCCTGCGGCGCGTAAAGGTGGAGGAAGGTCGAGAATCCCGCGGCGGCGACGGCAAGCCGCCGAAAATCAATGGCCATGCGGGCTTAATAACGGCGTGTGGAGAAAGCGCAACGCACGATCATGGTGTTGAGGTGTGCAGAAAGCGCAACGCGGCGATTACGCCAGGAGCTCGCGGGCGCGCGCCAAGGTGCATTCGGGAACGCCGGAGGCGTCGATCGACCGCCAGTCGTTGTGCCCGAGCACGTAGCGCTCCTGAGCGCGCGCAACGGTTCTGTCGGCGTCCGACGCATCTCCCAACCGCGACCCGACGCGCGCCACGCGCGTCGCCATATCGGCCGTGAGAAACAGCCCGTGAAACGTGACGCCGCGTGTCTGCGCGACGTTTTGCAACGCGTCGCGCTCCTGCGGCCGAGCGAATACGGCGTCGACGATTGCCGAGTGACCCGCGGCGATGACTCGCCCCGCCTTTTCGACGAGCATGGCGTAGACGCGCGCCGTGCTCTCCGGGGTGTATGCCGGCGGCGGCAGACGCTCGTCCTCGCGGCGTCCTTGCATCGCCTTGCGCTCGACATCGGAGCGCAGCACGATCGCACCAGGCGCCGGCGCCAGCTCCGGGGCGAGGGTGGCGGCAAGCCGTGACTTGCCGGTGCCCGACAAGCCGCCGATCCCAACCAGCACCGGGGGGGCAGGCCGGATCAGCCGGCACGCCAGGGCGAAATATTTCTTAGCGCTGGACCGGGC
>WNFF01017913.1_pt1 | contig 11221 bp, 7 predicted proteins | sample 5400441 | NCBI WGS metagenome assembly WNFF01 (sample SAMN13153345, study PRJNA577476) | soil metagenome | isolation source: 120 cm saprolite under Douglas fir tree site 2 hole 3 replicate 1 | place: USA:California | collected 2015-04-18
GCTGCTCTCGACCGGCGAGCAGGTCACCATCGCCCTCCTCGCGATGGCGCTGCAGACGCTCGGGCTCAAGGCACGCTCCTTCACCGGCCCCCAGGTCGGCATGCGGACCGACCACGCGCACACCCAGGCCCGCATCATCCAGATCGATGCCGACCGCGTGCGCCGGGCGCTCGACGGCGGCGAGATCGCGGTCGTCGCCGGGTTCCAGGGGCTGTCGGACGCGGATGAGATCACGACGCTCGGGCGCGGCGGCTCCGACCTCACCGCGGTCGCGTTGGCGGCGGCGCTGAAGGCGGATGTGTGCGAGATCTACACCGACGTCGACGGCGTGTACACCGCCGACCCGAACATCGTCCCCGATGCCCGCAAGCTCCCGCGCGTCGCCTACGACGAGATGCTCGAGCTGGCGAGCCTCGGCGCCAAGGTGCTCCAAACCCGCTCCGTGGAGTTCGCCAAGAAATACGGCGTCACGGTCCACGTGCGCTCCACGTTCCGGCCGGACCCCGGCACGCTCGTGACGAAGGAGGAGCACGACATGGAACAGGCGGTGGTCACCGGCGTGACGCACGACCGGAGCCAGGCGAAGATCTCCATTCTGAGGGTGCCCGACCGGCCCGGCATCGCCGCGCGTGTCTTCGGGGCGATCTCCGCCAAGGACATCGTCGTCGACATGATCGTCCAGAACATCAGCCAGGACGGCTACACCGACATGTCCTTCACCCTGCCGCGCGGCGACCATGCCCGGGCGGTCGCCGAGCTCGGCGACGTGGCGCGGGAGATCGGTGCGCGCGGCATCGCCCACGACGAACGCGTCGCCAAGGTTTCTATCGTCGGCGTCGGGATGCGCAGCCACTCCGGTGTCGCGTCGACGATGTTCGCCGCGCTCGCGCGGGAGGGGATCAACATCCAGATGATCTCGACGTCCGAGATCGCCGTCTCGTGCGTCATCGAGGACAAGTACGCCGAGCTGGCCGTGCGGACCCTGCACGACGCGTTCGAGGTCGCCAAGGGCGTCACCCGATGAGCACCGGCCAGGAAGCCGTCTTCGACGCGTGCGACGGCTCGGGCGGGTGACCGGCGCGCCGGCCACCCGCCCCGAGGATCACGCGCGCTTGAGCTCGCTGCGATCGATCGGCAGCTTCCTGACGCGCCGGCCCGTCGCGGCGAAGATGGCGTTGCACACGGCCGGCGCCACCGTTGGCACACCGGGCTCGCCCAGACCGCCCGGCGCCTCGCCCGAGTCGAGGATGTGCACGTCGACCACCGGCATCTCGTTGATGCGGAGCATCTGATAATCGTGGAAGTTCGACTGCTGCACGCGGCCACGGTCGATCGTGATCTGACCGTAGAACGCGGCGGTGAGCGCATACACGGCGCCCCCCTCCATCTGCGCCTTCACCGCGTCGGGATTCACGGCGAGGCCGGCGTCGATCCCGCAGACGAGCCGGTGGACCTTGACCGCGCCGGCCGGAGCCACCGAGACCTCTGCCACGGTGGCGGCGTAGCTTCCGTAGGAGAAAACGACGGCGATGCCGCGGCCGCGGCCGGCCGGCACCGGCGAGCCCCAGTTCGCGCGGTTCGCGACCAGCTCGAGGATGGCCTTGTGACGCGGCGACTTGCCGAGCAGCGCGCGCCGGTACTCGAACGGATCCTTGCCGGCCGCGTGGGCCAGCTCGTCGATGAAGCTCTCGATGATGAACCCGTTCTGCGAGGGGCCGACCGAGCGCCAGAAGCCAAGCGGAATGCCGAGGTCCTTGTTGTTCCACTCGATGCGGAGATTCGGGATGTCGTAAGGCATGTTGCGGACCGCCTCGACGGCGGCCGGGTCGATGGTGCCCGCCTGCGCCCGACCCTTCTGGATCAGGATCCCGGGGCCGACGATCCGGGTGAACCACGCCGACGGCATGCCGTTGGCGTCGAGGGCCGCCCGGAAGACGTTGTACGTCGCGGGCCGGTAGAAGCCGTGGGTGATGTCGTCCTCGCGCGTCCACATGACCTTCACGGGCGCGCCGACGGCCTTGGACGTCTCGACGGCGTCCACGATGAAGTCGATCTCGCCGCGGCGGCCGAAGCCGCCGCCGAGCATCGTGGTGTTGACGATGACCTTCTCGGCCGGCAGGCCGGTGAGCCGTGCCGCGGTCGCCTGGGTCCCGCCGGGGTTCTGAGTCGGCGCCCAGATCACGCACGCCTCGCGGCTGACCTGCGCGGTGGCGTTCATCGGCTCCATGCACGCGTGCTCGAGGAACGGCACCTGGTAGACGGCCTCGTGCACCTTGCCGCCGGCGGCCAGCACCTTCTCGGCGTCACCCTCGTTCTTCGCGACCTGGCCCGGCTGCTTTGACGCGGCCTCGTACTCGCGCGTGATCGTGGCGCTCGACACCTGTGCGATCGGTCCCTCGTCCCACGTCACCTTGAGCGCCCGCCGTCCCTGCAGGGCCGTCCAGAAGTTGTCGGCGACCACGGCGACGCCGTTCGACACCTGGACCACGTCCTTGACGCCCTTGATCTTCTTGGCGGCCGTTGCGTCGAAGGTCTGCACCTTGCCGCCGAACACGGGGCAGCGCTCGATCGAGCCGACGAGCATCCCCGGCACCTGCACATCCACGCCGTAGATGCTGCGGCCAGTGACCTTGTCCGGCGTGTCCCGCCGCTTGACGACCTTGCCGATGTAGCGGAACTTGTCGGGGGTCTTGAGCTTCGGGTTCTGCGGGACGGGAAGCGCCTGCGCCTTGTCCACGAGCTGCCCATACTGCAGCCGCCGTCCCGTGGGCCGATGAACCACGGCGCCCTCTTCGGTGTCCACGCTCTCGACCGGCACGCCCCACTCGTTCGCCGCGGCCTGCTTGAGCATCTCGCGCGCGGAGGCGGCGGCCTTCCGCCACATCTCGATGTGGTCACGAACGCCCCGGCTCCCGCCGTAGGACTGGGTGCCGGTGACCGGGTTCTTGTAGAGCGCGGGATTGGCGGGCGCCTGCTCGACCTTGACGCTGTCGAGCTTGGCGTCCAGCTCATCGGCGATGATCATCGGCGTCGTCGTCAAGGACCCCTGACCCATCTCGGGCACCGAGTTGGTGATCGTCACGACGCCGTCGCGGTCGATCCGCAGCCACTGGTTCGGCGCGAACACCCCCGGGGTCTGGCCGACGGCGCGAATCGGGAGAGAGAAGCCGACCGTGAGCCCCGCGCCGACCACGAGGCCGCCCTTGAGAATCTCGCGGCGACTGACGCGCGATGGATGGCGGCCCGGATGCGCTGGTACGTCCCGCAACGGCAGATGTTGCCCGACATCCCGTCGTCGATGTCGGCGTCGGTCGGAGAGGGCTTACGGGCCAACAGCGCCGCCGCCGACATGATCTGACCGGACTGGCAGTAGCCGCACTGAGGGACGTCGACCTCCATCCACGCTTTCTGAACCGGGTGATCGGCGCGCTCCGATAGTCCCTCGATCGTGGTCACGCGTCGGCCGGCGACCGCCGAGGCGGGCGTGATGCACGAGCGCACGGGGGCGCCGTCGACGTGAACGGTGCAGGCCCCGCAGACCGCGATGCCGCATCCGTACTTGGTTCCCGTCAGGTTGAGCGACTCCCGAAGCACCCACAAGAGTGGCATCTCGGGCGGGACGTCGACCTGCCGTTGCTTGCCGTTGACCGTGAACGAGATCATGGCGACCTCCTGGCTCGAGTCGTTGCCGCGGGACATGATACTCCGTCCTTCGATGATTGTTTGACGCGCCGCGCCCACTCCGCCGCCCGGCGCGGCGTGCCGTCTGACTTTTTCGACTCTAGTCGCGCGGCCGGCGAGGTGGGATCGTCGGCCCGTGACCCTCTACACGCGCCGCCAGCTGCTCGTGCTGCTGCTCCTGCTCGCCGCCGCCGGCCTGGGCCTCGCCGTCGGCCACTGGCGCCGCGCCAACCCGGACGTCGTCGAGTATCTCGAGCAGGTCGACCGCGCGCCGGCACCGCCTGCGGGCGTCTCCGCTCCTCAACCCGGCGGTCGCCTGCGGGCCACGCGGTCGAGCTCAGAGGCGGAGCCTCGACGCGTGCGGCGAAGCAGGGCGCCACGAGAGGCGCCGGCCACCCCAGCGGCGGCGACGCATGCCGCGCCTCCGCCCGGCGACATCGACCTCAACCAGGCGACGGAAGTCGAGCTGATGTGCCGATGATGATCGCCGAGTGATTCTCAAGCGAACGCCGCTCACGCCGCTCGCTACCGCCTTTGGCGTGGGCATCGCCGTCGCGTCCCTGGCCGGTCCCCAAGTCCTTTGGGCCGCGTGGCTCGCGGCCGTCGCGATCGGCGTGGGACTTCTGGCCCTCGGACGGAGCCGAGGTGCCGCGGCCGCGCTGCTGGTCGGCGTCGCCGCCGTGGGCGCGCTGCGCGGGCGCGAGGCGCCGCTTCCACCGGATCACGTCGCGCGGCTCGACCTTCCCATGGTCGCGCGCATCGAAGGGCGCCTCGCCGTCGAGCCGACGCGCTGGGCGCCCGATCGCACTCGCCTGCTGATCGACGCCGAGCAGGCCGACGGCGCGCGGGCCTCGGGACGCATCCAGGTGACGGTGTACGGCGTACCGCCGCCGCTGACCGAAGGTCAACGCATCGCGGCTTCGCTCAAGGTTCACGCGGCGACAGGTTTCCGCAACCCTGGAACCTTTGACTATGCCGCGCACCTCGCGCGCGAGGACGTTCGAGTCGTCGCCACGGCACGCGCCGAATCCATCACGCCGCTGGACGATCCCTCACCGCCGTGGTCGGTGCGCGTGAAGCGCGCGTCGATCACTGCGATGGGGCGCGCGCTGCCGCCGACGTCGGCGGCGTTGCTGGCCGGGCTCCTGCTCGGCGACCGCGCCGAGCTGCCGCGCGACATCGACGATGCCTTCCGGCGCGCCGGGGTCTATCACGTCCTGGCGGTTTCCGGTTTCAACGTGGCGCTCCTGGCGGCCGCGGTGTGGGCGCTTTGTCGCCTCGCGCGCCTCCCTCGTCGCGCCTCGGCCGCCACCGCGATCGTCGTCGTGATCGGGTTCGCGCTCGTCGTCGGGCCGTCGCCCTCGGTGCTGCGCGCCGTCGTCATGGCGGTGCTCGTCCTGGCCGCGCTCCTTCTGGAGCGAGACGCCTCGGTGACGAACAGCCTCGCCCTGGCCGCGCTGGCGATCCTCGCCGTTCGACCGGGCGATCTCTTCGACCCGGGCTTCCAGCTCTCGTTCGCCGCCACCCTGGGCATCGTCGTGGCCCCCCTGCCGCGGGGCGCGGTCCTTGGCGCGCTCGGCGTGAGCGTGGCCGCCCAGCTGGCCGTGCTGCCGGTCGCGCTGGCGCACTTCAACCAGCTCTCGACGATCGGCGTCGTCGCGAACCTCGGCGTGGTCCCGCTCGCCGGCGCCGCGACGATCGTGGGACTCGTCGCCGTCGGCCTGTCCTTCCTCAGCGAGACGGTCGGCGGGGTGGCGTTCGATGCGGTGTGGCCCGTGTTGCTGGCATTGCGAGGCGTCGTCGCGCTCGCCGCCAGGGTGCCCGGCGCCGTCGTCCATTTGCCCGCTCCCGGCTGGATCGCCGTGACGTGCTACCTCGGCGGGCTCGCGCTCCTCCTCGTCTGGTACGAGACTCGAGCGCGGGACGGGCGCCCCGCGCAAGGGAGGGACGGGGGGCGGAGCCCCCTTCTCCTGGGAATCGTGCTCCTCGCCCTCGCGGTCGGCGTCGCGGCGTGGCCGCTCGTGCGACCGTCCGACGGCCGGCTGCGGCTCACGGTGCTCGACGTCGGTCAGGGCGACGCGATCGTCATCGAGACGCCCGATGGCGGCACGATCCTCGTCGACGCCGGCTCGGGCGGTCCGATGCGCCTCGACGCCGGGGAGCGCGTCGTCGCGCCGTTCCTCTGGAACCGCGGCGTCCTCCGTCTCGCCGGCGGCGCCGTCACGCACGACGACGCCGACCACGCGGGAGGCATGCCCGCGGTGCGGCGGCTCTTCCGGATCGACGAGCAGTGGACGGGCGCGAGCTTTCCTTCGGAGCCGCGCCGATTCGGGCGCGCGCTCGTGACGGCTCTTCCGCCGCTCGACGCGTCCGGCGGACGACGCAACGACGCGGCCCTCGTCCTGCGCATCGAGATGGGGCTCGTCTCGTTCCTGCTCGCGTCCGACATCGGGGCCGCCCGCGAGCACGAGCTGGTGGCGTCGGGGACACGTCTCGGGTCGACCGTCCTCAAGGTCGCCCATCACGGCTCGCGCTCCTCCACCACCATCGAGTTCCTTCGGGCGGTCCACCCGACGGTCGCGGCGATCTCGGTCGGCGCGCGCAACCCTTACGGCCATCCCGATCCGGCCGTGCTCGCCCGACTCGCCGAGGCCGGCGCGCAGATCTCCCGGACCGATCGTGACGGCGCGGTGATCTTCGAGACCGACGGCGGGACGCTCACGGTCACGCGATGGGCCCGGCGTCGCGTCGATCGCTTCTGCCTCGACCCCGAAGCGATCTGCTAGAATCGGGCGCCATGGCGAGAGTCAACGACCACTACCTGAAGCTCCGCACCAGTTACCTCTTCAGCGAGACCGGCCGGCGCGTGCGGGAGTTCCAGGCGGCACACCCCGACGCGAAGCTTATCCGTCTCGGCATCGGCGACGTGACGCAGCCACTGCCGGCCGCGGTGATCCGTGCGATGCACGAGGCGGTGGACGAGATGGCGCGCGCGGAAACGTTCCGCGGCTACCCGCCGGAGACGGGCTGGGACTTCCTCGTCGAGGCGATCGCCCGCCACGACTACGGCGAGCGCGGCATCAAGCTCGCCCCCGACGAGATCGTGGTGAGCGACGGCGCCAAGAGCGACACGGGCAACATCCAGGAGATCTTCGGGCCGGACTGTGTCGTCGCGCTCAGTGACCCCGTGTATCCCGCGTACCTCGACGTCACCGTGATGGGCGGGCGCGCGGGGAGCGCGGATCCAGACGGGCGCTACGACCGGGTCGTGTACCTGCCCTGCACCGCCGAGAACAATTTCCAGCCGCACATCCCCGACCGCCCGGTCGATCTGATCTACCTTTGCTATCCCAACAACCCAACGGGCGCCGTGCTGACGCGCGCGGCGCTCAAGACGTGGGTCGACTATGCGCGCGAACGGAACGCCGTCATCCTGTACGACGCGGCGTACGAGGCGTACATCCGCGACGGGGAGATCCCGCACTCGATCTACGAGATCGAGGGCGCGCGCGAGGCCGCGATCGAGTTCCGCTCTTTCTCCAAGACCGCCGGATTCACGGGCACGCGCTGCGCCTACACGGTCGTGCCGAAGGAGCTGCAGGGGCGTTCGGCGTCAGGCGAGGCGGTGAGCCTCAACGCCCTGTGGGTCAGGCGGCAGTCCACCAAGTTCAACGGCGTGGCGTACGTGATCCAGCGCGGCGCCGCCGCGACCTACACGGGCGAGGGGCGCCGGCAGGTGAAGGGGCTCGTGGACCATTACATGGACAACGCGCGAATCATCCGGGAAGGGCTCGAGGCGGCGGGGCTCACCGTTCACGGCGGCCGGAACGCGCCCTACATCTGGGTGAAGACGCCGGGGCGGCTCTCCTCGTGGGACTTCTTCGACAAGCTCTTGAACGAGGCCCACGTCGTCGGGACACCCGGCGCGGGCTTCGGGCCGAGCGGCGAAGGCTATTTCCGGCTGACCGCGTTCGGGGCGCGCGCCGCGGCCGAGGAAGCGGTCGAGCGGATCAAGACCCGCGTCGCGCTGTAGATCTCCTGTACCGCTATGCCTCGTAGGCGCGCTCGTACTGCGAGCGCAGCCGCTCCAGCTCCTCCGGATCGAGGCGCATGCCGAGCGAGAGGCTCATTTCGCCCAGGATCGTCTTGATCTCGTTCAGCGACTTCTTGCCAAAGTTCTTGGTCTTGAGCAGCTCGGCCTCGGTCTTCTGCACGAGGTCGGCGATCGTCCGGATGTTCGCGGTCTTGAGACAGTTGGACGCGCGGACGGACAGCTCCAGCTCGTCGACGTTGCGGAAGAGGTTCTCGTTCAGCTCGGTGCGCGGGCGCGCCTCGTCGCGTTCGGCGGCTTCCTCCTGGGGCGAGGCGTCGGGGAAGGTCGTGAGGAGGTCGAAGTGGTCCTCGAGGATCCGCGACGCCTCGCCGACCGCGGTGACCGGGCTGACGCTGCCGTCGGTCCATACCTCGAGCAGGAGCCGCTCGCGTCCCTCGGTGCCGACCGGCTCGACGTGGAAGTTCACGCGCTTGACGGGCGAGAAGTCGGCGTCGAGCAGGATCGCGTTGATCGGCAACGCCTCCGGCTCCCGCTTCTCGGCCGACATGTACCCGCGGCCGCGCTCGACGCAGACCTCCATCTCGAGCACGCCGTCCTTGTCGAGGGTCGCCAGCACGACGTCGGGCGTGAGGATCTCGATGTCAGCGTCCGCCTCGAAGTCGCTCGCCTTGACGACCGACGCGCCCTGCGCCTTCAGCCGGAGGATCTTGGGCCGGTTCACGTGGAGCGAGAACACCACCTTGCGGAGGTTCATCATGATGTCGAGCGTGTCGTCCATGACGCCCGGCAGGTGCGAGAACTCGTGCAGGACGTTTTCGATCTTCACCCAGGTCGGCGCGGCGCCGTGGATCGCCGACAGGAGGGCTCGCCGGTAGGCGATGCCGACGGTCAGCGCGAAGCCGGCCTCGAAGGGCTCGATGGACAGCTTGCCGTACACCGTGTCCTGGACGGTCCAGTCATGACGCGCAGGTAGTTGCAACTCCAGCATAGGACCCCCTAGAGATGAGCTGGTGTGAAGGGAAGGTTCTGCCTCAAGGCATATCAGTATACCAGAGCCCGGATGTTACACTGGGAAATCATGCAGTTGCGTCTCATCCTCGGCCTCGTCGTACTGCTGACGGCCGTCGCCTTCGTGGGCGTGGCGCACGAGGTCCTCACCCCGGCGGCCGCGCTCGACTCGAAGCCGTTGCTGGTCGACATTCCCGCGCACAAGGGAGTGCTGGACATCGCCGGGCGCCTGTACGCGGCGGGCGCGATCCGGAGCCGCGTGGGCTTCGTGCTCCTGGCCCTCGCCCGCGGCAACTCGCGCTATCTCAAGGCGGGTGAGTACGAGATCGCCCGGGGGGCCTCGACGCTCGACGTGTTGATGCTCGAGAGCGAACGCCTCGCCGCGAGCGGCGCCGTCGTGCGCCTCGCATCGGACCGGGCCTTCCTGGCGACGCTCACGATCGAGGGGCCGAGCCTCGAGGGCTATTTGTTTCCCGACACCTATCAGTTCGTGCGCGGCATGACGACCGAGGAGATCCTGACGCGCATGGTGCAGCGCTTCCGGGCCAAGCTCGGCCCTGACGTCGCGGCCCGCGCCCAGGCGCGCGGGCTCAGCGTGCATCAGCTCCTCACGCTGGCCTCGATCATCGAGCGCGAGGCGGTCGCCCGCGACGAGCTGCGGACGATCTCCGGGGTCTTCTGGAACCGGCTCAAGCTGAACATGCCGCTCCAGGCCGACCCGACCGTGCAGTATGCAACCGGCAAGGAACGGCGCGCGCTCACCCGCGCCGACCTCGGGATCGAGCATCCGTACAACACCTACCGTAGTCCGGGGCTGCCCCCCGGCCCGATCGCCAGCCCGGGGCTGGCGGCGATCGAAGCGGCGCTCGATCCCGCGCCGGTGAAGTACCTTTACTTCGTCGCCATGGACGACCATCGTCACTATTTTTCGTCCACGCTCGGCGAGCACAACGCGGCCGTCGCCCGGTACCGGCTCGCCCGCGCTCGGTGAACCGTGCTATAAAACGCGCGACATGGCCGGCCCCACCGCGCTTGCCGCGAACCAGCGCGTCGCCCGCGAGGCGCCGCCGGTGCCGTTCCTGTATCGCGCGCTCCGCGGGCCGGTGCGCCAGGCGCTCGGGCGCTGGTTCGATCTCCGCGTCGAGGGACTCGAGCATCTCCCCGCGAGCGGCCCCTATCTCATCGCGGCGAATCACCACAACTATCTGGACGGGATCGTCCTCGGCGTCGCCGCTCCCGAGCCGATCTCCTTCCTCGTGATGCCCCGTGTCTGGCGTGCGACGCCGCTCCATCCGATGTTCCACCGTCACATCGGCTCGATTCCCATCGACCTGGAGCGGGCCGACGTGGGCGCGCTCCGCCGCGCGCTGTACATGCTTCAGTCGGGTAAGGTGGTGGGAATTTTCCCGGAGGGCCCGTTCAGCGTGCGCGGCCGGCTCGAGCCCGGCCTCCCTGGCGTCGCGCTCCTGGCGCTCCGCTCGGGGGTGCCCGTGGTCCCCGCCGGCATCCGGGGCACGTATGAGGCGCTGGCGGGGCGCCGGGGTTACATCCCGCGGCGCGTGCCGCTCGGCGTCAGATTCGGGCCGGCGCGCAGCTTTTCCGAGGACGGCGCCAACGGACGCCGAAGCGTTCGGCTTCACGTGACCCGTCGGATCATGGACGACATCGCGGCGCTCCTGCCGTGAAGTCGCGGTCTCGAAAGCGCAAACCCGCCCGGACCGGCGTGGCGCCGTCCGAGAAGCTCTGGGGCGGGCGTTTCAGCCGGGGCGCCGATCCGGCCGCCGAGCGCTTCACCGGGTCGCTTGCCTTCGACCGGCGTCTCTGGCCGCATGACGTCAGGGGCAGTGTCGCGTGGGCGAAGGCGCTCGCGAAGGCCGGACTCCTGTCGGCGTCGGAGCGCGACACGATCCTCAAGGGGCTCGAGGCCGTCCGGGAAGAGCTCGCGGCGGGCACCTTCCCGTTCCGCGCCGAACTCGAGGACATCCACACGAACGTCGAGCGGCGTCTGCAAGAGCTGGTCGGCGACGTCGGAGGGAAGCTGCACACCGGGCGCTCCCGGAACGACCAGATCGCGCTCGACGAGCGGCTCTACCTTCGTGAGGTGATCGCGCGCGTCCGGGCGGGCCTCCGCCGAGCGCAGGAGACGCTCGTGGCGCGCGCCGCCGAGACGGTGGACGCGCCGTTGCCGGGCTACACGCACCTCCAGCGGGCCCAGCCGATCGTTCTCGGCCACCACCTGCTCGCGTACGTCTTCATGCTGCAACGTGACCGCGAGCGGTTCGGCGACTGCGGCTCGCGCGCCGATACGCTGACGCTCGGCGCGGCGGCGCTCGCGGGCACCGCCTTCCCGGTCGACCTGGAGGCGCTCGCGAAGGACCTCGGATTTTCCGCGGTGTCACCGAATAGCCTCGACGCGGTGAGCGATCGCGACGCGCTCCTCGAGTTCCTCGCCGGGGCCGCGATCACCGGGATGCATCT
>WNFF01004633.1_pt1 | contig 11219 bp, 8 predicted proteins | sample 5400441 | NCBI WGS metagenome assembly WNFF01 (sample SAMN13153345, study PRJNA577476) | soil metagenome | isolation source: 120 cm saprolite under Douglas fir tree site 2 hole 3 replicate 1 | place: USA:California | collected 2015-04-18
CCGGACCAATGTCCGCCTCACGGAATAGTCGCTCGGTGTACGGAGCAATCCGCGAGGCTTGCCGAATCAGTCGGTTGTGCTCGGAGTTCGTGTAACCCAACGCGTAGTCGCCGTTGGAATTGGTTGTCGTTACGTTTGCGGATGTTGTTGCCATGTGCCAGATCTCCTATTGGTCGTTAGCTTTGATTGATCGTTGGTTCGTCGCAGTCGCCCGTTGCATTCCAGACTCGCATCGCAGAGCCTCACGCCAACTCACCTTCAACCTTCCCTAAGTCAACCGGACTCTGCCGCGCCCAGACCACTGGCTCTACTGGGCTTACCAGAAACAACCAGCTCAGCACGCCGGTAATGCAGAATGCAGCAGCGACCGCGAAAGCCCAGAAAAAGTGGCCGGTACGGTCTAATATGAAACCCGTTACAGCAGACGCAAGCGCGCCGGAAGTGTTCCCGAAGGCGCATTGTAGCCCGGTCCACCGTCCCGAGGCGCGCGGGCCCGCCAGAGTCTGGGTGATCGGCCAGGTGTTCGACATGCTTAAGCCGCACGAGGCGCCGACCAGCAATAGCAGTCCTACCGAGAGAGTAGGACCGACGAGCGAACTGGCGAGAAGAAATCCACTGGTGCCAAGCATCCCGGCAATCATGAAGGTGATGTGCACTCTGGTTCGACTGCCACCGACAGCGATCCAGCGGTCGGCAAGGCGACCGCACAGCGCCGAGCACACGGCTTGCGTGAGGAAGACGGCGCCGCCAATTTTCGCCATTGTGTCCATCGAGAAATGGCGCTCCCGGACCAAGTAAAATGGCAGCCACGCAATCAGAAAGTAGAGTGAGTAGGCGTTGCAGAACAGGCCGATAAACGACCCCCAGGCCCGCCGTTGCTTCAAGATTTCAAGAGTGCTTGGTGCTGGCCCCCTCTGCACCGCCGTGACGAGCCCCGGTCCGCGCGGCATCCATCGGAACCAGGGGAAGAGCCAGAGAAGACTAACGAGGCCGACGCCGATGAAGAACGAACGCCAGCCAAACCTGGCCATTAACATCCCGCCCAACAGCATGCCGAAGGCAGGCCCGCTCGCCAGCCCGGACGCGATCAACGAATTCGCAAAACCACGTTGGGATTCGGGGAAATATTTCGTCAATATCTTCGAATACGACGGATAGGCCACTGACTCTCCGATGCCGAGGATGAGGCGCACCACCAGTAATGCAGTGAATCCGTGCAACAGACCGGTGGCGCTGGTGGCTGCGGACCAGAGGAAGAAACCAATCGCCATCACCCAATTCACATTGAAGCGGTCAACAAGCCAGCCCGACAGAATCTGGAACAATCCGTAGGTCCAGAAGAAGGACGAGAGCAGGATCCCAAGCTGCGAGCCGGTCAGCCCCAGTTCATCTTTCAACATGGGCGCGGCGATCGAGAGGTTGCCGCGATCGACGTAGTTGATGAAGACGGAGAACGCCAGCAGGGCGAGCACTATCGACATCGCACCCGACCGCTGCTCGTGAACTGCCTGCGGTTGCAGCGGAAAAACTCTGGTCGTCATCGGAGCACGATCCTGCCGCTTCCGGTGTGCACCTCGATTCGCTTGCCGCCACCGTTTACCTTTTGACGCAAGTGATGGGGGTCCGCGTCCGGCCTTGAGATGTCATCACGATCGACCTGAAACTGACCGGAATGCGTCGACGCGTCGAGTTCAAACTTGGCAACCGGCGGAAATTCGAGTTGAATATTTCCCGATGCAGAGCTCAACTGCCAATCGTCGTGTGGTATCGCTCTTATGTGGATATCTCCCCCATCGGTTGAACCCACGAAGCCGCTTCTCGCGCCACCCACATCAATTCTCCCGATCCCTTTCTCTACGGTTGCGGTGGACGGACCGACGACCATGAGGGTAATGTCGCCATCTTCTGTCTCGGCACTGACGCCTTGCGCGACGCGCATGCAGGATATGTTGCCGTTGCCGGCTCTGGCGTCGACGTGCTCCCCGATGACCTGTAGATCCAAATTCCCGTTTTCAACCTGAGCTTGCAGTCCCTTCGATACATACGAAGCCTTGATGTCGCCTTTGCCCGTCGCTGCTTTTACCGGCCCCAAGATTCCACTGATGTTCTGTTTGCCCTTGCTGAGCCTTGACGTAACCTCGGTACGATAGGGCACATCAATTCGGTAAGAAACATTGATCCCTTCTTCGGGATAGGCGAGATTGGGAACATGCCGGATCGAGAAGTGATTTCCGTTCTGCTCGATGGTGAGAACTGCGGGAAAAAAGTTGTCATCCAATTTGGTGTCTGCGGATGCTCGTGCAAATCCGGCGATCGATACTCGCCCATCCCGGCCATAAAGGATTTGTAGTTCTCCGCTGGGGATTTCAACATCGAGCGTCAGCGGTTCCGTAGCCGTCACCATGAGAGTTCGACGGATTTCCGCCGTGACGTACGCGAATGCCAGCGGAACGTATGCCAACGAGGCAATTGTGACGACCGTGACCCAAACGAGACGTATCGTGAATGGCGCCCTGCTTTGGATCGCATACGGAACCAAGTTTTGTCTTCTGGGAGTTGTGGCCATAGGTGCCTCCGAATTAGGCCGCCCCTCGCCGAAACAAAGAGGCGGCCTTGATTGCTCAGTCGTTACAGAGAACGGAGGAAGTCGAGAATCGCCTGCTTGTCGGCAGGCGACAGCTCATTGAATTCATGGACAACTCCGTTGGCTTCGGAGGCGGGGTACTTTGACGATGCGGGCGAGAAATGATCCCGAATCGCCTGGAGCAGGTCCGACGTCCTTCCGTCGTGTAGGAAGAAGATGCGCTGACCGACACCCCACAGAGGCGTAGTGCGGAACTCGTCCGCACCAGCCTGACCCTGGGAGATATCGTCCGCGAGCTTCGAGCCCATGTGATGCACCAACAAATCCGAATAGTGGTTGACCGGCCGGTTTTGAAGAACCGCGCTGTTCATTACAGGCGCTGTCTGCATTTGCGGTGTGTGACACAACGCGCAGCCGATATCCGCAAAGATGGTTTTGCCTTTCTTCGCTCTCTCGCTGGGATTTGGATCGGGTGTCGGTCCGTCCGTGAAGCGCATCAGCATCTGAAACTGCAGCCAATCCGGCAAGATGTGGAGAGGATTGTCAAATGCCTGGTTCTTGACTTCGGTGGCGTCCGTGCGCACAACGTCATTTGGTTCCGGCTTATTGAGACCTTGGCAGTCGGGGTCTTCTTCCGTCGCGGTCGGGAAAGCTTCGTTGGTGATTCCCATCTCGACGTTGTAGGCCTCGCCGGCAAAAATGGTGATCGACTTGTTCTGCGCCTTCCATCCGAAACGGGTGATGGTGCCGTCGTTGCCACTGCGGTTGGGATGGCCGGCAATGCCGAGAGGCGCGCGCAGTGCAGCGGTGGCATCATGTTGTGCGAGAATCTCGCGATCCTGGATTGATTCAATCAGCCCCAATCCCATCATCTGCAAGGGGATTCGGAAGGCTAGATTGCCCGCGTTGTCCTCGGCTGCGAAGTCAGGCTGGGTAAGAGCACAGTTGGGAATCGTGGGATCATTCGTACTGCCGCGCACAGTCCAGAGTTGATGTACTCCGCCATCGGGTGTGCCATCGGGTTTGTGTTTGAATCGCACTTCCCGGATAGGACCGAATTGACGCTCGAAACTTGGAACGACGTTCTGCCGCCCATAACGGTGCGGTACCAAGCGGAATTGTGGATTCTCCGCCTGATGGGGAGTCTTGTCGCCGGGATTGGGAACGATGAAGCCGCCCGATCCTCCGAGCACGGGCTGCGCGTGGCAGGCAAAGCATTGATCGGCGTTGTGTCGCGCGCCCAAGCCGTTGGAATTGGTGTGGAACTGGGGGAACACAGGGTCCAGTTCGCCCAGACCGGTGACAGGCGAGCCGTCGGTCACATCGGCACAGGTGTCGCAGGTGGACTCGAGCTGGCCGGCCCGCAAGATTCCTTCTAAGAATGATGCTAGCTCGTTGTCGTTGATTGTGGCGCCCGTGGTCGGGTTCGGGCTGATTACGGGTGGATGAGGAATTGGAATTCCCTGCTGTTGTAGTCCGCCTCCGGTGTTGCGGAGCCCCCCTCGAACACCCGGATCTTTTTGACCGAACGCCCAGTTGCAAAAGACAAGCATTGCGCACGTGGCCGCCAGATTTTGCGCAAACCTTCGAGTTGTTCTCATACCCTCTCCGTGTTTTCTGACATTGGGCTGAAGATCTAGCGGGGAAGCGGGTCAGCCCCTCACTACTAAGCTGCGGAAAAGGAGGGGCAAATAGGTCCAAGTATTTTTCGAAAATGCGAAAAGCTTCATGGGTGACCGCCAGGCAGGCCCCTTTGCATTGACTTGATTGGGCAGTGAAGCTATCGTGTACGTCACAGTGTTTAGGGCTGTAACTGACTGTGAATCAACAACATTCCCACCCTGTTAGCGAGCTGATCGTACGCTGGAAAGCGGGCGACGAAGAAGCGCTGCAAGCCCTGATTCCTCTCGTCTACAAGGAACTGCGCGACATCGCGCGGCACCATCTCCAACGGGAACGTCCTGGGCATATCTTGCAGAGCGCAGCGCTGGTTCATGAGGCCTATCTGAGGCTGATTGACCAGCGGCCGTTCGATACTGAGAACCGGGCGCATTTTCTCGCCGTGGCCTCGCGCCTGATGCGGCAGATTCTGGTGGACTACGCGCGCAGCCATGGTGCCGCCAAGCGCGGCGCAGACCGCAGAGTGGAACTCGACGCGTCGCTCGTATTGGCGCAGGTGCGCAGCACGGACGTTGTCGCACTGGACGACGCGCTGACCGGGCTTGCCAAGTTGGATGAACAGCAGGGTCGCATCGTCGAGTTGCGTTTTTTCGGAGGGCTGGCGACTGAAGAGATTGCGAAAGTGCTGGGTATTTCATCCTCCACCGTCAAGAGGGACTGGAACGTGGCCAAGGCATGGCTGACCCGGCAAATGAGGAAGGGGGCCCATGGCTACACCGGAGCAGTGGCCAAAGATTAAGGAGATCGTCGGGGCTGCCCTCGAGTACGAGCCCGCTGTACGGAGCGCCTTCCTCGACCAGGCTTGTGCGCAAGACGAAAGCTTGCGGGCCGAAGTCGAATCCCTTCTGGCCGCCCACGCCGACGCGGCAGGACTGTCCGGGAGTTCCTGGGCAACCACAGTGGCCGATCCTGCCGGAGAGACTAAAACCATCGGGCCCTACCGTCTGATTCAGGTACTCGGCGTCGGTGGAATGGGACAGGTCTGGCTGGCCGAACAGACCGAGCCGGTGCGACGGCGAGTCGCACTGAAGCTGATACGGGCTGGCAATTATGACAGCGCTTTGGTCCGGCGCTTTCAATCCGAGCGGCAGTCGCTGGCTATCATGGACCACCCGGCGATCGCCAAGGTGTTCGACGCCGGCGCGACGCCAGCGGGTCAACCGTACTTTGCGATGGAGTACGTGGATGGCCTTCCCATCACCGACTACTGTGACCGAAGAAAATTAAGTATTCGGGAACGCCTCAAGCTGTTTATCCAGGTGTGCGAAGGCGTGCAGCATGCCCATCAGAAGGCCATCATTCATCGCGATCTGAAACCGTCGAACATTCTGGTGGCGGATGTCGATGGCAAGCCGACGCCACGCATCATCGACTTCGGGTTGGCGAAGGCGGCGGTGCCGCACGCGTTCGGAGAAACCCTGTTCACTCATGTGGGAGGGTTTCTCGGAACACCGGGCTACATGAGTCCGGAACAGGCCGACCCGAACGTGCACGACATCGACACGCGCACCGACGTCTACTCACTCGGCGTCGTGCTCTACGAGTTGCTGACGGGGTACTTGCCGTTCGACACAATGCAGTGGAAGAAGCGGCGGCCGGATGAAATATTGCGGCAGTTGCGGGAGACCGATCCGCAGCGGCCGAGCACGAAGGTGAGTGCGAATCGGGACACATCGACGGCGCGGGCGGAGGCGCGCGGGACGGAGGCAAGACAACTGGCCAGCTTGTTGCGCGGGGATCTGGACTGGATCACGTTGAAGGCGCTGGAGAAAGACCGCGACCGAAGATATGGCACGCCGTCCGAACTCGCCGCTGACATCGAACGCTACCTGGAGAGCAGGCCGGTCGTGGCGCGGCCGGCGAGCAGCGCATATCGCCTGCGAAAGTACGTGCGCCGGAACCGTGTGGGGGTCGCGGTGGCCGGGGGAGCGTTCGCACTGCTGGTGGCGTTCGCAGCGACCCAGGCCGTGCAGTTGCGGCGCACCACTCGCGAACGCGATCGCGCCGACCGGATCACCGAGTTTATTACGAAGATGTTCGAGGTGTCCGACCCGAGCGAAGCCAGGGGCAATAGCGTCACTGCACGCGAGATCCTGGATAAAGCATCGAAGGACATCGACACAGGGCTTGCTAAGGATCCGGAAATGAAAGCGAAGATGCTGCAGGTCATGGGGACGGTCTACGAGCATCTTGGGCTCTACTCGCAAGCGGCTTCTCTATTGCGCCGAGCCGTCGACCTCGATCGCGCTGCTCTAGGCCCGGAACATCGCGACACTTTGGCTGCCAGCGCCGCTCTCGGACACTGCGTGGAGCATGAAGGACACTTACCTGAGGCCGAAAAGATTGACCGGGAAACTCTGACCGCCGCCACGCGAGTCCTCGGCGCCAATCACCGGACAACGCTGCAGACGGAGGCGAACCTGGCGTCAACGTTGGACTCGGAAGGCCAGCTCGCCGAATCCGAAAGAATTTATCGTGAGACCCTCGCCTTACAGCAGCACAATTTTGGCAGCGACGATCCGGATACTTTGCAAACTATGCGCGGTCTAGGGTGGACTCTTACCGACAGGGGCCAATACGTCGAAGCTGAAAAACTGTACCGGCAATTGCTTGCAATCCGCCAGCGCGTCCTCGGTCCGGAAGACCCGGAAACTCTCAACACGATGCAAGAGCTCGGAACGGTTCTCGGATATGAAAAGCGCAACAACGAAGCGGAACAGATCCTTCGTCCAACACTTGATATTCAGCGGCGTGTTCTCGGCCCCGAGCACCAGAATACGCTCGCCACAATAAACAACCTCGGCATCGTTCTCCAGCAGGGAAAAAAGTACGATGAAGCGGAAGCTCTTTATCGCACCGCTGCAGAGGTCATCAGTCGAACTCTTGGTCCCGACAATCGCAACACTCTCCTCGCAAGGCTGAACATCGCGGTAGTCAAGGAGAAAACGGGGCAATTCGCCGAAGCAGAAAAAATCTACAAGGACGTTCTGAACATTCAAGTACGTACCTTGGGTCGAGATCACCCGGATACGGCTCTTTCGCTCTACGACCTCGCCGAGATCTATCAGGCGCAAAAGCGCTATGGGGACGCGATTTCGTTCTACCGTCAAGCTCTAGACACCAACCGGAAGTCTCTTGGTCCTAGTCATCCATACACGTTCGATACTCTCTATAGCCTCACCTGCGTCTTGAATCTGAATGGCGAGCATGAGAGCGCTTTTCGGGCTCTGCGTGAATTGGTTGACGCGGGTTTCTCCGACGCTCAGCGACTCGAAACTGACGAAGAACTGAAGTCTCTTCGCAGTGACCCGCGCTTTGAGGCGATCCTGGCCGATTTGCAGAAGCGCAACGCCGGTCAGAAGTCCAACTAGATCGGCTGCAAGTTTTATCAGATGAAATAGGAAGACGGATCGTGGCGACACCGCAGCAGTGGCCAAAGATTAAGGAGATCGTGGGGGCGGCGTTGGAGCTCGATCCTGCCGAACGGGGCGCCTTCGTCGAGTCGACCTGCTCCGGAGATGGGGGGTTGCGAGCCGAGGTTGAATCGCTGCTCGCCGCTCACGCCGACGCGGATGGACTCTCCGAAAGTCCATGGGTGAGCACGGTGGCCGAGACTGCGGGGGAGTCCAAAACCATCGGGCCGTACCGGCTCATCCGCGAGCTGGGCGTTGGTGGGATGGGACAAGTGTGGCTGGCGGAGCAGACGGAGCCGGTACGCCGCCAGATCGCGTTGAAGTTGATCAAGGCAGGAATGTACGAAGCTGCCGTCGTTCAAAGATTTCAAGCTGAGCGACAGTCGCTGGCGATCATGGACCATCCGGCGATCGCCAAGGTGTTCGACGCCGGAGCCACTCCCACTGGTCAGCCCTACTTCGCGATGGAGTACGTGGACGGCCTTCCCATCACCGACTACTGCGATAGGAAGAAGCTGGGGATTCGAGATCGTCTGAAGGTGTTTCTCCAAGTCTGCGAAGGAGTACAACAAAAACGCGCAGCGCTCCTGGTTGGGCTTTCGAGACGCTCACCTGCAGGCGATGTATCCGCACGCAGATAAATCACACGAGTACGGCACAGCGTATCCGATGTGCGTTCTGCTTCAAAAGACTGAGTTGACTCGACAGAGGACGAAGATGCTCGACAAAATGCTGAACCCGGGTGAGGGTGACGCCTGCGACGCCGGACTGCGCTACCCGAAAACTGCGAGCCAGCCGCCTAGGCCCGATTAGCGGCTCCTCGGGATTGCGGCAATCCGGGTCAGCTCGACGCGGAGGTCGCCTGTCCGTCGCACTTTCTCTATGATCTGGCGGGCCTGCTCACCGAGGCGGGCCAGTTGTTCGAGATCGGGCCCGAAAATGCGGACAGAAAACATCGGCCGGTGCTCCGCGGAGTCCTTCGTCAATTCGCATTCCGAGCGGAGTGGTGAACAACAGGCTTGCCCCGGCACCGACTCCGGCCTCTCCCGCATCTCCTGCTCAATCTCCTCGCTTGATCAGTTCCGGTCGGGCTTGAGGAGAGCGAGCCCCTTCATCGAGCTTCGGCATAAAGTCCGAGCCCACGTAAAACGCGCGCGAACGAGTCCGCGAAGGACGCAACTACCGCTAAGGTTCGCGATCTGGCAATCCCGAATTGATACGCTCTCCTAATTCAACAGGAGGGACCAATGCGTTTGCGATATCAGCGAGGCTGTCTCAGGTGCATACAGCGGAAGTCTGGACCAGACTGCTGGGAGTTTCTGTGGCGTGAAAACGACGTAGCAGGAAAACGAGTGCGCCGAACCGCTGTCATTGGAACGGTCGAACAGTACCCGACGAAAGATTTGGCTCAAGCAGCCGTGAATGGGCTGCGAATGTGCATTAACGAAGATCGTAATCGCCAGCGGGAGCAGCGCATTCCAGTTGCGGACTTAGTCGATCATTACATACAAACCGAACTTGTCGAGGAAGCTGACTGGCGTTCTCACGCCACCCGAATCGTCTACCGGGAGTTTCTTAAAAGGTGGATACGCCCACGCTGGGCCGATCTGGATATCCGAGATGTCCGGACGGTAGTCGTTGAGCGGTGGTTGAGACAAATGCACAGAGTGGATGGCGCGCCGCTCGCCAACGCAACTCGGGCCAAGATTCGGAGTCTCATGAGTGTCTTGTTCAATCACGCAATACGCTATGAATGGTTGGAACAGGGAAAGAACCCCATTACGCTTGTCCGCCAGGGCGCGAAGCGCAAGAACATTCCGACGGTGCTGGAGCCGCCCGAGATTCAAAGTCTTTTGCTGCAGTTAGGTTCATGTTTTCGGCTGATGATTTTGTTGGATGCGACGACGGGACTGCGCCGCAGCGAATTGTTCGCTTTGAAGTGGAGTGATGTGGATTTCTCGAATCTCGAACTCAACGTGACACGATCCATCTATCTTCGGGCAATCGCAACTGTAAAACAGAAGCATCGCGCAAACCTATCCCAATTGATGCCCAGGTGGCCGCCGATCTCTGGCTCTGGAAAGAAACCAGTACTTATTCGAAAGCAGACGATTGGATATTCGCCAGCCCTCACACGCGCGGGAAACATCCCTTCTGGCCAGATATTGTCCTCCAGAAAATCATTCGTCCGGCAGCGCTCCGAGCGGGAATCACCAAGCGATTCGGGTGGCACACATTTCGTCACTCCTACTCCTCGCTCCTAGTGGCCAACGGCGAGAACGTGAAGGTGGTGCAGGAACTGATGCGGCACGCCAGCAGTCGAGTAACACTCGAGGTCTATTCGCAGGCGCGGAATACGGCGAAGCGGCAAGCTCAAGAACGGGTTGTCCAGATGATCATTCCAGTGCAGCCGGAGGATGCGGCACCTGCAATTTCTTACGGTGATCCGCAACCCAATGTCAGCTAGGTCGACGAAATCACACAATCTGGAAGCACCGGCAGAACGACTTCAACAACTTACGTCCTTAATGGAGCGTTTTGGAGCAACAAAAAACGGATCGAGGATCGGTAGACGATTGAAAGAAATGGTAGGCACGTGGGGACTCGAACCCCAGACCTCTACCGTGTCAAAAATCCTCTCTGAAGTAATCCATTGAACCTACAAGGCCCTGGTCGCTACCTAAGGCCCTGCTGGCTATGGAAGTTAATGTTACCGTGTCCTTAATGTGTCCACATCGCCCCTCTTCTGTGCCCATTTCCACAGGACACCTCTTTGACGAAAGTTGACCCGAACAGCCCGGAAGCCCGACTCCCTGCCTCGGGTGTAGAGCTTCCTGAAAGGGTTTTAATGTTCAGTTCATTTGCACTTCATTCCCAGGGCGCAGCATGCCGGGGAACAGAGACTTCGTCCCTGAGTCCTCTAGAAACCGGTGGCGGCGAGCAGCATTTGCGAGACACTTGCTAGAGTGGTCTCGTAGGCGTCGGGGCCGAGGATACGGTTGAGTCGTTACTGCTTTCTAGTTCGCCACCGGTCGAAAACAAGAGAGAATAGAGTTGGCGAAACTATGGGAAATAGTGCTGTCCCGATTCAATTCCCGCCGAAATCGGTCGATCGCACAGTCCTGGCGGCCTGTGCGGGGTATGCCCTGTTGCGAGTCGCGTTCTGGATGATGGCTCGTCACTTCGCCATAGAGGACCGCATTCACGGCCACATAGCTAGCAGTTTCACGGCGTTCGCGCTACTGCTTGCCCCATACTGGTTTTTCGGATTCGGCGCAGCGGAAATGCTCCAACGACTTCTCAGTATCCGCGCCGTGCGCGTGCTGGTTCCCGGGGTTCTGCTCGTACCCTACCTCATTTTTTCCTTGCCCCGCGGTGAGTTTTTATGGACTAGTGCGGTGGTACTGTTCAGTATTCCTGTTGCGATCGCGGCACTGTTTGAGTTTGTGCCTCCGGGCGGAGTGCGGCCGACAACAGGCAAATTGTGCTGGCAAGACGTCATTGCTCTCTCAGTCGTTGGCCTACCCCTGGAGTTCGGCTGG
>WNFF01006037.1_pt2 | contig 11219 bp, 11 predicted proteins | sample 5400441 | NCBI WGS metagenome assembly WNFF01 (sample SAMN13153345, study PRJNA577476) | soil metagenome | isolation source: 120 cm saprolite under Douglas fir tree site 2 hole 3 replicate 1 | place: USA:California | collected 2015-04-18
ATGCGGTGTGACGAGGTTCTGGCGCGACAAGCCGGAGCCGTCATAAAAAAGGTATTGATCGGCGGGCACGCTCGCCTGGGTCAGAAATCCGCGAAGCACTTCCAATCCACCTTCCACCGTGCCGGCCGTTCCCTTTTCGCGTCCCAAGAGCCTTAGCAGGATTTCCGCATGCAGGTTCTGGCTGACCTTGTTGATCACGCGTACATCTTCACTGATGGGCTTGGACTCATTGCTGGCCAGGACCAGAGGCTGATTCATCTGTCCTGACCGGAACTGGGTGTCGTCTCCACCGCGCGAAGGCGCGAGACTGGTGACGCTGAACGTGGAGAGGCTGGCCAGTTCCGTGTGATGGGTTCGTTGACGACCGTAAACCGCGATGCCACGCTTTTCCAGCAAGCTGCGGAAAAGCTGCGCGGCAAATTCCGCGGGATCTTCGATGGCTAGCGCCTCATTGGCGCCCAGATCGTCCAGCGGCATGTTGCCCCACAGCGTCAGGACGGTAGATCCGGGCTCGCGATTGATGAAGATTTTCCGGCCGGTCCCCGCGGGTGTGGTGATGATCCGGTTATCGATGCGGTAATAATCAGCGAACGGCGTCACGCTGACGAACGCACGCTCGCCGGGTCGGTCGGCGGGCAGAATATTCACGAATACTACGTTGTCATTAATCGTGAGGGCCGAAACGGGAGCTCCGTCACCCCACACCAGGTCGTCCTGGCTCCAGCCTTCGCCGTAGCGTTCGAACGCGAAGTAGGAATCATCGGCAACGATGTCACCGTCAACGTACTTCACGCCCTTTTGCACCAGCGCGTCCGCCAGATTTTCCAGTACCTGAATCGGATGATCGTTACGCTCCGTACGCAGATCGTAAGGCAATGCTCTTCCCGAAAGATTGGGATCGCCACGCCCCATCAGGACAAGATCGCCACTGAGGCGTCCATACTTGTCCAGCGTGCCGGCAGTTTCCACTGTGGTGTGAAACTTATAGTCAGGCCCCACCAGCGCAAGTGCCGCCGCGGTGGTAAAAAGCTTTGTGTTAGACGCCGGAGTAAATAACTTGTCGGAATTCTGCGCATACAAAATGCGCCCGCTGGGAAGCGAAACGACTTCGATGCCCCAAAAGCCGTGGGAGAGATCAGGATCAGAAAGTACGGCGGCGATACGTTTCGTTAGCGGTTTGACCCCAGCCGCATAGAGCTGGGACGCCAGCAACAGGCAAATGATAGGAAGAAATGGGCGCGTACGGCGCATGGTAGTAACGAGATTCTAACATCCGCCTGCAAGAATATCTGCCCCAGCGTCCACCTAACGGATGCCAGTGCCGCCGGGGTTCCCTGATCGTTGCGTGCAATGAAGTGATTTAGAATCGGGCGGATGCGTCCCGTTTACCGCTGGAGTCTTAGATCACGATCGCTCGAACTCGGCAAGCGCACCCTGATCATGGGAGTACTCAACGTAACCCCGGACTCTTTTTCGGACGGCGGTCTGTTTTTCGACACGGACAAAGCGGTTCAGCACGCGCTGCAACTGCTGGAAGAGGGTGCGGATATAGTCGACGTTGGTGGCGAGTCTACACGTCCAGGAGCGGAGGTCAAGCCTGCTCCTTCCGAAGTACGTTCTCCCGAAACAGATAAGAGTCCATCCTCTGAACCGACCGCGCTGTCCAGAACGGGAGCCGTAACCGAGAATGAAGAGCTGGCGCGAGTGATCCCGGTTATCAAAATGCTAAAGCAAAAACGCTCCGACGCCGTGATTTCAGTGGACACTTACAAGTCGACCGTGGCGCGGGCAGCCGTCAACGAAGGCGCCGAAATCGTAAATGACGTGAGCGGGTTTCGCTGGGATCCTCATATGGCGAAGACGATCGCCGAGTTAAAGTGCGGCGCAGTGTTGATGCACATGCGCGGTCGCCCTGAAGAATGGCGCACGCTGCCACCGATAGGCGATCCGGTGCTGTTGGTAAAACGTGAACTAAGACAGTGGGCCGACGCGGCAGTGCTTGCTGGCATCAAGAGAGAGCGATTAGTGCTAGACCCAGGGTTCGGCTTTGGAAAAAAATTCGGGGAAAACTACCCTCTGCTGGCGCGCTTCGATGAATTCCAGGCACTTGGCTTTCCGATGCTCGCGGGAACCTCGCGAAAATCGTTCATCGGACGGACGTTGGCGCATAATGGCCAGGATGCGCTACCAGAGCAGCGCACCTATGGGACCATAGCTACGCAAACAGCATTGATTGTGAAGGGAGCCCATATCATTCGTACCCACGATGTGCGGGCCGGAGTAGAAGCAGCGCGCATCGCAGACGCGATCTTAGCTGCGGCTTAGTACGTCGATTGACTTAAGATTCCGATGATGCTGCAATGCTTCGCAACTAAAAATTCTTTACCGAATCCAGCAGAATAGTCACCGGCCCATCGTTCACCAGTTCGACCTGCATCATTTCCTGAAATCGACCCGTTTCGCATCGCAACCCCAGGGCGCGAATCCGTTCGACAAAGTATTCATACAATTCGCGGGCTCTTGGCGGTGGAGCGGCGGCGTCGAATGACGGCCGCTTGCCGCGGCGGACATCGCCATACAAAGTGAACTGCGAAACCACCAAAACGGCTCCGCCAATTTCATTGACTGCCAGGTTCATCTTGCCGTTGTCATCTTCAAAGATGCGCAGCCCGCTGATCTTTTCGGCCAGATAGTCGGCATCAGATTCGGTGTCTGCCTGCCCGACTCCGAGTAGCACCAGCAGACCTCGCGCAATTTCCCCGGTGGACTCTCCGCTCACCACGACGTTCGCGCGACTGACTCTTTGAACCACAGCACGCATGAAGGGATTTCCGGTTCTTGAGTTGTGACAAAAAGTTCCAAATGCAACTGGCAGCCGGGTCCTATGGCGCCTTTTTCGTGACTAACGTCTCGTGACCAGCGAGAGCCTGCCATCTTCCATCACGGTAGACGAACACGTCTGTGAACCTCACCTGAGCAAGCAGTTTTCCCGAACTGTCCAAAACTCTGTTCAGGCCGCGAACGAAAGCGAAATCCCCATAGGCACGCGCATGCATGTCCTGCAATTGATTGGAATAAGCAGGCCGCTGGGGAATGCGTGCCAGTACCTGGGCGCGATCGTGAAGTTCACCGTTAGTGTCGGCATCCTGAAATTCGTCAGCCATCAGGCACACCAGGCTGACGGTCGCAGTCGCTAGAAAGCTTACTAACCAAATTAAGCTTCTCACGTCCAAATCCCCTTATGCGCAGATTTGTTTTAGAGATAATACAGTCCCACCAAGACAGGCGGGCGACGATCGGGTTGACGCTGGGCTCCGTGAAAACTAGAATCGCGTTTCTTCCTGACAAGGAGTTTCCATAATGGGTCGTTCTACGACACGTCTTCCGCTCAGCAGCGCATTCTGGGTCGCCATCCTGCTAAGCGTTCCCGGGACTGCGGCAGCGCAAACATCAGCGGTGGCGCCTACGCACAACGGCGTCGTTATCAAGAATGCGGTTGTCATGACCGTGACCCACGGCACTATCAAGAACGGCAGCGTCTACGTCAAGGACGGCAAGATTGCCGCCGTCGGCGAAAAGGTCAACGCTCCCGCCACCGCGATCGTGATTGATGCTGGCGGGAAATACTTGACTCCTGGCATCATCGATTCCCATTCCCATCTCGCTCTCGATGACGACGTGAATGAGGCCACCAGCCCGATCACTCCCCAAATGATGATGATCGACGCCTTCGACTATCAGGACAAGGCCATCTACCGCGCCCTGGCCGGCGGAGTGACGACATCCCTGCTACTGCATGGGTCGGCCAACATGATCGGCGGGCAGTCAGTCGTAATCAAGCACAAGTATGGCGCCAACCGCGACGCTATGCTTTTTCCCGGAGCGCCGCGCTCCATCAAGTTTGCCAGCGGTGAAAATCCCAAGCGGGTCTATGGCAGTCGTGATCAGCTTCCATCCACGCGCATGGGGAATTTCGCCGTACAGCGCGAAGCGCTGGTACAGGCACAGGACTACATGCGCGAGTGGGACGAGTACAACGCCAAGGTCAAGCGCGGCGACAGGGACGCCAAGCCGCCCAAGCACGACTTGAAACTGGAGGCGCTGGCTGACATTCTGCGTGGCAAATTGCTGGTGCACATCCACTGCTATCGCGCCGACGAGTTCTTGACCGAGATCGCAATGGCGAAAGAGTTCGGATACAAAATTCGCGCCTTCCACCACGCCCTTGAGGCCTACAAAGTTCCGGAGAAGATCGCCGCAGACAATATCGGCATCGCGACCTTCGCTGATTGGTGGGGCTATAAGCAAGAAGCCTGGGACGCCATTCCGTGGAATGCCGTAATGTCCATGCGGAAAGGCGTGCGGGTCGCGATCAAGAGCGACTCGGACGATTTTGCGCGACGCCTGAACCAGGAAGCCGCAAAAACCATGCATTACGGAGGCGCTACGGAAGATGAAGCTTTGAAAATGATTACCCTGAACGCGGCCTGGATCATTGGCGTGGACGATCGCGTGGGATCGATTGACGTTGGCAAAGATGCCGACCTTGTGATCTGGGACGGCTATCCCCTCTCCAGTTATGGCGTGCCCAGCAAAGTGCTGATTGATGGCGACGTCTATTTCGATCGGTCGCTACCTCATTACGGTATGCCCCACTACTCGGAGGGCCAATGAAAAACTCGTGGCTATTCGCTAGGCGGCGTTCGCTGCTCACAACCAGTATTCTCGTGCTACTCGGGTTGGCAACTCTCACCCTTCCGCTGGCAAATAGCGCCATAGCGCAGGAGAAGCCAATCGTGCTTAGGGGCGGCAAGCTGCTTACCGTAACGCATGGCACGATCGACAACGGAGTGCTGGTGATCAACAACGGCAAGATCGCTACGGTCGGGCCGGCGGCATCAGTAAACGTTCCGCACGATGCGCGCGTCATTGATGTGACTGGAATGACCGTCTATCCGGGGCTTATCGATTCCGAAACCAACCTGGGGCTCATCGAGATATCGGCGGAACAGAGCACCAATGACACGATTGAGATGAGCGACGAGATCATGCCGCACATGCACGTGTACGATGCCTTTCACGGGGAATCAGAGCTGATTCCAGTAGCTCGAATCAATGGTATTACCAATACGATTGTGGCGCCGCAGAATCGCAACACGCTTCCCGGCCAGGACGCCTTCATTCAGCTTGATGGCAAATCCGCCCAGGAGATGCTGGAAGTGAAAGACGTTGCCATGCCGCTGAACTTCACCGGAGAGCAGCGGCGCAACGAGTCGCGGGAAAAGCGAAAATTCCCCGAGACAAGAATGGGAATGGCGGCGCAACTGCGTCAGGCATTCCTTGACGCCCAGGACTATAAGCAAAAGTGGGCAGACTATGAGAGCAAGAAAACGGAGTCAACCAAAGCCGACGACAAGAAGTCAGCAGCCACGACGCCAAAGCACGACCTAAAGCTCGAGGCATTACTTCCTTATCTCGAGGGCAAAAAGCCCATTGTGCTCGCCGCCAATGGCCCCAGTGATCTTCAGACCGCAGTCGGGTTGGCCCACGAATTCAATTTGAAATTTGTGCTTAACCATATCAGCCACTCGCAACCCGTTCTCGACTATGTGGCGGGCCTGAAGGTACCGGTGATCGTGGGGCCAATTTATGAAACGCCCAAAGAAAACGAGCGATATGACGCCGTGTACAGCCTGCCCGCACAACTGTTCAAGCGCGGAGTGAAAATTGCATTCGCATCCTTCGACGCCCACAACGTGCGCAACCTCCCCTATCAGGCCGGATACGCAGTTGCCTTCGGTCTGCCTTACGACGAGGCACTGAAAGCGATCACGTTGAACCCTGCCGAAATCTGGGGAGTCGCCGATAAGTTGGGATCGCTGGATGTGGGCAAAATGGCCAATGTGGTCGTGGCCACTGGCGATCCACTCGACGTAAGGACTGACGTCAAACAAGTCTTCATCAACGGGCAGCAGATTCCCATGGTCACCCGGCAGACAAGATTGCGAGACCAGTACTCCAACCCAACGGCCCCGGCTACGGATGTAAAATAAACAGGCCACGGGAGGCTCTCTGTGTTGCTGCGCCTTCTCGCGTTGCTCTCTCTGCTTTTTCTGTCGCGAGCATCCCTTACGCAGGAATCGGGAACAGCAAAGCGTGGAGCGCCTGAGATGTGTCCGGTGACGAAGCGCTCGGACCGTCCCTTCGTGCCCCCTGCACCGTATCCAGCCAAAGCACCTAGGGACAGCTTTTGGTTTGGTACGGATAGGCTGTGGACAATACTTGGGTCCGGCGCATGGGCCCAAGGGGAAAAGACCTTTTGGTGGCGACAAGACTGGGGATCCTATGAGTGGATTCCAGAAAAGGACGCTTCGAAGTTGACGGTCACGGTGCGACGGCTAGATACTCCAGCTCCAGCCCCCGAGGTTTTGAAAGGCAACAGCTCATATAGGGAGGACTGGAAGTCATTCTTAGTAGGAGGTATTAACTTTCCTTCGCCAGGTTGTTGGGAGATTACCGGACATTACGAAGGGGACGAGCTGACCTTCGTCGTGTGGGTTGCAAAGTAGGTGTTTTCGGGCGCCCATCGACCACAATTGCGCCGTTTCCTTTACACTAATTCAGCAAGGCAATTACACTACTCGTTTGTTTCTCCGTGCCGGGAGGTGTTATTCCAATGGCAGTTGAAGAAAAGGTAAAGCAGATTATTTCGGAGCAGTTGGGGATTGAGGAAAGCGAGATCACTCCAAGCTCCTCCTTCGCCGATGATCTTGGCGCCGATTCACTCGACCAGGTTGAGCTGATAATGGCGCTGGAGGAAGCCTTCGAGCTGGAAATTTCCGATGAAGAAGCGGAAAAGATTCGCACCGTACGAGATGTCCTGGATTATGTCGAGAAGCACGCTAAGGTGGGTAAGCGTTGAACCGGGTTATGCGCGGGAAACCTCAGTCGCCAAACCGCGACAGGTGACGCGCGTCCTTTCCAAAGGTTGAAAGAATTAAGCACAGGCAGCGCCGATCCCTGATTCTGCGCCGCCGGCAAGGAGAGCAATGGCAGCCGTTGACGAAAAAGTTAAGCAAATCATCGTCGAGCAGTTGGGAGTGGACGAGGGCGAGGTGACACCCAACGCCTCGTTTGTGGATGACCTGGGCGCCGACTCGCTCGACACCGTGGAGTTGGTCATGGCCTTTGAAGAGGCTTTCGAGATTGAAATTCCCGATGAAGACGCAGAGAAAATCCGCACCGTGCAGGATGCGGTTGACTACATTGGGAAGCACGCGAAAGGCGGGAAGTAGTTGGGTCGAAGGGTCGTTGTTACCGGTCTGGGCCTGATCTGTGGCGTGGGCAATACCGCGGAAGACGCGTGGAAGAACTTGCTCGCCGGCAAAAGTGGGGTGACGCGCATTACCCAGTTTGATCCTTCCAACTTTGCCTGTCAGATCGCTGCCGAGGTAAAAAACTTCGACCCCTTGAACTTCGTCGAAAAAAAAGAAGTCAAAAAAATGGGACGCTTCATCTACCTGGCGCTCGCCGCCACAGATGAAGCCATGAAGATGTCAGGCTTAGAAGTAACTCCCGAGCTTTCGACACGAGTCGGAGTACACATCGGATCCGGAATCGGTGGTTTCGATGTCATCGAGCGCGAGCACAGCAATTTACTAAACGGCGGACCGCGCAAGATTTCTCCTTTTTTTATTCCTGCCGCGATAGTGAACCTCGCCGCCGGGCATGTCAGCATCCGTTACCAGGCCAGGGGCCCCAATGAAGCTACCTGCACCGCTTGCACATCCAGTGCACATTCCATAGGCGACGCTTTCAAAATCATTGCCCGCTGCGATGCCGACGTGATGATCGCTGGTGGGACCGAAGCCGCCATCACTCCTATGGGAGTCGGGGGATTCGCCGCCATGCGAGCTCTTTCAACCCGTAATGATGCGCCCGAGAAGGCCAGCCGCCCTTGGGACTCAGGCCGCGACGGTTTCGTTATCGGGGAAGGAGCAGGAATTCTGATCCTGGAAGAACTGGAGTTCGCCCGCCGCCGTGGAGCGAATATTCTGGCAGAGATCATTGGCTACGGCATGAGCGCCGATGCCTACCACATCACGCAGCCCGCGGAGAATGGCGACGGTGCCTATCGCGTGATGGTGAGCACTCTGGCGGATGCAAAGGTGCAGCCACAGCAAGTCGGTTACGTGAACGCCCACGGCACTTCAACCGATATTGGCGACAAGTTGGAAACTATCGCCATCAAGCGGACATTCGGCGATCACGCCTACAAATTGCCGGTTAGTTCAACCAAATCGATGACTGGACATTTGCTGGGTGGCGCGGGTGGTTTGGAAGCAGGCATCACCGTGCTCGCCCTGCGTGATCAGATGTTGCCCCCCACCATCAATCTCGAGCAGCCCGACCCCGAATGCGATCTGGATTACGTTCCTAACCAAGCGCGCAAGGTCCCACTTGAATACGCCATGTCGAATTCATTTGGCTTCGGCGGAACCAACGGCGCGTTGTTGTTCCGGCGCTGGGCCGAATAAGTGCCTGCAAAAGGTCTCACACCCTCTGCTTTTTGTGTCCAAATCGTAATGCCTGCTCCGCAAAGTTGAGTCAAGGACTAACCGTAACCCGGCAGTGCACCCGGAGTAATGGTACTTCTGTACCCTCTTATTGGTCTTCTAAGCCTTTGCGAATGCCGATAGGGCAAGACAGAATATGAATTCAACCTTGATGCGACCCACGGCCATGGCAAAAGGTTTCGGCACCGCCCTCGCCCCAATTCCTGCGGCAAAAAAATCCACCGCTCGGGCGGCTGTTATTGATTTGAAAGAACCTGCTCGAACCATTCTGGTGGACTGCTTTCGGCAATTCGGCGTCGAAGCCGTATTAATGGCGGATGATGCCGCTGAGCGGCTGCACCGTGAGAAGTTCGAGGCCTGCATCATTAAACTCGGGCCCGGGGCTGAAACGGTGATGGAATCGATCAGAACTTCACCCTCCAACAGCCGGATGGTGATCTATGGTCTTGGAGGCAGCGCACAGGAGGCAATCCGCTATTCGAAATATGGCATTAATGCAGTCTTCAATGAGCCGTTGGAACGTCCCGCCGCCCTAAAGCTCGTCCGTGCCACCCGTATGCTGGTACTGCATGAATTCCGCCGCTATGTTCGCATTCCTCTCGTGACGGAAGTCTCGATCGTTACCACTGACGGACGCCGCTTTGCCGCAACCACCCTCGAGGTGAGCTCCGGAGGCATGTCAATAAAGAGCGCAGAAGACCTGGAAATCGGTTGTTCGCTAGAGGTGTCCTTTGCCTTGCTGACGTTGCCTCGCATCTGGGTGCGTGGCAACGTGACTTGGCGCAAAGCAAATGGCTCTTTCGGAGTGCGCTTCGACGCTCAGGATGATCGCCGGATGCGGCTCAAAGAATGGATTGACGCCTACCTGGAGTGCTGAGAATGCAATGCCGAGCAGTACCTCCCAGAAAAACCTCCTGAAAAGAATTCCTGAGACAGCCTACCCTACCTTGGCCACACATTCTCCGGCAACATCTTGTAATAGAAGTCAGATTTCAAATAGAGCATTCATCGTGCTCTCCCCCCACAGCGGACGCTATTCCACCCTTTACAATTAGTCCGTGAGCACATCGCTTACCCCGACGATCTCCGCCGACCGGGCGATCTCCCGCTACACATTGCGCCAGAGGATCATGCTCTGGCTCATTACCTGGACGGCATATCTTGCCATCCAATTGATCGGGCCGACACTGCGCAATTCTGTGTCGTGCGAAGACGGCGCTGTTCCTGACGTCGAAGCGCGTCCCTTGATATACGCCTTTTGGCACCGCTGCGTTTTTGCAGCGACCTTCATGTGGCGGAACCGAAAGATCCGGGTGATGACCAGCCAGAGCTTTGACGGTGAATACATAGCGCGAATCATCCTGAAGTTTGGCTTTGTGCCGGTGCGTGGCTCGAGTAATCGCGGCGCCGTCGGCGCTCTCCTCGGGATGCGTCGGGAGGTCGAGAAGGGATGGACTGCCGTATTTACCATTGACGGGCCGCGCGGGCCGCGTTACGTCGCCAAGCCCGGCCCAGTGTTGCTGGCCCGCGCTACCGGAGTGTCGCTAACCGCCTTCCACACGGCTGTTGAGAGGGCCTGGGTCTTGAATACCTGGGACGCGTTCATGATTCCCAAGCCTTTCTCGCGGACTTTAACGCGCGTCTCCCGGCAGATACTCGTTCCAGCCGATGCCGACGATGCCCAAGCCGAACGCTTCCATGCCGAGCTGCAAGCTTCCCTCGACCGGGTACGCGAATACGCGGAAACGAATGTGGGGCGAGTAGGCAGCCACGAGTTCCCATTATATAAACGAAAAGCTTAGAACAGGAGCGCCGCGTGCCAGCTGCGTCACTCAGCCAGTTGACATCAGCCGGTGGCACCGAGTAGATTTTTGCCCACGTTTCTTTTCAGTTCTTTCACAATATCTCGGTTCGCGCGCCCTCATCGCTGGATGAGGAATGGGAAGCGGGTGAAAATCCCGCGCTGCCGCGCAACTGTAAGCGAGGAAACCCGCAAACGCCCACTGGGGCTCACGCCTTGGGAAGGACGGTTGTAATACTCGGATCGCATCAACACAGGTCCTAACTCGCCAAGCCAGGAGACCGGCGCGAACCGCCACCACTAACCCCTTTCGCGTGTCAAAGGAGGATGGTATGCGTTCGCTTCTGGCTCTTGTTTGTTCTGTGGGTCTCTTGGCGGCAGCTTCCGCCGCTGAACTCAAGGTCAAGATCACCGATCCCCACTCCGCCGTCATCGCCGGCGCACAGGTTTCTCTACTGGAAGAGAATAATGCAGCAGTCGTCGCGGTGCACACCACTTCCAGCGACGGGACGGCCGTATTCAACGGACTCGCCGCTGGACATTATCGCCTCCGCGTGTTGGCGCCGGGATTTGCTCCCGCCCATGGGGACGTTTCTCTTCCACAAGATTCCGAGTCAATAGTCAAACTCGATATCGCGACCGCAACGGAAAAAGTTGTGGTCAGCGCGACCCGATCCCCTGTCCCAGAGCAGGACGCGGCAGCGAGTGTGGCGACGCTGGAAAGCCGGCAGCTCGAAACCATGAATCCTGTGTCCGAGGCGGATGCCCTGCGTTTCCTCCCCGGCGCTGTGATCGCTACCGCTGGACAGCGCGGCGGCCTCGCATCCCTTTTTGTGCGGGGA
>WNFF01004636.1_pt1 | contig 11217 bp, 8 predicted proteins | sample 5400441 | NCBI WGS metagenome assembly WNFF01 (sample SAMN13153345, study PRJNA577476) | soil metagenome | isolation source: 120 cm saprolite under Douglas fir tree site 2 hole 3 replicate 1 | place: USA:California | collected 2015-04-18
CAACTCCGAACTCATACTCTTAAAAAATGCCGGGCACCTTCCACAGATACAGGCTCCCGCCCGGGTCGCTCGTATCATCCTGGAACGAGGTAAGTAAACAATAGTTCTGTAGCAGCATGGTTGCGATAGGCTTTGCTGCCTATCGCAACCATGCTGCAACAGAATCAAATATTTGCGAACTGCCGAAGGCAGTGAGGAGTCAGGTAGGGGGGAGACCTGAGTAATTATACGACAAGGCAATTATATATATAAATGCTTCACTCCACAATGGTAATAATTACCTAATGGCAGCATAGAAGATGAAGAGATTACCGTATTTTTAGATTCCCATGCTATACTGGTGTTGAGTAACTGCTCATGACTCCTCGCCGCCTGCGGCGGCTTGCTTATTTTGTTTTGTTGCTGCATGGTTGCTGCCACAGGCAGCAACCATGCAGCAACAAAACAAAAAACACTCGCAGTGCCGAGTCATGAAGCCAGAAACCTGTATAGTTACATTAATAGAGAAGAGTATATGGTAGGGAGGGGATGTGATGAAACTCCTGGTCGTTGATAGTGATCGTGACCTGGTAGAGATGCTCACAAGTTGGCTGAAAACTCTTGGACATGAAGTTCACCGTGCTTATACCGGCGAACGCGCGCAAAACCTATGGTTGGAGCAACAACCTGAACTCGTTATTCTGGATACAGCCCTCAAGGATGTCGACGCCCTCACAATGAGTAAAGACCTCCAAAGCAAACATGATGCCTTACTGCTCATTCTGACCGATAAAAGGGATGTGCATGACGAAATTCGTTGTTTAGAATCTGGTGCCGATGACTACCTGCGCAAACCTTTTTATCCTTCACAACTCCTGGCCCGTATTCACGCCATGAGCCGCAGGTCCCGTTTCACCCTGGAGCGACGGCCCGCTTCAATTATTACTGTCGGCCCTCTTTGCGTCGACTCACTGCACAACCAGGTGAGCATGCATGGGAGGATTTTTCATTTGACACCCACGGAAAGTAAACTACTCCATTTACTTGCCATCAACGCCAATGACGTGTGTACCGCCGAACAAATCGTAACCCATGTTTGGGGGTATGACGGAGACGGAGAAACCTGTTTGATCAAAGCTCACATCCGCCATCTGCGTCAAAAGGTCGAACCTGATTCCAGCAACCCTCGCTATATTCTCACTGTACCAGGAGTAGGATACACCCTGGTACGCCGGCCTGTCGAGGAGCATGAGGTAAAAGAAATCCCTCGCCCACTGCTTGTACTCGCTCTCTAAATTCTAAGGGTGAGTTCCATAAAAAGCAGGAGCGGGTAATCGCAGCGCGATTACCCGCTCCTGCTTTTTATGGAACTCACCCTTATGCTCCACCGCGTCCCAGGATCATCACGGGAACCGTCAGCACAATCAGTTTGAGGTCCTCTTGCAGAGATTGACGCCTCAAATAATCGATATCCATCTGGACCATGCTTTGGAATGTCACCTGGCTGCGTCCATACACCTGCCAACAACCCGTCAGCCCCGGTTTGCCAGAGAGGCGCAGCCAATCGTATTCGCTATATCTTTCAACCTCGTAGGGTAACGGTGGGCGCGGCCCCACCAGCGTCATCTCCCCTCGTAAAACATTTATAAATTGTGGTAGTTCATCGATACTCATCTTGCGAATAAATCGGCCAACTCTCGTAATACGCGGATCATCGGCCTGTTTATAAGACATATCCGTCGTTGCATCTTCACACACCTTCTGACCATTCATATATTTAGCAACTGCTAAACGGTGCAGTGTATCGTCAGTATTCTCGTACATCGAACGGAATTTGAGCATCTCAAACTCAACGCCATGCTGTCCTATGCGCTTCTGGCGGTAAAAGATGGAACCTTTTGAATCTAATCGGATACACACGGCCACAAAAACCATTGCAATACAAAGCGGAATGAAAATCAGTAGTGTAAAGAGCAGATCAAGTACACGCTTGGCTCGAAGATAACCAGGATGAATGCGAATGGTTTGAATCGTTGCTGTTTGAACAGCCATAACTATACCCTTCCTCCACTAAGACGTATGTGTTGATACATCTACCACTATCGAAAATATCATATCTGGTGCCGGTGTATAATCAGTGAGCTTTTACGTGTAAATAAGGGTCACAACCACAGTAGAAAGTTTTGAAAATATGCACATGATCTTCCAGGTGCGCGTACGATTTTTGCATGAGCTACAGTGCGAGAACTGCCTTCACCATTCCCCGAATGCGGCTGCCATCTTCTCAATGGTTACTCCTTCTTTACAGATAGCAAAGAGCTTAACCAGTTCTTAACCACTCTTGTCATCGGATAAACACTTTATTCTGATACCATGTAAATGGATGCCATCGCATCTCTTTTCAGCATACCATCGTTAGTAAGGAGCAAACGTTCTAATGCAGATACCTCTCGTAGATTTACGTATTCAATATCGCGCCATTAAGTACGAGGTTATTGCTGCTATCGAAGACGTGTTAGCAGACATGAACCTGTTTCTTGGTCCACAAACTCAGGCGTTTGAACAAGAATTTGCCGCGTATTGCGGCTGTCGATACGGCGTAGGACTATCATCGGGCACCGATGCACTTGCCCTGGCCTTGCGAGCCTGCGACATTGGAGCCGGTGATGAAGTGATCACCGTCGCCAATACCTTTATCGCCACCGTTGAAGCTATTGCCCTGGTAGGAGCAACCCCCATCTTTGTCGATATCGATCCAGAAACCTACACGCTGGACTGGCGGCAACTCGACCGCGTACTGACTCCTCGTACTCGTGCCATCATCCCTGTCCATTTGTATGGCTATCCGGTAGAAATGCAGCCAGTGCTGGAATTTGCTCAAACCCATGGCTTACGTATCATCGAGGATGCATCCCAGGCCCATGGTGCGACCTATAAGGGAAAGCGTGTTGGCAGTTTTGGGGATATCGGCTGTTTTAGTTTCTACTGTAGTAAAAATCTGGGTGCCTATGGAGAGGCAGGCATGTGTGTGACCAATGATAGTGACCTTGCCGAGTCCCTGCGCCTCTTGCGCGACCATGGTTCGCGCAAACGCTATATCCACGAAGAGCTAGGTGTCAATGCGCGCATGGACGAGTTACAGGCTGCCGTGCTGCGCGTGAAAATGCCCTATCTTGATCGATGGAATGCCGCTCGCCAGGCCCATGCACGCTCTTACACCCGGCAACTTCTCGAAGTAGTAGAAGCCGTCCCTGCTGTTCGCCCCTCTTCTACTCACGTTTACTACGCCTATGTGGTGCAGGTACAGGAGCGGGAGCGATTTCGCCAGGCCCTGGAGAAGGAAGGAATAGCCACAGGCGTCCACTACCCAATTCCTCTCCACCTGCAGTCCGCCTGTCAACAGTATGGCTACGCTCCTGGTATGCTGCCGGTAACAGAAGCCGCCGCCTCACGCATCGTCTCATTGCCCATGTATCCAGAACTTACTCCTGAACAGCTGGCGAAAGTCGTGGATACCGTCAAAAAATGTAGTGCCCTGGCGGTTTCACCTTCACGGGTCAGGAGCTAATGCTTCGTCAAAACATCCAGGAAAAGTATGTGAGGAACGTGTTGGGAGGAAGAAAATAATTATGACAGACCTGCGTTTTGGAGTCATCGGCTGGGGATATTGGGGGCCAAAAATCGCTCGTAACCTCGATTCGCTGCCGCATGCATCAGTCACCATGGTAGCAGACATGGATGCCCGTCGCCTGGCGTCCTCAACACTGGCCTACTCATCAATTCAAACAACAACTCAAGTTGAGGAAATGTTTCATTCTGATGTCGATGGAGTTGTGATTGCCACCCCTGTACGAACGCATTACCAACTGGCAAAAGAAGCATTACTGCATGGCAAACATGTGCTCGTAGAAAAACCACTCACCGCCAATGTGGCTGAGGCCGAAGAACTCGTTGCCCTCGCCAAAAAACAGGTGCGCACCTTGATGGTCGGCCACACTTTTGAATACAGTCCAGCCGTCAACGAATTACGCAAACTCATACAAAGCGGCGAACTCGGCAAAATCTATAGTATCGAAGCCGAACGAGTGAACCTTGGTCTATTTCGCAGCGATATCAACGTCATCTGGGACCTTGCCCCGCATGATGTTTCAATTCTCCTCTATCTACTTGGCAAGAAACCCAGGCAGATCAAAGTACAGGCCCATGCCCACCTGCAACCGCCTATTCATGACACCGCTCACCTTGACCTGGAATTTGCCGATGGTATGACCGCCCATATCCACGTCAGCTGGCTGCATCCCTGTAAAATACGCCGCGTCACTATCATCGGCGATGCCAGGATGGCTGTCTACGATGACACCCACCCCTCGGAAATGGTCAAGATCTACAATAAAGGAGCTGATGTCCACGCCGACCCCGGTGTCTCCTACCGCTTTGGCGCAGTCACCATTCCCCACATAGATTGGATCGAACCCCTGCGCCTGGAGTGCGAGGACTTCGCCAACGCCATCCGCACCGGAAGCCAACCCCGCGCTCATGGTCACATCGGCCTGGAGGTCGTGCGCGTGCTGGCGATGGCCCAGGAGAGCCTCGAAGAACAAGAAACCCGCGCAGTTGTGGGAGCCCGATTGATCACGCCCAAAGCGTAGGGCCCACTTGATCGCGCCCAAAGTGCAGGATGCCAAGTCAGATGGTGCGAACTGCTAACCTCCAGCAGGCAGTGATGATTCAAGAAGAGATACCAATAATCGATGAAACAAAGAAACGGAACACCAATCATGAACAACCAGCAAACAACTCAACATATAACCGGTTGGCCACACAAACTCTACCACAATATCACGAAAACACTCACGGAAGATTGGCGAACCAACACATACTATCCCTTTGCCGCCATCCTCTTCATCCTAACAACCTTACTCGTCGTGGTATACTACATCAACCATCCCAAACCAGAACTCTACCTGGACACAGGCGAATACCTCAGCCAGGTGCAACTCATTCAGACACATTGGCAAATCGTCGACCCTCATCGCGTTCCTGGCTTCCCTCTGCTTATCACCCTCGTCTTTGCCCTGAGTGGACAGGGCAACGTCATGGCGGTAAGTATCGTCCATGCCATGTTATTCGTCCTCTCCACGCTGGAAATCTACGTCATCGCCCTGATCGTGCTGCGGCGAGCATGGATAGCCTTCCTGGTCGGACTGCTTGTCGGCACCAATATAAGTCTGCTCACCTTCGTCAAACCGATCCTCAGTGAAACCCTGTCACTCTGGTTAGCGGTGTCGCTGGCATTAGCCGCCGTGCTCTTCGTACACACCTCGCGAGTACGCCACCTCTGGATCGCCGCTGCATTCGCCATAGCATTATTTATGACCCGTGCGGAATGGATCTACCTGCCTCTGCCCTTATTTGCCTATCTCATCCTGGCAGCTGTTCGACATGGTAGTGCAACCCGCCGCCTGCTGTTTCACGCGCTTGCTTCAGTAGCTCTGATCTACGCTATACTGGGAGGCTACATCTATATCAACGCCACACAATACAACTACCTCGGCGTGGCAGATACCCAGAACTTCAACGCCTGGGGCAAAGTAATCCAGTACGGTATGCAAAATGAAGCTCCTCCCCAATATGCAATGGTCACACAAATCACCAATAAATTTCGCTCCCAAGGAGGCTTAAATCCTTACAACCTTGTTCAGCAATACCCGTTGCTCGCCAGCGACCACTACTCGCTTGTCGGAGACTATGCGAAGTCAATCATCCAGAAACATCCCGTCGAATTTATCGAGAAGTCCGTGCCTGTTGCCTTCTCATCCCTGCCAGACTTCTACTACGAATCTCAAATTGACCCCCAGGGGCCCTTTGGCAGTACTCTTCTCAAAGTGCAGTCAGCCTATCAACTGCTATACAAAATGAATATGCTATTCCCCATGTGCGCCGTCGCCTGGATATTCCTGCTCTTCTGGCGGCGTACAGCGCGTCTTCGTACCGTACATGCCATGGGAGCCATCATCCTACTCGTGCTCTATGGCGTTATCATCACAACCCTGGGCGGCTTCGCCAGTTATCCCCGCTATCATACTCCCTTCAACCCCCTCTTGATCATCATCATCTGGGGCAGCCTGCTGGCCGCCATCCAACTCATTGTCTACTACAGACCTCGCATCATCGCCCGCATAGCCAGGCAGCCCTTATGATACGTTTTGTGCCGCCGAATGTACGTTATCGACGATGAAAAGCATATGGCATTCTGAACTTTCCCTCCTGCAAAGTTCAAGTAGATCTGTGCTTAATATCGTGACTGCTGAGCTACAGCGAATGCTTCTATAGTTCTCCCCAACCCCTCCCGAAAATCGATGGCGGGTTGGTAGCCCAGCAGGCGTTGAGCGCGACTGATATCGGCCAGGCTATCGTGAACATCCCCCTGGCGCGGCTCCCGGTATTCAGCATCGACTGCCACCCCTAATATCTCTCCAGCTATGCGCAGCATCGCATTGAGAGAAATCTGCACACCACACCCAACATTGATGGCATAACCGATGGCATCAGGTGCGGTAGCCGCTAAGAGGTTTGCCTGTACAACGTTCGCGATATACGTGAAATCCCTTGTCTGCTCGCCATCGCCGAACACCACCGGTCGGCGTCCCTCGATCAGTGCCATGAGGAAGCGTGGAATGACCGCCGCGTATTCCGAAGCAGGGTCCTGTCGCGGCCCAAATACATTAAAATAACGCAGAGCCACCGTTTCAAGCTTATAAATACGTGTGAACACTCCGCACAACAGCTCGCCCGTCAATTTTTGCACAGCGTAGGGAGACATCGGGTTCGTCGGCATCTCCTCGTATTTCGGCAGTGCCGGCGTGTTACCATACACAGACGAAGAACTGGCATAGACCACCCGCCTTACACCCGCGTCCCGTGCCGCCAGCAGCACATTCTGCGTCCCGTTGATATTTGTCTCCAACGACGTAACAGGGTCCGCTATCGAACGCGGCACAGAAGCCAGTGCCCCCTGGTGAAAAATAACCTCGACTCCCTTTACCGCCGCTTTCACATCCTCAACCTTGCGCAGGTCGCCATGCAGAAATTCGGCTTGCCCCTTAAGAGCTAACAGGTTTGTCTCCCTTCCTGTAGCGAAGTTATCGAACAACCGAACCGTCCCACCTGCCTCTAAGAGCGACTCGGCAATGTGCGAGCCAATAAAGCCAGCCCCTCCAGTTACAAGATATTTTGCTGAAGTCACTTCCTATCACCTCCTACTTCTGGATGCATAAAATCTCTTTTCCAATATTGAGAAAACTCAACCCCATTCCCCCCTAATCATTGAGAAATCTTAACCGATATGTATAACAGTATAGTATGCTGGTTCACCCAGCTGCTGCCGTAGGGGCCGATTGATCGCGCCCACTTAGGAGGAAAATATGCTAGCTAACCGTCCCTGGAAAAAAGGCCTGATTATCGCGCTTACGGGCCTTGTCGTGCTCACATTGTTCGTTTTTATCTCACAGAGTAACACACCGTCCAATCAAAAGGCTTATCGTACGAATACGCTAGGCAAATCCAGTACAGGGACAGCTCCGCAGGGTGCAATCAGAAAAATGATCTCTGTCGATACCTGGAATAACATTCACCCCTTTCAAGCTTTTGATTACTATATCAACACCCCGTCTGCCATCGCCACCGTCGCTCATACCTACGATGTCCTCTACGATGCACAATTGACGAATGTCCCGGCGTATCGCGCGAATAACCCAAACATGATCCTCACCTACTACATCCCTTTTCACCGCGACTTTGGCATATTCACGAACAACACGCTCATTCATGACCTTTCCTACTGGAAATCCCTTCATCCTGATTGGGTCGTCTATAAATGCGATCGTGTCACACCGGCTTATCAATACGGCGACCTAAATATGCCTCTCGATTTTACCAACCCCAACATGATCGCCTGGCAGGTGCAAACCTACGGTATACCCGCCAGCCAGAACGGATATGACGCTCTCGCGCCTGACAATGTTGACTTTGGTAACTGGTATCATGCCTGCGGCATCTACAAAAATGGTAAATGGGTGCAACTGTACTCTGGCCAGAACCAGGATCCACGCTGGCGGGCTGGAATACTATACTGGCTCGCACATATGGCAGCCGCACTCCATGGCCTGCCGCACCCCATTGGCTTGATCCCAAATCTCGCCTTTGGCGGCATGTCAGCGCTCGATCCAAGTGTCCTCAAGGCCGTAGACATCACTGACGGTATCCTCGATGAAGGCGGTTTCACCTTCTATGGCGATGCCTTTATAACCAATAATAACTGGGTACAACACGTCCAGCTCGATCAATACATCCAGAGAGAGAGTAAACCTGTCTACACCATCGACAATTTCAAGGCCATCAACCGTCCCAATATGCAGTGGGCTTTGGCCTCTTACCTGATGAGCAAGGATCACTCAAGTGAGATCTACATCTCCTTGCAGCAAAAATATGGCGTCGTAAACCGGTTTAACGAGTACAATGCTCAGATTGGTAGTCCTACCAACTCCATGCACCACTCTCAGAACGTGTACTGGCGTGACTATTCCCACGGAGTCAGCATTGTCAATCCCAATAGCCGGTACGGATATAAAGTCAAGCTCAAACTGGGAGTTCACTATGTCGATCTCTACGGCAATCGCGTCGGCCCGTTTGTCTCATTGCCGCCTCACTCCGGCATGGTGCTGTTGATAGCGTAGTAAAGCGGTTCCCACCAGGCTGAAATGCTTTAACGCTTCCTCAGAAGAGCATCTTTTATACTCGTAAAAGATGCTCTTCCTTCTCCTCGACCCTCTTTCCAAACTGACTGGCCAGCGTCTCAAAGCTTTTGGGAAAAAGTCTCTGATAGGTCAGTAATAGATACTCCTTGCTTGCCTCCCAGCTTAACTCTTCCTCGATGCGCTTGCGTCCAATCGCTCCCAACTTGAGGCGAAGCTCTTCATCATCGAGTAAATCCTCGATTTTATCCGCAAAATCTTCCACCACGTTAGGAGTGGCATAGAGTGCCGCGCCCTGTGCCGAAAAGCGTGTTTCAACCAGGTCAAATGCCACCACAGGTATTCCCATCGCCATATATTCCATGGTTTTAATCATCGTACTCAACTCATTCAAACCGTTTTGTGGGTCTGGTGAAATCCCCACATCGGCCACCGACAGGTAACGCACGATATCTTTACCCTCAGTCCAACCAGCAAAGTTGACATAACTATCAATGCTCAACTCGTGAGCGAGTGCTTTGAGCGTTTGCACCTGGTCCCCATCTCCCATCAATACCAGCGAGACATCCTGGCGACCACGTTTATGTACAAGTGAATGCAGGGTCTTCAGCGCATACTCAACGCCATCCTGCACACCCATAACACCTATGTAGGCCAGCAGGTAACGGCGTCCTCGCTTCAAATCAGGCTCCGACGCAACGAGTTTCAAGCGATTGAGATCAGGCCCATTGCGTACCACGGCCACCTTATCAGGAGAACAGCCCCCCCGTTCAGTAGCCTTCCACTTCTGCGATAGGTTTGTTACAATCACCTGTTGAGCTACCCGGTAGGAACACCATTCAAAAAAGAGCAGCAAACCGTATACAAATTTCAAACGCCCCTTGAACTTTACCAGGAACATCTCTGGAGCCAGGTCATGCTGATCAAAGACATATTTTTTACCCAACAGGCGATAAAACAAACCGATCAGAAAAAACAGGTCGGGGGGATTAGCGGCGTGAATGACATCAAATCCATGCAGCAGCAGCACCTTCAGGCTCAGCCAGAAAGTCATCAAAAGAGCGACAGCAAATTCAGCAATATAGTTGCTATATTTGTTCGATCCAGTCGGCAATTGGTAGCGGTAAATGTGAATGCCCTCAATGCAGGTATGCGCCTCCTGGTACTTTGTCGCTCCTTTAGGACAGATAACGCACACCTTAAAGCCGCTATCCCGCAGTGTTTTGGCCTCAATCCAGACACGAGGATCAGCCGGTACCGGCAAATTTTCCACCAGCATCAATACCTTATAACTTCTTCCCATCCTCATCCACCATCCTTCCACCGCTATCCACACGGACCAGTTCTCCAGCAAACGTCCCTTCATCCCGTAGGTGCGGGGGCTGGGTTGAGAGGGGAGCGGGAACCTTGGACGCTCCTGCTCCCCTTGCCCGCAGGCAATGCGTCGCCCTTATCCCTTTCTTCCTCATCGCCCTCTCGTAAACCTCAATCACCTGTCGCGCTACAACCCTGCGATCCAGGTGTACGATATCGCTTCTGCCGCTTGTTGGTTCCGAATGCCGGATAGCCTCCTCCAATGCAGTCGCCAGTGCATCTGCGTCGAAGGCACACACCTTACAGCCCTTTGTCTGGCCGATTACCTCGGACACGTCGCCCACATCTGTGGCCACGACAGGCACATTGCAGGCCATCGTTTCTTTGACCACGTTCGGTGAGCCTTCTGCCAGCGACGACAGTATGAGTGTATTACTGGCGTTCATGTATTGCACTACCGTGGTCTGCGGCAGCCCATTTGCCACAACGAGTTCGGCATCTATTCTTCTGGCTCGTAAACGTTCGATGGCAGCTTGTGCCAGTGCATAATTTTTCACCGTTATCTGCGGATCATTAGCGAAAAGCACATAATCGCCATCCTCCTTCCATCCCAGGGCCGCTCGTGCCTCCGAACGTGCTATCGGGCGAAACAGATCAAAATCCACGCCATTGGGAATGACCGCGATATTTTTCTCTGGTAGCGCCGACTTCATCTCTTCAGATTTCACAATCACGCCTTGCACATGGCGGGAAAGCCAGCGACTGATACGCACTACCAGCAAGCTTTTTTTAGTGTAGCTGCCCTTACGGTGGTGGGCCTCGGCTCCCCTTGCCTGCCGACAAGATAAATCGGCGGTGGGTGCGATAAATCGGCCCCTACTTGCCGTTGGCGTACCCAACAAATCGTCTCCCAGGAAAGAGGCGACGACCGGCGTTCTCCACTGCATACAACAGACCAGGCACCACAGACCATAATGCCCATGCACAATATCGAACTCACCCCTCCAGGTTTTCAGAAACACCTGAAATGCTGCTGCCGCGTAGCGCAGTGGCACCGGCCCAGGCCTGGGATGAATAACCTCCACCTCTAACCCCGCCTCGATCAGCGACTCAACCTGGCTCTTGATAAACGTCCCGGAATGTGGCCGCCCCTCTGTTGGATAAATACCTG
>WNFF01004637.1_pt1 | contig 11215 bp, 10 predicted proteins | sample 5400441 | NCBI WGS metagenome assembly WNFF01 (sample SAMN13153345, study PRJNA577476) | soil metagenome | isolation source: 120 cm saprolite under Douglas fir tree site 2 hole 3 replicate 1 | place: USA:California | collected 2015-04-18
ACTCGATGAAAAGGAAATCCGTGATTATATTGTGGGCGAGGGCGTGGCCTCAGGGGGCCGCTTTGTCGAGCTGTTGAGATCCGCCCAGGAAGCCGGAGAGCTACCCAAGGAATTCGAGCCGGCGGTTGTCGCACAGATTATAGGCGCCTATATACAGGGAATGTCCCGAGCAGCTTTGATTTCTTACGACCGTCCGAGGATAGAGCGGCAGGTCGAAGTTCTCTTGACAGGATTGGGCCTCTGAACGCTACGTCCAGGCCAACATCAGCGAAGGCTTCGAAGCGTATCTTGAGATCTTCGATGCATTTTACGCCGATGATATCGAGGTAAGCAGCGAAACCGGGGAAGAGCCGATTCGTGGAAAGGCGAGAGTACGCTCGCTTCTATTCAACTTCCTTGTCCCACTTCACGTAATGGCCGAAATCGCTGGCCTTTTGACATCCGTCCGACAGACCGCGATTCCTGGAGATGCTGCAGGTGAGACGCATTCTGCGTGGACTCTTGAATTGGTCGGGGTGTCTGGCAGGTCCTGGACTCTGAGCTGGTGCACCCTCCGAAAATGGAACGGGTCGTGCGTAGTGTACGAGCATCATTATGACCATCAGCAGAGCGGCGGGCCGCTGAACTCCGATGACCTGAGCTTCAATGCGGTTACGTCTGTTGCAGGGTTTCGAAGGCCCTCATAACGGGCTTAACGGCAACAACAAACGAATGGAGTCGTGATCTGCTAGCGAAGCGCCTGAGCCTTGAACAAAGAGCATCGGTCCGGTGCCTGAGTCCGGAACAATTTCGCCGGATAGTGACGCTGTCCACTCGCAATACAGACGCTCGCGCTATCAAACGCTCAGCACAGGACAAGGGGCTTCACGAGCTATGGCATAGCTGAGATCCCGCAGGCGGCCCAACGCGCCGGACTGCGGGCTTCTTCCGATCATGAGCACATCCGCCCGCAATCGGCGCGCCTGCTCGGTTAGCACATGTTTAATCGAGCCGCTGGCGATGTTGACTAGAGCGCGCGAACCAGCGGCGGCTTGCAACTCCTCGATGCGGCGGCTCGCAGCTTCCTTTTTCGCCGACAGCAGGCGTTCCTCCAAATCCAATCCGACCCGAAGCTCAGGCGGGATCGTCGCAATCACATGAACGAGGGTGAGATTCGCGTGGACAGACTCTGCAGCCTGGCTGGCGTATCGAAGGACCCTTTGCGAATCTGAGTCCAAGCCAATGGCGCAGACCCATTCCCGATGTTCGAGCTGCCTTGGTGAAATAGTCTCGGCGTGCTGCGTGGTCAGCACAGGACAGTCGGCATGGTTCAACACTTTCGCGGTCGTGGAGCCAAGCAGTGCCCTGCGAAAGATACCAGCGTGCGTAGGCATGATAATGAGGTCGAATCCGTTTTTCCGGGCAAGCTGAGTAATTTCTGTCGCCGCATCGCCTGAGAGCAGGATTCTCGGGCACTCCGTGAGTGGAAACTCAACTTTGAGGAACGAATCAAGTTTGCCCCTCGCAAGGTTCTGCTGCTCTTCGGCAACTTCGGAAAGCGGCCGCACGTAGAGTTGCACTGCATCATGGCGGTAAAGGTCGAAGACGTGTACCAGCGTCACCCGCGCCCCGAAAATGGACGCCGCTCTCTTCACAAAGGGCGCCATAGCAACGCAGGATGGCGAGAAATCCACAGGGAACAGAATGTTTTGTATGGCCGTCATGGGTTCACTTCGCACAGTGGATTCGGTAACAGGATTGGGCCTGTTTTCGACGGAGAGCTAACGTCCTTTCGCTTCCTCCCCTCGCAGCACGAGACAAGTCGACGCTGCCTTGGCAACGAGCTGGCCGCGTTCGTCTGTGATTTCGCACTCGACATAGCCCAGACTGCGACCGCGCCGCACCACTTTGCCATTGGCTCGCAGGAGAGCCTGCCATACGGGCCGAAAGAAATTGATCTTCAATTCAACGGTGGTAAAGGATTCGCCCGGTGCGAGTGTGCTCGCGAATGCCATTCCCATTGCAGCGTCAGCAATGTCACAAAGAATGCCGCCGTGCAGCGTACCCATCGGATTGGCGTGCCGTGGTCCGGCTTCCAACACAACCGTAGCTCGTCCATCAGCGATCTCTTTCGCTTCGAAGCCAATTAGGCGGGCCACGGCTACGTCGTTCGTCTTCGCCCGCCCCGTAAAGTCTAGTTTCAAGGGAGTCTCCGGAGTGCGCATCGCTTGTTTGCCCGTTTCTTAGATTCTTTCACCCGCACGCTGGTTTCGAGATGTTCCTCGAGATGACAACAGGCTACATCCCGCGGGCCGTCATTTCGCAGCAACCGGCTCACCATCAAGTTCCCTTCGAGCGTGCTCACAATCAAGGTAGGCAATTCCCAGGAATTGACGTCCCTGCGGATTTCCGGCTTCGATTACAACAAGGTCGTACTCTGCTATAGTCACGTTGAGAGCCTCAAATTCAACGTTGGCTCCGTGGCAGACTCAGCGAACCAAGGACGAGAAGTGCAAACTAACGAAGTTGGTCATCCGGATCGCCTCCGGTTTCCGCTTGAAGAGGTGTAGCAAGATTGATTACGTACTGTTGATGGTCGATGGTGAATACCCTTCGCCCGTACATCTTCACTTCAACGGACGTCTCGTCGCGATAAGGAACCCAAAAGCCATCGACCTTCTGATATTGCCGTACAAAATCAGCTCGATTGATCCAGAAGGACGGCTTTTTAGCAGGGTGGCCCCCGATTTTCACAACCGCGAAATCCTCCGCATCGACCCATATTTTCCCTTCGAAGAGATACTTGTCTTTGCGCTTCGGAGTGGCCTCGAGAACCAAGCAATGATATGGGCCGATTTCCTGCTCCCCGGCCAGCTTGAACTCGTAGTTCGCGGTCGTGATCGCGCTGTCATGATGCTCGCGACCGGACGAGGTTTCGCCCTCGCTCTGCATCAACCGATCGAACACCAGATGACGCACAATCCCGGATCCTTTTTCGGAGGTCTTATTGAATGTCTTCTTGCCGGGCGCCTCATAATCGACACGCACCACTGCCTGAGCCGCGACCTTTCCCTCGAGGTTTCTGATCTCGTAGGTGCGCACGGCCGAATACCGCTGCAACTGCTCGTTCCGCAAGCGGTTGCGCTCCAGCATTTTTCCGATGATGTCGTCGCCCGTCAGACCCATTGGGGCCGTGTAGCCGGACGGGGCTGCTTCCGCCGGCGGCTGGCTGGCGAAGCTCTGGCTTTGTGCAAGCGACGCCGCTGGAGCCGCTCCCAAGACAAAAGCGATAACGACCCGTGTTTTCCGCTGTCCAATCTGATTTGCCATATACGACCTCCCCCTTCTTCATGTTCCTTTCTGAATCCCTGGCATGCGTTCAATCTGCGAAACTCAAAATGAAGCCATCCACGCGGCGCTGAAAGCCGGTGAATTGGCCAAAGAAAGGCGAACTCACGTTGTTGTACACGTCGTGAAAATTGCCGTGGTTCGTGAGATTGATGGAATAGAGGCCAACACGAACTTTGTGTTTGCTCCCGCGCTCCAGGAGGGGCAAGTGCAGATGAAAATCTCGGTAAACTTGCGCATCGACGGAAAAGAAAGTCGGGAAGCGTGAGCCATCTGGCACGCCTGCGTAGTTCTGCAGCACATCGACGTTGGAGTAGGGAAAGCCGGTGTGGACGTCAACAACAGGGCTCACCGTCAGTGGCCACGGGAGATGGAACACTCCCCAGGTGACCACGCGATTGGGAATATCCGAAGGCAGAATGCCTGAGACATTGGGCCGAATGATGGGCTGCTCAAGGGGGAGAAAAATATTGGACACCGTGTTCAAGTCGCCGCGCACCCGGCTCCAAATGTACGAGACATTCAGGTCAGCGTGATGAACGGGTTGAAAATGCAGTGTGGCCTCAAACTCGTGGTAATTCGCTTGGCCTGTGGGGAAGAGGCCCAGCAGGCCAGCGCTTCCGAAAACGTCCGGAATGGGATTCACGATGAACAGGTTGCGCGTCTGGCTGTAGATATAGCTAACGCGCATGATCGCGTTGCCCCACAACTGGCGGTCAACTTCAATATTGCTGACGAAGCTGCGCGGACTGGTGTCGGGCTCCAGCCGCACTCGTGATGCTAGCAGGCCAGCGCCATTTCCGACGAAGGCGTTGAGATAAGGAATGGGCGATCCCATGGGTTGACCGGTTTCGTCGAAAAAGCTCAGGGTCCGCTGCGGATTGTGAACGAAATCTTCTTCCAGCAAGGAAACGCGGTCGTAGAACAGACCTGCTCCCGCGCGAAACACAGTTTTCTGGCTTCTCCCCGGCGAATAAGCGAAGCCAACACGCGGCCCGAAAGCAGCCGCCCGTCCAACGGTCTCGCTAGTCAGCCGCCCCCCCACGTCGATCGATAGGTGGTCGTTCACTATCCACCGGTCCTGGATGAACTCTTCCACATCCGTGGCCGAAGCGTTCAGCGGCCCGTTGCTGGTGAAACTGATCTCCTCGGCAAGGCTACCGTCTTGTCTCAACAGTTGAATAGGGTGCGATAGGCTACTCCCGGCATACGATCGGTGCGTCACGTCCATGCCAATCTTGAACTCGTGCCGGCCGCGCCATTTCTTGGGAGCAAACTGAAACGTCGGATAGAGTTCGAACTGATTGGCATTTCTCGTCCATGAGCTGAAGAAATTGCCCTCCCAGCCTTCGGGATTGACCAGCATGTCTGCAGGTCCCTGACCGTGGGCATTGCTTTCAAACCGCGTATAGCGTAATGCGATCCTGAGCAATGCTCCCGAGCGAAAACTGTGAAGGTCCGAAACTCCTGCGGAGACACCTTTCTGGTCGTAATCCGAGGACGCCGTCTGCGGCACGAGCGCGGTGATATTGGCGAACTCCGTACGCATCGGAAAAACATTCACATCGGCGTTGAACACGTGTTGTGGGGATAGGATGGCCTGAACGCGGGTGAACGAATTGAAACCTTGCGATTTGATTTCGTTGTTGGGCCAGGCTAAGCCACGTACCGGGTCCCTCCTGACGTCGTACTCGAATACTTCTGAAAAGTTCACTTTGCCTTCACCGATGGGACCTCCGAACGAGACCCGCGGAGTAGCTTGCGAGATGCCGACGAAATGACCGTTCTTTCCGCGAAGGCTGACGTTGAAATCTTTTACTTTGTAGAACCAGTTGCTCGGGGGCGGCGTGGTTTCGATAGCTGTCAGCCCCCCTGAGAAACCGCCGTTCTCAGCGCTAAAGGGAGTCTTGTCGACATTCACCGTTTGAATCGCATCGATGGGCACCGGGATTGAGAACGACCCCGTCACGGGATCGACCGTCTTTGCCGAATCCACCTGCAGCATTCCCTGATTCTCGGAGGTGCCCCTCACACTCAACTTTCAGTCCAGGGTGCGAATCACGCCTGGAACTACAGGCAGTGCGTCCCGGAACCGTTGCTGCGCCAGCGGCAATGTTTCCAGCTGAGTGTTGTTGATGGTTGAAGCCGGAGAAGAATGCTCTGTTGAAACGTTCGCGGCTTGTTCCTTGACTTCCACCTTTTCCACTACCGTGTCTAGGGCGAGGGCAATATCGACTACTGAGCTTTGATTCACGTTCAGTGAAATCGTTTGCGCAAACGGCTTGAAGCCCTGTTGGTTCACACGAAGGGTATAGCTACCCGCAGGCAACTGCGTGAATTCGAAATGCCCCGTGGAGTTCGTGACCGTTGCAAGGAGCTTAGAATCCACAGAGCTGCCGCTCAGCTCCACGGGGATGCCTTCGAGCGGGCTCGGTTCCTTCTGCTGGTCGAGTACGGTGACCAAACCGTGAATCGTTCCGCTCGGGGATTGTGATGGTTCACCCTGCGTTGACCGTGCGCGCGCCGCACCTATGGCCACGCTCAAGGTAAAAGCCAGCAACACGTGGAACGCACAGATATGCCTCGTGAGCTTCCATGGTCGATGTGACTTCAAGAGGCACATGAACGAGTTCTCTCCGTTCCCTCGTCAAATCCTCTGATGCTTCAGGAATACCGAAGGACACAAATAATCAACAAACGCTGAATGGGATCGCTTGCAAGAAGGAGTACGAGAGGATTCCTAGAGATCGGTTTTCGTTGCAGATGACACGTTCACGTCCACGCCGTCACTCGGTAACGCGTACGTCCACAAGTCCCAGTGTCCACGCAAGCGCGTCGTGTCATTGCCGAGACATCTTGGCGACCAGTCTTGGTACACTGCGGCGTGGAATCAAACGCTGTGCGAACACACTGACTTTATTGAGAACGCCAGGAATCACAAGCCCGCCGCCATTTGCCAACGATTCCAACGCCCCTCGCACGACGTCTTCGGGCGATTGGTAAACGAAGCCAAACTTTCGATGGCCGTTTCTGGCTTCTCCTGTGTGCGCATTGGCAAGAATTCGTCCAGGGCAGAGTGTGACCACGCTGACTCGATGCGGCCGTAGTTCCTCCGCGAGCCCTAACGAAAAACTCAGCAGAAAGGATTTCGTCGCCGCATAGAGGCTGGCATAAGGAATCGGCTGAATGCCCGCTGTAGAAGACACATTGATGATCCCCGCCTGCGGGTGTTCCATCAACGAGGGCAAGAGCGAATACGTGAGTTCGACGACGGTCGCGTTATTCAATTGCAGCATTTCCATCTGGCGTGCGATAGGGAGCTTAAGGAATTCTCCGCGAACTCCGAACCCGGCATTGTTAACAAGCAGGTTTACGCGGAGATTCTGATCATGCAACTGGTGGACGATGCGCGCGGCAGCGGATGGAGAGGCGAGGTCAAATACCAGCGCCTCGGCAAGTATGGAGTGGGATCGCTTAAGCTCGTTTGCCAGACTATCCAGCTTGTCCCTCGATCTGGCAACGAGAATCACATTCTGCCCGCGTGCTGCAAGCGCACGGGCGAAGACTTCTCCTAACCCTTGAGACGCGCCAGTAACGAGGGCAAAACTTGAATTCTTCATCTTCGCACAGCCTGGCGCCCAAGGCGCGTACTCAAAGACACTGCCTGCCCAACGTCTCTTAGATATCCGAACAAAAAGGAAAGATACACGTTTTCATGCGCATGCTTCGGCCGCTTATCAACCTGTAGCTGCTCTTACTGAAAGCAAATGTCTTCCGTCAACTATTTTTGTGTCTCTTTACCAGGATCGAGAATCAAAGTCGGGTACGTGAAGTGAAAAAAACGTTGGCCGGCCGTCCGGCACGGGAAGTCGGAGGGCCAAGAAACTACGGAGGTAGTATGTCTGAATTGCAGCAGTTCCCCACTTTGCCCACTCAGCCATTTCGGCTGGATGTCCCTCTACATGAACTCCTGCAGCAGCCTTCGCATGATCCGTCGCCGCACCGGCCAGAGTTGAGGAAAGCAGAGACGTTGCCTAACCCCGTGTTTCCTCAATATCCGGAGCTGTTTCACGATCTCGATGAACAAGACATTGCCGCGCACGAAGCTGTAGTTCACACCGGCAAGCGGCACTGGCCTGCTTCCAAGATCTTGAAGACCATGAAAGGCTGGATGTTTCCTTACTTCAAGTCCCGCGCGCTTCCAGGGGACTTCCAGCCGATAATCGCCTACCTCTTCACGGAATGGAAATGCAATCTCGATTGCCATTACTGCTGGTCGTATGACAATCGCGTCAAAGGAATGACCGAGGATACGGCGCGGCGCGCAATCGATTGGCTTCACTCGACGCCTTGCCGGGTGCTTGCTCCCACGGGCGGCGAGCCACTGCTGCGCCCCGATTTCGTTCACAAGGTCGTGTACTATGCGGCAAAGAAAGATTTCTGGGTTTATCTGGCCACGAATGCACGACTTCTGCGGCCGGACGTAACAGACCGCCTGGCCGACGCCGGGATCGCCACCATCAACTTCGCAGTCGATACGATCAAGGAAAAGCCGGGACTCCCGAAAGCCTTCGAGCACGTGAGTTCGAACTTCGACTACCTCGTGAAACGCCAATACCGCCACGGCTACACCGTGTTTTTCAATACCAACATCTGCCGCACGAACATTGATGACGTGAAAGAGCTCGCCACCATCGCGCACAACAACGGCATCTCTATCACCTTTCATATCAACGAAGCGCCGATGATGGAGCAAGATCACTTCAAACATTTGCATGAGAACGACACCTACATTCGCCCGCAGGACTTCCCCGTCGTCGACGATCTCCTGGACTGGCTCATCGACAAGCAGCGCCAGGGCTGGAAGATGGTCGATTCCATCCCGCGGCTGCAGAACATGAAGGGCTTCATGCGCGGCGTCGGCGAACACTGGGGCTGCCGCGCCGGGCAGAACTGGCTGATCGTCCGAACAGATGGGACGCTTGCGCCTTGCTTCCCGATGTACAACGCGAAATACGATTGGGGAACGGTCGGACACCAGAAGTTTGACGTTAAGCAACTTGCGGAGATGAAGCAAGGCTGCGAACCGCAATGTTTTTCAACGCTCGGCTATAACGTCGCTTACTGCTACAGCGCTGCTCGCGTCATGAAGTGGCTCTGGAAGCAGGCGATGCATGGCTTCCAGGGCGTGACCGGCAGTTTCGAATAAGCCGAAACCAACCACGCGAAGCGCAGTAGAGATAGAGGGATTTTCCTCTAGGAGGTGAAGTGTGTCGGCAGGATTGGCGCCAGCCTTGACTGGCTATCGGCCGTTGGAGGGTTCATTCGCAGCCTACAAACGCGAGCAATCGCGTATTGCACGACGACGCCTCTATCCGCTGACCGTTTTCTACACAACGTACGCGCTCATTGTCACGTTACTAGGTTTGCGCAGCGCGCATCCATGGATCGGGATGGCTTTTAATCTGGCGGGCATTCCTGTGTGGAGTCTAGTGGAATATCTCTTTCATCGGTACGTCCTTCACGGCCGCTTTCCTCCGGGCAAGGGCATCATTCGCCGATTTCTTCACGAGCGGCTCGACCCTCTTCATTGGGAACACCATGAGAGACCGTTTGACGGCTGGCATATTAGTGGTGAACTCAAAGATATCTTACCCCTCTTTTTCGTAGCCGCGCCATTCAGTTTTCTGTTTCCCGTGTATACCCTCCCGGCTCTGCTTGGAGGCGTGGTGCAAAGCTATGTTGGAGAAGAGTGGCTGCACTATTTCCTGCACTTCGGAAAGTTTCGAAATCGCTACTTCCGACATCTCAAGCGATATCACCTGTACCACCACAGCCCGCGCGGCATAGAGAATGGTTACGGGATCACCAGCGGGTTTTGGGACCTTGTCTTCCGCACACAGTATCCAAAGCCGGTTCGCAAGTCGCTATCCGAAAACGACGGTAGCAGCATTCGTGTCAGGAAGATGACGCGGTCGCAGGCTTCAAGACTTTTCCGCGAGAGATTCAAGAAACGATGACTCGCTGCTTAGGCTTCGTTGCCAGCGTGTCGAAGACCTGGTGTAACGGTCGATCATACGACCGGTACGGACGGACATTCTCGCGACTGGCTGAGAGAAGTGCCGTGCGTGGATGCCAGTGCCAGGTGGATTCGGAGGTCGCTCTGAGAGACGTTGCATTGAACGACAGGGAGTTCGAAGCTGCGATGAAGGAGATCACAGTGAGCGACCAACAGGCCGACACTTTGCCGCGGAGCCTTTTAGAGTCGGCGCGCGTGTTTGCGGATCATGGTGGCGCGACGCGCGAAATAAATATCTCCGGCAATCAGGCGCTCGTGGGGCTAGCGCTAGCATTTTGCTTGGCGGGTCCACTTTTATGGGCGTTTGTGAGGTACTGGCTATTTGCGCCCTGAGTTCGGAAATGACGGGCAGTGATGGGAATTGATGGGCAGCTAAGCCGTCGAATTCTCAGCTAAGTCGTTGGTTTCTTCAGACACCGGCACTGCCTCACAGTACACTCTTGGAGGTCGATGATCAGAGTGAAGCCAGTGTGACGGGCGATCCGGTCGTCCTGATTGGCTGTCCGACGGGAATTGAAGATATTCTCGCGCGCGCAAGAAGTGATGTCACACGAATAGTGACGGAAAATGCCCAAGGCGTGACTCAAATTGTCTCCCAGTTGGCAGTGCAACACCCTTACGCCCAACGACTACTCAGGGACACATCGGCGAGGTCTTAAGGGACAAGATTGTTTACGATGCAGCGACAACCTCCGGCGGTTCCGGCGGACCGCTCTTCAATCGCAACGGCAAGGTCATCGGCGTGAACTTCGCCATTCTCAGCGACTTTGGCGGGTCGAACTTGGTAGTTCCCGTGGGTTACGCGGACGAACTGGTCAAGTAGGCATCTATTTCGAGTCCTGGCTGATACCGCACTCGGATGCACGGCGAGACCGTGTGGTCTCATACTTTTTTCTTCTTCCTCCGACTCTACTGCCGTTGATCCTTTTCACCTTCGGCGACCTGTATCAATTGTGCCCCGACGGGCATCAGATGGGCTGGAATCTTCCTGATCTGGTGTTGCCACTGTGAACAGCGACTTGGAGGTCCTCGCAGCACCGGCGCTTGCCACGCGGTACGAAACGCTTGTGCGCATGTCCCGAGCTATCGGAGCACACCGCGATCTTAAAGAACTTTTTGGCATCCTGATGGACGAGCTGCGTGGCGTAGTTCAGTTTGACTTTATCGGTGTGTCTCTTCGTGACCAAGACTCCGACAAGTTTCAAAATTATTTCATCGACATGGCGAGTCGATCAGAGTTGGTTCCCGAAGGGCAGCTAATGCCCGAGGAGACGCTTACGTTGTGGGTCTACGAGCAGCAAGAACCTCTGCTGAGGTCGACGGGCGAAATGGAGCCGCGCTATGGCCGGCTGCAAGCGATCTTGAAAAGGCTGAATATTCGCTCGACTTGCGCGCTCCCGTTGACCACAGCGCACCGAAAATTGGGGGTTATCACTTTCTGCAGCAAGCAGGTCGATACCTACTCGGCAAGCGATGTCCGATTCGTGTCCGAAGTGGCGGGTTATATTGCGCTGGCGTTCGACGACGCGTTGAATTTAGCAGCGTTGCGACGGACGTCTGAGGAACTGCAGAGTAAGAACGACCGGCTCCGGCTGCTTCTCGACGTCACGAATCAGGTTGTTTCGAATTTGGAGCTTCGCGATCTGCTGCGTGCCATCTCGCAGGACGTTCGGCGCGTGATGCAGTGCGATTATGCCGGCTTGTCGCTCCCAGATGCGGAAAACAAGCAGCTGCGACTTTACGCGCTTGACTTTCCGGAAGGCAAAGGGTTCTTCCACGAAGAGCTGGTTTATTCGATCGAGGGATCGC
>WNFF01024878.1_pt1 | contig 11213 bp, 15 predicted proteins | sample 5400441 | NCBI WGS metagenome assembly WNFF01 (sample SAMN13153345, study PRJNA577476) | soil metagenome | isolation source: 120 cm saprolite under Douglas fir tree site 2 hole 3 replicate 1 | place: USA:California | collected 2015-04-18
CAATTTGCGTGTAGAACGTTTGTCTCAATTTCGTCGATACCGAAAACAATTGCACTCGGAACGTCTGTCAAGAGTCGACAATTGAGAAAACAATTCTGCGCGCCCTTGGCTCGTGCGACTTTTCACACAGCCTGGACCCCGAGAGGACCTCGGGCCTCAGAGTTTCGACAATCAAGATTCTACCGAAAACGCCGGATATCTATAATGGCATGTCAAAGAAAGAAAACTCTTTGGTCCCTGACGTTATTGCTTTGCGACCTTTCGTGCCCGCCAGAGATTTTGAAACCAGCTTGAGCTTTTTTGCGGACCTCGGCTTTCATGCCGATCGGCTGGGCGATCAACTGGCCTCTATGCATATCTGGCCGTTCTCTTTCCTGTTGCAAGCAAGACCGAACGACGATGAGCGCTTCGCTGCTAATTTCATGATGCACATGCTTGTACAGGACATCGATGCGTGGTGGTCACGCATCGCGACACTTGACCTCGCAAAGCGTTATGGCGTGAAAGCTCCAACTGCGCCTGAGCTGCAGCCATGGGGTCTCGTCGTCGCTTATGTCTGGGATCCGCCGGGTGTGCTTTGGCATATCGCGAAAAAGCCGACCGACTCTGACAATTGACAGCCAATCTGCGGCACATGTCCCTTGTTGGCACTTTTCGGACCTGCCGACCCCTCTGACGAACGTCGGCTATCAGGGGAAAAGCGGAAGTAACTCTGACATCGCCAAATCGACGCCATTGACCCTTATCGGACTCTGCGCTGCTTTGATTTAGATGCAAAAATCAAGAATTTCGCACCGCAGCCAGATATAACGTAATGGGGCTTATGCGACTTGCGTGTGTGACGTGCTAGCGTGCCCGCCATGGTCGCTCCACCGCCAATAAAAATGACGCGCAGAGAACGGTACGGGTCGCTAGGAAGATGCATCTACTGTGCAGTCGAAAGCGTTCCGCTGACTGATGAGCACATCGTTCCCGAATCCCTCGGCGGTGATCTGATCATTGAAAAAGCGACCTGCGAAGAATGCCAGGCGCAGACGCACGCCTTTGAGGGGCATGCTTGCGATGTCTATCGTGCCATCAGGCGGCAGCTCAATTTCCCGAGTAAGACCAAAGGGAAAAAGGCAGCTCTGCGAAGCAAGTCGGAGAGGTTCATTCTTGACGTCGATGGTCGGCGCGTGAAGGTGTCGGCCGAAGAGTTTCCGGCCCTCCTAACTAGCTTGGCATTCCCGCTTCCGACTGTGCTGTTTAACCTGGCCCCCGATGGAGACTTACCGCTCACTGGCGGCGTCCATTCGATCGAGCTCATGCCGCAATTCGGTGAACGGCTCAACGAAATCAAGAGGAAGTATCGCGCCAACTCTGTGTCGATCGTAGGCGTCGACAAAGCCCATCGAATGGACGCCGGCGACTTCGGGCGCATGCTTGCTAAAATAGGGCATTCTTACACCGTGGCGCAATTGGGCCTTGATGGCTTTAAGCCGGTTCTGACCAATATAATTCGGGGTCAACGACCATTTTTTTTGACACACTATATCGGATCGCAAGTTATCACCACCGAGCAAGGAACCGACCTGCACGAGGTATCATTTGACAAAACCGGACTGGCCGCAGGCGTTTTCGTGGTCGTCCGGGTTCGTCTGTTCGCCACCTACAACACCCCCGCCCATCTCGTTGTCGTCGGGACCCGATCGGCTGGTACAGAAATCAAGCAGACCGTGACTCCATGATCCGCCGAGATCAAAAAAGCTGGGAGAAGGGCCACGCGGACGGTGCGCGCGGCGCGCCGTCGAAGTGCCAGAAGGGCCTCGACGACGCCTTCCCCTCCGGGGACCCGTCAGTCATCGCTCGGGAGCTTCTAATGACTAGGCGTCTTAGCTCTATCTTCATTCTGGTTCTACTCTTCGCCGTCACAGCAATGATCGTCGGGACCCTCCTCGACTTCATCCCCTGGGACATTCGCCGCTCCCTTGGGTACGTCATCGTCCCTGTCGCTGTCTTGTGGTTCCTTTGGTCTTGGTTCAAATGGCACGCCAAGCAGCGGGGAGACCAAAACGAACTGGACTGCCTCCAAGAGGTTGTTCAGGAGCATGAGCGAGGCATGCGCGACCATACCAAGACGATCAAAAAGCAAGTGTTCTTTATCGAGCGCGACCACAAGCGCACTCCGGAGGTTCAGAGGCTCCTAGAACGAGCGCGTCGCGCTATTCAGGACTAACGCAGCTAGCGCCGCGCCTCGTGGCCGGCGGCGACTGCTCCTCGTAAGCGGACGCCGCGGCGCGGCATAGTTGGCCTTCCCATGGTGCAGAAATCAATAATTCTGCACCAGAATCTCGATCCGACAATTCCAACGGTTTAGCCCGTGCAGAAATGGGTGCAAATCGCCGCGCATGTCGCTTCATGGCACCTTTGCGACGTGCCACCCGGGTCAGCAAACGTCTGTTTATCGGGATAAACCGGAAGTCGTCGGCGCACGGTCAAAATGACGCGTTTGACCCATTTCGGACGGTGGGCATAGCCGGACATCGGCCCACTTTGGTGCTACATAAGCATTCATTTTCCCCGAGCCCCGGGGGTGCATCTTGAGCAGCGAGCATGTAGAGCGGCGACTGGCGGCTATTCTGGCGGCGGATGTCGCGGGCTCTTGCCGCTTGATAGGGATCGACGAAGAGGGCACGCTGGCGCAGCTGAAAGCTCTTAGAAAGACGCTTTTTGATCCCAAAATCACTGATCATCGCGGACGCATCGTCAAGAATACCGGGGACGGCGCTCTCGTTGAATTCGCCAGCGTGGTCGACGCCGTACGATGTGCCGACGAAATCCAACGCGGCGTGGCAGAACAAAATACCGATGTGCCGCAGGACAAACGGATCGAATTTCGCATCGGCATTCACGTCGGTGATATTATTATCGAAGAAAACGATATCTTTGGTGACGGGGTCAATATTGCGGTGCGTCTCGAAGGGATCGCAGAACCGGGCGGTATCAGCATTTCGGACGATGCACATCGGCAAATTCGTGGCAAGGTAGATATTACGTTTGAGGATTTGGGTTCGCAATCTTTGAAGAATATCGCCGAACCGATGCGGGTGTGGCGCGTTCCAAACGGTCGCGCCGTGCCACCAGGGCCGGACCACCTGCCCGTTGATGACACTGAACCGCTTGCCCTTCCTGATGGGCCTTCCATCGCGGTGTTGCCGTTCCAGATTATGAGCTCCGATCCGGAGCAGGACTATTTCGCGGATGGCATAGTCGACGACATCACTACGGCACTCTCGCGGTTCAGGTTGTTGTTCGTCATCGCCCGCAATTCGAGCTTTACTTACAAAGGGAGGGCCGTCGATATCAAACAGGTCGGGCGTGAGCTCGGCGTCCGCTATTTGCTACCAGCCAATTGATCGATGCAACGACCGGTGCGCATCTTTGGGCAGACCGATTTGAAGGTGACCTAAGCGACATTTTTGCGTTGCAGGATGCGGTAACGGCGAATGTCGTCTCTGCCATTCAGCCAAAATTGCTGCAAGCTGAAATCGAACTTGCGGTGCGGCGTCCGAGCAACCTCAGCGCATACGACCTTTATCTTCGGGCAGCACCACACTACTACTCGATGACCCGCGAAGGAATGGCGGAAGCCCTTCGGCTTCTCTCTCGAGCTTTGGAGATTGACCCTCGTTACAGCGCCGCGGCGTCACTGGCGGGTTACTGCCGTACACTAAATCTCATTCTGGGACGGGCCATTGATCCGCAGTCAGAAATCAAGGAGGTGGCGCGGCTTTCTCAGTTGGTACTCAGCATCGACGAGAATGACCCGGAGCCGCTCGCGTTCGCTGGATGGGCAAAGGCTTTTTTAGCAGCTGATTTCGTCGCAGCGACAGAGATGGTCGACCAAGCTGTCGCGCTCAATCCGAATTCCGCGATTGCATGGAGTTATCGAGGCATGACTTACCAATTTGCAGGGCAGGCTGAAGAGGCGGTCCGGAGTTTTGAACGCGGCGTTCGCCTGAGCCCGCTCGATCCGATGCTTTACGCAACGTTTACGGGAATGGGTCTTGCATTCATCAGTCTTGGTCGCTTCGATGAGGCGATTGCCGCAGCCGCGAAAGCTCTCCGCAAGAACCCAACTTTCACGCCGGCCTATCGTTGCCTTGCGGCAGCCCTGGCGAACCTGGGGCGAGATGCAGAAGCCAAGGAAGCGGTCGTCCGACTCCTTGAGCTTGAACCTGATTTTCGTATTTCTGAATGGGCCGCCCGCACCCGTCAATGGCGGACTGGATTGCTTGTCGACAGTCTCCGCAAAGCAGGACTTCCAGAGTGACGCGCCTTCTCTCGGCGGTTCTCGACTCGGCTATTCCCCGCTCGCGGCAGCAGCAATTTGATCAAGTAGGCCGCGACCGTGACTTCCGCCTTTGGCACCTTTGAGACATGCCGAAGGACTCCGAAAATGTCTGTTTATCGGGTAGACCGGAAGTGACCGGCCAACGGTTAAAACGGCGCGATTGACCCATACCGGAAGTCGCGCCCCCTCATTTGAGCATAACGTAACTCCCTTGATTATGTTTTATGATTTTGGCTTTTAGGTGTGCTTACTGCACGCCATTCAGAGCGAAGTCGAAGATATCGAAATTGCGCACCCGTCTTGTTTCAGAATTTTCGCGATACGCCTCGTTGACCGGATGCGAAAGAATGAATGGCACGATCTGCTCGCTTAGTCCTCCATGGGACCGAAGACGATGACCATTGAGGCCAGTAAGGTCGTGTTCAGCTCGGCTTGAACCAATTACTGTGTGGGTATCCCCGATCGCAACAAAATCTCCCTCGCGATCGAGTGGCATCTGATAACGGCTGGCAGCGCTTTTCCCATCAAGGACGAGCGCTATTCCTGGGATTGCGGCAGCGACTTCCATGACTTCCGCTAGTTCCAACCTTGCGCGCAGGTAGATCCGCACAAACGATCCGAGAGCACCATGATGCTTCACGAAGGGGTCCGTGATCGGGCAGATGACGCGGACCGCATCCGGCCCGAAGTGCCGATTGAGTTCTTCCTCGAGAAAAACCACTCGCGGCGTTCCATCCTCGTTCGTCTTGTCGTTCATACCGTGATCCGCAATCAATCCAACGACTGCGTCGAGTTCGGCAAGCCGACCTATCTTCGCATCGACCACCCCGTGGAAGGCATCCGCTTCGGCGTCGCCTGGGCCATGGGCGTGCTGAACCAGATCCGACAAAGAAAGATAGAAAAGGTCTGCGCGGTCCTGTTCGAGCAGCTTGATGCCTGCATCGAGCACGAACAGCGACAAGTCCGGGCTGTACATGTCAGGCGTCGACCGTCCGACGAGCGCTTCGACGTTTTCAATTCCATTTTCCGTAAGGGTCGCGCTGCCAGCCTTCTCCGACGAAAAGCAAATCCCGCCCCTCATACGGTGGCCCAGCATCTTGCGAAGCTTATCCTTGGCCGTGACGGCTGCGACGCGCACGTCGGCGCGCGACATTTCGGCGAGGATCGTCGTCGCACGCATCGGACTCGCATCAACAATCATAATTTCTTTGCCGGTTGCCCGATCGAGATAGTAGTTTCCAGAAATGCCATGAACCGCGGGCGGCGCACCCGTCACAATCGACACATTGTTCGGATTGGTGAAAGTCGGCATCGCTGCGTCAGCCAGTGTGGAAAAGCCGTTGCGCATCATCCGAGAAATATTTGTGAAGACGTTTTCCGCATTCTTGAAATTGAGGTAGCGCGGATCGCAGCCGTCGAGACAAACCACCACCGTGGAGCGCTTGGGCTTTGCATACGCTCGTCCGTTTACCTCGATCATGATGGTCATTCTATCCCGTAACTGCTTTCCGGGGTAGACCGGAAGTGATCGGCGCATTGTCAAAGTGGTGCGATTGACCCCAACCGGACACGGACCATGTAGGCGTATAGGTCAGTCGCCGGCCATTTCTTGCTCGTCGCCCGGTCGGTCGAAAAGTGATAGGCTCAACGCTCGCGGATGAAGCCTCTCTTTTGGGTCACCGTACAAGGAGGCCAAGGACAAGCAGAACCGCGCCATACTATCGACTTTCGCTGAATGCGGAAGAAGGAGGTGCCAATGGCCACGCAGGATTCGCCCAACCTTTACGAGCGGCTCGGCGGTGTTTACAGCATCGCGACCGTCGTAGACGACCTCATCGATCGCGTAATGGCCGACGAGCGGCTCAACGCCAATCCCTTGGTCGACGAAGCGCACCACAAGGTCCCGCCGGCAGGCTTCAAGTATTTGGTTACCGAGATGCTGTGCTGGGCCGCCGGAGGTCCGCAGAAATACACCGGCAAGGACATGAAGAGCTCACACCGGCACCTGCGCATCAGGCCGGGCGAGTGGGACGCGTTCATGGACGACGTAGCGCAGACGCTCGACAAGTTCGCAGTCCCGCCGGGCGAGCGGACCGAGGTCGTGGCCATCGTCGAGAGCACACGGGCTGACATCGTCGTCTAAAGGCGCCGCCGAGCGTGCTTAGAGTCCGGATTTGGCACGTTTGAGACATGCCGACAGACTCTGAAAAGGTCTGCTCATGGGGGTGGACCGGAAGTGGTTGGCGGGCAGTCAGAACGACGCGATTGACCCAAAGCCGTCATCGTGGCGTTCCGTAACCGCCATTCCTGAAAGCGCCCTTGCCACAACGATCTGGGAGACAAGAGATGACCGATTTGGGTTCCTCCGAGGACTCGACATGGAGTGTGTTGATCTTGAACGACGATTACACTCCAATGGAATTTGTCGTGGACGCCATTGAACAGTTCTTCGACATGGATCACGAAAGTGCAATGCATCTCATGCTCCGCGTTCATAATGAAGGAATCGCCGAGTGCGGGACTTACTCGCACGAAATAGCTAAGGCAAAGGCGACGCAGGTGGTCGCCTTTGCCCGCGAACATCGGCATCCACTTCAATGCGTTATCGAGCGCAAGCGGTAAGTGCTGGTCGTCAGAAGGCTGCTTCTGGCACGACCCGGACGTTTCGCCATGTCCGCTCCACGTCCGCTCTTCGGGGGTGAAGCGGCCTCCATATGCCCAACCTCGACAATTCAGCCGGCATTGTCATCCAACGTGTAGGTACCGCTGTTGATCCGGCTCTTTATCTCGGCGGCGCGCGCAAAATATGATTCCGGGACCAAGACCCGCACCCCGCCGCCGAGGGCGCCGCCAATTATGTTCTGGTAAGTCAGAGCATCCGCGACAATCGACGGCAAACCTTCGGCATCTAGGCGACTCTGCAGCAGGTAGGCGCTGCTCACATCATAGAAGCGGGCGAGTAGAACTAAATCTTCGCTGTCCATTTCTGGTTCTGGGCGAGGCTCCGGCAGCCTCGCTTGGTATTGCGAAATGTCGATGTTGCGCGATTGGATCTCTGCCGCCGCCACTTCTCTTGCAAGCTCAGTAAGCCCACCTGACTGAAATTCGGTGACGAGTTCGTCATTGTTCAGACGGCCAAAATGCTCCGCCAAGCTTTGTCGCGTGATCATCATGGCCTAGGGTCAGAAGTCATTAATTTTACCCACACTACGCCATCTCTCTCGGACGCCGGAAGAAGAGCACGTAACCGTCAGGGTCGGTGATCTCGAAGCCGCGCAGACCATCCGTTGTGTCCTTGAGCGGGTTGCTGAATGGTGCGCCGCGCTCGGCAAATTCGGCAGCCAGCGCGTCGGGATCGGGCGTGTAACAATACGCATCCCATCTCATCGCCGGATCGCGTTTGGGATTCGGGAGCGGCGAGGCTTCGCCGGCCTTGACAAAAAGCGAAGCTCCGTCGCGGCCGACAATGGCGAAGAACGGTTCCTCCTCTGGTTCTTTATAACTCGTTTCGAAGCCTAGCTTGTCCGCGTAGAAAGCGATGGTTCCATCGACGTGGCGGACGATGAAGAAGGGACACATCGATTCGATCATCGTGCGCACCATGAGCGTTGTTCCTTTCGCCTGATTGGGCGGAGCACCCCGCTGACTTTCTTTGCGCTGACTATACGATCCTGATTCGGTTTTGGAAGAGGTTAGGATCATGCGCAAGAATCAATTTTGGCTGAGCGACGAACAGTGGGAGCGGATCAAACCTCATCTGCCAACGGACGTCCGAGGTGTCGAGCGAAAAGACGACCGCCGCGTGATCAGCGGCATCGTGCATGTGCTAAAGAGCGGTTGCCGCTGGTGCGATTGCCCTCCGGAGTATGGTCCTCCGACGACGATCTATAATCGCTTTGTACGCTGGGCGCGTCGCGGCATTTGGGAAAACCTGTTCCGGGAGCTTGCCGGCCACGGACGATCCGCGGACACGCAGATGATCGACTCCACGCACGTTAAAGCGCACCGTTCGGCATCGGGCGGAAAAGGGGGGAGCAGAAGCAGGCCGTTGGCCGCTCGCGCGGAGGACGCAACACGAAGATCCACGCACTCGCAGATGCTAAAGGACGCCTCATCGCCATTCTGTTGACCGGCGGCGAAGCGCACGACTGCCCAGTCGCGGACCGCCTGATCCGCAGAGTGAAGCCGGCAAAGCATATGCTTGGCGACAAGGCTTACGATAGTGGTGAACTGCGCGAGGAGTTGGACGAGCGCGGAACTAAGCCGGTCATCCCAAATCGCAGTAACAGGAAGCAACCGTTCAGATTCTCGAAGCGCCTCTACAAGCTGCGCTGGCGAGTCGAGAGTGCCTTCAACAGACTGAAGGACTTTAGGCGCATCGCAACCCGCTACGACAAGCTGGCGCGTAACTACCTGGCCTCTGTCTGCCTCGCTGCAGCTCTCGTATGGTGGATTTAATGAGTCTGGACCCTAGTCTTTGCATCAAACGCCCGTTGGCGCTAGTGGCACTTGCGGGTCTTATACGGGTCTGCATTTGGCACTTTTCGGACTTGCCGACCCCTCTGACGAACGTCGGCTATCAGGGGAAAAAGCGGAAGTTACTCTGACATCGCCAATTCGACGCGAGTGACCCACAGCGGAAGTCACTCCCTCATTCGATCACTTCGTCGGATCGCGCGAGGGCGATTGTCCAAAAGAAAGTCAGGGCGTGCCGTTTGATACGGTTTTGATGGCGACCACTTTAAAATCAAAACTATGAAATATGGACGTCGAGCCAGCGCTCGGCTTCCTCCCGAGACGCTCGAGTTGTGGTCAAAATGCCCTGCTCCGTTACTGCACGACGTCCGGCGCGGATGCCTGGAGGAGCTTGCGCGTGACGAGCACCTCGTCGACCGAGAGGGCGAGCGGCGCGAGCCGTCGGCGGATGAGCCCGAACATGCCGCGTAGGAACACGGGCGTCTCGAACCGAGCGAGCGAGGTCGGTCCAAACACGGCCGCCTGGCTCGCGAAGGCATGGCGATAGGCGGCGACCATCACCCCTGTATGCCAGAGCGCCGTGTCGAGATAAGCCGCCGCATAATGGATCGAGCCCGGCGAACCCTCCCGGGCGGGCTGATGCTCGCTGATGACCCAGCCGACGAGGCGCCGATCGCGCCGCACGACGAAGCTCGTGACTGGCTCGATCGCGTCCGGCCACATCGCCGGCGTCAATGCAGCGCAGCTGCGGCACGGCGGCTGTGCGCAGAGATGCTCAATCGCCTCCCGATCATTCGCGTCGATGCCGGCCCATGGCGCGAACGTGTATGTGGACTGCGCCAGGAGCCGGCGCATCGAGGGCCATGCACCGACCGCCTCTAGCATCGGGCCGCAGCGACCGGTGACCCGCAGCGCGGCGAGGCGCGAGGCTTCCCAATCCGCGGCGGCGAGCGTTCGTTCAAAAGCCCCACGGGAGACTGTGCGGCTCGAATGCATCGCCATGATATCGAGCGCACCCCGCTCAGCGAGTGCGCCCTCGCTCGCCGCGAGCAACGCCGCTCCGATCCCACGCTCGCGCCAGGGCGACTCGACATTGAGCGAGAGGAGCCGTGCCGTGTACGCCGTCTCGACCCTCGCCAGAGCCAACCCAATAGGGCGACCTTCTGCGAGCGCGCCGATAGCCACGGTCTGCGCTCCCGATTCCGCCAGCCACGGCGCAAAACGCGGATAGGTCAGTCGTGCAAACCTTTCAAACCCACCTGCAAGCTCGCTGATCAAGACTGAATGTGGCAGTACCCGCGTCTGCCGCGCGACCTGCGCAAATGCCAGCGGTGCCCGAACGGACATGATGCCGCCGGCTACTGAGCCTGCTTGTCGGCTTTCGCGCCGGCGCCGCCATCGTTGCCAAAGAGCGACCTACAAAATGCGGTGCTCTTGCCCTTCGTTGCAGTAGTTGGCCCATCCGCTATCTGCCCACCGACCGAGAGTTCCAGCTCTTCGTCCGACAGTGCCGCATCGGCGTCCGTCAGTTCGCGAATTTCGTTGCTCAACTTGTTCATGATCATTCTCCTGATTGTCTGGGCGAGGACCATACTCAGTCACAATGAGTACGTGGGCTCAGCGGCGTTGAATGTGAGGAGTCTCACGCAGTTGGTGACCACCCCAGAAAAATGAGAACCCGTCCTGCGACGGAAACGACCCTTGATGCTGGAGCTCGGCATAGCCGTGCCCCCGACCTTGCAGTCGCCGGCCGACGAGGTGATCGAGTAACTGGCACATGTCTGGATGTGGCACCTTTGAGACATGCCGACTGTATTGGGCGATGTCCGCTTTCAGGGGTAACTCGGAAGACATTTGCTCACACTGAGTTCTTCTCAGTTTGACCCGATTGCGACATCGAGCCGGGTAAACTGCGATTTACCCCATTCGAACTTCCATCGATCATGGCGATACTTGCAGACGGCAGCAGCTACCTCGACAGGTATGTCGAAGGTGTAATCGAAGCTGAGGGTTTCGCCGCCAGCCGTCGTTTGCTGTTTTTGCATCTGACGCTGATGGCAGCGTGACGACGCTGTCGAAACTCGGGGAAAGCCCGCGCGAAGAAGCTGCGGGAACTCAACAAATGCGCAGTCGAGTTCCATTCGCGTTGCGCACAGTTCAGTCATTTTTCTGCCGCGCTGAAAAAGAATCATTGACAGGACGAGCGCTTGTTCCTTTGGGGATTTCGCAGCGGAAAGTTCGAGGTGGATACAGGAAACCGACAGGGAGCATTGCCATGGAGACGCTTTACGATCTGCTCGGCGCGCTTCCGAACGACGATGCCGATGAGTTGAGGGCTGCGTTCCGTCGCGCGGTCAAGCGAGTCCATCCCGACATCAATTCGGAAGACCTGGATGCCGGACTT
>WNFF01006518.1_pt1 | contig 11211 bp, 10 predicted proteins | sample 5400441 | NCBI WGS metagenome assembly WNFF01 (sample SAMN13153345, study PRJNA577476) | soil metagenome | isolation source: 120 cm saprolite under Douglas fir tree site 2 hole 3 replicate 1 | place: USA:California | collected 2015-04-18
CGTTGGGCGATGCTTGCTGCGCGCTTTTGCGAATCCAGGCTGTACGCGACGCCCTGACTCGAACGCTACTCGGACCGAATCATGCGTCGCTATCCGTCCTGATCCGGAAGCACAAGCCAAGTCGACGGCCCGAAGGCCACGGATCATAGATCATCCGTCCAAGTCGGGAGATGAGGATGGGTCTGGAAACCCTTGCGCTTCCGGGCTTACGTTTTCGTAATCGGGGCGCTCACAAATAGCTATCCAATCCTGGCCGGTCGGCCTCAATGCACCCTGCGTGTTTTAATCGCGCCGATTCCGAACGCCGCTTTGTCCTACAAGTATCGGAGAAACGTGGCGAAAACGTGGTCGTGACTGAAACACGGGTTCGAATCCCGTTGGGGCCACCAAATTGTTGTTGTCGATGTTTTGGACTCCGGGTTTGAGGAACTTCGAAAAGTTCTTCAAACACGGAGTTCGTGTTTTCACGCCTAACGGCTCAGGATGTCCAGCGCCTTGCCCTCGTAGAATTCCACAGCCCGCTTGAGTTGGGCGGGTTTGATTTGCGTGTACGTCTGTGTCGTGTCCCGAGCATGCGGCGGCGGCGATGATGGCGATGATGATGACCCTCTTCGGAGCGGCGCCACCCCTCAAAGCGGGTTTGGGCCGACGACTTCCCCAGCGGTAACGCTCCCGGAGCTCCTTGCGTTGCGCGTCATTCATCGGGCCGGGACGATTCAAGAGCTCCTCGACGTAGCCGCCGGCGGCGGCCGGCGTGTAGAAAAACACGACTCGGCTGGTCTCCTGGCCGGTGTTCTTCCACGCGTGCGGAACGTTGCGCGGGAGAAACGCGCAGGTGCCGGGGCCGCCGACCCTCACCTCGTCGCCGATCTGAAAGGTGATCTCGCCGGCGAGGACCCAGGCGACCTCGTCGCTGTCGCGGTGAAGATGGAAGAGACTCTTGGTACCGGCGGGGATGGTCTCCTCGAACAACATGATGCTCCCATTGGTCTCGTGGCCGAGAAGCTTCAAGGCGGCGAAGCGGCCAGGTGTCGTCATGTCGAGATACTTCCCGCCGCCGGCGGGTACGACGAGGCCTTTCGTTGCATTCATGCCAGTATCCTCCCCTGTGTCATTTCGACGGCACCTCGCGCAGCCACTGGAGGAAGCGCCAGCGGTGGCCCTCGAGGTCGAGCGCCTCGTAGGCGCGATAGTCCCGCAAGTGATCGTGCAACCGGCTCACGATCTCTGCACCCGAGGCGAGCGCGCGCTGGTGGTGCGCATCGATGTCGTCGACGTGCACAGTGATGTACTGGCTGGCGGTGCCGGCCCGCTTTGGGCTGAACGCGCCATGGGCGCCCTGCGCGCCGAGCCCGATCATGCCGTCACCGAACTCGACCATCGTGTAGTCGATCGCGCCGTCTGCGCGCACGCCCCGCGCGGCGAGAACCTCGCGGAACCCGAACGCACGCTCCAGGAACGAGAGCGCGGCCCCGACGTTCTCGTACGGAACCCGTGGGATGATCGTCGGTCCTCGCATGGGCTGGACCTCCTGCCGGATTGCCGCCATGAGCGCCGCCTTTCCCCGGTCGAGCACCGCCGGCTCGAACGCGGCCTCGCGCCGCAGCTTCTTCGCCAGGTCGACCGGCTTCATCGTGATCTTTCCCTCCCTTTCCCGTTCGGCTCGAGCAGTTCGCGCAGACGCGCGCGGGCGCGGCTCAGCCGGGAGCGCACCGTGCCGATGGGCAGCTCGAGAGCCTCGGCCACGCTCTCGTACGGGAGTTCCTCCCAGACGAAAAGCAGGAGGGCCTCGCGCTCCGAGTCCGGGAGCGAGTCGATCGCGTCAGCCACGCGCGGGAACAGCACGCGCGCGTCGAAGGCCGCGGCGCTCGTGCGTCTGTCCGCGGCGTGGCCAGCCGCCGCCATCCGGGCGCTCGCGCGCAGCCGCCGGGCCTCGGCACGTCGGTGCTTCAGCAACAGGTTCGAGCCGATCCCGTACAGCCACGGGAGCGCGTTCGCGCGCGCCGCGTCAAACGTCTTGCGCCGCTCGAACGCGATCCGGAACAGCTCGCCGAGCAGTCCCTCCGCGGCTTCGACGCCCACCCGGCGGCCCAGGAAGCGGAGCACTGTGGCGGCATGGCGATCGTAGACCAGCCCAAAGGCCTCGGGCTCATCCACCGAGCGGCCGATCACTTCCGCGTCCGAGGGAGAGTCCATTGTCTTCCTTTTCCCGATCGCCGGGTCGGGTTCGCGGGGCAGCAAAACTATCTTTGGCCGCGGGAGGAGGGAAAAGCTACCGCCTTGAGCGTCGAGCCCAGCAGCAGTGTCTTCTAGGCGAGCGTCGTCGCGGCTCATCGGGTGGTGGTGATCTCGTCGATGAGCCCGTAGTCGAGCGCTTCCCTGGCGTCAAGGTAGCGCCCGCGCCGCATGTCCTCGGCGATCTCCTCGGCCGGGCGGCCCGTGACCTGGGCGAGGCGAGCGTGGAACCTCCAGAGCAGCTCCTGTTGCTGGCGACTGTGCGAGGCGATCTGGTCTGGCGTCCCGGAGAACTGCGCCGTTGGCTGGAAGAGCCGAAAGCGTGTGTGTGGGGAGGCCGAGCGGTGATCGGCGGCCGCGGCGACACCAATGGCAGGACCACCGACCTGTCCGCGGCAATGTGCGCGCAGCCTCGCGCGGAGCGGATCGAGAGTGTCGATGAGGACGAAGGCTGCCTCGAGCGTGCCGTCCGGACTGTCCAGGTGGAGCTCGATGGGCTCGTCGCCGATGGCATCTAAGGTCATGAGGCCCGCCGCCGCCTCGGCCGCGAGGTCCGCATCGAGGCGGCCCGTGACCAACACGATCCGACGCTCGAACAGCTTCTCCTGCAACCAGGCGGAGAGCCGGCGCCGACTGGAAGGCTCGTAGGGGATATTGCCCCGCACGCTCACTCCCTCAGCGTATATCAGACGCCGCGCTACTGGAGCTCGCGGAGAGCCGCGACAAATGTCATCTGCTCGAACGGTCGAGAGTCGGCCTCCCCCGAGAGCCGGGCCTGACGCCCAGCTAACGGCGTCGTGACTGGCCGCGCGTCACACTGCCCGTCTCGTCGCGATTCCGCGGACTTGTAGATTCCAAAGGCCATCGAATCCCGCCGGGGTCTCGTACCCGCGACGGTGGATGGAGGGACAGGCGTATGGCGGGTTCTAGGCCTGAATCTCGCTGAAGGCGACCGATCGATAGAACCAGCGACAAGTGACTATCAAGGAACTGTAGGCTGCGTGTTTTTAGTCGCGTGGCCGTGTTACGGTCATGTTATATCGTCACCGAGCGCGTCAGCGCGGGCGCCAGCCGATGCGCTCGCCGTCCACGGTGATGCTCACGAAGACGAGCGCCATCTCGTCGGTGGTGCCCTCCCCCCAGCTCACCGCGCGCGGGGGCTTGCTCGGCTGGCGCTTGCTCTCCGCGGAGTTGTCAAACACCGCGACCATGTCGACGCGCGTCCCGCTCGGCAAGGGAACGGGTTCCTCGAACGTGTAGTTCGCCTGCCAGTGGAAGTCCCAGTCGTCGATGTAGACCAGCGGGCGCACCGTCCCGTCGGGGTAGGTCGCGGTCACCTTCATCTCGCGCCCGAGGAGGTGCATGTGCGGCGTGATGCCGGTCGCGTGCATGTCCCGGCCCGGCGGCACCGTGTACGACGCGCGGACCTCGTGCCGCTTCTCCCCGGCGGGAATGGTGAAGGCGTAGTTCAGGACGGGGATCGACCGGTGACGCTTGTCCACGGGACTCGTCGCGAAGTACAGGGCGGCCCGCGTGCGATCCGTGTGCGCTTGAGGACTGCCGTTGTTGTAGTGGACCTGGAGGACGACGGTGGCGCCGGCAGGAAGCAGCCAGGCGACGCCGTCGGGCTGCACGCGCGGCCCGATGCCCGGCGCCCACCCGCCCAGCCCGCCCGCGGGCAGGAATCCCGGCCCGCCGAAGCACGGATAGCCCGCGCCGTCCGCCGTGCGCTGGAGGCTCGCCGCCGTCGGGCCGGTGTCGATGTACGCGAGCACGTGGTGCACGACCTTCTTGTCGCCGGGCGCGTACTCCACCTTGCTGACCCACCGGTCCTCGGGGAAGCTCGTGGGCACCACGAAGCAGCGATAGACATCGCCCGCGCGCGCGGGCACCGTGTACGGCGCGCTCATCTCGAGCACGTGGTCGGGGGTGCCCAGCGTCCAGCCCGTGGGGAACACCCTGGGCGGCGGCAGCTTCGCGCGATCGCCCTCCGGAGCGTCCGCGTCGATCCATTTGAGGATGGTCGCCCTCTCCTCGTCGGACAGCCGGCGCGACTCGAGGAAGCTGCCGAAGCCGGGGACCGGCTTCCACGGAGGCATCGTGCGCCAGTCGATCTGGTCGCGGATGTCGGCGCGACGCTTGAAGACATCGGCGTACGTGATCAGCGAGAACGGCGCGTGCTCACCGGGGCGGTGGCACGTCTGGCAGCGCTCCTGGACGATCCGCACGACCTCGTCGCTGAACGTGGGCGAGTCCGCCGCCGATGCGACACCGGACAGGGCCAGCGTCAGCACCATGCCCATCAGCCAGATGTGCTTCATGATCTCCTCCCCGGCCGATCCTGCCAGAGTCGAGCGTCGCCTGCCAAAAAAGTTCTCGCGAGGCTCACGCCCGCCAAATAGTATCGGGAAACCGGCAGGCACTTCCGTGGGGAGGCGAATCCATGACGTCGTCCGCCGCCGAGCTCCGTCCCGTGACCCTGGTGGCGATCGGCGCGGTCGAGCGCGCGCTCGAGCTCGCTCGGCGGAGGGTCGGGCCGGCAGACATCACCGCCAAGGAAGGGCGCGACCTGGTGACGGCGACCGACGTGGCCGTGGAGGACGCCGCCCGGACGATGGTGGGCGGTGCGGTTGGCTCGCTGGTGGTCGGGGAGGAGCGCGGCGGCGAGCCGCCGGCCGACGGGGCGCCCTACTGGCTCGTCGATCCCATCTGCGGGACGCGCAACTTCGCATCCGGCGTACCCCTCTACTCCATCAACCTGGCCCTCGTGGAGGGCGGGCAGGTCACCGCCGCAGTCGTCGGCGATCCTTCGACGGACGAGATCCAGGTCGCGGAGCGCGGCCGCGGCGCCTGGGCAGTGAAGGACGGCGCTCGGCGCCGGCTCCGAACCAGCGAGGAGAGCCGGACGATCGTCGTGGAGGACGGCAAGTCGAGTGGCGCTCGCCGTGAGCGTGCCGCGCAGTTCACGGCCGCGGTCATCCGGGCGGATCGATGGCACTTCCGGTCGCTGGGAAGCACGCTGGCCCTGTCGTACGTGGGCGCGGGCAGAGTGTCGGCCTACGTCCTTTTCTGGGCCTCGGCCGTTCACACGGCGGCGGGCACGCTCCTGGCGACCGAGGCGGGCGGCACTCTGTCCGACATCGACGGCCGGCCCTGGACCGTCGATTCGGACTCGGTCATCGTCAGCGCCACGGCCGATCTTCACCAGGAATTGCTCGACCTCGCCCGGTCCGCGTCGAAGCTTCCGCGCTGAGAATCGGACGCCGTCGCCTCACGCCTGGCCGAGATAGTCCGTGGACCGACTGGATCGCGATCGCGCCCTCGCCGACCGCTGACGTCACCCGCTTGACCGAATTGAGCCGCACATCGCCCGCCGCGAAGACGCCGGGCATGCTCGTCTCGGAGGATAGGCAACATCAACGCCCTCCGGCGGCGGGCACCTCCCTCGTGGCCCCCGCGTGTTTTAGTCGCGTGCCCGTGTTACCGTCACGTTGCCTTGCAACCAGCGGATCGAATTGGCGAAAACGTGGTCGTGACTGAAACACGGGTTCGAATCTCGTTGGGGCCACCAACTTAGAATTGCTGACGTTTTTGCCCTAGAGTCTAAGTGCCGTGGGGGCAGGATGCGAATTCCTGTTTTCACCCCCGTTGTTGTCGAACGCACTAATCACTTTCTGCAAGTCGGACGGCGTGAGTCTCGTGTAGACGGTCGTCGTCTGGATGTCCGCATGCCGGAGATGCTCCTGCACCGCACGGAGGTTCCCATTGCTGCGACGGAGCAGCTCCACGCCACAAGCGTGACGGATGCCGGTCGCGGCCGGGACGAAGGTTGTTGAGGTGGACCCCCGCGGGAGGGTCGACGAGGTACGGGGCATCGGCGAGCGGCCGCGCCGCATCGCGGAGGGTGTCCTCTCAGCGATTCGAGCCTGGGAGCGGCGCCTTCGGCCCTGACCTCTCCCGGACGCCTACGTGTCTAGCGTCCCGGTCCAGGTAGCGAGTTGTCCCGCGAGCGCCGCAAGCTCGGGGAAGATCAGGAGTGACGCGTGAACCTCCTCCGGGGTCACCGGCTCGACGCTCACGGGGTGCCCCGCCTCGTTCCGGGCCGTCCGGATCTGGTGTGTGATCGCGGGCCAGTTCGCCTCGAAGCGCTCGAACAGCGCGGGCGACATGCTGACCTTCCGAGTGGCGACGGTCGCCTCTAGGGTCGACAGGACCCGCTTGATCCGCCAGTCGGTGAGGCCGGGGGGAACCGTCTGATTTAGGGCCTGCAGCCTGGCGACCAGGACGTCGCGGACTTCCAGGACCAGCCGCTCGGCGGCCGCGCCGACCATCACCACGGTAGCCTTGAAGCACGCCGCGTTGAAGGTGTTGAGGGCCTCGGCCACTTGGGAGGCGGTGACGGGGCCGAACTCGGCCTCCTGAGGTGGGCGAGGTAGCCCTCGGGGTTTGCCGGGTCCCGGCTGCGCTGCGCGAGGACCCGTCGGCCCAAAGCGGTGACGTGGCAAAACGGCGGCGAGGGGTTTGATAGGTTGTGACCCCACGACAGGTACCCCGTGCGGAACAGCTCGTAGAACGACGCCAGCAGTGCCCGCTCGGCCTGCATATCCTGCTGCCGCGGCAACTTTCGGGACGCGCGTTGGATGATTCCGGCGGCTTGCAGGTTGTCGTGCTCGCTCACGAGATTGTCGATGACCTCGAGGAGTACGGAGCGGATCGTGCCCGGATCGCTGGCGTCAGTCATGGCCGTCGAGTCACCGCTGAGGTCAGCGGAGTCTAGCAGACGGCGGCGACGTCACGCTCGACGAGATGTGCCTACTCTGTAGGGGCGGGGTGTGCACGAGGTGCGACCCACCTCGCGCCGAGCCGCGGAACGCCGCCCTTCTAGCTCCATCTCGATCCGTCTGGGCTGGTTTTCCGCGCTGCCTCGCGCTCACAACCCAATGTTCTTGCCGAACTGGAGCATGTAAGTAGGCCTGCATCAGTTGTCGTACACCGTTGGTACGCTCAGCAAGTCTTCACGCTTGAGTCGCTGGAGGGACTCTTTCGGCAACGTCGATTCGGTGCCCGCCGTCTCATGCCTGCTGGCCCAGGGACGCCGGGGAGTTTTGCGCCGTCCCCGACGCCCCTGGACACCCAGCGGGTGCGGCAACCGCGGAGGCTATGGGATGAACGCGAGATCTTCGGGTAGGGGGGGCACGATCGGGACTTCAAAAAATGGTGGGCCAGGGTCGGCAATGGTAGTGCCGTCGGAGGCGAAGAACACGGCGATCTGCTGCTGAGCCGCCAGGGCGAAGCCGGCCACCGCGGGCACGTTAATGCGAGTGAGGAAGGTGTGCGGATTCTTTGGCGTCGCTGGATTGGCAGCAAAGGCCAGATCGTTTCGGAAGAACGTCGCTCGATCAGCCAGGTCCCCCGCTCTCAGGATCGCGGTCGTCGTTGGGTTGGGAACAGTTTCGTCGCCTCTCGCGAACTGGAAGATGACCGACTTTGCTTCCACATCATCAAGCGGCGCCCTCCGGATATGCGGCGCATAGGCGACTGGATTTCCAGATTGGGAGACCCACTCGCTGTTTTCCAACGCTTCTTGAATTGCGATGGCACCAGGTACGGTGTTGCTCACCGGGGGCTGATCCCGGAGAGGCAAATTCTCGTTGAAGGCAATGCCGCTGGGATCGGGGACGTTGATGAGAGATGGAATGCGGGATGCGAGCGCGATCCCGACCAGGGGCCGGAAGCCGCCGAGTCGGGCGACTTCGATAATCGAGCCACCCGCAACATTCGGCACCCCCACACGGACGCGGGGCTCAACCCCGAGGAATATGGTGCCGTAGATGCCGCCAAAGGACTGGCCGAAGTAGTAGATGCGGGAACGATCGAGGTCCGCGACCCCGTCGCCGTCCACATCCATGCCCACCTCGATGACTCGGACCAGCTGCATCAAGTCCACGACCGTCTGCCGAAGGCCATCGCGGCTTGAGATGATCGCCTGAGGCCCGACCGCGCTGACGCCTTCCGTGGAGTCGATGGCCCCATTTCCGTCCAGGTCGACCCCCCGTCCACCGGCCGGCAGCGTGACCGAGCCACCACCCGCCTGACCGACGGTCAACGTGCCGGCCGGTCCGAACCCGTGCCCGACTACATTGATGGCGATCGTCGCAATCCCGTGTGCGGCCATCGTCGCGGCGACAACGAAGGGGCTATTGTTCTTGTTGTCCGTAAAGCCATGGCCGTAGATCGCGACCGGCCAACCCTTCGGAGGCTTCGGGCCTGCCGGCAAAACGAGGTTGAAGAAAATCTCGTTGGTTCCTTGCACCTGGGGTATCCCGGAGCCCGTTCCGATGGCCGGAATGAAGCGCTGAGCCGTCTCATAGTTCGGCGACCGATACTTCCCGAAGGCGACGGTGCTCACGGCGCCGGGAAAGAGACCCAGGGCAGCGACAGGAACCGGAATCGCCGAGAGGGCGGGTCCCGTCGTCAGCTGGGCGTTGAACGTGACGCCGGTCACAGTGGGCAACGGGAACACCGTGCGCGTCCCAGACGGCCCAAGCAGGAAGTCGGCGCGTCCCGGGGTCGTCGCCTTGATCTGGTCCCGGATCTTCTCCAGAATGGCCGTCGCGCTCTGCGTCGTGAAGATGCTCGCGACCACGATGTCCTTGCTTCGGATCCCGCGGTGGCGGGCAACGGCTAAGGCTTGGAGGAGCGCCTTCCGGTAGTTTCTGAGCGTCTGGTCTCCAAAGTCGAGGTCGTGTCGAAAGCGCTGGAATGCCTCCGATGCCTCAACCGGCTTCCCGGTCTCATCTCGTACCCCTCGCGTGACGATCAGCGCATATCGAGTGTGCTGGTCGAGCAGCTCATCCGACTTCGCATAGAGGGTGCTCGTGGCCGGATCCCAGACCACCTGGTTGATGCCCACCACTTTCTCGCCCTCGGGGCCGCCACGCCGCGTGTTCTCAAGGTTTATCAGGATCACCGTATGACTCGAGACGGAGCTGGGGTCGATGGGCCCGTCGAAAGGGACCGAGAGCCTGGGCGAGAGATTGAAGCCATCAAGCGTGTTGAGGACGTCGAGGTCGGCGCAGTCCGAAGGGCGGGCACCGCAGTTCGGTTTGGGCAGCTGGACTTTGAGCCCCGTGAGCTGCCGTGGGTCGGCGACGGTGAACCGATCGCTGGGGAAGGGGTGTCCGGCCGGCACCTCAAGGTTGAAGAGCGCGTGGACCCCGGCCGCCAGCGCGAGGGAAGACCATAGGAGCAGAACAGGCACGGCGAGAAGAAGGGCACGGCGAGCACAACGGGCCATGGCAGGTCTCCTTTCCGAATGGCAGGTCTCCTTTCCGAAAGCGTGGCGGGCCGTAGAGAACGACTCCGTTGCCGCGGCGACTCTATGGGTCCGGCCTGAGAGATGTCAAGGGCACGAATCGCCCGCGCGTGGCGGGCCGGCAAGTCCAGAATACCTCGGCGTTTCATCCCGGATCAGCAGGTGAACGACGGTCGTAGGCGGTATCCCACCGAGGGCGCGGCGCGACCCGCCCGAATCTCGTGTCGGCTCGCTTCTCACTGGCGGATCCCCGAACGCTGGATGCCGCGACTGGTGGGGTTTCCCGAATCGTGATCACTTTCACAATCATTCGACGGAAGCCTGTGCTCTGAGGCGATCAGAGTTATGGGGGCGAGGCCGGGAGGCGGGGATGGTCTCGGGGCGGGGGGGAGTCGGTTGACGAGCGATGTAATGCGACCGATAATCGCGACCCGCTATGATACTCGCGACCCTCAAGGGGTGAACGGTGACACATCGTCGTGCGCTAGGACGGCTTCTCGTCGAGGGGAGGGTTATCAGCGAGGAGACGCTCGCCGAGGCGTTGATTCACGCGACGGAACGGAGGCAACGGCTCGGAGAGGCGCTGGTGGCAATGGGGGCGGCAACGTCTGACGAAATCCTCCGGGCACTGGCTGCCCAGCATGGCCTGCCGTTCCGTTCTCGTGAAGAGCTGCCGTTGATGCCACCGATTGTGAAACTGCTGTCCCCCAAGTATCTCCGGCAATACGTGGCCTGCCCGATCGCTGTGGATGGGGCCACCGTGACGGTGGCCACCGCCGAACCCGCCAATCCGATGCTTGGCGATGATCTGCGCAAGACGCTGGGCAGCACGGTCCAGCTCTGCGTGGCACCGGCTGAGGCGATCCTGGAGACCATCGAGCGGGCCTACGGGGCCAACACCGCGCTCCAGAAGATTGTCGAGGGGATGGGAACGGCGCGGACAGACGGTGAGGGTGACCAGAGTGAGGATGTCAATCACCTCCGCGACCTGGCCTTCGAGGCCCCGGTGGTCCGTCTGGTCAATCTGCTCATCGATGGGGCGCTGGCCGCCGAGGCCTCGGACATCCACATCGAACCGTTCGAGGACAGTCTGCGCGTCCGCTATCGCATCGACGGGCTGCTCTACGATCAAGAAGCGCCGCCGCGGCGCCTGCAGGCGGCGGTCACGTCCCGCATCAAGATCATGGCTGAGCTGAACATCGCCGAGCGCCGGCTACCCCAGGACGGCCGCATCCGCGTCACAACGCAGGGGCGGCGCGTGGACATCCGCGTCTCGACCGTGCCCACCATTCACGGCGAGTCCATCGTGATGCGCCTGCTCGATCGCTCGTCGGTGTTCCTGCCGTTCGATCGGTTGGGGTTCTCGGCCCGAACCGCCGAGGCGTTCGAGGGGCTCATCCGGCGGCCTCACGGCATCCTGCTCGTCACCGGGCCCACCGGCTCCGGCAAGACCACCACCCTCTATGCGGCGCTGGACAAGATCAATGCCCCGGACCGGAAGATCATCACCGTCGAAGACCCTGTGGAGTATCAGCTCAAGGGCGTCAACCAGATTCCGGTCAGGCCGAAGATCGGGCTCAGCTTCGCGAGCGGGCTCCGGCACATCGTGCGCCAGGACCCGGACGTGATCATGGTGGGGGAAATCCGCGACCTCGAGACGG
>WNFF01011240.1_pt1 | contig 11210 bp, 10 predicted proteins | sample 5400441 | NCBI WGS metagenome assembly WNFF01 (sample SAMN13153345, study PRJNA577476) | soil metagenome | isolation source: 120 cm saprolite under Douglas fir tree site 2 hole 3 replicate 1 | place: USA:California | collected 2015-04-18
TGGAGCCTTTCTTGCAATGTCAAAGACCCAATTCATTACATCGTCGCTTTGCGCAGCCGGAATCTCCTGCAGCATTTTGCCGCGTCCAACCGCGATCAAGAAAAAGAGACTCCATCGCATTACCGTCAAGGTCTTCAGCAGTTCGTAAATCCCTTCAAGGTCATCCACAGTCTGCTCCGCGACCAGCGTATTGACCTGGATAGGTAGCTTGACCGCCGCAGCCGCACGAGCCGCACGCATGGTCCATTCAAAGCAACCCGTAACGCCGCGTATAGCCTCGTGCCGGAGAGCAATGGAGCCATCCAGACTCAGGCCCATACTCTGGATTCCATGCGCTTTCAGCCTGGCAATCACTTCGGCGGTGAGCGCCTCAGTCGCACTGGGCGTAATCGAAACCTGCAGGCCGAGAGCCTGGGCTTCATCAATCAGCTCGTAGAGGTCGGACCTCTGGAGAGGATCGCCGCCAGTGAGGATCAAATGCGGCAAGGGTTCGCCAAAGCTCGCGATCTGCCGCAACAATTCCCTGCTCTCCTCGTGCGTTAGTTCGTTGGGATGGCACTTCGGCATGGCCTCCGCCCGGCAGTGGCGGCATGCCAGAGCGCACGCCTGTGTCATTTCCCAGTAGACAATGAGTGGCGTTTGAGCATAGTTACGTGCAACGGCGTGGGCCTTTCGCACGATAACGCTGGCTGCTGTATTCATAAATCTCTCCGAACCACACAAACTTATTTGTTGAACGCTGCTGCGCACTTCTAAAAACCAAGATTAAGCGCCCTGATCGTCCTGAGATGTGACGAAGGTCACAGCGCTCGATCCAGTCATAACCTGGCGGAGGCTCTGGCACCAGAGAATCAAGGATCTTCTCGCCGGCCAGGGTCAGTAGAAGCAACTGACAGTTCTGCCTGCACCTCTCTGACTCCATCGGTTTGCCAAACAAGCTGGGTAGCCCAATTGCGGTCTTTTTCGGTCCGCACGATTCCTGTCACTACGACAGCGCCATTGTGGACGGCGATCTTGACATCGCCATAACCGGCGTCCCTCAAAGTCGCGCTAAGCCGATGTAAGAGAACTTCATCTGCAACCGGAGGAGGAAAGAGAGCAATCTGATTGCGTACTCCCGCCACGTGAGCGATGTGCCGGATCTTATTTTCGAGCGCTGAGCGTGAGCTCTCCAGCTCGACTTTGCCAGTCAGCGTTACGATTCCATCTTCTACCTCCGCATGAACGTCCTTGTATTCACTTCGGCTTTTTATAATCCGAACCGTCGCACGCAGAATTGCCTGATCCTGTTTAGCTCCTGGGATTCCGTAGAACACGTTGGCCAATACCAGCAGAAAGCACAATATATATGGAGTTTTTTCATCGCTTTCAACCGGCTTTAGCTTCTTACTTAAATCACGGCTTTGACAGTGACGAGCATCACACCAGAGCTTTGTGGCGTGACCAGGCTCACAGCCAGCGACGAAGAATCCCGACTATGTTTATTGGTTAGTGCCAATGAGAGTTTATGCTGAACTCCACAAAGGAACGTGCGCCCGCGGAGATGGACATGGCGGCCAGCCTCCCTGCTCCCTCCAATAAATGGCTCAAGGAGTATCGTCCGCGGATGCGCCGATCGCATTGTTCACCTGTGCGGCGGTGCTTGCGCATTTGTTCTTGCGCTATGTCTGGCCTGTTGGCTTCTACGACGTGCTGCCTCTCTATCTGGCTTTGCTGGCCGGCGGAGTTCCTCTGCTGATCGGACTGGGACGGCAGCTTTTGAAAGTGGAATTCGGCTCAGATTGGCTTGCCGGGTTTTCCATTGTCACTGCAACTCTGCTGCATGAATATCTGGTCGCGTGCATCGTGGTGCTGATGCTGTCCGGCGGAACAGCACTGGAGCAATACGCAACGCGCAGGGCATCGTCGGCCTTGCGAACACTGGCCCGGAGAATGCCTACGTTTGCTCACCGCCAGAGCGACACCGGCTGGACGGTCGTTGACGTCCAAGACGTCGCTATCGGCGATGTGCTGGCAATCTTTCCTCACGAGATTTGTCCCGTGGATGGAGAAGTCATTGAAGGCCACGGTGAGATGGACGAGTCCTATCTCACGGGCGAACCTTTTGCGATAGCCAAGGCGCCCGGATCCCAGGTCCTCTCCGGCGCCATAAATCGCGATACTGCGGTGACGATCCGGGCCACGCGATTGCCCGTGGATTCACGCTATGCCCGCATCTTGAAGGTAGTGGAAGCGGCGGAGCAAAATCGTCCGCGGATGCGCCGCGGAACGCTTTCTCGCCGTGGTTGTGATTGCCACTCCCTGCCCGCTTTTAATTGGCATCCCGGTCGCGATCATCGGAGGCATCTCGCTGGCAGCAAGACAGGGTGTGATCATTAAGAATCCCAAGATTCTTGAACAGATCGACTCCTGCCAGACCTTCTTCTTTGACAAGACTGGCACACTGACTTACGGACGCCCCGCACTGACTGACATCTCTTGCCCCGGCGGATTCCCCGAAAAAGAAATTCTCAGGTACGCGGCAAGCCTCGAACAGTACTCCAGACACCCGCTGTCACAGGCCATTGTGGATGCAGCTGCCGCAAGACATCTCGGTCTTCTTGTTCCAAAGGACGTCAATGAAAAACCTGGCGCCGGACTCTCCGGGACCATTGAAGGCCATCAGGTCCACATCACTGGCAGAAGCCAGGCCAACTCGAATCACCTGATTTCCGACCACGAATTGCCGTCGTCCACCTCTGGGCTGGAGTGTCTTGTCTTTCTGGATGGCCGGTTCGCGGCGCTGCTCCGCTTTCACGATGAGCCGCGCGCCGAAAGCAGCTCGTTTGTTCGTCACCTCAAACCGCACCATCGCGCCAGACAGGTCATCCTGCTTTCTGGCGACCAGCAAAAGGAGGTTGAGCATCTGGCGCACATTGTCGGAATCGAAGACATTTATTCCGGCGCTGCTCCGGAAGAAAAGCTGAAGCTAGTCAGCGCGGAAACGGCGCGCCACAAGACGCTGTTTGTGGGGGACGGCATCAACGACGCGCCGGCCATGCTCGCGGCCACGACCAGCATCGCCCTCGGCGGTCGCAACAGCGATGTCACGGCTGAAGCCGCGGATGCCGTGGTGATGGACTCATCACTGCGCAAAGTGGATGAGCTGATGCACATAGCTCGCCGGACCCGCTCGATTGCGCTCCAGACAGCAGTTGGAGGAATGGTCTTGAGCGGCATCGGAATGTTGTTAGCCGTGACCGGTTGGCTGCCCCCGCTCACCGGCGCCATCGCCCAGGAAGTCATCGATCTCGGGGCCGTACTCAATGCACTGCGGGTCGCCCTGGGTAAGATCGAGTTGAGCGACTTCTAAGATGACCCTGAAGAACGGCGGTTGGGTTTCGCGGAGCGGCATAAAAAGAGCATTACCGATTACGCGGTCCTCAATTCTGGCCCGGGATGGCGTGGAACCAAGTTCGTCGCACCATTCAATTCAACTTCCAGACTCAAATAGCTTGCGCACTCGCCGCAGAGCCAGAAAAATTCCACTTTGGACTCAGTCATTGGCTCCACGTGACGCCGCACAGCGACCAATTGTCCTTCGCCGAAATATAAGAATTGGGCTCCGCAGGCCGGATTCGCACATTCGGAAACCATGGTCTTTACTCCTGTTTCGATACCCTTGATTTCAATCCCAAAGGGTTTCTCGGGATGTGATCGTCATCACACTCTGGTTCCGCCAGCTCGGTCGCTGGCCGCTCAGCACGCCGGCTAGCCTTCCACGTCATACCCACAGAGTGACCCACGTCACAGCCCTTTGACCGGAGGTATTGCGATGATGAGCATGGCGCGGAGGGCTCTATGGCACATAACCGAGCCGCTGAAAAAATCGGCCTTTTCAGCCAAAAAGATCGTCGACCCTTCCACGATTGGCTCCGCGCCGCTTCTCAGACCTTGACGGAAAAGATCTTGAGGAAAAGGAGGCAACTGCCATGAAAACCCTGGAACGCTCCACCGCGATTTCCTTCAAGAACATTTTGTTTTTGACTGACTTCACATCGGCATCGAGCGCTGCATTCAACTATGCAGTAGCGGTAGCTCGTCATTTTGACGCCCGGTTCTATCCGGCGCACGCCGTCATTCCTTACATACCCACCGAACTGGATGCCCCGATCATGCGCGACATCCTGACCAACATGGAGTCCGACAAGCGGGCACAGCTAATCGAACTCGCCAAGAGCACGGGCGTGCCGAACACAGTGCTTGTAACTCAGAAAGATGTTGAAACTGCAGTGCCCCAGTGGATCAAAGAGCACGGCATCGACCTTATCGTTATGGGAACACATGGAAGACGGGGCATCGACCGGCTCTTTCTCGGATCCAACGCGGAAGCCGTGGTCCGTACCGCGTCATGTCCTGTGCTCACAGTTGGACCGGGCGTCGTCTTGCAGCCACTCCGGGGATTGGAGATCAAGAGAGTCCTGTTCGCAACCAGTTTGTCGAAGGCGCAAGACTCGGCCGCTACCTATGCTGTCTCTTTTGCGCAGGAGCGTGGCGCCGATTTGACGGTGCTCCACGCGCTGCCCACTCCGGCGGAGACCCAGGAAGACTGGAACATCCTGGCGGAATTCGCTCGCGACAAGATTAAGGAGTTGTTCCCACTGGACGACAAGTGGCCGGTTAAGGCCGAGTTCTGCGTGGAACCCGGTGATCCTTCGGCCAGAATCCTGGAGTACGCGACCAAGCTGCGCCCTGGGTTGATCGTTCTGGGGCTCGCAAACAAAACCAAGAGCAGCACCCATTTTCGCAGAGGAGTGGCCTACAAAGTCATCAGCTCAGCCCCCTGTGCGGTGTTGACAGTGCACTAGCTTGAATGAACGCAAGGGCGTCTCACGATGATTCTTTGCTGCGCACGAAGGAGGTCTTATGAACGGACGCAAGCTCACTAGCGCGATCCTTATTGGCCTTGGCACTGCGGCAGCCACCGCTTACTTTGCGCATCCTAAACACGGGCGCAAGCGGCGGGAAGCCCTCGCCAGCGGCACGAAGAAACTCATAAGAAAGGCCGCGCACGCTGGAGAAAAATCGCTTCGTGACGGCCAAAATCGTCTGGCCGGACTCGCAGCACAATTCTTGCCTGACCCGAATATGGAAACGCCGTCGGACCGAGTGGTTGAGGAGCGTATACGCTCGCGCATGGGCCGCGTATCGTCCAACGCTCGGAAAATCCACGTGCTCTGCGACCATGGAACGGTAACTCTCTGGGGCACGTCTCCGGAGGAAGAACTTAACGCCGTAGTCCGGGTGGCAGAGGCCACTCACGGAGTCACGGAAGTGCTCAATCACATTGAGGTTGGCCCGGCGGAGGAAATCGCATTGCCAGACTTGGTGAAGGATGCGAGAAACGAGATCCGATTGGACTGGAGCCCATCAAAACGGCTGCTGGTTGGAACAACCGGAGCGGCCCTGGCCATCTATGGATGGAAACGTAATGACATGATTGGCAAGGCGCTGTCTCTGCTTGGAACAGGACTCGCGGCACGCAGCACCATGCAGAACCACCTAAGAGCTTCTCTCGCAATTGGCAAATCAAGCCCTGGGTTTGAAATCGAGAGGACGATCAGAATCAACGCTCCGATTTCCGATCTTTATGACTTCTGGGCAAATCCAGAAAACTATCCCAAAGCTTTCTCCCATGTGGCCAGGATCGAGCGTCTGGGAGAAAACCTATACCGCTGGACCGTCAACGGACCCGGCGGAATACCCATCGGGTGGGAGGGTGTGATCACCCGGACCATTCCCAATACGCTGGTCGAATGGAAGAGCCTGCCGGGTTCTCCCATTGCAAACTTCGGCGTGGTCCACTTTGATCCGCATTACGACGCCAGTACTCGGGTCCACGTGCGCATGTTTTACCGGCCACCGGCTGGGATCCTGGGACGGTTCTTCGCGGAACTGCTCGGCGCTGATGCGAACCAGATTCTGGACCAGGACCTGAAACACCTGAAGCATATGTTTGAAAAGAACGAGTTCCCGAATGAGCAGAAGAAAAGCAAGGTTGAGGAAGCAGAGCTGCTGAAGACTGCAACTACTTAGCCCGCCATCTCGGCGAGATTGAAATCTGATGAATACCGGCGCTGTGCTGCTCCCATCAACACAGTGCCGGCTGATTCCTTTCTTTATAGAGCCGCGCATTTAAACTACAATTTCGGGAAATGGCAAAAAGCACAGAGGGTCTGGGCGCTCGCGAGGGTGCGGAAAAAGAGCTCGCCGAGGCACGCCGGATTCTTGCTTCCATCGTCGAATCATCTGACGATGCCATCATCAGCACCACTCTGGATGGCGTGATCACCAGTTGGAACCGGAGCGCGGAGCGCATTTTCGGCTACGCAGCAAAAGAGATGATCGGCCGTCCGGTGTCATTGCTCTACGTGCCCGAAGACCATAACGAATTCGAAATCCTGAAGCGTATTCGCGACGGCGAGCGGGTTGACCACTATGAAACCGTGCGCCGTCATAAGAACGGTCAAGTCGTGTCGGTATCGCTTACGGTCTCACCTATACGTGACGAAGCCGGCCAGGTAGTGGGCTCTTCCAAAATCGCACGTGACATCACCGAAACAAAACACCTCCGGGCGCAAGGGCATTTGGCGCGGGCTGAAGGCCGGGCTGAGAGCCGGTTTCGCAAACTTCTGGAGGCGGCGCCGGATGCCATCCTGGAAGTGGACGCCGCTGGACGAATTGTTCTGCTCAATCAGACGGCGGAGAGGATGTTCGGTTACAGCCGCGAGGAGCTGCTTGGCCTGAATGTGGAAACGCTCGTGCCGTCTACCATGCGCGGTGGCCACGACCGCCATCGTGCGTCGTACACCGCCAATCCTCAGACTCGCCCTATGGGAACAGGCCTGGAACTCAAGGCACAAAGAAAAGATGGCACGCTGTTTCCTGTAGAGATCAGCCTGAGCCCCAACCCCACAGATGAGGGCTTGCGCGTGATCGCGCTGGTCCGCGATACAAGCGAACGCAAGCAGGCCGAAGACCGCCTGCGCGCTGTGCGCGAACAATACACCGCCGAGCTTTCGGCCAAAAATGAGCAACTGGAGGCGCGGAATCGCGAGGTCGAGAAAGCCAATCGCCTCAAGAGTGAATTTCTGGCCAGCATGAGCCACGAACTGCGAACTCCGCTGCATACGATTCTTGGCTTCTCTGAGCTGCTGGCCGAGGAAGCCGAAGGCCCGCTCAACGCAAAGCAGAAGCGGTTTTTGGGACACGTGCTTCAGGATTCACGCCATCTTTTGGAGCTCATCAATGAAGTGCTGGACCTCAGCAAAATCGAATCAGGACGGCTTGAGTTGCAGCTGGAGCCTTTCGATTTTTCCGATTGCGTCGAGGAAGTCGTCGCTGCAATCCGAAACCAGAGCGAGGAGAAACGCATCCGGCTTGAGAACAGAAACATTTATCGCGGGCCGCTCAACGCCGACAGGTTACGCGTCAAGGAGGTCCTCTACAATCTCCTGAGCAACGCCATCAAATTTACTGAAATCGACGGATCTGTATGGGTGGAGTCGCTTGCACAGAATGGGTTTCTACAGATCACGGTGGGTGACACCGGAATCGGAATCGTTCCGGAAGAGCAAGAAGCGGTTTTTGAAAAGTTTTACCAGGTTGCGGACACGCATGGCATGCGTGCTGGAACCGGGCTGGGCCTCTCCATCACCAAAAGTCTTATCGAGCTCCATGGCGGCACGATCTGGGTCGAGAGCCAACTGGCGCAGGGCAGCCGGTTCATCTTCACGTTGCCTTTGGGGCCAAATGTAGCCTGAGGGTTTCTACCGCGAGAGAATGCGATGAAGAGAATTTTGGTGGTTGAGGACAAGGCGACCAGCCGCGAGCTGTTACGTGCCGTGCTGGAACGACAAGGATATCTTGTCCTCGAAGCGGCCAACGGCCAGGAGGCGCTACAGAGAATTCAACAAGAGTCGCCGGATTTAGTTCTCCTGGACCTGCAAATCCCGGCTCCCAACGGCTATGAAGTGCTCAAGCAAATCCGCGGCGACCGCAGGCTTGCGGGCCTTCCAGTCGTGGCTTTGACGGCCAGCGCCATGCAAGGAGACCGCGAAAGAGCGCTAGCTGCCGGATTCACCGGCTACATTGCCAAGCCAGTGGCGCTCTCCCACCTTCGGGATGAAGTCAGTCGTCTCCTCGGGCCGCGAAACTGACCTGTCACAATAGTCCATATTTTTTCATCTTGTAGCGCAAGGCATCGCGCCCAATGCGCAGTTGACGGGCCGCCTCGGATTGATTGCCGCCTGCCTTACTCAAAGCGCCGGTCAGCAGGTTCTTCTCATGTTCGTCAAGAGACAAACCTGATTTCTCCGGCGGACTCGAAGTCTCTTGATAGGCCGCAGGCAATGGGCCATCCGTCGTGCTCGCAATAGTGGCGTGAGAATGCAGCAGGCTTTCCGGCAAATCAGCGATATCGATTACCGCACCCATGGCCATCATGCACGCGTGTCCGATCACATTTTCCAGCTCGCGCACGTTCCCCGGCCACGCGTGGCGCGCCAGCACAATTTGAGCACGCTGGGTAAGACCCTGAATGTCTTTGCCGTACTGCGTCGCAAATTTCTTCACGAAGTGGTGCGTGAGCAGGGGCAGATCTTCCATTCGCTCGGCCAGAGCCGGAACATAGACTTCTATCATGGAAAGCCGGTAGTACAGGTCCTCGCGGAATTGTTTCCCGTCCATTGCCTTTCGCAGGTCTTTGTTGGTAGCGGCGATAATGCGGATATCGATTCTTCGCGGAGTGAGCGAGCCTATGCGCTGGACTTCCTGGTTCTGCAGGACCCGCAACAGTTTGGCCTGGGTGCCGAGCGGCATGTCGCCTATCTCGTCAAGAAACAGCGTGCCCTCATGCGCGTGTTCAGAGAGGCCAATCTTGTCCCGATCGGCTCCGGTGAACGCTCCTTTCACATGGCCGAAGAGTTCACTTTCGAAAAGCGTTTCCACGACGGCCGAGCAATTCAGCACCACGAACCTGCCTTTGGCCGGGCTCAGCTTATGCAGGGCCTGGGCGACCAGGTCTTTTCCCGCACCAGTCTGGCCGGTAATCAGGGCCGCACGATAGTGCGGAGCAATGCGCCGGACCCTTGAAAACATCTGCCACATCTGGGGGCTGCGCCCAATGATTCCTTCAAATTGCGCGGTATGCAGCAGTTCGTCGTCAACGTCCATGATCTGCTGCCGCTTCAGAGCGGTATCGATCAGCCGTCCGACTCGTTCACGGAGCACCTCTAACGAAATCGGCTTATTCAGGTAATCTGCCGCACCCTTGCGGATGGCTTCCACGGCGGTATCGCTCGTGTAGTGTGCTGTCATAAGTATCACGTCAATGGCGGGATCGAACTCCATGACATGTCCCAGCACTTCCAGTCCACTCATGCCGGGCATGACCAGGTTCGACGCCCTCTTCCGGATCGGATGCTGTGAATATCCGAACATTCTCGCGCGCCAGAGCGCTGGAGAGGAACTCCAGGCTGCCGGGATTGTCATCGATGATGACCAGCGACACGGATCTGCGAGCAAGATTCATTTCTGTGCTTGCTCATGTTAACAATATTGGGCTGGGATTGGAGGAAATGGCCTATGCGAGCCGGGCGTGCGCCATGTGCTTGTCGATGAGCCGCCCGACGCGCTCTCGAAGTACCGAAAGAGCAATAGGCTTGCGTAAGTAATCCGCAGCCTGTTGGATGGCCTTCCGTCCCTCCGCGCCAGTTTCATGGGCGCTCATCAAGACCACATCGATTGCAGGATCAAGCTGCTTCACCCGCTGGAGTATGTCCAGGCCATTGATTCCTGGCATAACCACGTCACTGAGGACTACTTGGGGATGGTGAATGGCTATAAGGATTAGCCCGTCTTCCGGCTTGGTGGTGGTGAAGATTTCCAGGCCAGGCCGTGCGAGGGCCGTAGAAACAAATTCCAGGCTCAGCGGATTGTCGTCAATGACGACCATTGACACCGAGCTATGGCCTTCACTCATTTCTCTCTTTTCTGCAACAGTGGCTGTGCTGTTTGGTCGCATCCAAACTGCACTCTCTTTCAATTGCATGTTAAGTACCATCGCGGTGGCCCGGTTTCAGTGTCGCTGGGCCAGAAAGCTGAGGCATATGGCGCAATGCTCGCTCTCTGGTTGCGCCAAATGCCGCAGAACACTCCGGGTACTCCATAAAACCCACAACTTGAGCAGGTTTCAGAGTGGCACAAGAGTTGCATCAAGCCAGTGCGGGAGACTTGATCGATGCGAACTTCAAACTCAAACGTAGATACTCTTCTCAAACCCAAAAAGAGCAATCGGCCATTTTCCGATTTGGGCGGCGAGGCATTGGCCCGATTCCGGGAGATGGGCATGCAGATCAGCTACACGCGCGGCGGCCAACTGTTCGCCGAAGGTGAAGAGCCCAGGTGCGTGTTCGTTGTTTGCAGCGGCCGCATCAAGCTCTCAGTAAGTTCGCGCGAGGGCAAGACGATGATCCTGAGAATTGCGGAAGGCGGTCAGGTCCTGGGTTTGAGCGCTGCTCTCAGTTCGACCGACCACGAGCTAACCGCGGAAGCCATTGAACCGTGCAAGGTCAGGGCAATTCCCGTGAAGGACTTCCTCGCTTTTCTCCAGCGCCATCCGGAAGCAGCCAGGGAAGCCACACGCTGCGTCTTGCAGGAGTATCAGGCTCTCTTCAACGATGTTTGCCGGCTTGGCCTTCCTGGCACGGTTGCAGGACGGCTCGCCAACCTGCTGCTGGACTGGCTTAAGACACGCTTCCAAACCGGACACGCCGACCGGCGCTTCATCGTGCCCTTGACCCACGAGGAGATCGCGGGAATGGCCGGCACTTCGCGGGAAACCGTGAGCCGTGTGCTGAATCAGTTTGAGCGCGAAAAGCTTATTTGCATCAAGGGAGCGTCATTGACGGTACTTCAGCCTGAAGCGCTCGAGCAATTGGCGATGTAAGTTAGTTTGTACAACACTTCCGCTTCGGCGCCACCAGCTAGAATGTGCTGGTACATCTCCTAAGCATCAGGAGCCTGACTTGTCTAACGCGCCGCTTACGCCCATCTTCAATCCGAAGAGCGTTGCAGTAATTGGCGCCACGGAAAAGCCCGCGAGCGTGGGCCGCACCGTTTTGCGCAACCTTCTGGACCAGCCCTTTGGCGCCACTATTTTTCCCGTGAAT